>Ga0182024_10018271_pt1 | contig 13072 bp, 9 predicted proteins | sample P32metaG_FD_120480 | JGI IMG/M metagenome (GOLD analysis project Ga0182024, IMG submission 120480) | Permafrost microbial communities from Stordalen Mire, Sweden - P3-2 metaG (Illumina Assembly) | ecosystem: Environmental > Terrestrial > Soil > Wetlands > Permafrost | place: Sweden: Stordalen...
AACAGGTCAGCACCGGAACTATGTCTCGCCATGTCAATACGCGCATCGCCGTCTTTAATTTAATTTGGACAGCAGTGGGTTCGGACACAATCCGCCGACATCTATATCTTTCTCGAGAGCGGCGCGCGCGTGACCCCGGGGTGGCTCGAGAGCATTCTGAGGGCGTTCGAAGACCATCCGGCTTGTGGCCTGTGCGGGCCATCCACAAACAGCGCCTGGAATGAGCAATGTGCCTTTCCGGGCCAGGGGGATTCCCCCGCCGACCTCGCCCGGGTGGCGAGCCTCGCGAAGCAAAGATTTGGCAATACGTGTCGCCCGCTCGATCCTCTATACAGCCTGTCGGACTTCTGCTATGCCGTGCGGCGTCAGGTTGTCGAGGCGATCGGCGAAGCTGACGAAAGTTATGGACTCGGACCCTGTTGGGAAATGGACTACAATGTCCGCGCGGCGCGTGCGGGTTTCAACGGACTCTGGGTATGTGGCGCCTACATTTACCGGTCGCCCTTCACGCTCTCCCGCCGCCGCCGCGAAGCTGCGCTCATGGGAAGCAGCAAGCGCAGATACCAGGACAAGTTCTGCGGACTTCGCGTGCGCGGGATGAAGCACGACTATCGCGATCATTGCCGTGGTGATGCCTGCCCTGATTTCGCCCCGTCAGCCCTGATACAACTCCGGCATTCCGCGACTGAGAGCGTCGCCCGGTCAGCAACGGTCATGCCGGAATGGCCGCTGGTCAGTTGTATTATGCCGACCTGCAATCGGCCTGCATTCATCCCGCGCTCACTCCTGTGTTTTGCCAGCCAGGATTATCCGAATCTGGAGTTGATTGTCCTGGACGACGGAACCAGCATCGAAGCGCTTTTACCAAAAGATCCGCGGATCCACTACCATCGGCTGGCGGGCAAATCACCGATTGGCATTAAACGGAATCTCGCCTGCGAACGGTCCCGGGGAGACTTTATCATTCATTGGGATGACGACGACTGGTATGCGCCTGATCGCGTCCGCCGCCAGATTGCCCCCTTACTTCAGAGCAGGCTGGGGATCTCCGGATCGAGCGCCATGTACTACCTCACGGAGGATGGTGGCCAGGCGTTTCGATACGAGTTGCGCGGCTCGCCTCCCAAATGGATGGGCGGTCTGGCCTATCGCAGGTCACTTTGGGAAAGACGGCCGTTTGACAATGTTCAGGTAGCCGAGGACGTCAGGTTCCTGGCGGGTGTGCCACGCGATGCGCGCCTTGACCTGCGCGATCCGTCCTTGTCGGTCGGGGCTATCCACGCAGCTAACACCAGCCCAAAAATCACAGGACAAGCCGGCTGGGTTCCGGAGCCGGCCGAAAAGATCCGCGCCCTGATGAACCGCGGGAGCATTCACGTTCCCGCGCCGGGAGATGTGGCGCAACAACCTCCACTTGTCTCCTGTATCATGCCGACGTTCAACCGCAGAGCGTTCATTTCTCTGGCGCTGGCTTCTTTCCGGGCTCAGACCTACACCGCGAAAGAACTCATAGTGGTCGACGACGGCTACGATTGTATTAAGGACCTGGTGGATGGAATCCCCCAGGTGCGCTATCTTCGGCTCCGGCAAAGAGCGACGATTGGAGCCAAACGCAATACCGCCTGCGAAGAAGCCCGCGGTGATTTCATTGCCCACTGGGACGATGACGATTGGTACTCCCCGGCGCGTCTGGCCAGCCAGATGAAACCCCTTTTGTGTGGGACTGCCGATCTTACGGGGATGATTAACAGTTACGTCCTTGAACTGCTCGCCGGTCAGTTCTGGAGCGCGTCGGCGGACCTTCACCGCCGCATGTTTGTAGGGGATATCCACGGGGGAACGATTGTGTTTCAGAAAGACATATGGCAAAAGATTTCAAAGTACCCGAATGTCAATCTGGCTGAAGATGCGGCCCTGATTCAACGGGCGATACATCGCGGAAAGCGAATCCATCGCGTCGAAAACCGCGGCGAATTTGTCTATATTCGCCATGGAAAAAACACGTGGCAGTTTCATTGCGGCGGCGTGAAGCCACCAGGCTGGCGTCGGATTCAGGGGCCGCCGGAGTTTTCGGGCGACACTCTCGAAGCCTACAGATCGGCGGCTTCGGTCGAATTGCTTGCCCGGGAGTGACGCTGTGCACCCATGTTCGCCCCCACACTTTCTCGTCGGGAAGTAGCCTGGCTTTATCCAGCCGAGCGATAGCGTCGATCACGGGCGGTGTAGTCGGGATTGCCCTGGCTTGCCGGTCAGCGAGTCGACACGCGGTGTGTCGTATAGTTCTCGATCGATCCGAGTGATGTCAACTGGTGAGCGCGAGGCGCTGGAGAGCCTTGTCGATGGCGGCAGTGAAGCCGAGATCGAGAAATTCGTTCAGGGTACAAACCCGAATCGATTTGTCGCCCGCCGTGCGATCGAGGATGCCTCGCCCGAGGTCCAGGCTGGGTCCGCGGCGGAGCTTTGCGCCGGTAAGCCAGCGCTGAGGTAAGCACGAGCGATTGCGGAACCTCGCTAAGGCGAGACGCGTAAGCCTCAACCCGGCTGATCGACGAGTTGGCCACTGTGGAAAGACTGAGATCTACAGATGCCCACGGGCGCAAGTATAAAAATTTGATTTATTACAGTTCTCTTCATAAACTGCAATATATATTACATGGTGCTGGAGGAGGGGGTCGTTCCGCCGAGCGCATAATTGTTTCTGCAACTTACAGATTTCAGATTGCCGGGATTGCCGTGATTACCATTGCTGCCGTCGCACCTGACCCGATCTGGCCCGACGGCGTGCCGAGCGAATGGATGATGTACCGCGAAACAGCCAGAACATTGAGCGCAGTCCTAAATATCGTTGAATGGCGCGGTGGCGTACGGTGACCGCATCAAATTCGTTCCACCGGCGGTGCATATACGAACCTGCATCCAAAAATCTCAGATACCGACTACTGTCCGGATCGAGTTCACGAGCTTGGGGAGACGGTGTCATCTGAGTTTGCCGCGATATAGCCGTGAATCGGATCGGTGGCCGGAATGGCCTATCCCCATCCACGCGCTGCTGATCCTAAAGCCGATCAATCGCCAGACCGCGTCCCCGGCATGATTCCACCAGCCGTTCTGAATGCCCGCCCGGGGTCCCGATACGACTGAAAGTTCGATTATCGAAATGCAGCGGGATCGTTGTTGACTGCCGAGGCCGCTGCTTGAAACTGGCGGCGAAATTGAATCGCAAAGAATCCAAACCGCTCATTCTGCCTTAAAATACTTTCCCGAAGTTCGGACGTTCGAGCGACTGATTTGGCTATGACCTGCGTGCCCGCCAAATTTACCTTTGCCGAAACCGCCCATTACGGAATCGCTGAAATGGCCCAGCCGCGGGAGCCATTTTGCCCTCCAGAAGTGCTACCATGACTTACGGCAAATCACGGAACATTCCATGGCCCGTATTGTTCAATCTCCCCAGATCTTCACAATGTCCGGGAGTCCCGCGTTCGACCTTGTAAGGATCGGTAACCTCAATCGGCGAATCTGCCTCTCAACCCGCGCTGGATAATCCGGGCAGCAAATTGAAAGAGTAATCGAGGTCAAGCACTATGCGTTCCGACACCACCGTTAATATCGCTCCGATTCTGGCGCCAGGAGTACCTGGATGGGACCCGGATTCCAATCTGAAATTGAAAGCCGTCGACAACCCGCTTCCTAATGGCACTCTTTGCGCGGTCGGGCGGGCCAGCCAGGTCACCGGGCCGGTCGAATTCGAGCTGACGACTCTCCTCCAACCCTACGACCCGTCAGGTCTCGCCGGGCTGGACCGCCATTCCATTCGCTTTTTCAAGTGGGATGAGAAATCGAATTCCTTGCAGAGGGTCTGGAACTCAGGTATCAACCACCACGCTTTTTTCGTCTGGGCAAAGATCTCGCGTCCGGGAATTTATATCCCGATTGGCCTGCCTGAGGACCCACTCCTTCGGGAGTCTTTGTTCCGTTTGGCCAGTCAACGCAGGATGGTCCACGTCAGTTCGGCGAACGAAGCGCGGCGAGTCACTCTCACCGGCCTCGATCATTTCCTCAATCTGCCCGATCACGAACTGGCCGCCTTGCGCGACCTTCTGGTTCGAGCCGAAGCGGGGGCCTTATCAGGGTCGGAGCGGAACATCCGGCGTGGACGGTCCGCTCACATCCTTTCTCCGGTACTGCCGGGGAATGCGAGTCTCGCCGAAGCCCGCGACAGAATAAAACAGCTTTCCCCGCCGCCTGGTGGGCTGGCTGAGGAGAGCTTATTCCAAACCCTTACCGACCCCACGGTAGCCGACCATCCCGCCGGTTTCAATTTCCCGCTCCCCGGTCGCTTTCCGTTTCGTCTTCCCTGCAGGCTCATCAGCTCAGACTGGTGGATGTATCATCACGACGAATCCCACACTGGGGCGGCGTCCGGTTGTAGCGATATCAGCAGCACGACGGTGGCGACAATGACTGCACTCCCCGCCATCCCGCTGGATGGCAGCGTGATTACCATTCCGTGCATCGTCGGGGGCAATATCTACGTCGGCACCGTGAACAACTCCGCTCAAACCGGGACGATGTACAGCATCAATCTCGCAACCGGAGCCGTCAATGGCACATACGTAGTACCCGATAAGGACGTGAGCGGCCAGGGATTCACGGGTATCGCGGGCTCTCCCGCCGTGGTCGGAGGTCACATTTACTTCACAAGCGTCGGGGGTATGGTCTACTGCGTAAACAGCACCACTATGACACTGGTGTGGTCAACTGATTTGAACACTCCATCTAAAGGGCAAAATCAACCTGTCTCGAACCCCAACGCCGATAGCTGGAGTTCACCGTTGGTCGTAAACGGAAATGTGTATGTTGGAACCGGCGAGGGTGAAGCGGGAGGCTGGGGATTCGCGTGGTGTCTCTCCGCCGCCTCGGGGGTTGTGCAATGGCTCTTCTGCACGAACCAGTTCACGGGCGGCAATGATGGCGGGCAGACGAACCTGCCGAACGTTATTCCGAAAAGCTGCACGCCCGGCGGAGTGCTGCCGTCGTGGGCGACCATGTTCAGCGTTCATGCCGACCCTCCACACAAAGGCTGCTCGCCCTGGTCGTCTCTCGCTTACGACAGTTCGCTCAGCAAAGTATTCTTCGGCACGGGCAACTCCTATGGGGATGGCCCCTGTCCCGATGCATGGTACGGAAGCGGGACACTGGGCCTCGACGCGGACACGGGTGTTTTCGGAGGCTACAACGCGCCGCAGCAATACGACAGTTACTATCCTGGCGACTCCGACGCGGACGTCTGCAGCAGTCCGGTTCTGTTCACGCGCGGCGGAACCCGGGTCTTCTGCATCGGATGCAAGAACGGCGCATTCTTCATATATGACGGCAAGACAATGGGCCAGTTGAATAGCCGTCAACTTCTGCCAAAGGATGCTGTAACCGGCGCCCAACTCCCGAATGTCGACCCGGGCGGAAAAGGCGGCAGTGAAAACACGTACGGCATTTTCGGTACGGCTGCCGTTGACAGCGCGCTCAGCCGCATCTTCGTAGGGCTGGGCGGATATAGTAGCTCGATTGACACCCCCACCACGCCTTTCGTTCGCGCACTGAACTGGAGCGACCTCAGCGATGCCTGGCCCACAAAAGTCAATACCGTCGGAGGTAATCACGTCTCGATGTACAACGTGGGACCTGGTCCTCTCTATGCGCACGCAGGCGAAGCGGGTCTGAGTTCGCCGGCCGTCGTCAACGACGTAGTGTTCGTCGCGACTTCGCTGCCCGCGCTCTACGCATTCGATACCCAGACCGGGCTCCATCTCTGGACGGCATCCGGACTGCCCTCCGGACTGTCTTACATCCTCGGACCGGCCGTCTCCGGCAATTATGTCGTGGTTGGCTGCGGGGCGAACCTGTACCGCTACCAGGCGCCTTGAAATGGTTTCGCGGTGAACGATCCAGTCACGAAATTCCGGGGAATGAGACCGCGTTCTACGGGAAACAGCGCTTGTATTTTCGCCCACGCGAGACATAAACTGTAAATTGAAGCCGAAATGTGGAGTGAATAATTCGTTCATGAGTTCGACTCTTACGCAGTACAATCCATTTGCAGCCCTCCAGCAGGGATACTATGACGGCACTGCGACCATCGGCGACCTGAAGCGCGCCGGCGACTTTGGCCTCGGTGCCATGGACGCGCTGGACGGCGAGATGGTCGGTGCAGACGGTGTGTTCTATCGCATCGACACCGATGGCAACCTCCACCCACAGCCCGACGACTCCCGCGTCCCGTGGGCGATGGTCGTGCCATTTCAATCGATGGAAAAACCGCTGGCCTTGCCGCCGGGTCTCGGCTACGCCGGACTTCAGTCCTTGCTGGACAGAATCGCGCCCCCGAACGTCGCCCTGGCACTGCGCGTGGAAGGTATCGCCACGGCAGTTACAGCGCGCTCGGCCCCGCGCCAGACCAAACCATATCCGCCATTGAATTATGTCGTCGAGACACCGTACCATCTCGCGAACGTCGCGGTCACAGGTGTGGGTTTCAGGTGCCCTTCCTGGATGGGCGCCATCGACCCGACTGGCTGCCATCTCCACATGGTCACTGCCGACCGTAAACAAGGCGGCCATGTGATCGACTGGACGCTGCAGGAAGGCACATTGAGCATCATGCCGATCCGGAGTTATACGTTGCAACTCCCCGAGTCCTCGTTCGACAGCGCGGCGCCGCCGAATTGTTCCGTGATCGGCTCATGGCAGATGGTCGAGGCTTGGGATATCGGTGACGATCCAAGCGACCCGACGAAGAAAACGTACCCCTGGGGGAACCCTCCGTCCGGCTACTGGGTGTATGACGCCAGTGGTTATTTTGGTCTTCAGATTTCGCTGAACCCTCCGCTGCCGATCCCCGATGGGAATGCAAACTGGCTCACGCCCACGCCGCCGGATCAACCCCCGTGCGACCTCCTGCGTCAATCGCTGACACCTGCGGTTTATTACGCGTATTTCGGAACATATACGGTGGATTATCCGGGCGGCATCATCAACCAGCAGGTGTTCACCGATGTGCTTCGTTCCTACACGGGCACCTCACAACCGCGGCCGTTTCGCCTGGCTGGCGGAGATCTGATCATCGGAGACGAAAAGACCTACGTCCGGCGTTTCAAGCGGTTGAGCTGATCGGCTGGCGAAAAAACGCCGGTGACCTCACCTATTTCGGAAAGCCCTGATTCATCCACTCCACGAATTGCCCGATCTGCGCGTCTGAAAGCGGAGGGAATGGCGGCGGTGGCATACTTTTGGTGGAGATTTGCGCCAGGATGGACTGGTAGTTCGCCTTAACGTCGTCGTACGATGTGAGATCAAGGCGCCACGCCATCTCGGCCTGGAATTGTTTGAATAACGGCATGATATCGCTTTGAAAGCTAACGGGCATGATCGTTCCCCTTTCCGGCGGCGCCGGGTAACTCAACGATTGCAACCTTGCCGCTTCCGCGGCGTGCCATAACTCTCCCTTTCGGTCCCATCTCGAACTCACCGAAATCGAGCACGTATAACTCCCTGCTTTTCGGAGCGAAGCGCGCGTCGATGGGCCGGGCGAAGCACTGCTCCGCGAACACTTCCACGGACCAGTCGCGGGGATCCACGCGAGCCAGAGCGCGTCCCGACCGTGGACCCCCGATCGCGGTCATGGGCTTTTCGTCGCCGAACAAGGCCACGATCAACTGCCCTGGCCAGATGGGAGAATCCGCTGGCAGTACGTCGAATTTGACCGCCGATGAGTTTCCCTGAAACGCCGCCAGCGGACGCTCAGGGGGTGGCAACTCGTCGTGATTGGCCAACAGAAAACTCAGTGGCGCGCCGCCCGGCGGGCAAAACCGGGGATCCGTAATCGGCTCGCCACCGATGAAATCCGGCCAGCCATACCAGGCGCCGGTCTTCACTTCAAACAGAAATTCCGGCATCTTCGATACCGGCCGGCTGCCGCGTTCATCGGCGCCCTGTTCGGTGGCGAGCAGGCGACCGTCGGGAAGAAATCCGAGGCCGAACGCATTACGAATTCCCCAGGCTACCAGTTCGAGTTCCGAGCCGTCGAGATTGGCGCGCATAACCGAGGCGGTGCAAGGCGTGCGGCCCGCCACGACCTGACCCGCCGATGTCGCCTGCCCGTAGGGAACGAAGGCCCCGGTGCGAACGCGGCTTGCTCCGTTGCTCAGGCGCGCGTCGGACGTCTCGGCGTTCCACCCGGTGAGCCGTACGCCGTAGCCGGGGATATCGGGATCGTGCGGTAAACGGCCGAGCCAGGCCAGATGCAGTGAATCGGTTCCGATGATTCCGCTGTTGGTGTGGGCGCCCTGTCCGAAATACATCTTGCGGTCCGGCCCGATGGCGACGGTGTTCGTATGGTAATTGCCAAAGCCTGGAAGATCGTCCACCAGCGTCGTGCGTTGTCCGTCGGCAGAGAGCCGCGAGATTCGCCCGGGATTTCCGCCCTCCGAAAGATAGAAACACCCTCCATGCCAGACGAGCCCCGTGACCGGAGCCCGCAAGCTATCCACCAGGCAGTCGCGCCGCCCGTCCTCCGCGATACGCAAAACGCGGCCGCCTGCCGGTGCCCCGTCCAATGGCAATCCCGATTCCGCAATGTGCAGTACGCCTCCGGAATCGAACGCGATGCTCGTCGGAAAATCGAGATTGTCGGCTATCGTGCGCATTGAAATCCTATCTGAGCGACATTACCGCGAGCAGAACCAGCCATGCGCCGGAGAGTACGCCGGCGCGGCGTGGCAGGAAGAGCCGGCCGCGATCTCCCAGAAAAAGCCCGGCAAAACCCATGGCGGAGCACTCGGCACCAATCAGGACTGCGGCCAGAATGGGTGGGAAACCGCTGGCGCCCAGACCGGCCCCCGCTACCAGGTTATCGAGGCTGAGGGAAAGCGGCAGACCAAAAATCATCCAGCCATCGTTGGCTGCACCCTCTAAATCACGGCCGGACAGCGACATATAAAGAATTGCGCACCCGCTGATGAGCAGCGCAATCGCTCCGGCCAGTTTGCCGGGGAAGAAATGCGTCTGGAGAAAGTGTCCTGCCACGAGTCCCACCAGGGAACTGCCAGACTCGCACACTCCGAATGACGTCCCCAGCGCCAGCTTGCGTCCGCGAGACAAAGGTAACATGCCAAGCCCGCAGGCGGCCTGAAAGTTATCGAAGCCGGCCATAAAGCCCAACAACAGGATGGCAGCGAGTGAGTGCATGGGGGACGGGTCAGGCGCTCAGTTTGTAAATTTTCAATACGCCACCGTCCAGACCGGCGACCAGAGCGCCAGCCACCACGTAATCCTGATAGATAGCTGGACCGAGGCAGTATCCGTATCCACCGGCGAATCCTCCGGTTTGCGACCCCAGATCGTCCTGCCAGAGGAGAGCGCCGTCGGCCGTCCTGAACGCATACAGCGAAACGTTATTGGTCGAGCAAAAGACCAGGTCGTTAACCACAGCCGGAGAACTCAGCGCGGATTCGGCCGGATTGGTGTACATGGGCGGCTGGCGCTTGCTGTACTTCGAAAGCGTGGCAGTGTAGCCAGCCGGAATCTCGCCGTCAAGCATAGCGGCAAGATCGGCGGAAATCGGGCCCGAGGTCATTGGCCAGATGTCCTTGAGTGTCGTCCAGTCCATGGCGCGCATGAAGGGTGTGGTGGCATAGTCGATGCCAGGCGACACCGTGTTGTAACTCTTGCCTCCCACGCCGATGAATATGCGCCCTCCGGCGGGGTCCACTGCGGCTGTGGAGTAAGTGCCCATGTAGTTTTCGCCCGGCGTGACGTTCGAGAGGGCGTTGCTGACGTGCGGGGTAATCTCGGACGAGTTGCTGTGAGGATCCACCGAGGGGATCTGTAATTCCGTACTTACTTTACCGTCACTCGCGTCCACGTACGGCAGCAGCGTTCGCCATGCGATCAGGTTCATAGTGACGGCGTCCACCAGGAAAAATCCGCCGTTCTTACATCCAAAGCCGACCACTTTGACTCCATCGGAGCGCGTGAAGACGGTGGGCGCGCCGCCGACGTCCACATCCAGGTCGGACGGCCGGTAGCTGCTTTGCGGTAACGCCTGGAAGAACCCCTGGAAGACTCCGGTTTCCGCGTCGAGACATAGCAGTCCGTTCGAATAGGGAGCACTGGGCAGTATGGAGTCCGGTTGGGGATTGCCGGTGGTGCAGTAGATACGCTTCAGGTCGGGATCGTAGGCAACACCCGCCCATACCGAGCATCCCCGGCTCGGCGGATTATTTGGCGCCACGGTAAACGGCGCCGGGATGTCGGGCGGCGCTCCTGCCGGGAACGCCGCGGCGGGAGGAATCACGTTGGGTGCGTTTGCTGTCCCCGGACTTACCGGGCAGGTGCAATAGAGCCATACCACGTTGCCGGTATTTTCGTCCAGGCAATAGACCCAGCCAAACAACGACGGGTTCTCGCCCTCGCCGAAGCCCACATAAACCTTCCCATTCGCCACGAGCGGCGAACTCCAGCCTTCCGGCACCGGAGCGCCCGGCGTCATATTACTGAAGTTATCTACCCACTGGTTGTGCGCCGGGTCGGGATAACGCAGATTGGTGGCCCACAGCAATTTCATGGTATTTTCATCGAGGCAGTAGATTACGCCATTAAAGGCGCTGAAGATCACTTTGCCGTCGACCACCGCAGGGGTGCAACCCATGCCGGTGAAACCATGCGAATCGCGTTCGTCAGGATTGATGTCCCACCGGAAACTGGCCTCAGTCAGGCCGGTTTCCAGATTAATCTTACAGAGCAATCCGCCATTGGCGCCGGGTGAGGATCGGCTATTGGCCAGCCCGACATAGACATACCCGCCAGTCACGGCCGGCACAGAGAGCACCGGTCCGCCGAGGTGCAGTTCGTGCAATACCTTTAGAGTGCCGACATTACCCGAGGCGATAGTGCTGCCGGCGACGACGCCGCTGTGTTCCGCATCGCCGTGATACATCCACCAGCCGTCTGGATTGGTTGTGGCCATGACAAGCTCCTTCAAATAGTTTCCGATAAACCGCGTGAGTTTAGTGCGCGCCCCGCAGCAGGCTCCAGCTGAAATCGGCCTAGTCGGCCCGGTAATGGCAGCTCATGCAACTGTTACCACCTGCTCCGACGGCATCGCTCGGCGATTGAAAATATGTCTCCGCGGTTACATTTGTGACACCGTTAGCTGGAAATGCGGCGCCGCTGTCTTTGGGGTAGACGCCCTGGTTCTCAAAAGTCTTGAACGACTGCGGCTGTGAAGGCCATTGCGTGAAGATGAGCTGATAATTGCTCCAGACTGTGGCACTGAGCGCCTTCTGGAAACTCACGTTCAGCGCTGCCGTGGACGAGGGAATGGGGTTGTAGCGCGTTACCTGCACCGGCTTTCTTTGACTGGACGGCAGCAGTGGAGGAACAGCCGCGGACGGGCGGTTCGCCCACCCGCCATTGGTTGGGGGACTGTTCGTGCCGTTATTGAGAGAAATCGGAGTGCCTGCCGGTGCGCCAGGCCCGGGTTGCACGTTGTCGACCTGCTCGAAAGTGGACCAGATCCACTCGGGAAAATCCTTAAGCTTTTGGACGACGTGCATACCGATCAGACCCATAGGGATCGCGGAACACGCCTTACTCGTGGAGTCGTAGACCTGAGCTTGGGTCACGTAGTAGCGGCAACTCGCGCTCGGAGTCGAAGTCATGCAGCCCGAGTCCCTGGATGTCATCCGGCGCCAGGCGGTCTTGAGCATGATCGCGCCCTGCGTCGAGCCGGCCGCCGGATAACCGGTGGATCGCGCGGGCATGGTTAAGGGTTCCTTCGCCGCCAGATTCTTCACGAGGTAGAGCCACGATGCGGGACTGCCGTCGGCGCCGCGAGTGAAATTGTATTGGTCCTGATTAAAAAGAATGTCGAAATACACGTAATTGTTATTCTGATCGATCAGCGGGACCGAGAATGCCTGGTTGGGGGGAGAAGTAATCAACTCGCCGCCTTTGGCGGCCATAACCAGCAGCGGAGCTCCGGCCTTCCTGGCCTGGCACGGATTAACCGGCAGAGCATTGACGTTCCACGCGGGCGGGCGGTTGGTCCCCTGGCCGAACAGCGCGAAGGATTCCTTGTAAGTGGTCCACACGAGCACCGCGCCGTTCGGAGTGTGTTGAAAGAGAGCGGCGTTGCCCGGCTGGTTCGGTACACCGTTCTGTCCCGCAATATTGGGCCAGTTCAGCGCAATAAACGCTTCCCAGGAGAAATAATCGAAAAACGGGCGTGCCTGATCGGGCGTGGTCACGTTACCAGGAACAACAACGGTGGCTGGCAGCGTGCCGCTGAGCACTGGAGCTGGCGGCACAGGTAAAGCCTGGGCATAAATCAGACACGCAATTTCAGCGCCGCCGAGGCCCACCAACAGCAGCATGTAAGGAAGAGTCGGGCATCGGAAAGTCCCCAGGTGCATGAAAGCCTCCGCAATTCCATCGAATAAATCTTCGAAATTACTATGAGTAAGAACAGAGCCTAACACAGAATTGAGCCGCGAGTAAAGGTTCGCTTTTTCAGGCTCGCTTTTTCAATTTCCGGCGAGAGTCATTCTATTCACAGACGACTTGCCTCGATTGGCACGAAACGGCCGGGCGGAGCACATAAAGCCCCTCTGCCTGCGACAGGCAGCAATGTGTTACGCGAACTGCCAACTGCGACCGACGGCGCCACATGCTCTTTCCTGACTCAACTAAAGCCCAGGGGCCAGGGCCGGACGGCTCTTTATTTGGCTTCGGCGCTGCACAAGCGTGTGCGTTAACGCTGAAAGAAAGAGCGAGAATGCCTGACCGGATGTATTGCGGAATTCGGGGCGGTCAAGCCACACCGGACAGCGTGCAGGATTTCCTCCCGGTCTCGCATGAGGAGTGCAATTTTCGCTGGCCCGCGACCTGTTCGGTCCTGCCGAGGAATTTCCGGGTCGTGCGACACCTGGCCGAAGAGTGGGCGACCATCCGGAGGATATGCTCGCGGTTACTATTTCCCCAGGCAGGTTGCCGACTTCGATCATCGGCTGCTCCG
>Ga0182024_10018272_pt1 | contig 13072 bp, 15 predicted proteins | sample P32metaG_FD_120480 | JGI IMG/M metagenome (GOLD analysis project Ga0182024, IMG submission 120480) | Permafrost microbial communities from Stordalen Mire, Sweden - P3-2 metaG (Illumina Assembly) | ecosystem: Environmental > Terrestrial > Soil > Wetlands > Permafrost | place: Sweden: Stordalen...
CACGAAGATGTTGTAGTTTTGTAACAGATCTGCGTTCGTGGCGTGGAGTTGCGGCGCGTTTCTAAGAACCAAGCCCGCGACCGCCGGAATCAAAATCAGGAACACTCCGCCAACCGCCGGGATGTTCAGAAACTGGAACGGCGTCGGTTTTGACCGTCCCGAACGGCCAGCGGTTTCCGGCCGGAACACCAGCAGGAAATATCCGCTGTAGTAACCCACACTCAACGCGGCAAGATAATAAAATGTCAAAAATGGCATGCCATAGCTCAGATGCCGGGGGCTGAACGGCGGGTCAAACGCCACCCACACGCACACCACCAGAAAAACCGCGTGGATTAAATGAAACATGAGGCTCGCCAGGGCCGAGCCGATCTGGCTGCGGTCGCCGAAGGACGATTTCCAACGGAACGACAGAAATAAAACTGGCAGCAGCGATGTCAGAGACAGCAGTTCGATGACCAGTCTCACGTCCGGGCGGGTGAAGAAAATCTTCACGATCAACCATTGCGAGGACAGGTTTGTCTTCAACGTCTGCCAGAACGTCAGTTGCATCTTGTCCGAAGCGACGGCCAGCAAGGGCAGCAAAAGATAAAACAACATTCCCGCCAGGCCGCACAAGGCCATCCGCCCGAGAAAACGCGGGTTGAAAAAGCTCAACCCGCGAATCCAGATCAGCGCCCCGATGAACATCAGGAAAAATCCGACCATCGCCCAATCTTCCGCCATTCCCGCGCCGTAAATGAACGCCGCCAGATACAAACGCCATTCCCGCTCGTCCAGCCGGTATTCCAGCAGCGACCAGATGACGAACGCGAACAGCAGCAGGCTGAACATTTCGCCCGTGCAATTTGTCGCCTGCTCCCAGAATGTCAGTTGCAATCCGCAGACCGCCACCGCCAGGACCGGCGGCAGCCACGCGCTCCAGATGGTCAGGAACGAAAAATCGCTGCGCTCGCGCTTGCGCTGCACATCCGTCCGGTCATGCGGCAGAATGGCGACGGACCGCGCCAGCAGCCCCAGCGTCAACGCCGCGCACACGGCGGAAAAAATGTCCAGCGCGATGGGAATCTGCGCTGGCGACAGCCAGCGGAACGGATAGGAGGCGGCGAAAAAGACGGGGTTCAATACTTCCGGCTGCCAGGTCTGGCCCGATATTTTTGCAACCGCCCCGATGTTGAACAGCGAAACCCACCGGTTCAGCGTCAGCCAATAGACGGCAAAGGCCGCTGCGGCCAGCAGCCACGGCAGAAAACGCGGCGCGAAATTTTTTCGCGGGTCGGTTCGATTTTCAGTCGCCATTGGATTTATACAGTTGAAATCATATTGTGCCGTTTGGCAAGGCTTGTCCCGCGCGCAAATCCGCCACGCATTCGACATGCTGCGTCTGCGGAAACATGTCCAGCGGCTGCACGCGCGCCAGTTCAAAGACACCGTCCGCGCACAATATGTTCAAGTCCCGCGCCATCGTTGCCGGATGGCACGAGACATAAATGACCTGCGCCGGCCGCGTTTCGCGTAACAAACCCAATGTTTCCGGCAGGCAGCCCTTGCGCGGCGGGTCGAGAATGACTGCTGTTTTTTCCGAAGAAAACTTTTTTAGCAGCTCCGGCAAAACTTCCTCGACTGTCGCGGAAATGAACTCGCCGTTGCTGATTTTGCCATTGACCAGGTTGCGTTGCGCGGCTTTGATCGCCAGCCGGTCGTATTCCACGCCGACGAACGATTCAACCAAATCCGCCAGCTCAATCCCGAAAAATCCGACGCCGCAATACAAATCCACCAGATACTTCGCATCGCTGGATTTTAGAAAATCGCGAACAGTTTCAACCAGCTTCGGCAGCAGGAAAAAATTGTTCTGGAAAAATGAATCCGGCGGCACGTCCCACCCTTCCGGCGGAATCCGCAGCACGATTTTGATTCCGCCCTTCGGCGGCGGATTGGCGCGCACTTGTTTAATTTGTTCGCTGATGGCCGGCTCGGCGATTTTGCATTCCTCGATGTCCTCCACGAAATTGTTGTCCGCGCGGATGAAGCCGATGACCAGCTTTTTGGCCGGGCCGTTCCACTGGCTGCGGATCATGATGCGGTTGCGGTAGCCGTAAGGCTGCGGACTCGGGATCACCGGCGCGATCTTGTCCGCCGGAATCTTCCCGACGCGCTCGAACAAATCCGAAATCTGCTTGTGCTTCAACCGCAACTGTGTCGCGTAGGCGATGTGCTGATACTGGCAGCCGCCGCATTGCGTGAAGTAACGGCATTCCGGCTCGACGCGCTCCGGCGATGATTTTTCCACGCGCAACAATTTCGCGCGCGCGAAATTCTTTTTGACCTCGGTGATTTCCACCTCGACCGTTTCGCCCACGATGACGAACGGCACGAACACGACGAAATCATCAATGCGCCCGACGCCTTCGCCGCCGAACGCGATGTCGTGGATGGTCAGGGAAATTTTATCCACTAGTTTGAGAGACACACAGCAAGCTTAGAAAGCAAAACGCGCGCGAAAAAGTTTATTCGCGTGCGTTTAGTTAAAAAATCTTTAGTTCTTCTTCAACCCTGCAATCGCCGCTTTCATTTCCGCAAGGTGCGTGTCTGGATTGCCCGTGTTGGTGACGTGGACGATTTTCCCGTCCAGGCCGATGAGAAAGCTGACGCGTTTGGCCATGTTTTTCCCGTCCATCCGCACGCCATAAGCATCGGCAATTTTTCCATCCGAGTCGGTGAGCAGGGTGAAGGGCAGCTTGTATTTCGCAATGAATTGCAGATGGCTGTCGGCGGAATCAAAGCTGACGCCGACAATCTCCACGTTGTTCGTGGCGAAATCCTCGAAACCGTCGCGGAAACTGCACGCTTCCTTGGTGCAGCCGCCGGTGAAATCCTTCGGGTAAAAATACAGCAGCACTATTTTCTTGCCGACATGGTCGGCGAGATTGAAATCCTTGCCGTCCTGGTCCTGCCCGGCAATCAGCGGCGCGGTGTCGCCGGCCTTGGGCATGGCGGCGAAAATAGTTGTGGTGGAAATGAGCAGCGAAGCGAGTAGCAATTTAATTTTCATGGCGATTGAGACGTTATTGAGACGTTATTTTGCGGCGGAAAGTTTCATGGTTTTGAGTTTGTAGTGAATCGTTGCATCGTTGAATCGTGCGCTTGGATAACCGATGTAACGATGCAACGATTCACGGTTCAACGCTTCCCCCTCGGCCAGCGGCGCAAGCCGTTTTGCAACCACAGCCGCCAGACGAGCCAGAATGCTTCGTTGATGATGCCGCCGGCCATCTTGGACTGTCCGTGAGTGCGGTCGGTGAAAGTGATCGGCACTTCCGCGACCTTGAATCCCTGCCGCCAGAGCTTGTTCGTCAGCTCAATCTGGAAGCCGTAGCCGTAACATTGAATCTTGTCGAGGTCGAGGGCTTGTAGCGCGCTTCGACGGAAACATTTGTAGCCGCCGGTCGGGTCGCTGAAAGGCATTCCCGTGACGATCGCGACATATTTCCCGGCGAACCGGCTCAACATGAGCCGTTTCAACGGCCAGTTGATGACACGAATGCCGCCGGAATAACGCGAACCAAGCACGAGGTCGGCACTTTCCGCCGCCTTGAGAAAATTCGGAATCTCATCCGGGTCGTGCGAAAAATCGCAGTCCATCTCGAAGATGAACTGGTAATTCTTTTCCAGCGCCCACTTGAACCCGGCGATGTAGGCGCGGCCCAAACCGTTTTTCTCCGTGCGATGCAGGACGTGGATTTGCGGATGTTTCGCGGCGAGTTCGTCGGCGACCGTTCCCGTTCCGTCCGGCGAATTGTCGTCCACCACCAGCACGTCCACCCCGACCGGCAGCGACAAAAGTTTTTGCGCCACGAGCGGGAGGTTTTCCCGCTCGTTGTAAGTCGGCACGATGATGAGCGTCTCGTTCATTCGGAAATGCGGATTGTAAAATACAATTGACCCCAAAAACAAGCGGACAGTTCAACTTCAAATGAAAATGGTTGTCGTCGAGTTTGGTTTGACGCAGAGTCTTTGAAGATCAAAGGCATGATTTTCTTGTCCAAACTCGGAATTTCTTCCGGCATGGTCGGTTTCCTGACCCTGTGGCTGATGGCCGTTACGCTCCACGCCCAACCCGTCAATTCTCCCGCACAAGGCAAAGTTCCGGGCAAAACCTGGGTGCAGATGACATCGGTGGAAAAAGGCCAGTTCGTCTGCGCCATGGGAGCATGTGTGGCCTTCTTTGTGGCGGAGGTTTGGTTCATTGTAGCTGGTTTCAAGGCTTCGGCTGGCTGGGATTTGTTCGTGTTGTTCATCGGCGGAACCCGTTCGTTGTGCGCGGCTGTTTACATGATCGCATGGATGATTCGATGGACGATGTTCACCCGTCAAGGCGAGCCGTTCCAATTGCCGATGATGATTGTGGCCGCATTTGTCGTCTTCGCCGGTTCGGGCGCGATTATTTTCTTTGTTCGCCACTGGGACAAGGCGCGCAAACCGCTGGCCGTGATGGGGCTTGGCGTGTTGTTGATTTTGGCCCTGCTGGGTTTGGGCCTTGCAACATGAATTACCTTTGCCTTTCTCTCCTGTGTCATTATCTAATCCCGTCGTCGAACGGCCAATTCTGGCGCAACCACGCACTATTGCCCGACGACAATTCCTTTGCCCGCAATATCGGAGCCTAAACTTTCGACATCGGTGATAAAACCTTCAATGTCGTTTCCTCAACATTTGCCAGCCGTGGCAAAACTTTCGATGTCGGCGGCTTAACTCGCATCAAGCGGATGCTTGAAACTCCACCGCGAGGAACTGCCCGCGCTCCGAAGATTATCCGGCAAATGCCCCGCGCTCGCCGCCGTCCTCATTCACGAAATAAATCGAAAACGAGGACGACGACGAGAACGAGGATGATTCCGTCAGTCGTGTTTTCATGCGGCGACGAGCTGGGTGTTGGCGTAGATGCGCGCCTGCCGTTCCGCGCGCAGGACGGCGGCGGCGATTTTTTCCTCGAACAACGCCGGGAACACGAGCAGCGGGAAGACGGTGGCCCATGCGATGGCCGCAGCGTCGTTGGCCGCGCGCCGCAGCGGAACGTTCAATGCCGGCCCCGCCGCGAGCAGTTGCTCGGCAAGCAGCCTGTTCTTGAGCCGCTCGAATTCCGTCTCCTGCAAGGCGCGGAACGGGGCGGGCGGGTTGGCCTGCACCTCGAAGCGCGTTTCAGGGGCAAACTTGGTTGGCACCTGTGTATTGTATCTGTTCATGTTTTTCCTTTCGTATCTTGGTTTCGTGTCAAAAAATCAAAAACCCCGCGATTGGCTGGCAATCGCGGGGTTTTGAAAAATTATTATTTCCGGTTTAGAAATTCATTTCCACGATGCCAAAGGGACGGGAGTCGCGCTGGCAAATGGCCATCCAGCCATTGACCGGCGCGTGCTTCATCAGTTTTGCGAACGTGGTTTTCATTTAATCACTCTCGAACGATGGGGAAGAAACACCATTCCGGGGCGTTTGTCAAATGGATTTGCGCGAAGAAAAATCGTTGTCGGATTTGCGGACGGTGCTAGATTGGATTCACAAGCCATGAGCGAACAATTGCGGATGGTCAAATGCGGATGGTGTGACAACACGGCGTTCATTCCCGGGAACATGCCGCCGTTGAGCACCGTGCCGTGCACGAAGTGCGGCCAACCGGTCATGATGCCGATGCAATTGCGGCAGTTCGAGTTGCGCGGCATCATCGGCTCCGGCGGCATGGGCAATGTGTATCGCGCGTGGGACACGATGCTGGAACGGATGGTGGCGGTGAAGCTGATGAAGGTCGAACTTCAGGAGGACGCGGCGTCGCTGGAAAGTTTTTATCGCGAGGCCCGCGCCTGCGCCCGGCTGAACCACACGAACATCATCCACATCTACACGTTTGACGAATGGGAGGGCCAGCGGTATCTCGTCATGGAACTGGCCGACCGCGGCAGTCTGGACGCGCGCATCGAGAAACTTCGTTTGATTCCCGAACTGGACGTTCTCGACATCGGCATCAAGATCGCCTCCGCGCTCGACATGGCGCTCAAGCACGACCTGCTCCACCGCGACATCAAGCCGGGAAACATTTTGTTCAACGCCGACCACGAGCCGAAGCTGGTTGACTTCGGCCTTGCGCGCAAGGCCGACGCGGAACAGGAAGCCAGCGACATGATCTGGGGAACGCCGTATTACGTCGCGCCGGAAAAAATCAAGCGCGAGCCGGAAACATTTTTGTCCGACATGTATAGTTTGGGCGCGACGGTTTATCACGCGATGACCGGCCATGTGCCGTTCGACGCGCCGACGCCGGAGGAAGTCATCGTAGCACAAGTGCAGACGCCGTTGACACCGCCAAACCTCGTCGTGCCGGAAATCACGCAGCCGACAAGCGACGCGCTGGTGAAGGCGATGGCGAAAAATCCGGCGGAACGGTTCCTGAGCTACGACGAATTCATAATGGCGCTTGAGGCGGCGCGCAGCTTCCTGCTGCGACAGCAATCGCAATCTCCGCAGGTGCCCAAGCCCAAGGGCATGACGAGCTGGTGGAAGCGGCAATAAAAAAAGGCGGACGCTGCCGTCCGCCTTCGTTCGTAAATTTCAACTTCAATTCTGGCCGCTGACGCTGTTTGTTGACGTCTCAGATTTTTCCGCCTTCCTGCTGTCAATGATCGTCACTGCATCGAATATGTCGCGGTCCTTTTTATAGGTGACTCCCACTTTGTCGTCCACGGCGATGTCGCTCAAAATCGCGGGCTTTCCGCCTTTGTAAATTCGCGTTTCGGACGTGAGTTCAAATTTGTGCTTGCCGACGGTCAATGTCATCTCGTTGGTGTCCACGTCGAGAACCTTGCCGGTGACGGCAGGCGCCGGGCGCGTTTTCTTCGGTTTGGCAGGGGCGGCGTTCGTGGCGGCGGGAATTTCGGCGGCGGGTGGCGCGGCGACAACCGGCGGTGGCGGCGGCAATGGCTGCGAGGGCGCCGTCATGCTGATGTTGGTGTCCTGCCCGCGCGAAAGCACGGGCGCGGCGAGCAGTGCGCAAACTGCGATTTTCAAGATTGTTTTTTTCATTGGAATGTTGGTTTGTCTTGTTGGTTCTGCAATTTTGGAAATCCTAAAAGTCCCGACCGGAAAATTCAATCATTTTCACCATGATCCCTCGGTGATCAATTCCGCGACGTTGCGCGCCAGATCCTCCGCAAGCAGCGGCGCGGACTGGCGCTCCGCGCTGGCCAGGTCCGTGCCGACCTGGACGAGCGTCGAGCCGTTCACATTCCTGTCGAGCAGCACCTTGCCGCTCTCCGGCTCCCGCACGATGACGTGCGCGGTGATGGTGACGTGATAATTTTCCGCCGTCAGCACGTCTCCCGGCAGATAGCTCAGGCTGTCGCGGACGTAGCGCGTGATGACGCCGGTGACGACGATGTCGCCGCCGCCCTGCATGGTGAGACGATAGGTGCCGTCGGTCTGCAGGCGTTCGCGCAACGCCTGCGTCACCGCGTCGCCGAGGCGCGGCTCAAGCGTCTGGTTGTTGAACGGCAGGATTTCAATGGACTTTGCGCCGGCGACCTGGCCGTTGACCGGGCCGAGATGATAGCCGGCGCAGCCGGCGAGCAACGCGGTCATCGCGCAAACGGCAAATAATTTCAGCGCGCTCATTTTTAGCTGGCGGGCGGGGGTTGCACGGACGGCTTGAGCGCTTGAATCCTCTGGCGCGCCTGCGCGGCGTAGGTGGAATTGGGGTCAAGCTGCAAGACTTCGTTGTAATAAACAATCGCGCCGTTGCGCCGCTGCTCCGGGCCGAGCACCTTGCTGTTTTCGTAGAACTGCGCGATCTTGAAATTGCCCTCCACCTGCTGAGCCTTGAGCAGCGTCATGGAATTTTGTGCGTCCGGCACGCGCTTGTCGTCGGGAAACAGCGTCACAAAATCCGTGTAGGCCGCGATGGATTTCCCGGCGGTGCTCTGGTCGTATTCGGCGGTCGCGGCCTGTTTCTGCCAGGCAAATCCCTCCCGGAACAGCGCGTCGGAGGCGATTCCCGGCTGGTCGTGATAGCGGTCGGCGGCGGTTTCGTAGGCCTTCACCGCGTCGGCATAATTTTTCTGCTTCTCTCGCGCCGCGCCGATCTGCAACTGCGCGTGCGGTGCCACGTCGCTGTATGGGCCGCCCTTGACTATTTTGTCGTATAATTCCGCCGTCTGGTCCATTGAGGGATAAAGCGGGATGGTTCCCCAAATCCTGAACCATTCGCCTCCGAGGAACCGTCCGGCAATTTCATACTGCCGCCACAAAACGTCCTCGTAATTGTCGCTGCGCGGATATTTTTCGATGATGGCCTGGTAGGCGTTGAACGCCGCCTCGTCCTTGCCGTCCGCCTCAAGGCAGCGGCCGATGAGATATTCCGCGCGCGGGGCGTAGTCCGACAACGGCCAGAGCTTCACGACGCGATGCGCCGCGTGAAATGTGACGCTGTAATTTTTGTTCGTGAACGCCTGTTCCGCCACGTCCAACTGCTCCTTCGCGCGCGGGCGCATCCAGTCGGCCTTCTCCCCGGCCGGCTCGTAATACCAGCCCTCGCCCGGCGTATAAATCAGCGGCGCGGGCGAACGGAACGGGATCAGCGCCACAAATGCGGCGACGGCAAATAAAAGGAGAAACCGGCGATTCATGCGCTGACGTTAGCGATGCGGGAAGCGGTTGCAAGTTGAAAGTTGCGGGTTGAAAGTTTTTTTCGCGGACGGGCCTGCAGCTTTCAACCTTCATCCATCAACCGTTTCATCCATGATACACAATCAACAAGCCATAGTCGTTCAGGATTTTCTGCGTGCCCACGTCGAAGTAAGTGTAGGAAATCGTGTGAAGGCTCACCATGTTCTGCTCGCCGATCTCGTTCAGAAACTCCGTCACCTTCTCGTCAAATTTGTCGTGGCCCGACTCGATGCAGCTCGCGTGCTTGATGGTGTGGATGCGGATCTGCTTTTCACCTTTTGGTTTGGTGCCCAAGGGCGGCGCGGCTTTTTTGATGAGAACCTCGCCCGGCTTGTTGCTCACCGGCACCTTGAGGTGCATCTCCACCTTCGCGGCGGCGGACGACGCCATGACGCTTGGCGCGAGGCTCGGCGCGTGGGCATCGGATGGCGGCGGAACGGCGGCGGTTCTGGTGGATGCGGCGGGGATGGTGATGGTCTCGTGACATTCCGGGCACTCGATCTCCGAGCCGGCGCCTGAGCTGTCCACGGCCAGTTCCTGTTCACAATTGGGGCAGTTAAAAACAATGTCCATAAGCCGGATTGGGTTGAATGGTTTTCTGTGCTCCGACACTAAACCCGCGCCACGTTCCAGACCAGAAAAAAATCACGTAATTATCACCCCTCCGTCCGGCTTGCGCCAACGCTCCCCGCCTCCGTCTTCATCACCGACGCCGAGGACGGCCTGCTTCACGACTACGAAGTGTGGCTGGAGAAACTCGCCCCGCACGCGCCTCCGAAAAATTATTTACACAACCTCACCGGCGAGAACAACGCCGACGCGCATGTAAATTTTACATGCCAAAAATTAAGCTTCCGATGGTCTTCCGTGGCGTGCGGGGTGGCAAAAACAACGTTGTTTTGGTCATCAATGAGGCGCGGAAGGCCAAATCAACGTTCCGACGGTCATCCGTGGGGGCGGAAGAGTAAGCAATCGTTTCGACGGTTTCCATTAAAGCGGCGGAGGGTCGACGCAAAACCTCGCGGAACTTTTCAGGCGTGCTGGCAATATACGGCCACAGTTTTATTGAAACCGCTTAATACCGATTACGCGGATATTTCGCCGCTGCCCGCCGCCGGGGTCAGGGCGGATTTGTTTCCTTTGAGTTGGAGGGTTTCTAATCCTTGCCACATCCAGAGCAGCCGTTGCCAGCCGCGCCAGATGGTTTGATTTTGGCGGGATTATGCAGTTCACAAACTATCAAGGTAGGGATGGCGCGCTGCGTCAGGCGACAGAAAAAGACGGAGATTTACCACGTTCGTTCCGTCCGCCGGACGGGACGCCGCCGCGCGGCTTCCCTGCCGCCCCAAAAATTTGTCAAAGACGTAACCCCGGATTTTGGTTGAAGACGATTGATTTCCGATGGTGTGTCTTCAGCCAGATGTCTTTGGCCGGAAAGAGGTTAAAAGCGAGAAAAAAAGCTATCGCAACGTCATCGGCATTTTCATGAACCAGATCATGCAAGGCGAACCAATGACCATTTTTGGCGACGGCTCGCAGACACGGGCGTTCAGCTTCATTGACGATGTGGCACCGGTCATCGTCGCCAGTATCAATCGCCCGGACGCTTACAATCAGGTTTTTAACGTCGGCGCGGACAAGCCGTATTCCGTCGCCGAACTTGCGAACGTCGTGGCTAGGGCAATGGGCGTGCCGCCGCAAATCAGAAAACTCGAGGCGCGCAACGAAGTCGTCCATGCCTATTCCGCGCACGACAAAGTGCAAAAGTATTTTGGCGACCTCATCAAAAACATATCGCTGGAAGAAGGCGTGAACCGCATGGCCGTCTGGGCAAAAAAAACCGGCGCGCGCGAAGGTCAGCCGTTTTCGGGCGTGGAAGTGAAAAAAAACATGCCGCCGAGTTGGGCAAAGCTGCTCACAAGCTGAAGAAATCTATGCCAGCTCCATGCCGTTTAGATCTCAATAACTCCGATTCCAGCCCAACCCTGCGCCGGGTTTTCTATCAATTCCCTGGTAACGGGTTTTTGAGCGCGGATTTCCATCCAGAGTTTGTCCACATGACAGTTTTCTTTTGCTGGATGCAGGCAGATGTCATGAAAAGCAATTAACCCTCCCGGATGTAGAAGTGGAGAATACATCTCATAATCGGATTTAACACCAGCGTAAGTATGATCGCCATCAATAAATAAAAAATCAACCCCTTGTGGCGGCAAAAGTTTTTTTAACCTTAAGAGCGTCTCCGTTTCATGTGAATCGGCTCGCAGCAGGAGCAATCTTTGTCCGGATTGGGCGAACTGCTTATAAATTGCGGTTCGCCAATATGCATATCCACCGCCATGAACCCCGCCGGGCAAATCAATGCTAATAATCGTGGCCTGCGGATCCGCCAAGGCACACCATGCAAACAGAGTTGCCCCGTTGGCTGTGCCAACTTCCACGACAACACGGGGTTTGCGTTGCTGGACTAAAGTTGCAATTTGTAAAAACTCCGACCGCACCTGATAAGGGCGGATCAAACCCCCGGCGGCCTTGAAACTAAAATCCACAACTTCTTCAGGGGGCCATTGTGCGGCTTTCGCAACAAAGAAAATTGGACTGTTCTTATAATTTGTCCAAAATAGGAAAAATTTTTCTTAACGAACGGAATAAAACCTTCCTGCCTGATAGTTTTGAGCGAAATATTGAGTTCGTAAAACATGAACCCGTAGAAAATATCAAATGCGAAACCGGTTGCCAAGAAATCTTCGGTTGTCGGCAGTTTCGTAATCTTGCAATTTTTAGATTCGAATGCCGACTCGCACGGCATTATTTAGCTTTCTTCAAATCCTGTTTCACCTGAAGTTCGGCGATTAATTTTTTATCCTTGCCGCGCCGCTTGTAAGTCCACACGCCCCAAGCATTGCCCAGCACGCTCGCCGGACACGCGGGCAAATGCCAGAGCCAGCGCACGTCGCGGTCGCGGAAAATTCCGCGCAGCGTGTGATAAATCGGGCCAACAAAAGTGACGCAATAAACTGCGGCAAGCCAGAGCGGCACCGGCGGTTTCTCGCGCATCCAGTTCACCGGCATTTCTTTCTGCACGCGCAAAAAATGAACCGTGGCGCGCCGCCGCTTCTGCACGAATTTCCAAAGCGTCTGGACATAATAATGATGCACGCCGCGCCCGGAAATCCGCAGCCATTCGCGTTTTCCTTTTTTCATCAGGAACAGCGCGACGTGCGTGTCCTGAAATTTTTCATCGGCCTGCACGGATTGCAAATCCGCGCGGCGGAAGACAAATCCGTTCGCGCCGAGCGGATACGAAAAAGTTCCGTCCGGCAAAGTCCATCGTTCCACTTCGCCGTCGCGCGCGATGAGTTTCGGATTCGCGCTCATCAGCCACGCAATCGGGTCGCTGATGTGCAGCAGCGCGGTGATATAGACGCAGAATGAACTCATTTTTCGCGACGGCAGATAATAGCTCTCGACGCCGAGAGCCTGCGGGTTTTTTTGAAGCGCGGCAATCGCCAGTTCGATGTAATCGGCGTGCGTGATTTCATTGTCCGCGTCCACGAAGACGATGAATTCGCCGGTTGCGCGCCGGAGCGCGAGGCGTTTGCCTTCCTCCATGTTTTTGCCGTCGTCGTCCAAGACAATTGCGCCGAATTTTTCCGCGATGTCGCGGGTGGAATCTGTGGAATGTGCGTCGGCCAGGATGATTTCCATTTTTTCACGCGGATAATCCTGGCGCGCGATGGACGCGAGGCAATTTTCCAAAATGGCCCCGGCGTTGAGCGTCGGCATGATAAAGCTGACGCGCGGAAAATTTTCAGGACTGGACGGCACGGCAGGATTGTGGCTGACGGCGGCAATAAATTCAAATCAGCTTTGCGCGAAGGGCTTGTGCCGTCGCATATTAAAGAGCCAGAGACAAAGCATAATGACAAAGGCTGTTCCCGCCGCGACCGGCATGGTTTGCAGCAGCGCGTCCGGGGATTTTCCGACGATCAAAATCGTCAGCCAGTAACCGATGCCGAGCGCGCCGTAGAGCAGTGAGATTTTGATCCAGCGGCTGGCGAGCGCCCACATGGCCAGCGATTGAAGCAGTCCGACGAAAACCATTGTCGTTGCAAAATGGCCGACCATTGCGGCGGATTCAGATGAGTATCTGCCTATGAGTTTCAGGCAGAACGTCCGCAGCACGAACAGACAGGCCGCGCCGAAGACAAGGCCGAAGCCCGACAACGCCGTCAACTTGATCTGCTCCGCCACGATTACGCCCGCGCGCTGGCCAGATCGCGATGTGAACAAAACCGCCAGCAACGGCGCGACGGTCTGCGGCAGCGCGCGCGCCAGAATGCCGGCGGCGGTATAGGCGTCC
>Ga0182024_10018273_pt1 | contig 13071 bp, 17 predicted proteins | sample P32metaG_FD_120480 | JGI IMG/M metagenome (GOLD analysis project Ga0182024, IMG submission 120480) | Permafrost microbial communities from Stordalen Mire, Sweden - P3-2 metaG (Illumina Assembly) | ecosystem: Environmental > Terrestrial > Soil > Wetlands > Permafrost | place: Sweden: Stordalen...
CGAACAGTGCTAGTCTTTTTCATAGCCGGTCTCCTTTTCTTTGTGCCTTGAGCACGTCGAACATTGGGAGCGTATCGCATCCCGCGGAGACCGGCCTTCTCATCCCATCTGTGAAACGGGATTCTCGGAATGTGGCCTAGATCACACTCGCTGGAAAATCCCACGTGACCATAAGACGATCTCACGGGACTTGGCTCCAATCTATGCCCGGGAAAAAGAGTTGAATTAATACCTTTGTCGTAAGGCCCAGACCCCCATTTTGAAGGACCCACTGAAGCTGCTTACCTGCTTGCAAAACGGACAGGGAGCTATGCCCCCGCCTGACGAGTCACATTTCGTGTTGCGCCTGACATATGCTAGGGTGCGATTAAGGAGGGATTCAAATGACTCCCCACCGTCCAAGTTCTCTTATCACAATCGAAACCCCCGTCGAGCGTATGTTCCGCAGAATCATGAAGCGCCCAATGACGAAATCGGAGCGCCGCTCTTTCCATCTCAAGCCCGGTCCACGCATCCGCATTCGTTCGACGGGCACATAGCATCACCCCAAGGGCTGCAACTATTTCTTCAAAAGCTCGCCCTCAAAATGGCCTTCAACATCCTCACGACTAAGCGGGTTTCTTGCTTTGGTCAATACGATTGAATAAACGACCTCATTGCCTGCAATCTGTGCGGTGATAAACGCCCCGTCATCCGGCAGCTCTTGGTAGATGAATTTCACCTTTCTTCCGTCTTCACGCGTTTTGACCCAATCGTCTTCTGTCATTTTCGCGCCTCTCGCCGGAATTTCCCGCTTGGATTTCTGGCTCGCGCAAATCGTACGCTTCTCCTACCTTCGGCACAACAAATGTGCCACCAAAACAAGCTGGAACAGGGATCGGGGTTCTGGCGGCCAGGTGAAAACGGCGTTCTCGTCAATTGGCTACCACACGAGAAGTTGGCCTCACAGCACCTGGTCCGGAAGACGGGCGCTCCCCAGACCACAAAAACGCGTGGCCGGATGGCAACTATCTCACTGAGGTCTGCTCCTGCGACAAATCCGTTGTGTCAGACACAGAAGAAGCATACGATTCCAGAAAACGCGGCCCAAATCGGAAATTGCCGGTGACGTATTTCCGAGCGCGCGCCGTTGTTTCACGCTGAAACAACAAGGATGGAAACATGAGGAAAGCAATGAAACTGGTGTGTGGTTGCGCGCTGAGTCTGGCGATGTTCCATTCGAGTGCTGGCGCAGCCGATCAGAAATTTCACATTACGGTGCTTTCCAGCCGGCCGGAGATGGTCAGCGGGGACGATGCGCTGGTGCAGGTTGCCGTGCCGCAGGATGCGGCACTGGACCAAGCCACGATCCGGCTGAATGGCCAGGACGTCAGCGCGATGTTCCATCCCGATGCGACTGCGCACGCCTTGCGGGGGTTGGTGACGGGGCTGAAAGTGGGCGAGAACACGCTCGCAGTGTTTCCCGATAAGAAAGGGACAGCGCACTCGGCCGATGAATTGCGCCTGAAGAATTATCCCATCACGGGGCCGATCTTTTCCGGGCCGCAGGAGCAGCCGTTCCTTTGCGAGACGCAGGGTTTCAAGATGCCGGACGGGAGTTCGCTGGGCGCGCCGCTCGATGCGAATTGTTCGGTGAAGACGGTCGTTACCTACGTGTATAAATCCACAGAGCCCGCGCCCGCAACGGGCCGGGCCGGGCGCGCGGCAATGAATTTGAAGCCGTTGACGAACCTCACAGCGCGGCCAGCGGACATGGCCTGGACGACCACAACGACCGGCGAGAAGGTGCCCTATATCGTGCGGGTTGAGACCGGTACGATCAATCGCGCGATCTATCAGATTGCGGTGCTGCATGACCCGACGACGGGAGAGCCTGGCCCGATGGCGCCGCCCAAGAGCTGGAATGGGCGCTTTCTTTTTTCGTTCGGAGGCGGCTGCCTCGGCGGCTGGTTCAAACAAGGGACAACACTCGGCTTCTCGAACGGAGTGATCAGCGACGCCACCGTGGGCAAGGGCTACGCCGAAGCGGGCTCTTCGCTCAACGTCGCCGGCAACAGTTGCAACGACGTCCTCGCGGCTGAAACCATGATGATGGTGAAGGAGCGCTTCATCAAGGCTTACGGCCCGCCCGCGTTTACGTTTGGGCGCGGCGCCTCGGGCGGCTCCTACCAGCAAAACCAGATCTCGGACAATTATCCCGGGCTCCTCGACGGCATTATTCCCAGCATGACTTTCCCTGATGTGCAGGAACTCGCGCAAATGCTCACCGACTCGCGCCTGTTTGAGCGGTACTACAAACTGGTTGGAGACGCGCTCACGCCAGAGCAGGAGCGGGCCATCGCCGGCGTAGCGGAATTGCAGAACGTGACCGCGTCAGCTCCCCTCGCTGGACGAATCAACCCAACGGAATCTTGCCCGCCGAATCTGGCGGAATCACTGCGATACAATGCTGCAACGAATCGCTCCGGCGCGCGCTGCGACATTTACGACCACAACATCAACATGTATGGCCGCGATCCAGAGACCGGCTTTGCGCGTCAGCCGATTGACAATACCGAAGTGCAGTACGGTCTGGCGGCGCTCAATGACGGCACGATTACGACCGCGCAATTTCTCGATTTGAATGAAAAGATCGGCGGTTACGATCACGACGGAAATATGGTGAGCACGCGTTCCGTTGCCGATCCGCTGGCTTTGCGCGGGGCTTATCAGAACGGTCTGATCACCAATGCCGGCCAGGGTTTGGCGAAATTGCCGATCATTGATGTTCGCCCCTATCGCGACAAGCTGCCGAACGGTGACAATCACCTGAAGTACCACTCGTTTTCGCTGCGCGCACGGCTGCAACAAGCGAATGGCACGTTTGCCAACGACGTCATGCTGCTGAATGGCGCGACGGGTGACGGTCCGGTGGACGATTACGCCTTAACAAAAATGGACGAGTGGCTGACGACTCTGCAAAAGGACACGTCGAGCGATCCCGTTTTGACAAAAATATTGCGCGCCAAGCCCGCCGATCTGGTGGACTCCTGCTGGACGCCCGCCGGGGAACGCATCATCGAACCGCAAACATTCAGTGGCGGAAAGTGCAACGAGATGTATCCGACCTTCCCGGGACCGCGCGCAGTGGCCGGAGGGCCGGTGAGCAACAATGTCCTGAAATGCCAGCTCAAGCCGATCGCCTTCAGCGATTACAAGGTGAAGTTTTCCGACGGCGAGAAAGCCCGGCTGGCGGCCATTTTCCGAAACGGCGTCTGCGATTACAGCAAGCCCGGCGTAGAGCAGCAGGCTCCGAAAGGAACCTGGCTCTCGCACTGAGGAGCCGCTCTGGCGCGTCGGGAAATGGAAGGCCACGCCTTTCAACTCAACGCAGACAACTCGTAGCTCAAGCGAATTGGTTTCTTCCCGGACATAAGTAGGGCCTGAGAATTGGAATAATCGGTGAGTGGCCCGAGGCAAAGAGCCGGTTCTCGAGAACGGAACTTACTAGGAGTTGTCGCTGTCATCCCCCCCCCTGATTTTTTTGAGATTGGCCTCGACGCTATATGCTTTGACTCGTTCCCACGGGCTCATCTCGAAATGACGATGAACCGTCGCGGGACGGCGGCCGCACGGCCACCGCTATACTCAAGTGAATATGTTTCGGAGCACTTGGCGCACAACCAGAAGTGTCGCACCGCGTGCGAGCCCTCGGGTTCTTTGCCTTTCGCGTGCGACTGCTGAAAACGGAAGATTCGACCTCGCCGAAATTCGAACGGGGCTGAACAGGCCGGGTTTGCACAATTCAAAACCATTAAAATTTTCCATGCGGAGTGCTTTCGACCAGGACTGCGCCACAAAGAATTGCATTAATCGTGCCGGATGATCAAACTCATTGATTCTATCGAATGCATCAGCGGAGCGACTCCATTAAGGCCGAAGCAAGAGACACATTGCGTGACATATCTTGTGGGGGCCGTGGCCTTGCCCCATTCGGCCCACTCGCCACTCTCGATGATCCTTGACACGGAACTGGGTTCGGGTCAAATCGCTGGCCGGTCAGTCAGGTCCACGTCTTTGCCTTCCAAATCCCGCACAACGTATTCATTCGGCCAGCTTGCATTGAGTTCCTGCGCCAACTGTACGGCCTGTTTAAGCCCCTCCCGAGACGCTATAAAAAGCATTTCGCCATCACCAAGCTTTGTGAATACCTTGTACATTACGGTTCGCCCTAGCCGTAACTACCCGGTGCCGCGTCAATGGCACCAGTCCGATACGCTCGAATCTCACATTTCACATCGCGCCGAATTCGGGCTCTTTACAACTTTGGACCTACACACCCTCGCACGCATTGTTCATAAGCGGCGGACTCAATGAGTGTCGAATCTTCAACGCCAGCAGTCGCACCTGCGTGCTTCAATATCGGTTCCTTTTGTTCCAGCGATTGAAAGTGCGAGAGGCGCAGCCCTTCACTCCGTGATACCCAGATTCGATCGCATTTCGCGTCGGCGTTGAGCAAGCAGGTCTCCTGAGCCGGCCCGGATAGATTGGTCATCTTTGCCTCCCTGGCAAGATCTGAATACGACTCGCATCGAGTCCCACCATTCTGGTGGTCACCTTTTAACGTGATGGTTCGCGTGGTTCGCGACAACAGTCAAGACGCAATAGACCTCATTCTGGGTCACAGACCTGCATTCGTGATCTTGGGTCTAATATTAATCACGTGGATTGCTCTTGCGTCTTTATCGTACCTTCCTGTTACTGTTACTTCTTGACTGGCAAAAGCTTCAGGTTGCTTTTGATCGTCCAACTTATACGTTTGTTTCGTCTCAGGGTTGTAGAGCACGAATTGAGCGCCCTCGAACTTGACGCATGTGAGGATGCAGTTTTTCTGACTTTTGATCACGTCGATGTGGTGTCCTTCCGCACAGATGCTGTCCGTGATCTCACCGGTGAAGATTTCATCGTTTCGAACCGAAAAGTTGGGAGACTTCTGAGCAGAGAGACTCCCGGCCAGTGTAAGCAGGCCAACCATCCAAATCGCCGCCGTTTTCATGGCCCCCTCCTGATGATTCCGAATTACCTCCTGTGCCGCATTCAGGGTGTGCCCCAATTAGCAAAGGCGCAGTGTGTCTAGTCACATGTCCGTGTGGGCTAGATCACCCTTTGGATGGTATGGCATTGACCCATTGAACTGAGACGCGTTACTGGAATGTGCGAATTCGCGGTATGAGGCCCAGAACCGGATTCCGAGTAGATGACTCATCATGTGGCGGGGCGTTGTGGCAGCGGCTCTATTTACATGGGCATGGCCTGCCGCCGTGGCCGAAACTTTTGTGGTCCGCAATCGCCATTTTAATTGAGCGCTCGTCGTCCTGGAGGATGAATCTCTGTCGCTCCGGGAGTTCTACGTTCCCTTGCGCGGCCCGGACTTCGAGCTGTCTCTTTTCCAACTTCTCAAGTTCCGTGCAGGGCATCTCGACCTCCTTTATGCGCCACCGGAAATTTGCGCTGAGCACCCCGAGCTACGGGATATTTCGCCATTGGAAAAAGCCGTACCAGACGTAGGCTGCCACGCTCCCAAGGAATAATACGCCTGCCAGCAGGAAAAGATAGACGGTCCTCCGCGCATTCGGGCTCATGTCGTAGGCATCAGCGGAGGTCGCCTGGGGATGGGTTACGGCACCATGGGCCTGTACGCTTCCGGGAAAACCACTTTCATTTACTCTCGATTCATTTCCGTGGACTGCGCTCGTCTGTGTGCTCATGCACCCTCCTTGGTGACTTTATCTTCGGGCAAATTCTTTGTCAGGATCGCGAAACCAGGGAAACAGCGCAGTGACCCGCGTCACGTACGTGGGTGATGTCGGCACAACTGAAACCTATTGGTGGCTGTTTGTCTGGTTAGGCAAGGCCTGAGAAATCCTGTTCTCTTCTCTTTTTGCCAGATGACGAGAACGGGACTTGGCTACCAACCCTCAGCAATCGCGCCTGTAGGACACTTCGGGTCGGTGTGCAGTGTTGAACAGACTGCCCAAGGCTGTTGGCGCACACTACCAATACGCCGCGAATCCCCACACAGAATTCCGGTAAAGGAAGACAAAATGAACCTTAAAAGAGTAATCCTAAGTTCAATTTTCCTGGGCGCCGCTCTGATTGCTCCGATGGCGATTACAGCCAGCGCTGCAGCACCGCAGGTGATCCGCGTCAGGGTCTACGATCGTACCCATCGGGACTATCATAACTGGGATGACCGCGAAGAGCGCTCCTACCAGACATTCCGGGTAGAGCATCCCAGATATCACGTAATTTACAGGAGGGCAACGCGCCGCCAGCAAGACGAATACTGGAGATGGCGCCACGCTCATCCCGACCATGATTAGTTCCAGTTGAAAGCCATTTCACGCAGTGGTCACACTGACTTCCGAGTGGCTTCAGGGGTTGTGGAACGTGTGGCGGCCAAGGGTTGCCACGCTTTCGGGCAAGAAATACTTGGCAGGTGGCCGCGATTTCGCAGCTTTGGGGTTTGCCGGTTAGAAGTGAATAGGTCCTGATAAGCGCTCTCGGTAACTGAGAACCAGGCATGGCCACGTGCAGAAGCAATGAAAGCGAGCGGTCCACTGAAACTGTGGTGTTTTCGGGATCGTCCTATCGGAATGAGAGGTTAGGCGTGGGAAAATGAATATTCAGCTTATAGCAAATGAAGAGAATCAGGATCGCGCCCAGTGTGGAAAAAATCAAACCGGCGGGATGATATCGTTCGTTTGTGGCGCGCGAAAACATGTGGGTAACCCCGCCGCCGATGATCGATCCAATGACGCCGAGAATGATCGTCCAGAAGAGTGTTATGTGCACGTGCATCACTGATTTCGCGACAACACCCGAGATTAGCCCAATAATGATATACCAGATTAAGTGAAACACACTTTTTCCTCCACCATTTACGTTCAAAACGTCGTCGACCATAGCCCAGGGTTTGACAATGAACCAGACATCCCTATCGCATGGATCGGCTTTCGATATTCAAACTCCTTTGGCGGATCTGCGTCTGTTCCATATTGAACATATTCGAAAACGCAGGTTGGCTCGTCTCCAGCGATACTGCCTGCCATCCAAACAAACAGGTAGCATCGGGCTGAATGGGACTTGGATCGCTCCTGATCAATGGCGTTCTCAAAATGTGGCCGCGTGGCGACTCCTCGCATTCTGCATTGAAATCGAAGTGAAACTATGGCGTGCGCGACGCAAGATATGCCGCAATCGAAACCATATCTGCTTCGCTCAAGTGCGCAACGGGGGCTTGCATCAACACGCTCCATTCTCCTTTGCGTGTTCCGTGCTGGATGTCATAGAGCTGCCGGAAAATGTAGCTGGGCGAGCGGCCCGCGAGCGGCGGCACCGGGCCCATCCCTCTTAGTTCGGACCCGTGGCAAATTCCGCATTGAATTGTTTTGCCCGCGCCGCCAGCGGTGACCAGAGCTTCGCCTTTCTTGATGCTTCCTACGGGCACATACGCGACGAATCCGGATGCCGCATCGCGCAATTCGGTGCGTTCCAGATTTTCCGGCGTTTCGATGATGCGCTCGCCGATCGGTTCGGTGCCGCCGCCTTCCGTTTGAACGAGCATGCTCCCCGAGACGCGGGTTTTCGGTACGGTGCTGGTTTCGACCACTCGAATCCACGGTTTCAATTGCATGTGGGAGAAATACTCAGCGGCTGCTTTCACTTCCTCATCCGTGGCCGCTGCGGCGATCACGATCATTCCAGCAGGAGGCGTCATTTTTGGTTCAGAGCTTACCCTGGCGCCGCGTCTGAAATCTGCAATTTGCTGCTCGATATAAGAGACTGGAAGGCTGGCAAGGCTGGCGTTTTCCGGGCGACCCAGACCGTTCGGCAGATGGCAGTAGCCGCATCCGCGAACGGCTGGTTTTCTGCCGTGCTCGACGACGTCGGGCATGGTGGGATGTCCGTCGGGATGCCAGTCTGGAATGTTGAACGAATCGAGGGCCTGCGTTCGAGTCATCGCTTTACTGCTGCCGGGAACGTGCTGCAGGGAGCCGTCGTCCGGCGCGGGCTTGTCATCCGGTGGATTCACGGGATACGCCCACAACGGCGGTGCGCTTGAACCCATCCCTTGCGCGGATGGGCCCGCCACAAACAGTGGCGCGACAAAGAGCGCAAAAACCACGACCAGAACACAATTTCTCATTTAAATTTATCCCCTGATTCCCGTCATTCCCCTGAAGTCTTATTGAGAATGTGCGGATTTTTCGGCGTCTTCGAGAGCGCTCTTCAGTTCAGGATGATCGGAGAGAACCTTGAGCATGGCGTCGCGGCCAATCGTCTCACCCAGCTTCGTGCCTTGCGACTGCAGTTCCGTGGAGATTTTCGGCATCAAGCTGATCGCTTTTTGGCCCAAAGCCGTCTCATAAAAGTGTATGAGTCCCTTGATATCTTCATTCGAGTAATATTTGTCATACACGGGAATCGCTGCGTCAAGTAGTCGCGGCATCTCGATATTTGCGCGCGATAGAAATTCCTGAAAAAAGAGATCGACCAGTTTCTCTCGATAATCTCCCGGGGGAAGGGAATTCATCATCAGCGGTTTGATGCTGCTTTCCATCGAAGTCATGACCTGCGACACCATGGATTTCGCTCCCGTCAATTCCAGGAGGCGGCGGATGTCGGCTTCTTTCACGGGATCAATCTTTGCCTGGCGCGCCGAAGAGTCATCGCCAGCTGGTGTGGCCGCCTGCCCCCGTGCCGGGGGCTTGTTCGCGGCAGGTTGTTGAGAATTGTTTTGCGCCGCGACGGGCATCGCGCAGAAGAGTGACAGAATCGCGATTCTCGAAATTTTCACGAGAGCCTCCTGGCCACAATCGCACGGCAACTTCAAAAACCTTGTCCATCAAAAGAGAAGTTCGTCAAGGATACTCCTGCTTCACGCGAACCAGCAAGCATGCGGCGATATTTCTATGTATAATCGAGGGCTATGCTTTCGGTTAACGACATCACAATGCGCTTCGGTGGAAGGATCCTGTTCGAGGAGGTCACCTGCTCCTTTCTCGACGGCCGCCGCTATGCGATCACGGGCCCCAACGGGGCCGGCAAGACCACTTTGATGAAAATACTGGCCGGTGAAATGGAACCCACCAAGGGTTCCGTATCCCGCCCGAAAAAACTGGGAATTTTGCGGCAGGACCAATTTGCCTTCGACGAATTTCGCGTCATTGACACTGTGGTTATGGGCAATGCCCCGCTGTGGAAGGCCTTGCAGGAACGCGACGCGCTGTATGAAAAGCCTCACGACAAATTGACTGACAAAGACGGCATGCGCCTTGGCGAACTGGAAGGAATTGTCGGCGACGAAGGCGGCTATACGGCGGAGGCGGATGCCGCGATCCTGCTCGATGGACTGGGCGTGGAATCCGAGCTTCACGAACGGAAGATGAGCGAGTTGCAGGGCGGCCAGAAGGTTCGCGTCCTGCTGGCGCAGGCGCTGTTTGGCACGCCGCCGGCATTGCTGCTCGACGAGCCTACCAACCATCTGGATCTCGATTCGGTCCACTGGCTGCAGGATTATTTGCGCGAATACGAGGGCGTCCTGATCGTCATTTCCCACGATCGGCATTTTCTGAACAGCGTGTGCACGCACACGGCTGATATCGACTACCAGACGATCATCATGTATAACGGCGCGTATGACGACATGGTTCTCGCCAAAACGGCCGTACGGTCCCGCATCGAATCCGAAAACGCCGTGCGCGAGAAGAAGATCGCACAGCTCAATGAATTCATCGCGCGATTCTCGGCCGGCACGCGCTCCTCGCAGGTGATGTCCCGCAAGAAGGAAGTCGAGCGCATCCAGACGTCCGAACTCGCGCGGTCCAACATCGCCCGGCCGTACATCCGCTTCGACATGAAAGCTCCCTCGGGGCGCCACCCGCTCGAATGCAAGAGCGTCAGGAAATTTTACGGCGACCTGAAAGTGATCACGAACTTCACGGCGAACGTCGAGCGCGGCGAAAAAATCGCGCTGATCGGCCGCAACGGATCGGGAAAGACGACCCTGCTGAAGTCGCTTCTTCGGAACGCTACGGGATACGTTGATGACGCCGACCGGAAATTTCCGATTGATAACGGCACCGTCAAGTGGGGGCACGAAGTGGCTGTAGGATACTTCGCGCAGGATCATTCCGATACCATCACAAAGGGAATTACAGCCGTCGAGTGGCTGCACCAGTTCGATCCCAAGGCCTCGCAGGAGGAATTGCGCGCCGTACTGGGGCAGATGCTGTTCAGCGGCGAGGATGCTCTCAAATCAACCACCGCCCTTTCCGGAGGCGAGTCCGCGAGGCTGATTTTCTGCAAGCTGATGCTGCAGAAGCCGAACTTGCTGGTGCTCGATGAGCCCACCAACCACCTGGACCTCGAATCCATCAACGCGCTCAACATCGCCTTGCAGAAATATCCAGGGACACTTCTGATCGTCACGCACGATCATGACGTCATCGAGGAAGTTGCCACGCGCATCTGGCACTGCCAGGCCGGCCACGTCGAGGATTTCAAGGGTCCGTACGACGATTATCTGGTGTACGCGAAGGAAAAAGCGTCCTGACGTCGTAACCCGGCCACGTCGATTCCTTCCCACCCTGCCATGCGGTAAGAGATTGACTTGACTGCGAGCGCTATGCTACCCATACAAGTCCTTGAATAACTATCAGATGCCCTCGAAACCTCAGCGAATCGAAGTGATTCTGGAGACATTGATCGAGAGTATCGCTCTCGCCGAAGAACTGGGCGTTCGCGTTGCTGCCGCCGCCGGCTTTGACGAAGACGACCAGTACAAGATTGGCCTGGCGGTGCATGAATGCGTAATGAACGCTTTCCAGTACGGCAACGAACAGCGGCGCGAGAGAAAAATTCATATCGTGTTCGAAATGTTCCATGAAAAACTGGTTATCCACGTGACCGACCAGGGCTCCGGTTTCCGGCTTGAGGACGTTCCGGATCCCCGCGAAGACGAAAATATGCTGGGCGAGTCTGGACGCGGGGTCCTGCTGATGAAGGCGTTCATGGATGAGTTTTGTGTTCTTGCTAGTGAAGCCGGTGGGGCAAAGGTGGTCATGGCTAAGCACCACCGCCGCAAGACAGCGCCTTCGACTTAGCTGGATTGTCGCGTCTGCCCGGCAGAAAATTAAGGAAAGGCTTTCATGAGCTTTACGGCAGCTATCCGCGAGAACGGGGGCGTTACTGTCATTGACATGGTCGGACGCGTCACTCTGGGAGAGGGGAGTACGCTGCTGCGCGACCTCGTTCGCCAGAATCTCGAGACCGGCCACAAGAAAATCGTCATGAACATGGCCGGGATCAACTACATTGACAGCACGGGCCTCGGCGAACTCGTGAGCGCCTACCGCCTGGTGAAGAGCCAGGACGGGGAACTCAAGCTCATGAACCTGAACAAGAAAGTCAGCGACCTTCTGCAGATCACCAGGCTTTACGCTGTGTTCGACATCCACAACGACGAAGGGCAAGCTGTAGCAAGCTTTCACCCTTAGGGCGTTTTATTGCCATCAGGGACCCGCCCGCGCCGCGAAACCACCCCCGATCCCAAAATGGGAAATCTTCTAGACAGCGGAATGATTTTGGTGTATTCATGGCCCGCTTTTGTGGGTCCTGTAATTCCGTAGGTGCTCGGAGGTCTGCTGCCACCCGCCAGGAACACTCGTGGCAAGGGGCGGAAGTTTTTCTACCACCGACTGGCGTTACGCCCGGCAAATAGCGACCGCTCATGAAAGAGGAGTCAAGAAGTTGAGCAGAGAACAAGGTGTAGTGAAGTGGTTTAACGCATCCAAAGGCTATGGATTTATCCAACGCCAGTCGGGCGAAGACGTGTTCGTTCACTTCTCCGCCATCCAAATGGACGGATACAAGACACTGAACGAAGGCCAGATGGTCGAATTCGAGGTCAAACAAGGCCCGAAAGGCTATCAGGCTGAAAACGTCACCGCTGCATAAATCGGGTACACGTTCTGGGGGCCTCGTTCCGCGAAAGCGGCCGGGGCCCTTTCGCTTTTTACGGGGCCGTTGGTTTCAACCAATTCGGAATTCGGGACGTCGGCCTCCCGGCGCGCATGATTAAATCAAACCTGTGGTAGGATGACTATTCCTAAAACCTATGGAGGGATAAATCTGTGGCGCAGCATATCTTGCGCAAGGACCTGAAGAAGGACGAAATCCGCGAGACATTCGTTCGCGGCGCCGAGTCGGTCGCTTCGCATCAACAACTTTTGTGGATCGTGATCGGCGCGGCGATTGTCGTGGCGCTGGCCGTTTTTGGCTGGAATAGCTACACCCAGCGGCAGACGGCGAAAGCCTCCGCGGCGCTGGACGACGCGATGCAGGTTTTTCAGGCCCGCATCCGCGCCCCGGGCGAGTCCGCAGAACCGGGCGAGCTCACCTATGTGGATGAGAAAAACAAGGCATCTGACGCGGAGCGCAAATTTCTTGAAGTTGCCAGCCAGTACGGACGGACGCGGCCCGGACAAGTAGCCAGGTATTACGCGGCCCTCTGCGAAATATTGCTGAAGGATTTTCCCGATGCGGAGAAGAATCTGATGCAGCTGAATTCCGGCACGGACGACAATCTCGCCGGCCTGGCGCGCTTTCAACTGGCCGGCGTGTACGATCAGGAAGGCAAATCTTCGCAGGCTGTGGATTTATACAACCAGTTGTCTGACAAGCCTTCGGTGTTTGTTCCCAAGCCGATGGTCCTGCTGGCTCTGGCGGATCATTATCGCAAAACCGATCCCGCGCAAGCTGCAAAGCTCTACAATCAGGTCAAACAGCAATTCCCCGACGCCGCAGAACAGGCCGACCAAGGCCTCGAATTACTCAACGCAAAAAGCTGACGATTGAGCAGTGGGTCGCTGTGAGGCCGCCCTCGTTATGCCATCAGTTTGAAATCCGCTAGGAGTCTGTCCGAGTATTCCTCTCCGTCCTGCTGATTGTGCTTGAAAAAGAACCGCAAGGTGTGCGAGTTTTTCGAATCATGGCAAAGACATTTCGATCCTATCTTCCTGAACAGAA
>Ga0182024_10018274_pt1 | contig 13071 bp, 11 predicted proteins | sample P32metaG_FD_120480 | JGI IMG/M metagenome (GOLD analysis project Ga0182024, IMG submission 120480) | Permafrost microbial communities from Stordalen Mire, Sweden - P3-2 metaG (Illumina Assembly) | ecosystem: Environmental > Terrestrial > Soil > Wetlands > Permafrost | place: Sweden: Stordalen...
ACGGGCTGCGTGCAGAGCGTGTTCCTTGCGCAGGTGAAGGCGGCGACGGCGCGGGTGCTGGCGGCGGAGGGGTGCGAGGTGATTGCGCCCGAGGGGCAGCCGTGTTGCGGCGCGCTGATGGTGCACTCGGGCCTGGAGGAGCAGGCGGCAGCGATGGCGCGGCAGATGATTGCGCTCTTCGAGCGGGCCGAGGTGGAGACGATTGTGATCAATGCGGCGGGGTGCGGATCGACGATGAAGGAGTATGGGCACCTGCTGCGCGACGACCCCGAGTGGGCAGAGCGGGCGCGTGCGTTCTCGGCAAAATGCAGAGACATCAGCGAAGTCTTGTGCGAGCTGGAGCCAGCGGCGGTGCGCAATCCGCTGAAGCTGCGCGTGGCATACCACGATGCGTGCCACCTGCGTCATGCGCAGGGGATATGGCGCGAGCCGCGCGAGGCGCTCAAACGAATTCCCGGGCTGGAGATTGCGGAGATCGCGGAGCCCACGCTGTGCTGCGGGTCGGCGGGTGTGTACAACCTGCTGCAGCCGGAGCCGGCGGCGGAGCTGGGCGACCGCAAGGTAGGGCACCTGCTGGATGCGAATGCTGAGGCGGTGGTGTCGGCGAACCCGGGATGTTTGCTGCAATTAATGGCGGGGCTGCGAAGGCGCGGCGAGCGGGAGCTTCCGGCGTTCCACATGGTGGAGTTGCTGGATGCGTCGATACGCGGGGTGAGCGCGGAGGAACTTCTGAACGCGAAAAAGGCTTAACACCGATGAACACCGATTGGATGGATAAGGCAAAAGCGAAGCACGGATCGGTGCGGATGGGGGCACGGATTCAAGAACCAATACGGAGATTCTGGACACGCGTCGCGCGTGGTCCAGAATGATGATGCTTTGGGTGAACCGGTTACTTGATGGGCTGGGCGTTGGCGGCGGTGAGGGTGATGGAGTTGGCGCCGGGGTGGAGGGTGACGGCCTGGCTCCAGACGAGCGGCTGGTTGGCGACCTGCGCGGAGATCATCAGATAGTAGGTGCCGGGCGGGACGCCGGGGAGGGTGGCGTTGCCGGTGCCGTCGGCACGGATGGCGGAGGCGGCGCTGGAGTTGATGGCGGCGAGAATGTTCTGGCAGGCGGCGGTGCGCGGCTGCGGGGCGCAGGCCTGGGCGACGTAGATGTAAGGCGATGTGCCGGGCGGGACGGTGACGCCGGCGTTGGCGAGCGAATCGGCGTAGCTCGAACGCAAGAGGACGTAGGGATGGCCGGCGAGCGGGCTGGGTGAGCCGGTAAGGCCGGAGGTGATGATGAGGGTGGCGGGGCCGAGAGGCTTGTCTGGAGTAGCGAGGCCGGGGGATGCGACGGCGAGTGCGGTAGCGCCTCCAGCAGAGGGAATGTCCTTGGCGGGAGTCAACACGGCGAGGTTGCAGGTGCGTTCCATGGGCGCGAAGGTGAAGTCGCCGTTATCGTCCTGGCCGGTGACGATGCGACCGTGGACCTGGTAGGGGCCGGTGCCGGGGTCGAGCGAGCCGTCGGCGCGGAAGGTGAGGGTGAGGGGGTGGTCGGGCGCGGCGACCGAGACCACGGATTTGGTTCCGTCGGCGATGACGGTATAGGGATAGGCGCGGGCGGCGTCGGGGCCGCAGCCGAGCAGGACCGACTCAGGATAGAACTGCGCGCTAAAGCCGGTGGAGGGTGCAGCGAAGATGCCGTGCATGCGGATGCCGGCGGGGGTTGCGGGGCCGGTGTCGCCACCGAAGGCGGACTTGAGGAGATTGGTCTCCATGGTCTGCACGCCGACGCCCGCGCCTTTGGTGAGGCTGATGGCGGAGCAGGTGGCCGTTCTGGGCGCGAAGTTGGTGTGGCCCGCGTTGGCATTGCCGGAGACACGGTTGCCAGCTGAGTCGTAGAGATTGCCGTACTGGTCCTTCTGAGTAGCGCCCGTGCCGACGGCGCCACCGACATAGCCGGCGGCGTAGACGCCGTTGATGGTGACGGGGCCGGGAGGGCCGGTGATGGTGCCGTCGGGATGGACGGTGAGGACGAGCGGCCGGGGAGTGGTCTTGATGGTGAGGGTGGCGCGGTTGTTGGCGAGCGAGAGCGAGTAGCTCTCCTGATTGGGCGAGAGCGAGGCGCAGTTGACGAGCACGCCGCCGTCGATGAAGTCGAGGCGCCAGTTGTCCGCGCCCTGGAAGACGCCGGACATGTCGGGCCCGGCGTTGGGTGGGGCGTTGGCGGCGTTGGGGTCGGGCTGGCCGGTAAGGCCGGAGAGCGTGGAGGAGATCATGCCGGAGAAGGCGCCGAGCAGCGAGTTGCCGGTGCAGGTGGAGGCGAGGCGGCCGGAGGAGACGCAGCGGCGCATGGCGCGCTCCTCGGCGTTTTTAGGCGGGGCAATCTGGTCAGGTGAGAGGCCGGCCTGCTGGGCTGGTGCGCCGGTGGGTGCGAGGGCAGGTGTGGGGTTGTACTTGGCGGTCTCTGCGGCGAGGGCGGCCTGCTGCTTCTTCTGGAAGGCCTGCTGGGCGGCGAGCTCCTGCGCGGTGGGCTGCTTGCAGGTGGGCAGGAGCTGCTTGAGCGCGCCCCGTGTCTCCGTGGTGTAGGCCATGAAGCCGTTGTGCTGCGGTCGGTCGGGGTGCGCGACCTGGCAGGTGGAGGCGTCGGAGGTATCGCGAATGTTGCAGCTCTCGACGTAGAGGCGCTCGTTGTTGCAGACGTAGGTGACGTTGAGCTTGATGGCGTCCTGCGCGGCGGCGGCAGCGGTGGTGAGCAGGAGCAGAGCGATGGCGAGACGCGAGAGAGCAGGGCGCATAGGGAACTCCTGAGGTGCAAGGGCCCGGTGCTGCGTGAGGATAGAGGATAGAGCTTTGCTGGGGGTGGGGGCAAGGGGCTGTGCAGACGCAGGAAAGGCTTAACACGGATGAACGGATCAAGACGGATGAATCTTCTTTGTAAAAGGATTCGTCCGCTTTCAACTCGCGTCGAACGCCGCGGAATGACAAGCACACGGCCGTAAGGAATCCAAAGCCGAGCGCAGGGTTGGCGGTTCCCTTATGATTTCCTTATGGGAATCTCTTCTCCGGTTCGACGCTTCAGAAAGGCTCTTCGCACCCACGGCCCCTGGCGGACGGCGGGGATCCTCGGCAGACGGCTGCATCGGGAGTTTTTTCCGGCGCCGGTCCCCACACATCCGTTCGATCTCGAGCACGAGGTCGATACCAGCGGTCTACTCTTCGCCGCGGAGCTGGCCTCCGGGCATGCGCATGACGACCACATCAATGCGTATTGGGGGACGGCTCCCTCGGGCTTCCGCGGGATTCTGGAAGAGTGGCAGCGGGTGCTTGATGGCACGCCGTACGGCATTGAGGACTATACCTTCGTCGACATTGGGTGCGGCAAAGGCCGCGTGCTGATGCTGGCGTCGGACGAGCCATTTGCGCAGGTTGTAGGCGTGGAGCTGAGTCCTGCGATGACCGCCATCGCTGAGAGCAATCTGGCGAAATGGAGCAGCGCACCGCATCTCTGCAGCGACATCCTCGTTCTGAACGTAGACGCGCTGGCGGCTCCGATCCCGGACTCGCCGGTGGTGCTTTACATTTACAACTCTTTTAACCTGTACGTCATGCTGCCGCTGCTGGAGCGCCTGCGGGCGCTGGCTCTTGCGCGCTCCACACCCATCGACCTGATCTACGCAACACCGCAACAGGCCGCCCTGGTAGAGGCTGTGCCCGGCATCAGGCTGCTGACGGCCGGAAGCATCGCGCTTAATGCGGAGGACCGAGCCGCCTGCGCCTTCGCCACGGCACAGCTGGACTTCCGCATCTATCGCTTCGCGGGCGCTTGCTGAGGGGCGTCTCGGTAACTCAAGCAAAAAATCCCTGACAGAAAATGGCCGAGCGATAACTGTGTGCGTGGGGCTGATCGCGCTTGCACGGGTGCTGCGCTTGTGCGCGCGATGTGATGGCTGCGTGTATGTGACACGTCTTCTGCAAAAAAGCGGCAAAGGGATTACATCCACGTGACAAGCCGACGCGAACGGTTCTCGATACTCAAATCCGAAATGAAAAACAGGACGGGTGAGAGAGCGATGAAGCGTGCAGTGGATTCGGTGCGACGCGGTCTGCTGGTATTTTTGACGATGCTTCTTGGGGGGATGGCGTGGGCGCAGGTGCGGGCACAGGTGCGATTGCGGGCGCGGTGATTGATCCGTCGGGGCGCGCGGTGGTGCATGCGGCAGTGAGCGCGGTGAGCGAGTCGACGGGGGTGAAGCGAACTGCGACGACTGGCGCGGAGGGCGCGTTCACAGTGTCGCTGCTCTCGCCGGGCGCGTATACGGTGACGGTGAGCGCACCCTTCGACACCATGTAACCCACAGTGGCCTCTCCGACGGCACGCTGGTGGTGGCGGCGGCGAAAAGCTTCAGGTAGTCGTCCCATTCGCAGACGATGCCGCCGGAGCACTGCTTATCCATGGGGCCGCGCAGATACTTCTGCGTCTCCGCAAGGCTGCGGTAGGCCCGCGCCCGCTGGCTGGGGGCCCAGTTCTCCGGGCGCATCTCCTGCCAGAAATAGCACGGCTCCTTCATCGGGCTCATGTAGATGTCGGGATGCTGGTCGAGATAGCGATGCAGCGAGGTGGTCCCGGCCTTGAGCGTGCCGACGATAAAGAAGTTGGGCTCACGCATAGCAGACAAACGCAGGCACAGAGCGGGTCGCGGGTAGCAGCCCTCCCCTCGACGACGCGCCCGCGGAGCCGTGGAGGGACCCTGCGCGAGCGCGGCCGGGGGAGTTAAACAAGAGAGTAGCGGGCGGCGGCGGCGGAGTTGTCACCGCGAGGTGTGAGTGCCGTCATTGCTTTGTCACGTCTTTGCAACCGCTTGCAAGGCCAGCGGAGGTCTTTGCGCAATGTCCTCGTTTGCTCTCGCGAGGGAAGTGGTATTGTGCTTAAATTCGGAACCCCGCATGAACATTGCCAACGTGAGAGATGCGCAGATCGAAAGCAGGGAAATGAGGAAGCAGACAGCGACGATGCAGTGCCAGAGCCAACCCGGCGTAATTGGAAGCGCTTCCTCCGTTCGCGGAGAGTGTGGCGTCGGCTTGATCTCGCATGGCGTTCCCTTCCGGCTCTTCGCGGAGGACGGCGCTCTGCTCGGCCTGATGAAGGAACACGCGCCGCATGGCTCGGAGCCGAGCAAGAGATTGCCGGCCGATGCGCGAAGGTTTGCGCTGCGGCGCGCCCGGCGGAAGCAAGGCTATCAGGTGTTTTCCGACGAAGAGCTGCTGCTGGATGCCGAACTACTGGACGACGCGTTGATCCTGCTTGGAGGCCACATGATGATTCACGTGGCGGAGCATGCGCCGGAATATGTGTTTCTTCACGCGGGCGTGGTCGCATGGGAGGATCGTGCGTTGTTGCTGCCCGGTGTCAGCCACGCGGGCAAGTCGACGCTGGTGACGGAACTGGTGCTCGCCGGCGCGACGTACTACTCGGACGAGTTCGCGTTGCTCGATCCGCAAGGGAGGGTGCATCCCTTTGCGCGGGACATCCGCATGCGCCAGCCGGGTGCGCCGGACCAGGTGCCGCTTCCGCTGAAGCAGCTTAGCGGTCGAGAAGGAACCAACCCGCTCCTGGTTTCCATGGTCGTCTTTGCAGAGTTTGTCGAGCATGCACGATGGGCCCCTGAAGCGGTGACTCAGGGGCGGGCTGTGCTGGAGATGTTGCGGCACAGCGTTCCAGTGCAGCGCACGCCGGAGCGTACGCTCGCCACGCTTTCTGCGATGATGCGTCACGCCAGGGGGTGGAGGTCTGAGCGGGGTGAAGCGGCAGTTGCCGCTCGCTCTCTGCTCGCCGCGCTTGCCACTGGAGGCCCGCCGCTATGAGACGCGGATCCCAGACTTTGAGACCGGGGATGCAAACCCTGTTGGACCTGATGCGCGGAGAGTTGAACGGGCGCACCGTCACGGCAGAGGAGTGGATGACGGTCCTCGATCTCGCCACGGACGAGAGCGTTTTGCCGTGGACTGTAGCCTGCCTGCGTGCGCAAACCGATGGCGTCGTGCCCGAGGTGGACGCGCGGCTGCGCGTGATCGAACGGGAGGCGCAGATTTCGGCCTTCGTTTGGAATGAGACGCTGCGCAGCACGCTTGCGGAGTTTCATCGCCGCGGCATACCGGTGATCTCGCTTAAGGGGCCGTGGTTTGCACAGCGACTCTATGGAGATGCCGCGCTGCGGCTGTACGTTGACCTCGACCTGCTGGTGAAGGGAACAGATTTTGCTCGCTCCGAAGAGCTTCTGTCTGGGCTCGGCTTCTCGACGGCCGAGCGACGCGACGACTACGCACGAACATGGAGCCGTGGCCGGATCCTTCTGGAGCTGCACGATGACGTCGAGAATCCGCTGGCGTTCGATTTTGGAATTGAGGGTGCCTGGGACCGGTCGCAGGTTGCGGAGTTCGATGGCGTTCCCGCGCGGCTTCTCGCGCCAGCCGATGAGCTGCGCTTTCTTTGCCTGCATGGCGCGCGCCATCGCTTTGAGCGGCTGAGTCACGTTCTCGATCTCGTCCTCGCGTTCCAGAAGCTGGACGGACACCAATCGGGCGCTAAGCCAGAACGCGGTCGCGAATCGGAGCGAATGCTTGCTCTTGGCTGCATGATGGCGGTGCGGCTGGATCCGCAGCTTGCTGAACTGGAGGCCCGCTACACCGCAGTCCCGGACCGCGCGAGCCTGGAGAATTCGGCCGAACATCTCTGGCAGGAGCGCATGCGAGAACCGGCGCCGGAGCTGGACTGGCACACGAAACATCGTTTTCTGCTCTCGATTGAACGTCCCGGATGGGACCGTTTGCGGACGCGCGCGCGACATTTGAGGATTCTCTCGACGCGGCTGATCACGGACGATTTCGCGTTTGCCGAACGCTTGCATCTCTACCGCACCTGGCAGGTCTGGATGCTGCGGCCAGTCCGGCTTCTGCTGAGAGCCTGCCGGGCATGGCCGAAGACATCGTGAGGTGGGTCGCAAGAAGAGCAACGGGAGTCGCAAACGCCGGTGCAGGCACCACTAGAGATGGATGGCCGGAAACCGTAACGGAAGACACTTTGCTACGGTGCAATGTCGCGGCCAGCGCCACTTTTCATATTGCGCTAGCACAGTCTCCCTGTAGGATTGGGTCAACATAGGCCCCGAACACCGATCCCATCCAAGCAAGACGCACCAAGGAGTCCTCAATGAATCGCTTCGGAAGGTCCTACCGTGGAGTTTTGTTCCTAACGACGCTGTTTGGCATTCTTATGGCCACGCCAGCAAGTCTGCACGCCCAGAAGACTGCCGTGGGTCTTGCCGAGGACTGGAGCCACCACCATATTTTGTTCTCCAATCCCGGAACGGAGGACGAGGCCTGGCATCGCGGTACCCACGAGCAATGGCTCAGGATCGTTAACAACCCGCGCTTTGAGTTCCAGCAATGGAAGCAGCGGCAGAAGCCTCGGGACCGTAACGAGGTTCTCGAAAAGGACTGGAGCATGGGCCAGTCCAGCAGCTCGGCGCTGCTGGCCAATCAGTTCCCGGCCAAGTTCACCTTCAATACCACCAGCTCCGGCAGTTGCAGCGATTTCGTGGTCTTTCCGGCTGGAGTGACACCTTCCCCCATCATCGCCTCGATTGTCAGCTTCAACAACATCTATGGTCACACCACGTGTTCCGGCGCCGCCTCCAACGGCGCACCCACCTTCGCCTGGGCCTACAACACCGGCGGCATCTCGGTCCTGTCGCCTGTGCTGTCGAATGACGCAACTGGTTCGCAGGTGGCATTCATCCAGACGACCTCCAGCGTGGCCAGCCTGGTGGTGCTGAAGTGGGCGGCTGGCCCAGCCGCGAATCACGCGGTCAATATAGGTTTCCTCAGCAACGGCACTTTTGACATATTCAGCGGCAGCGTCAGCGCGGCCGATGTGGGCGCACGAATTACCGGCACAGGTGTGCCAGCGAACGACACCATTGCCACAGTTACCAGTTCGACCACTGGCACGCTGACTACGAACGGGACCCCCGGTTCGTCTACGCCGGCCACCATCTTTGCCGAGTCCTCCACTACGCCAGCTCTCCCGACTTTGGTCACCGCTGCCAACTACCACAGCTGTACCGCGCCTTGCTATACCGCCGTAACTCTGAGCGGCTCGCCCAACGACACCAACTCCGCGCCCTTCTACGTCTATGATGGCTCCGATGTTCTCTATGTCGGCGACAACTCCGGCAAGCTGCACAAGTTCGTCAACGTCTTCAACGGCACGCCGGCCGAGGCCACCGGCAGCTGGCCCATCCTCGTCAGCTCCAAGATCCTGACCAGCCCGATCTTCGACGAGGGCGCTTCCGGCAACATTTTCGTCGCCGACTCCGGCGGCTTCCTCTATTCCTACAAGGCCTCGACCGCCGCGCACGAGATGACCAGCAGTCAGCTGACTGTTGCCGGCGGGACGGTTGGCATCGTCGATGCGCCTATTGTGGACTCCACCACGGAGGAGGTCTACGTCGCAGTTGGCGATGACGCTAATACCAGCATGGCAGCCGGCGGCTGCCAAAACGCTACAGGCTGCAGCGGCGTCTTTCAGTTTGCCGCCGGCAACGCCACCACAGGTGCGGGCGCTTGTGTCGGAACAGGGACCACGACGTGGTCCGGAAGCAACTGCGGTGAGGAGTCGATCTTCGGCGTTGGCACCTCGGGTACACCCACCATCTACTCCGGCGCCTTCGACCATGCCTACCTGGTTGGCTCGGGCTCTTCCGGCAATCTTTGGACCTGCTCGGCGAACGCGAGTTCCGAACCCCGGCTCTCCTTCACGCCCATCCTCTCTACCGGCCTCGCCACGACGGGCAATGTGATTTCGATCGCGGGTACGGCGGTCTCCACGCTCGCCTCGGCCTCCGCCTCCTGCTCTCCTGTCACAGAGATCTGGGGCTCGGCCGGTGGCACGAATGACTTCCTCTTTGTGAGTGTCTCCGCCAGCGGGAACCAGACTGGCTGTACCGGGGCATGCCTCTACAATTACATCGTCGCCACCGGCGGCACAGCCACCACTGCAGGTACAGCCGTCACCACACCGCTCACTGCCACCGCGGGAATCCTGACCGCTGGCGGGACCACCGGCATCATCATCGACAATACGTCGGCCACCACTGGCGAATCGGAGATCTACTACACCACCCGCGGCCAACAGAGCTGCGCCAACTCTGGCACCTCCGTCATGGCCAACTGCTCTGTACAAACGCTGCAGACCACACCCTAGTTTGGGGTTGGGCCCGAAAGGGAGCTAGCGCTAAATGATTGAGGAAGTTGGTGGACCTGACCGGGATCGAACCGGTGACCTCTTCCATGCCATGGAAGCTTCAATCGCCTTAGTAATTGAAAACAAATGGCTTATGAGACGGAATAACCGGCCAAACCGGCACAGTCGGCGCGGATTGGCGCCAAATTGACACCAAGAATCGCAAACGTGGTCGGGGCTGAACTGTGGCGGGACAGCCCCGACTATGCGAGCGACTCAGCGTGGATAACGTACCCTCTCCGAAAAATTAGCACGTCCTACCGATCGAATGGCCATGTTTGAGACTGTCACGATTACCTATCTGTACCGCAAAACTCAGGAGTTGGTATCCAAATTTGCCGGCCAAGCTTTGTTAGTCGGCTGACGACCCAATGCATGCTTTGGCCGACGTAGGTTTGGAAACGTGGTAACGCGATTTTGCACCAACTGAAGTCATATCGACCATTATCTCCGGGCAAGTTCGCAAACCCCGCTTTTAAGGAGCTTGAGCGCTGAGAACCAGCAAACGGATCGCGGCCGTCTTCTTCGTCCTGGCATTCCGACCACGGCAGATCGAGCGGCGCCCGTTGGGATATATATAACGATGCCCGCTCCTGACCGCGACGTCCAATCAATACTTTGGTATCGATCGATACGTTCGTCCAATGGATTCGTCGTCGCGCTTCTGGCAATCTTGCGTTGAACAGTCACCCGCCCTGACTTCTAAAGGAGTACCAAATGGACGGTACAACTGGATTGAAAGAGACCACGCGCGTGACCGAGCCTGTCGCGTCGAACATGCTGGGGGTGAATGTTTTTACCGCCCCCGGGAAGGCTATGGTCGGCGAGCGGCCAAAGCCCTTCGGCGAGCCACTCGGCTTTGACCCGGCCACGTCGACGTTGATCTTCGGCGAGTACGACGCGGTACTCGTGGACGCCATGACCACGGTAGCTGAGGCCGAGGCGCTCGCGGATTGGGTTGCGTTGCACAATCGCAACCTGGAGACCATCTATATAACGCACGCGCATTTCGACCACTTCTACGGTTTGAGCGTTCTGCTCGACCGTTTCCCAGGCGCTCGGGCGATCGCAACGCCCAAGGCGGTGGAGGGCATACAGATGTATTTGTCCCCCCCGGTGCAGCAGTTAGCCCGCCGAATGTTTCCTGGGCAAGTGCCCACGAAGTTGCTTGGACCTGAGCCCTATGAGGGCGACACCTTCACGCTTGAGGGTCACGAATTGCGCATCATCGAGCAGGGCCGCACCGATTGTCCGGATTCGACGTCTCTCTACGTTCCATCGATCGGCCTGATCGTCGCAGGCGACGTTGTGTACAACCAGTGCCGCATGTACGTCGGCGACACCACACCCGAGAGCCGGCAGAATTGGATTGCGGCGCTAGACAGGTTAGCAGCGCTGAACCCGGCGATAGTCGTCGCCGGTCACAAGAAGCCTGGCGCACCCGACTCTCCCTCCACGATCCAGGACACCAAGCGTTACCTGCAAGACTTCGATCGGCTGCAGAAAACCGCGACGTCCGACCGGGAACTGTTCGATCAGATGACGGAGCTATACCCGCATTGGGTAGCCAATCAGTCGTGGCTGATGTTCGGATTCCCGCAGGGATAAGCCACATCAAGCGCGACGGCCCGCCCTTGCGCGCTTTGGGAAACAGGGGGGACAGTCCCCAGTCTTAGTTCCGATTTCAGAGAGGAGAACAAAATGGCAACAAAAGGAGAAATCCTGGTATTGGTCTCGAGCGGTCGCGGTTTGCCCTTGAAGGATGGCAAGGTTTATGCCGGCGCCGGCTACTATCTCAACGAACTGACGGTTCCGGTTCGCGCTCTGATGAAGGAGGGCTACGAAGTCACCTTCGCCACCCCCAAAGGCAACACGCCCCAGGTGGATGTGAATTCAGAGGTCGCGGACTTCTTCGGCGGAGACGCGGCCAAACTGCAGGACTATATGTTATTCCGCGACGGCCTGATTGGCCTCAGAGATCCAAAACGTATCTCGGATGTCATCGCATCGGGCCTGGATCAATATGACGCTGTGTTCGTCCCCGGCGGCCATGGCCCGATGATCGATCTTCTCGATGATCCCGATGCCGGCATAGTGATGAGACACTTTCACGAAACATCCAAGCCTACGGCGGTGCTCTGCCATGGCCCGATTTCACTACTCTCGGCTCTTCCGAATTCGACGGAGTTTGTTGCCGCGCTGAGTGCGGGCGATGTCGCTGGGGCGCACGCAAAGGCTCAAGGCTGGATCTATGCCGGATATAAGATGACTATCTTTTCGACGGCGGAAGAACAGCAGCGGGAGCCGCTTGAGATTGGCGGTGAGGTTCTCTTCTACCCGGACTTCGCATTGCTTACTGCGGGCGGTGACGTGAGTGTGGTTGCTCCATGGCAAAGCTACGTCCTTCAGGATCGCGAGTTGATCTCAGGTCAGAACCCGTTCTCCGATGAAGCGCTTCTGAAACTTCTTCTGGCGGCACTCAACGGGAAGAAAAAATCGGTTCCAGCGGCATAAGTGCAAGAAGGGAGAATTGACGATGTCACACCACTACTCCGGTCCCCAATATCGGATTCCCGCGCGGGGACGCGCGCCTCGACTTGACCGATCTGTATGCCTTTCCTAAGCCGTGAGACCCTGACAGGTCGATCTTCATTATGAACTTTCATCCGTCCGTCGGCCTTAATCCGCCGGGACCTACTACTGCCGAGCCCTTTGCGCCCGAGGCCCGGTATGAGCTATTAATTGATACGGACGGCGATGCCGTCGCTGATATTGGGTACCAGATACGCTTCTCGCCGTTTGTGGGTGGCGAACAGAGCGCCACGCTGCGCCGTTTTAAGGGCGCACAGGCCGCCGAATCAGGCGTGGGCGGGGAGGTTATGGTTGAGGGAGCGCCGGTCTCGACAGGGCACGAGGGACATGTGGCGCAGGCCGGTGACCATCGGTTCTTTGCCGGTTGGCGTAGTGATCCCTTCTTCTTCGACGTACTGGGCACAATCAACCAATTCCAATTCACCACTGGGGATTTCTTTCTGGACAAAGATACTTGCAGCATTGCGCTGGAAGTGCCCAACTCCGTTCTTGGACCGAAAAAGGTTGGTCTGTGGGCTCGCACGCTGATTCCGGCAGACAGCGTGGGTGGGGGCTGGATCCAAGCGGATCGTGGGGCGCGGCCCAACCAGACTCCCTTTCTTTCCGGCGAGCACAACGACGCCTACCTCGCCGGGGAGCCCGCGGACGATGCCCGTTTCGTTCCTGTCTTCGCGCACGCCCTGGAACACACAGGTGGGTATTCACCGCAGGAAGCAAAGCAGGTGGCCGGAAAGCTGTTGCCGGACCTCTTGCGCTATGACCCCAAACGCCCCGCATCCTTCCCGGACAACGGCCGCGCGCTCAACGACGACGTTTCTGATCTCTTCCTCGCTATTCTCACCGACGGGAAGGTGACGGGAGATAACGTTGGGCCTCACCACGATCTTCTTGATGACTTTCCCTACCTGGGCCCTCCGCACATTGTCCGAAGCAAATAAATGGGACGTCCAGGATTATTGAAAATGAGCACCGTATGGAAAGGGGTCGTCCATGAGTGTACAAATCGATCAGAAGAGCTATGAGATGCCCCCGAAGGACGGGATGAGCATCGCGCATTTTCTAACCGTCGCCGACGTCGAGCGATCGGCTCGCTACTACGAAAAGGTCTTCGGCGCTCGGATTCTGACCATGGGTGACGGCAACGCGCCTCCGTACCTTCAGCTCGCGAATATCTGGATGATTCTGAAC
>Ga0182024_10018275_pt1 | contig 13071 bp, 10 predicted proteins | sample P32metaG_FD_120480 | JGI IMG/M metagenome (GOLD analysis project Ga0182024, IMG submission 120480) | Permafrost microbial communities from Stordalen Mire, Sweden - P3-2 metaG (Illumina Assembly) | ecosystem: Environmental > Terrestrial > Soil > Wetlands > Permafrost | place: Sweden: Stordalen...
ATCTTCGGAGAAAGCCGCGTGTCCGCCAGATCCTCCACCTGGGAGAGCGGCATTTCATTGGAGGTCAGCGCCAGTGTCAGAACCGGCGCATCCGCCGGATTGGATTTGCTGTACACCGGAGGCGTCGGCAAATTGGCCGGCAGATAACTCTGCCCCGCGTTGATCGCCGCCTGCACCTCCTGCTCCGCCACATCGATGTTCAGGCTGAGCTGGAATTGCATCACGATCACGGACACTCCGCCCGCGCTCGTCGACGTCATCTGGCTCAGGCCCGCAACCTGTCCGAACTGCCTCTCGAGAGGTGCTGTTACCGCCGACGCCACCACATCCGGACTCGCCCCCGGATAAAACGTCAGCACCTGGATCGTCGGATAATCCACCTCCGGTAATGCCGACACCGGAAGCTGGAAGTACGCAACGCCGCCCGCCAGAAACAGCGCCGCCATCAGCAAAGACGTCGCCACCGGCCGCAGAATAAATGGCCGCGACGGATTCACGGAGTCGACCCTCCCGTATTCGTCGACGCCTGCGCCGCCCCCTGCGCTCCCACCTGACCGCGAACCGCAACCAACGCGCCATTCTCAAGCCGGTCGAACCCGCTGGTCGCCAGGTTGGCCCCCGCATTCACGCCCTGCACCGCCGTCACTTGTTCGTTGCTGGTCAGCGTAGTGATCTGCTGAACGCTCACCGTATTGTTCTGCTGAACGACATACACAAAGGCATCGGTCCCGTTATGCTGCACCGCCGCGGAAGGAATCAGAACCACTTTACGCAGCGTCTTCAGCAACAGCCGCGCATTCACAAACTGATTCGGAAAGAGGACAAGATTCTTGTTCGGAAATGTCGCGCGAAACTTCAACGTTCCCGTTGTTGTGTCGACTTGGTTGTCGAGCGATGTCAGCTTCCCGCTTTCAATCTGCTTCGCATTCGCCCTGTCGAAAGCGTCCACCGTAAGCGTGCGTCCGCCCTTGACCTGCGCCTGCACCTGCGGAATATCGTCCTCGGAGACATTGAACACAACTGTAATCGGCTGCAGTTGTGTAATCACGACCAGCGTCGATGAGCTGCCAGAAAAAATCGTGTTCCCCGGGTCCACCAGCCGCAATCCGACCTGCCCCTCGATCGGCGCGATAATCTGACAGTAACTCAACTGCACCTGGTCGTAATCGACGGTGCCCTGGTCCGCCTTGACAGAGCCCTCGTCCTGCTTGACCGCCTGCTCCTGGTCGTCGAGCTGCTGCTTTGCAATCGCGTTTCTGCTGTACGCGGCCTGATAACGCGCAAGATCGATACGCGCCTGTGCCAGCACGCCTTCATCGTGCTCCAGATTGCCTTGCGCCTGTTTGAGCGTCGCCTCGGACGGCTGCGGATCGATGTCCACCAGTGGATCGCCCTTTTTCACCACTTGCCCTTCGCTATAGTGAACCGCCATCACTCTCCCGGTAATCTGGCTGTAGACCGTAACGGTATTAAGCGGCGTCACCGTTCCAAGCGCATCGACATAAATATTGATGTCGCCCGTCTTCGCCTGGCCCACCGTAATCGCCGCTCCCTGTGGTTTCGCCGCCGCCGCCGCCGTCTTCGCCGCCGCCTCTTTGCTTCTGTAATGGCGAACCACCAGGAGGGCCAGAACGATCAGGACGAGGAGCGCAATCCAGAGCCATATCCGCGAGCGCTTCTTCGGAGGTTCTTCCTCCGCGGCCTTCTCTTTGACGCCCTCTTTTTTGGGTGGTTCAGACGGAATCTCGCCGTCAGTCAGATTGGGTTCTTTATTTTCGTCGCCCATGCCTCGCCGTTTTTCAGCTCTCCGAGCAACGTTGAGACATAAGCAAAGAAATCAGCCCGGGGCTGCACGCAGCTCCTCAGGCAATAGATCATCGAGCGCCAAAAAAGTTTCACGCTCCTGGTTATCTCTTTACTCTTCCAGACCCGCCACCCTTTATGAGGTCCTCCACTTCACTTCGTGTTAAACGGCAATAATCGCCGGGAATTGAGTGTTTTAGACACGATGCCGCTACTGCGAATTCAAGCGCCTCCTGATTTGAGCCCAGTGTTTGCAGGCCGAAAATCAGGCCTCCGCCGAACGAATCTCCCGCGCCCACCCGGTCGACGATGTTCGTGATTTCGTAGTGCCGGCTCAAATGGAATTTCTGGCGATCGTGCAGACATGCCGACCAGTTGTTGTGCGACGCGCTTTTGGATTCGCGCAGTGTAATCGCGATCATCTTCAGGACAGGGAATTTAGCCAGCACCGTTTCAGCCAGTTTTTCATAAGCGCTGCGATCGAGATGGCCGCTCTCAACATCCGCTTCGCCGCGAATGCCTAATGCGAGCTGCACGTCTTCTTCGTTGGCGATGCCAACGTCCACGTACTGAAACAGTTCGGGCATCACTTCGTGAGCTTTTTTGCCCCATTTCCAGAGGTTTTTTCGATAATTGAGATCGCAGCTTACCGTCAGTCCCCGCGCCTCCGCCGCCGTGACGCTTTCCATCGCGAGCTTGGCCGACGATTCGCTGATTGCCGGCGTGATGCCAGTGATATGGAACCAGTTCGCGCCCTCAAACGCTTTCTCCCAGTCGATCGATGTCGCCAGCGCAATCGCCGAACGGTCGCGATCGTAGGTCACTGCCGAGGGCCTTTGGTTTGCACCCGCTTCGACGTAATACACGCCCATACGTCCTTCGCCTCGAACAATTTGCGATGTGTCGACGCCCAGGCCGCGCAGTTCGCGAATCGCTGCTTCGGCTGCTGGATGTTTATCGGGCAATACGGTTATGTATCGCGCCGGCAATCCGAATCCGGCTACAGCCACCGCGACGTTTGCTTCTCCTCCGCCGAAAGTGGCAACTAATTCAGGCGACTGGAAAAACCGCTCCATCCGCGGCGGCGCGAGGCGCAGCATGATCTCTCCGAAAGACACCACAAGTTTTGACATAGGTTTTCGATCCCGTGCGCCTGTCCGCTCCCTGACGGTCGCGGTTCGGTGAGAGGCTCGCTCTCATTTTGGCACCGAACCGCGACCGTCAGGGAGCGGACGCGTTAATCACGGCTAGAACTTTTCCCAGCCGATCCCTTCAAGCGTTGGCTCAAACGACTCAGGATATAAGATTTCCGCGATAATTCTCAACGACTTCGCGACGCGAGGTCCCGGCCGATTCAAATATTGATTGCCATCGGCGAGATAGATTTGCGCTCTCAATTTACTCCAGTCGTGCCAGTGCATTTCGGCGCGCGTGCGTTCTAAATCGTAGCCGCAGGGCATACAGACGATCACATCGGGATCGGCTTTGAGAACGTCATCCCATTCCATCCATGGAGAATGGGCGCCCGCGCTCCCAAAAAGATTCTGCGCGCTGAGCATTTCGGTCAGCTCCGGAATCCAGTTGCCGGCGGCCATGAGCGGCTCCGTCCATTCCACGTTAATCACGCGGGGACGACGTCCCGCGGCCCTTGCAATCGCCGCGATTTCAGCCATTTCCCGTTTGATCTCGTTGACGAGTTGCTCGCCGCGATGGTCGACGCCGCAGGCTCGCGCCAATCGAAAAATATCGCGATAGATTTCTTCGAGTGAATTTGGTTCCAGGGCGACGACTTCGGGGCGGGTTGAAAATTTCGCGCTCAACGCGCGTTCAACATCTAAGAGACTCACCGCGCATACTTTACACTGCGTCTGGGTGACAATATGCGTTGGTTTGAGTTGCTCCAGCACGTCATCGAAAACCTGGTAAACGCTCTCGGCGGTGGCTAGCGTTTCTTTGACGCGCCGGTCGATCTCGCGGCTGTCTCCGTGGATCTCGAAAACGGGGGCGGTGCAAACGGGAAGTGTCAGAATGCGCGGGGGATAATCGCACTCATGCGAGCGGCCGACCTGGAAATTGCCCAAGCCCAGCGCATCAACCATTTCCGTCGCACTGGCTATAAGGGAGACAATTCGCACTCCCCTAATATAGCGTTAGCGATTTTCGGTTGTGGTCTGCTGGTCCAGCAATTTTTCGAGCTCCTGCGTCTGCTGCTCGGCTTCGCCCAACGACGCGATATTTAGGAGACTGATCTGGAATTGGATTTCGGGGACGACGTGCATAATCCTTTATAGCGGGCATATGTCATGGGGTCGATAGATGTGTACTACTTATCCGACCCTTAAAAGACCTTAAATCGCAAGAAACAACCCTCTACAGTGCCTTACATCACCATAAATTCCAGTCGCCGGCGATCAGCACCCAAGGCGGCCACCAGAGCGTTGGCGACGGAGTGTGCGGCGATCGCGTCTCCGATTCTGCCGCGGCGAAATTGGACGAGTGCAAAGACGGGGATAGACCCCTTAGAGGGCTCAGGGAACCTGGTTGGGCAGGAAACAGGGGTTTATTTAGAGGGTAAGGGTGAGGAAAGTATTGGAGGAGTATTTGCGAGGAGCAACCAGGGTTCCTTGAGCACTCATGTTATCTTTCACGCCGCATATTAGAGCAATCTCTTTGCCAAGCTGCAACTTATTGATTTTCTGATTTGACTGTGCGGGAGTTGCGCTGCAAATTCCGTTTTGGTGTTTCATGGTGGAAAGACTTACCGGAATGGGCAGGTCGGGAACCTGCCCCACTTCCTCTACTGCTTGATTTCGATCGGTCCTGGTTCTTTTGACACGCGCCCCCTCTTCGCTTCGTCGATTTGAATGTTGTAGACATCGAGCTCGCGGCCGGTGGCGACGTCGAGTTGCAGACGGGCCTGGACGTAGGTTGCTTCGGCTACCACTTCGGCGCCTCCGGCGGTGGCGAGATCGCGCTGCGCCTGAATGACGAGGAATGGCGTCGATGCGCCGACAGCGTACTTCTTCTGCTCGGCATCGAGCGTCTGCTCCTGGAGGATGCGGCTCTTCACGGCGGCGGTATATTGGGCGCGGGCCTGCTGGACGGTGATGAACGCGTTCTGAACATCCACGTGGACCTGGTTGATCAGCCTTTGCACACTCAGCTCGCTTTGGCGCAGATTGACGGATGCGGTGGCGTAATTTGCCTGCGCGTTGCGATTGCGCAAGGGAATGCTCAACTGCAGGCCGACCGAATAGTTGGGGAAATTGCGCGAAAACACCTGTCCGAGAACGTTGCCGTAGCCACCGATGAAGTAGGGATTCTGATTGGTGGCATAAGCCCCGGTAGTACCGGGGATAGGGAGTGTGTTGGGGTCGCCGGCGAGGCCTGTATTGCGCAGGTCGCCGAACGCGCTCAAGGTGGGGAGCATCAGATTGCGGGTTCCGGTCAAAAGGATCTTCTGATTCTCAAGCTGGATGCGGCTCTGCTGCAATTCCGGCCGGTTATCGACGGCGCTGGCGAACAGAGCTTGAATCGATTCGGGATTCTCCTGGGTGGGGATACGGATTCGGTCTGTGGTCACGATGCGCGCGGCGGCGACGGCGGGATTGGCGAGCCCGTTGCGGCTGAGGGCGTTTTTTAGAATCGTCTCCTGTTGGAGGACGGTCGTTTGCGAGGTGACCAGCGCCTGCTGGTCGGAGGCCACCTCCGCTTCGGCGCGAACGATCTCGATGGGCGCGAGGCTGCCGACGTCGACCTGCTTCTGATTATCGCTATAGAGCTTCTGGGACAAAGCTAAAGCTTTGCGTTTCACCTCGACATCCTCGTTGGCGCTGACCAGCAGCCAATAGGCCTGGACCACGGTTTGGACGGTGACGATCACCTGCTGCTTGAACACGATGTCGGCGGCCTTCAGATTATTTTTCGCTACGCGTATCGGACGGTTGTTGACGGCCAGGCCAAAGCCCTGGAGCAGAGGCTGGGAGAAGGTGAGATCGAGATACGAGGTGGTGACCGGATTGAAGAGGTTGAGATAGGAATTCTGGTCGGAGTTGGTGTTATTGAAGCTCAGTGTGGCGGAGGCGCCGGTGGAGAAGTTTTCCTGAATATTGAAGTTTGCGACGGTACTGGTGGAGACGAGCGACGTGGTGCCGGTGGTCACCGTGTTCTGCTGCGGGGAGGTGACGTGGCCCCATTGAACGGTCCCGTTGATTGTCGGGTCGTAGCCATTGGGATTGACGCTCGAAAAACTGTTCGCGGTGCCGTTGGTAAAAGAGAGGAGAAAGAAGCTCTGAGCGGAGGTCGCGTTCAGGCCGGTGGCTCCGGCGGAGGTATTGGTCGAAATTCCCTGGGTCGAATTGCCGGATTGGGCTCGGAGAAGGTCGGCCTGCGCGAGAGGGAACAGATAGCGTTCTACCTCGATATCGATGTTGTTTTCGAGCGCCAGGGCGATCGCGTCCTGGAGCGACAGATAGAGCTTTCCATTGCGGAGGAGGGACTCGATGCGGCCTGTGTTGGAGACGTTCACGGGCGGGACGGCTTTGGGCTCGTACGGATGGGTTGCGGATGAATACCAGTGGTCCTGGGCAAAGGACGGCGCGGCGGTCAAAAGGAGGCACAAATATGTGACTTGTTTCATTGGCTCCTTCAGGTTACTTGACGTTGGGGGAGTGGTTGGAGGGAAACCGGTAAATGGCGAAAATCGGGGGACGAGCGGCGAGTTTAGAAGAGGACAGGTCGGGGACCTGTCCTACTGACCGCTCCCGGAGGTCGCGGCTCCAAAAGGCGTGAATAGAGCCGCGACCCGCGGGAGTGGTCAGGCGCTAGATTTCGCGCGGTTTTTCCACAGGTCCAGGATGAGGAGGCAGGCTCCTACTGTGATGGCGCTGTCGGCGGCGTTGAAGCTGGGGAATTCGTAGGCGCCGAAGAAGAATTGCAGGAAATCGGTGACGGTGCCGCGAACGAGGCGGTCGTACATGTTTCCGGCGGCGCCTCCGAAGACCAGCGCCAGGGCGATTTCGAGCATCGGGGATTTTTTGACGGAGCGGCGGAACAGCATCGTGCCGATGATCGCCATTACTGCGAGCGAGACGCCTACCAGGAACAGGCTGCGCCATTCACTGTGAGACTCCGACAGGAATCCGAACGCCGCGCCGGGATTTTCCGCATGCACGATGTTGAAGAATCCGGCGATGACCGGCCTGGTATCCCAGGGCGAGAAATTTCGCTGGATGTAGAGCTTGGTGATGCGGTCGAGAATCACGACGCCGGCGATGATCGCTAAGGAGCGGAGGCGCGAGTTCATTCTTCCGGCTTTTCCAAGACGCCCATTTCGGTGAGGGCGGCGCGGCAGGGTTCGCAGACCTGCGCGCCTTCCTGGGCGATGTACTTCCAGCAGCGCTCGCACTTTTGGCCGGTGGCTTTGTCGACGACGTCGCATTTGCCGAACTCGACTGCGGAGACTACGAAGAGGGTAGGTAATGCTGCGAAATACTCTTCTAGAAGAGGCTCCTTTATCAGAGTGAGGCGGGCTTCGAGGGGTGCGCCGATGAGTTTTTCCTGACGCGCGGTTTCGAGCAATTTCAGGACGCGTTCGCGGACGGCCATGAGACCGTCCCATTTTTCCAATGCGGCTTTGTCTAATCCGCCCGCTAGCTCCTCGGGCTCCGGTAAATGCGCGATGTGGACGCTGTCGGACGCGCCGGCGGGTTTGGGCGTGTAGGACCAGACTTCTTCGGCGGTGAACGACAGCAGGGGTGCCAGTAAACGCGTTAGGGCGTAGATGATCTTATATACCGCCGTCTGGCCGCTGCGGCGGGCGTGGCTCTGCGTCGCCGAGGTGTACAGGCGGTCGCGGAGGATTTCGAAATAGATCGAGCTGAGGTCGGCCGCGGCGAAATCGTAAACGGCTCGGTAGACTCTGTGGAATTCGAGGTTTCCGTAAAACGCGCGGCATTTGCGGACCAGTTCTTCGGCTCGGGCCAGGATCCAGCGGTCGAGCTCCAGCATTTGGGCGGGATCGACGGAATCGACGGCGGGGTCGAAGTCGTACAAATTGCCGAGCATATGTCGAAACGTGTTGCGGAGCTTGCGATACGCCTCAACCAGGCGGTCGATGATGGTTTGCGAGAGCCGCACGTCTTCGGTGAAGTCGACCGACGCGGTCCATAGGCGCAACAGATCGGCGCCGTGTTGCTTGATGAAAATTTCGGGCTCGACCGCGTTGCCTTTGGATTTGTGCATGGCGTGGCCGTCGCCATCGAGGGTCCATCCGGCGGTGGCGGAGGCTCGATAGGGGGAGGAACCTTTTAGCGCGACGGCGATCAGCAGGGAGCTTTGGAACCAGCCGCGGTATTGGTCGCCTCCTTCCAGATACATGTCGGAGGGCCAGGGGAGATTGTTTGCCGGAGTCAGGACGGCAAGGTGACTCGCGCCGGAATCGAACCAGACGTCTAAGATGTCGGACTCTTTGCGGAAGGAGGTGCCGGCGCACTTGGTGCATTTCACGCCGGGACCGATGAGTTCTTCGGCGGTATAGGAGTACCAGACGTCGGCGGTGTGGACGCGGAAGAGCTCGACTACGCGGTCGAGGATTTTCTTGTCGGTGAGCGGCTCGTTGCACGCCTCGCAATAAAAGACGGTGATCGGGACGCCCCAGACGCGCTGGCGGGAGATGCACCAATCGGGGCGGGTGGCGATCATGTTATGCATTCGCTCTTCGCCGGAACTTGGTGTCCAGTGGACATTTTTTACGGCGGCCAGGGCGTTCGCCCGGAGACTGTTATTGTCCATGCCGACGAACCATTGTTCGGTGGCCCGGAAGATGGTCGGGCGGTGGCAGCGCCAGCAGTGCGGGTAGCTATGGCTGATCACACGGGTTGCGGCAAGGGCGCCTGCGTTCTTGAGGATCTCGATGACGATCGGATTGCCTTGCCAGACGGTTTTGCCGATCAGTTCCTCGGGTAAGGTACCAGAGGCGCCTTCGGCTCGATAGAACTTCCCGGAGGCGTCGACGGGGCAATAGACGGGCAAGGCATATGCTCGGCCGATCACGTAATCCTCGGCGCCGTGGCCGGGGGCGGTATGGACGGCTCCCGTGCCCTGTTCGAGCGTCACGTGATCGCCCAGGATGCCGAGAGAATCGCGGTCTAAAAACGGGTGGCGGAAGACGGTTTTGTCGAGTTTATCGCCTTGGAATGTGACGAGAACTTTCGGAGCTTGCCAGTCGCAGGCCTCGGCCGTCGCGTTGACCAAGTCCTCCGCGACGATATAAATATCTCCATTATTTTCAATGGCTGAGTACGTAAACTTCGGGTGAAACGCGATGGCTAAATTGGCTGGGATGGTCCAGGGGGTGGTGGTCCAGATCAGGGCGAAGACTCGCTTGCCGGCGAGCGCCGGATCGATCTTCGCGGGGTCCGATGTCAGGGCGAATTTCACCCAGATCGAGGGGCTCGAATGGTTCTCATACTCGACTTCGGCTTCGGCTAGCGCGGTGCGGTCGTAGATGCACCAGTTGACCGGCTTTAATCCTTTGTAGACGAATCCCTGGTCGAGAAAATCGACAAAGGCCTGGGCGATTACGGCCTCGTATTCGGCGCTCATGGTCAGATAGGGATCGTCCCAGCGGCCCAGGACCCCTAGGCGTATGAAGTCGCGGCGCTGCAGATCGACGTATTTTTGGGCGTATTTCCGGCAGGCAGCGCGGATTTGCGCTTGGGTCATGCCCGCTTTTTTAGACCCAAGCTCGTTATCGATTTTGTGCTCGATCGGCAGGCCGTGACAGTCCCAACCGGGGACGTAAGGGGAGTCGTAACCCTCCATTGTCTTTAGCTTGACGACGAAATCCTTGAGGATTTTATTGAATGCCGTGCCGAGATGGATTACTCCGTTGGCGTAGGGAGGGCCGTCGTGCAGAATGTAGGTGGGGCGGCCTTTGCGGTCGGCGCGAATGCGCTCGTAGAGATTGGAATCCTTCCATTGGGTGAGAAGTTTGGGCTCCAGCGTGCCGAGATTCGCTTTCATGGGGAAATCGGTGCGGGGAAGATGGACGGTCTTCTTTAGGTCGTCGTAAGGCATCGGTTATTATTCATCGTAACTGATTACAATGGAATCAATCATCTGGATGATGGGATCGAAAGATGCACTTTCCTGTTGACAGAACATTAAGTTTAAATTAAGATGCTCTTTCCCTACTCCTCTACGTAATTGAGGAAGAGGGCGCGGAGACCAGCGGGTCCTAAGGAGTACGTGGTGCATCCGAGCTTGACCTTTCATGTTGGCGAAAAGGTCGTTTATCCCAATCACGGGGTTGCGACGATTGAGAATATCAGCAGCCGGGCGTTCGCCGGGCATTTCGAGAGATTTTACCTGCTACGGCTAACCTACACGAGCATGACCGTGATGGTGCCGTTTTCACATGTAGAGGACCTGCGTCTCCGCAAAGTGACTCGGAATGTCGAGGTGTCGCGGGTGATCGGTTTCCTCTCGGCAGGGCGCTGCCAGCGCCGCCAGGACTGGAAAGACCGCTTCAAAGAGAACAGCGAGAAGATGCAGAACGGCAGCCTTTTAGCGGTCGCGGAGGTCATGAAAGGGCTTCTGTTACTGCAGCTCGAAAAGCCTTTATCGTTCCGCGAAAAGAAAATGCTGGATCGCTCGCGGCACATGCTGATCACGGAATTTTCCACGTCCCGCGGATTAAACGAAGCGGAAGCCGTGGATATGCTCGAAAAGGCGCTGAGAAAAGCACAATTGAAACTGCCCGAGCCTTTATAAAAAATCGTCGTCCGGCGCCGATAAGGCAAGCATGACGAACTGGACGATCGGTAAAAAGTTTGGGGCGGCATTTGCCGCAACTATTTTGGTTTTAGGCGGAGCCGGGGCCCTCAGCACCATTGTGATGGGGCGCAGTTCCACCGCAATGACCCAAATTGCGCACCAGTTTCTCCCCGAGACCCGACTCGCCACCGCGTTCGAGCGCGAAATTCTGACAGCGCGGATTTTTTTCATATATCACGTAACAATCCAGAAGCCTGGCGCTCTGGACTCGGGCTGGGAACATTATCAAAAGGCGCGAGAGTTGATGCCGAAGCTTAGCCAGCAGGTTTCCGCTTCATCGGAACTGGCAGGCCTGGGTAAACAAACGGCGGCGCTCGCGGCGGATTTAGAAGCTTACGATGTCTCGCTGCGCAAAATTCTGGAGACCGTGAAGAATCACCAGAATAAAGGTCCAGCCTTCACCGCATTCATTACGGAATGGGCTCGTCTCGGCGGCAAGCTGGTCAGTTCGGGGGCGGATCTAAGTCGCCTGTCCTCGGAACAGGCCGAAGCTTCTTCCCGCACTTACGCGGATCAACTTTCGGATGGAGCGATGGGGACGACCTTCGCTTGCGCCCTCGCCGGGATGTTAGGGATGGTGGGCGGTTGGCTGCTTACGCGGAACCTCAGCCGGACATTGGCGGGGTCAGCGAAGGCTCTACGCGAAGCGGCTATTCAGATTGCGTCCTCGTCGGAGCAACTCGCTTCCGCTTCCAACTCACAAGCCCAATCCGCGAGTGAGCAGGCGGCGACTCTGGAAGAAACATCCGCGTCCTGTCAGGAGATCAGTTGCATGGCGCGGCAAAGCGCGGATCATGCAGTGTCGCTGACGTCGGCAATGGCCGAATCGCTCAAGGCGTCGGAATCCGGGATTCAAACGCTGGAGAGCATGATGGGTGCGATGAACGAAGTCGTCTCCGCGAATCAGAAAATGTCCAAGATTATTAAGGTAATCGACGAGATCGCGTTCCAAACTAATATCCTGGCCCTCAACGCGGCAGTGGAGGCAGCGCGCGCGGGAGAGGCGGGAATGGGATTTGCGGTGGTTGCCGATGAAGTTCGGAATCTGGCGCAGAGGGCGGCGAGCGCTGCCAGGGACACGGCGGACTTGATCAGCGAATCGGTTGCGAAGACCGGCACGGGCATCGAACATGTCGGCGGTGTCGAGAAGACCATGCGCACCGTAGCGGCGGACTCCAGGCGAGCCAAGGCGCTGGCGGACGAATTAAGCTCCGGCAGCGCGCAGCAGACTCAGGGAATCGATCAAATCGCCAAGGCGCTTTCCCAGCTAGAGAAGGTGACGCAGAATGTCGCGGCCGGAGCCGAGCAGAGCGCCTCGGCATCGACGGAGCTATCCTCCCATGCGGGATCGATGAAGCAGATTGCGGACGATCTTGTGGGAATGGTCGGCGCGGTTAATTAACGCGTTCGTGCATGCGCTTGCCGGTGCGTTCGCGATCGACCAGCTCGTCGAAAATCGCTAACACCCGCTTCCGGAAATTGTAGACGCGATGCAGATTTTCGCGCACCTGCATTTCATTGCGATGCCGCTTCATCATTTTGTCGAGCAGCTTGCGGGGAACGTCGATATCGCGGCGTAAAGTTTCAGCGGAATGGCCGCGCAGGAATAGCCCGTAGAACAGAGCCGCTTCGCGCTGCGGCGCCAAAGGGTCGATCTCTTCCTGGAAAGCCATCAACGTACCCACAAAAAATGCAGTATAAACCGCCTATCGGCATTCCGCAAGGGTCCTGTTAGCCCGGAGCGACTATTCGACTGTCTCGGAGTACTTCTTCTCACCCGCCGTCACCGCCAGCGCCAGCCGATTCTGAGGCGGAGGCAGAGGACAAGTCGCGTACGCCGTAAATGCGCACGGCGGATTGATCGCCTTATTGAAATCGAGAATCACGGAGCCGTCTTTTGATGGCTCCGCATACAGGAATCGCGCTGCGCCATAAGTGCTCTTATTGCTGGTCGCATCGCGGAAGATAAAAAACAGCTCGGGACCCTCCAGAACCGGCTCCAGCCGATACTCCTTGCCTTCTCGCGTGAACGTCACGTAGCCCGGACTCTCCATCGGTTGCTTCACCCCGTTCTGGCTATCGAACAGAATGGTGCGCGGCTTGGGATACCACGTGAATTTCGCGCTCATCTTCCATGACGGGTCGATCGGAAACCACTTCAGCCCCGTAAAATCGCGACGGATCTTGCTGTCGCTATCTCTCACCCGAACGAAGTACTCCTCGCCGCGCTTGATCACGAAAAATTTAATGTTGCGCAGCGTGATCACGTCGACGTTCGGTCGAAGCACGGTGCCCGGTCTGCCCTCCGCGTAATAAATCGCCTGCCCTTTCGAGAAAGTGATTTTGCCGGCATGCGCCGGAGCCGAGGCAGGCAGCGCAATCTCGTTGGGCTCGCCTGCGCCGACGCGATTATCGCCTACCTTCAATCGA
>Ga0182024_10018276_pt1 | contig 13068 bp, 9 predicted proteins | sample P32metaG_FD_120480 | JGI IMG/M metagenome (GOLD analysis project Ga0182024, IMG submission 120480) | Permafrost microbial communities from Stordalen Mire, Sweden - P3-2 metaG (Illumina Assembly) | ecosystem: Environmental > Terrestrial > Soil > Wetlands > Permafrost | place: Sweden: Stordalen...
CACGGCTCGGGGTGTCTCGAGCAATGCGCGCAACGTGGAGGTGATGGCCATGTCCAGGTACGCGTAAACGACCTCAGGGCCGTTCGTCTACCTCGGTCACGTACTCCCAGTCAACGTGGTTGTGGCGCTCGATGACGATCGGTGTCTCGCGGGCTCTCGGTAGCTCCCGCGCGTATGTCTCCGCAGCGTCATCGCTATCGAACGCGCGCGTCTCGATCTCGGTCCCGCCGGGTTCCGCGAGGCGGTACAGCGAGGTCTTGGCTGAAGGCGTCCCGGTGTCGGTCATAGGGCGATGCTAGGGCTCCTCGGTGCCAAACAGGTCGAGCTGAGGAGGCGACCCCCTGTCCTGGCCGTCATGAAGGGCTTCTTCCTTCCGGAAATGCTTGCTCAGAGTGTCCACCTGGCCCTGATAATTGGAGCCGATGTCCTCCCCGTACAGCTTCACCGGTTCTGCCGCCATCCGCTCGAACGTCAGCTTGCACACTTGTTGGCCGTGCTCGATCATGAACGGGACGTCGTGAGCACGGACCTCGAGGGCTGCGCGCGAACCACGCAACGTCCCGGCTCTGTTGTAGCCAAAACCAGGGTCGAAAAACCCCGCGTAATGCGTCCTCAGCTCCCCGCTCGTCGGGTCGTAGGCCGTCATCTCACAGGCGAGGCCGGGGGGGACGGCGACCGCCTCTTCGGACAGCAAGAGATAAAACCGTTCTGGCCCAAGGACAACCCGGTTCTCCTCTTCGGCGAAGACCTCTTCCCAGTAGTCCTCGACGCGGTGCACCCCGGCCTTTGCCATATCGAGCACCAGCGTGTGCTCTTTGGCCCTGTAGCCGACCCGGCGATGCTTCCCGCTGCGCACGTCCAGGCTCAGGAAAAGGCCGTTCCCGGTCGCAAACTGGGCCCTGTCGGCGGGCCGACCCCCCACGTAGAGCAGTGGCTCGTCGCGGTGCGCCTCCCACATCTCCTCGTCAGTGAGGCTCGAGCGTCCTGCCATCAGGCGTAGTTGATTGAGAGCCAGGCCTTGCCGGACCCGCACTGCGAACGAAAGCGGGACAATTTCGACATAAAGCGGGCCTTCGTAACCCGCCGCTATCTCGTCGAAGCGGTAGCTGTAGTCCGTGATCACCCGGGTGAAGACGTCGAGCCTCCCGGTGGAGCTCTTGGGGTTCGCTTTGCCTTTCACGAAAGGGGGGAGCGTAAGTCCCTCGGCGAGGGGTACGAGGTAAGGTCGGCCGGTCTCGAGGACCGCGCCCTCGCGACGCAGGTCGAGCTCGTCGACTATGAAGTCCTTCACTTTGTGGCCAACCTCTTTGTCGCCGGCCAGGAAGCTGCAGCGGATCCGGTAGGCGCGTTCCCCGAGGCGAAGGTCAAGGCTCGCTGGCTGTATGTTGCTCGACGGGATCCGCAGTTCGCCTGCGCCGACCCATCCCGCACCCACAGCCTCTGCGAGGAGCTGGCTCGGAAGGACGCCGTGGGCCCGTTCTCCGAGGTCGGCAAGGTTGGCCCTGGGGGCCAAGTCGGGCTGGGGCGGCATTTCAAGGCCATGGTACCTGCCGCCCTCCCGGCCCTCCCGCGGCGCCTGGCTCGGGGAGGCGGTACTGTGCGAGCGTGGACAGTGGTACCGGCCGCGACAGCGGCAAGGCGAAACTGAAACTGCTGAGCCGCGCCCTGCTGGCCGTGGGCCTCACCGCTCTCGCTGCGATGATCATCCGGCTCCGGGGTAGCGGGGGGACCCCCCCGCACGGGGGCGGTTGGCGCGAGCTCTCGGCAACGGACCTGGAGCCAGTGGAAAAGAAGTAGGTGCGAGCGATCCTGGTGGGCTTGGGCGCAGTCGGTTCTCGCAGCGCCCGGCAACTACTTTCTTCCAACTCGATCAGCGAACTGGTCGTGTTCTCCCACCGGGCCGCGGGGGGCGAGCCCAGGGTCGCTGCACTGGGCGGGGCGGGAGTAGTGCGGCCCGAGGTTCTCTCCGATGTTTCGTTTTCTGAGGCCTTGAGCGGAGCTTCGGTGGTCCTGCTAGCGGCTCCCGGGCTCCGTTTCTGGCATGCAGAGGAGAGCGTCAGGGCGGGAGTCCCCGTCGTGTCGGTCTCGGACGACCCGGGCGAGGTCCGCCAGTTGCTGGACCTCGACGGCGAAGCGACAAAGCAGGGGGTCGCCGTCGCTGTCGGGGCCGGTATGGTCCCCGGGCTGTCCTGTTTGCTCACGGCGTGGGCGGCTTCTTCGCTGGACGAGCTGTCCGAGGTCCACGTGGCAAGCCTCGGCACGGGCGGCCGGGCTTGCGCGAGGCGCCACCACGCGGCTCTCCGCGAGCCTGTCGAGGAGTGGCGCGACGGTGCCTGGGAACGAAAGGTCGCCAGCTCAGGCCGAGAACTTGTGTGGTTCCCCGAGCAGGCGGGAGCTGACTGCTACCGCATCAACCGCCCGGACACCCTGCTCATCGCTCGGGCGTTCCCGGGCCTTCGGTTCGCAACCACCAGAGCAGCGGCTTCCCGCCGGGACCGCTTCACCTCGTGGCTGCCCATGTTGCGGCCCCCTCACCCCGAGGGGACGGTCGGGGCGGTCAGGGTCGAGATGCGCGGTCTTCGGGGCGGGGCAGCCGAAACCGTGGTAGTCGGTGCCGTCGGTCGGCCGGCTCTTCTGGCAGGGGCCGTGGCCGCCGCAACGGCAGTCCGCGCGGCCTCGGGCCAGTTGCGAGCAGGTGCGGGCGGCCTGGCCTCACTGGTCGAGGCCCCGGGCGAGGTGCTCGCCGACCTCTCGGAGCGAGGCGTTCGCCTGGTGACATTCGAGGGCGCCACGATGACCTCCGCCTGGTAGGGCCGTTTCGCCGAGACGGCTCAGGGTTTGCGGCGGTGTTTCCAGCTGAACGGATCTACCCAACCAACGGTGGCCAGGGCCTTGTTGACGAGGCTCAACGCAGCAGTTGCGGCGAAATCGTCCGAACGCTCGTGCACGCGCTGGACCAGCTCGGACTGGGCTTTTTCCAGCGAGACCCTGTCTCCGGACGCGACCAACTGCTTGACAGCCGCGTCGGGGCTTTGCCCGTCGGCGGCTAGAGCAACTGCCTGGGTGGCCATAGGTTCGAGCGGCGCCATCACGGCCGACAGTAGCGGATCGCTAGCCCCTGCCCCGGCGCCCGAGGAAACGGACGACAGGGTCGTACTTGACGTCTACGACTCGCTCCTTCATCGGGATAATCGCGTTGTCGGTGATCTTGATGTGCTCGGGGCACACTTCCGTGCAGCACTTGGTGATGTTGCAGTAACCAAGGCCCTCGGCGTCCTGTAGAGCCTTCTTGCGGTCGAGGTCGTCGTTTGGGTGCATGTCGAGCTCGGCGTAGCGGATGAAAAAACGTGGCCCGGCAAAATGCGGTTTGTTCTCCTCGTGGTCACGGACCACGTGGCAAGTGTTCTGGCAGAGCCAACATTCGATGCACTTGCGGAACTCCTGGGACCGTTCCACGTCGCTCTGGTACATCGTGAAAGGAGCCACGGGTTGGTCGGCGCTCGGTCTGAAAGCCGGCACCTGACGGGCCTTTTGGTAGTTGAACGACACGTCGGTGACGAGGTCCCGGATTACGGGGAAGGTCCGCAGCGGGGTTATCGTCACGGCTTCACCTTCGGCGAAAGTGGACAGCCGCGTCATGCACATGAGCGCGGGCCGCCCATTGATCTCTGCGGAGCACGACCCACATTTCCCCGCCTTGCAGTTCCATCTCACCGCCAGGTCGTTGGCCAGGGTCGCCTGCGCGACGTGGACGGCATCGAGGACTACTTGGCCTTCCTCTGCCGGTACCACGTATTCCTTGAGGTCGCCGCCGCTGGGCCCGCCGCGCCAGATCCGAAGTTTGAGGTCGTAGCTCAATGGACTTCCTCCAGGAGTTCGGCCAGCTCCGGCGGGGGTTTGGGCAGCGCCTGGCGCCGGACGGTAAGGGCGCTGTGCGACGGGGACGACGTAGAGGCCTCCAAGGCGAGCACCACGTTCTGACCGCTCCAGTAGGGGTCTGTCATCGGGTAGTCGTCGCGCGTGTGGCCGCCGCGGCTTTCCTGGCGTTCGAGGGCGGCCCTGGCGACCGCCTCTGAGACGAGCAGCATGTTGCGCAGGTCGAGCGCGAGGTGCCAGCCGGGGTTGTACCCGCGGTTGCCTTCGACCGAGACCGAGGCGGTACGCGCGCTCAGGGCGGCGATCCTGTCGAGCGCCTCTTTGAGCTCGCTCTCGACCCGGATTATGCCCACAAGGTCTTGCATTGTCTCCTGCAGTTCCTGGTGGATGGTGTAAGGGTTTTCCTTTACGGGGCTTTCCCGGAACGGTGCGAGCGCGACTTCAGCGAAATGGGCGAGGTCGGCCTGAGCAACCTTCGGGCGGTCCGAGCCGAGACCGGCGGCGAACGCGGCCGCGTACTCACCCGCCCGCTTGCCGAAAACAATCAAGTCGGAAAGGGAATTGCCACCTAGGCGGTTCGCCCCGTGCATGCCTCCGCCAACTTCACCCGCCGCGAAAAGGCCCGGTACCACCGAGGCCTGCGTGTCGGGGTCGACCTCGACACCGCCCATCATGTAATGGCAAGTGGGGCCGATCTCCATAGCCTCTTTGGTAATGTCGACGTCGGCCAGTTCTTTGAACTGGTGGTACATGGAGGGCAGTCTCCGGCGGATGAACTCCGGGGTGCGCCTGCTCGCGATGTCGAGGAAGACCCCGCCGTGGGGGGATCCCCGCCCGGCCTTTATCTCGCTATTTATCGCACGAGCTACTTCGTCGCGCGGCAAGAGCTCCGGTGGGCGACGGTTGTTCGTCTTGTCGGTGTACCAGCGGTCCGCCTCTTCGATGTTGTCGGCCGTCTCGGCCTTGAAGAACTCCGGGATGTAGTCGAACATGAACCGGCGGTTCTCAGAGTTGAGGAGGGTCCCCCCGTCGCCTCGGACGGACTCGGTCACGAGCAAACCTCGCACCGAAAGGGGCCACACCATGCCCGTCGGATGGAACTGGACGAACTCCATGTTGAGCACGGTCGCCCCGGCGCGAAGAGCGATGGCGTGGCCGTCTCCCGTGCACTCCCAGGAGTTGGACGTCACTTTCCAGGACTTCCCGATGCCCCCTGTGGCAAGCACGACGGCCGGCGCTTCGAACACCACAAAGCGGCCTGACTCACGCCAGTAGCCGAACGCGCCGGAAACCTTGCCGCCGTCTTTCAACAAATCTGTGATCGTGAGCTCCATGAACACGTCGATGCCCATTGACACCGCTCGCTGCTGGAGTGCCCGGATCATCTCCAGGCCGGTACGGTCCCCGACGTGGGCCAAGCGGGCGTAACGGTGCCCGCCGAAGTCTCGCTGGCTGATCTTGCCGTTCTGGGTCCGGTCGAAAAGCGCACCCCATTGCTCGAGCTCGTAAACGCGCTCGGGCGCCTCTTTGGCGTGCAGTTCGGCCATCCGCCAATGGTTGAGCAGCTTGCCGCCCCTCATCGTGTCGCGAAAATGGACCTGCCAGTTGTCCTCGGGCCACACGTTGCCGAGCGCCGCCGCGATGCCGCCCTCGGCCATCACGGTGTGCGCCTTGCCGAGCAGGCTCCGGCAGATGAGCGCGGTGCGGGCCCCGGCGTCCTGAGCGGCTATCGCGGCGCGCAGGCCGGCCCCACCAGCCCCGATCACTACGACGTCATATGAATGATGTTCGAATGTTCCTTCTGCAGCCATCAGAAAAACCTCGGGTCGTGTACCCACCCGCTCGCTACCAGGCGGACATAGAGGTCCGTGAGGGCAACGAAGACCAGGCTCACCCAAGCGATCTGCATATGCCTCGCGTTCAGCTTGGACACGAACCCCCAGAGCTTGAAGCGGACCGGGTGGCGGGAGAAATGCTTGAGCCGGCCACCGACGATGTGGCGGCACGAATGGCAAGAAAGCGAATAGAACCACAACAAGGTTGCATTTACGAGCAGCACCACAGTGCCGAGCCCCATCCCCCAACCGTTCGCGAAATGGAAGGCCTCGATGGCGTCCCAGGTCAGAATGCAGTTCAGGACGAGCCCGAGGTAGAAGAAGTAGCGGTGCACGTTCTGGAGAATGAGCGGTAGGCGTGACTCGCCCCTGTAGGCCTTGTGTGGTTCCTTGACCGCGCATGCCGCTGGGGACCGCCAGATCGAGCGGTAGTAGGCCTTGCGGTAGTAGTAGCAGGTGAACCTGAAACCAAGCGGCACGACGAGCACGAGGATCGCCGGAGAGATGGCCCACCACGGGCCGACCACCCCGACCATCGGAGCGTGGACGATCTTCGAGCCGGCCCGGGCGTGGCCGCAGATCGACGCAATGCACGGCGAGTACAAGGGGGAGAGGTACGGGCGCGCGTAGTAGTTGGCGTTCTGGAACGCCGCCCAGGTCGAGTACGCGACGAAGCTCAACAGGACCGTCGCGGTGATCGTCGGCTCGGCCCACCACCGGTCCGTCCTCAGCGTCCGGGCTGTTATCGCCGCACGCGGCCCGGGGCGAGGAGCAGGAGGCCCCTGGGGCACCTCGGTGGCGGTGGCGGTCATTGCGGCATGGCCGCCGTACCTGTTCGAAGCATCGGCCCTACGCTAACCGGGCAACGCCGGTGGCGGCACGACGGTTGCTCTCTCCCGGCACCGTGCGAGGTCGGTCGGTGGCGCCCACTTCTCCCTCACGCCCAAAGCAACGATGACGGAGAAGCGGCACCCCGCCCGTCCCTCATTCACCCACCGGGCAGCCAACCAAGGCCGGGGCGCGTCCCGGACGTCGCCTACGCTGGTCACCGTTGTTGCTCCCAAGGGCACGGCCGTGGTTCTTGGGGACGTGGGGCCGGTGAAAACCTCGAAGGTCCTGGGTGGGGGGCCGCGATGGGGGGTCCATGGAACGCCGGTGGGCTGATTCCGGAACGCCGGTGTGGGTGGGAATGGAAGTCGTGGACGTAAATCGGTGGTCAGTGGTCGGCCGGTCGTCGTCGGTCGGTCATCGTCGTCCACGGCGGTGCGGAGCAGTACGGCCAGCCGCACATTGCCTCCCCGAGAATGCCCCTACGGCCGGTCCATGTGAGCGAGCATCTTGGACCGGCCGTAGAGACAGAGTTTGTTTCGCGGTTAGAGTATTACTTGATTTTTCCCTTAATTTCGATGCGGTCAAGTGTATTTTGAAGCATACGATAGTATTTTAGCCGCGCTACGACCTCCCCGGTCACCCGGGCGCCGGTCCGGATGGCCTCGTCTAGGGCTTTGAGCGCGCTCTCCGCGGCCAGGTCGATAGCGAGGTTCAGGTTAAACGTGACCCCGGTAGCCCGGCTTACCATGAGCGGCTGCTCCTTGGGCGATGACGCATTATCTCAATTAGTTGTGCGGGCTTACTTCGATCCCGCCGGAGCCATGGCTGGTGGCATCGCCGAAGGACCACACGTGCCCATCCTGAGCCACCAGCCAGTACCCGCCGCCGTCGTTGGTGGGGACAATTCCCCAGATCGGCTTGGGCGAGCCGTGCCCGCCAAGAGAACCGTGGAACTTGGCCGAACCGTAGGCGAAGACGCCTCCGTCCTTGGCGGCCAACCAATAACCCCGGCCATCGGGAGCGGCGGCGATGCCGACCACGGCCCCCACCAATTTGGTGTCGTGCAGGCTACCGTACGATTGGGCGCTCCCAAAGGGAAGGACCACTCCGGTAGAGGTCACCAGCCAGTAACCCGTGCCGCCCGGCGTGGCCGCAAACCCGACGACAGGCTGGTGCAGTTTGGCTCGAGCGGCCGAGCCATAGAAGTGAGCGTTGCCGAACGTGAACACCCCTCCGTCGGAGGCGATGAGCCAATAGCCCCGTCCGTCCGGCGTGACCGCCATGGCCACGACCGGCTGGTTGAGGTGCCGGGTCACAGTGGAGCCATAGGACCGCGCGTTCCCGAAGGCAGACACGGCGCCGTCGGCGGCGAGGAGCCAGTACCCCTTACCGTCGGGCGTCGCCGCCATGGAAATGATGGGGGAAGCGGTCTGTCCAACGAGCGAACCGTAGAATTTGGCGTCACCAAAGGCCTTTACCGCCCCATTGGCGCCCACGACCCAGTAACCCATCCCGTCAGGCGTCGATGCCATGGGCCGGGAGTTGAGGTCCGATGGGTACACGTTGACCGTCACCGTTTCCAGGCCGGCTGCCCCGTTGGCGGCTACATAGCGGAAGCTGACCTCGTAGGTACCGGGTATTGCGACCGTTCCCGACACCTGGCCCGTGGCGCTGAGTTTCAGCCCCGCTGGCAAGGTACCCGGGGCGACCGACCAGGCGAAGGGCCCGGGCCCGGGAGCGGTCAGGTTGAACGAGCTGGCCGCACCGGCGCTGAAGAACGGTACCTTCCCCGCTGGGGCCACCGGCGGCGATACGGGCGGGACGGGTGAAACGGGCGGAGCTGGCGATGCCGACACGGTCAGGACAACCGTCTCGAGGTAAGTATCGCCGTTGGGGTCAACAGCGCTGGCGGTGAAGCTGTAGGCGCCGCCTGCTGTCGGCACCCCGCTGAGGGCGCCGTTGGGGCCGAGCCGGACGCCGGGCGGCAGGGCACCGCCGGTGAGCGACCATGTCCATGGGTCGCCCGACGATGGGCCGCTGAGGTTGCTGTCATAGCTGGAGCCGAGTGACCCGGCCGGCTCCACGGTTGTACCGGGCGCACTGGTGTGGGTAGGCGGCGGCGCTGTGGGCAGGATGGGGGGAGCCGGTGTGACCGGCGCGGCGGCCACCGTGATGCCGTACTGCTCGGTCGCGGTGACCCCGTTCAGGTCAGTGAGCTCGACGGTGAACGTCGAGGTGCCCGACTGGGTGGGGACTCCGCTGATAGCGCCGCTGGAAGGCGCCAAGGTCAAGCCCGAGGGCAACGACCCGGTGGTGACCGACCAGGTGTAGGGGCTGGTCCCGTCCGCTCCTGAAAGCGACTGGCTGTAGGCAGTGCCCACAGTGCCCCCGAGAAGGGCGCCGGTCACCTCGGGATCGGGGACGATGTCGATCGTCTCCTCCTGAGTGGCGGTGGCCGAGCCGGAGTCGGTGACCTGGATTGTGAAGGTCACACTGCCGCCAGTGGTGGGGGTACCCGAAAGCCCCCCGTTGGCCCCCAGGGTGAGGCCGGCCGGAGGGGTACCGGTGAGCACTACCCAGCTGTTCTCGCCGGTACCGCCCCCGGCCGCTAACGTTACGTCGGCGTAGTCGAGGCCGACCTCGCCCACCGCGAGCGAGTCCGGGGAAGAAACCGTTAGGGCGGCCGGGAGCGTCGCTGACGCCGATGACGCGGTCGGGGAGGTGCCCACCGCGTTGGTGGCAACCACCTGGAAGATGTAGGAGCCGCTAGGGCTGAGCCCTAGGACGAGGGCGCTCGTCGTTCCAGGGCCCTCGACAGTGACAGCGGTGCTCGTGAGGTCGCCCTCCACGGGAGTGATCGTCCATAAGTTGATGGGGGACCCGTTGTCGTCGCCCGCTGTCCAGCTGACGGTGGCGGAGGTGTCCGACACCGTCGCTTGCACGTCGGTGGGCGCCTCGGGGGCCGAGGGCATCGTGACAAGGCCCGACTGCCCGGCTGGCGAGTCACCGTCGGTACTGTGCTCGACGACGTCGAAGGTGTAGGTCTCCCCCGCCGTGAGCCCGGTAACCGACACCGTAATCGTCGCCACGCTGAGCCCGGACTGGCTGAGCTCGGAAAGGGGTTGGCCGCCGAGGACGGGGGTGACCGTCCACCCGATGGCGTTCGACCCGTTGATCGTGCCTGCTGTCCAGCTGACAGTGGCCGTGCCCGGGTCGGTCCCGTTGGCCGCAGTGACATTGGGGGCGCCGGGAGGGCCCACCACCGGGCTCGGCATTTGGCCCGAGGGAGCAGAGCTGGCGCTGGTACCGACCAGGTTGGTAGCGGTCACCGTATAGCTGTAGTTGTCGCCGTTGGCCAGCCCGGTCACGCTGATCGGGCTGCTGGCACCTGTGGCGGTCACCGCCAGGTTGGCGAGGTTGGTGGTGTCCGTGGCCGTCACGGTGTAGCTGATGATCGGGGACCCATTGTCATCAGGGGCGAGGAACGACACCGAGGCGTGGCCGCTGGTACCCGTTGCCGTCCCGGCGACATTGGTGGGAGCACCGGGGGCGGCGACCACCGGGCCCGACATCGGGCCGGAGGCGACGGAGCTGGGACCGGTGCCGGCCGAGTTCGCGGCCGTAACCGTGAAGGTGTAGTTGTCGCCGTTGGCCAGCCCGTTGACGGTGATGGGGCTGCTGGCACCGGTGGCGGTCACAGCCAGGTTGGCGAGGTTGGTGATGTCGGTGGCTGTCACCGTGTAGCTGGTGACAACCGCCCCGTTGTCGGTGGCAGGAGCGATGAACGACACCGAGGCTTGCCCGCTGGCGCCAGTGGCCGCGCCCGCAATAACGGTGGGGGCGCCAGGCAACCCGGCGGGGGTTACGGCGGCCGAGGCCAGTGAGGGGCCGCTGGCGCCCACCGCGTTGGTGGCAGTAACCGTGAACGTGTAGCTGTCGCCGTTGCTGAGCCCGGTTACGGTGACAGAATTGTTGTCGGTGGAGGCGATCTGGCCGCCATTGTCGAAGTTCGTGGCATCGTGGGCGACTACCGAGTACCCGGTGATGGCGTCCCCGCCATCAGTGTCCGGCAGGTCGAAAGAGACCATGGCCTGTGTGTCACCGGGAACGGCCCGGACGTTGGTGGGCACGTCAGGTGCCGTCGGGGCGGGCACCACGGTGTTAGACGCAGCTGAGGCGGTACTGGGGCCGGCCCAGTTGCTGGCGGTGACCCTGAGGGTGTAGCTGTCACCGTTGACGAGACCCGTGACGGTGAGCGGGCTGGCTGCCCCGGTCGCCGTCTGGCCCCCGTTGGCGCTGTTGGTCGTGTCGGTGGCGGTGACGGTGTAGACGGTCACGGGAGCACCGTTGTCGTTAGCCGGCGCGGTGAAGGCGACGCTGGCGGACGTGTTGCCGCCCGTGGCCACGGCGTGGGTGGGGTGGCCGGGGGGGCCGGCGGGCACGACGGCGAGGGAGGAGCTTGAGGGAGAGCTGGTACCGGCCGGGTTTGATGCCGTGAGGGCGAAGGTATAGCTGTCGCCGTTGGTGAGACCGGTAACGGTGAGCGGGCTGGCCGCCCCGGTCACCGTCTGGCCCCCGCTGCCACCGTTGGTCGTGTCGGTAGCAGTCACTGTGTAGCTGGTGATCCCGGCGCCATTGTCGCTGGCGGGGGCGCCGAAGGTGACGCTCGCGGCGCCGCTTTGACCGGTGGCGAGGGCGGTTACGTCTATGGGAGCCCCGGGCACGCCGGCGGGCACGACGGGAGCGGAAGTGCTTGAGGGCGAGCTGGTACCGGCCGGGTTTGAGGCCGTGACGGCGAAGGTATAGCTGTCGCCGTTGGTGAGACCCGTAACGGTGAGCGGGCTGGCCGCCCCGGTCACCGTCTGGCCCCCGTTGGCACCGTTGGTCGTGTCGGTAGCAGTCACTGTGTAGCTGGTGATCCCGGCGCCATTGTCGCTGGCGGGGGCGCCGAAGGTGACGCTCGCCTGGCGGTCGCCGGCAGTGGCCGTGGCATTGGTGGGAGCCCCAGGGGGCCCGGCCGGCACGACCGGAGCCGACGAGGCCGAACCTGCTCCCGTGCCAGCGGTGTTAATGGCGTACACGCTGAAGGTGTAGGTGTCTCCGTCAGTCAGGCCAGTGATCGTGATCGGGCTTGTTGCCCCGGTGGCGCTCTGACCGCCGCGGGCGACATTGGTGGTGTCGGTGGCAGTGACGGCATAGCCAGTGATGGCGCTCCCGTCGCTGCTGGCGGGGGCGGTGAATGTGACGCTCACGGTACCGCTTTGACCCGTGGCGCTGCCGGTGACCTCGGTAGGCGCCCCCGGGGGGCCCGCCGGCACGGCGGGCGCCGAAGAGGCCGAGGCGGCCCCGGTACCGACGGCATTGGTGGCCCGCACGCTGAAGGTGTAGCTATCGCCGTTGGTCAGGCCGGAGACGATGATCGGGCCGGCCGCCCCGGTAGCGATCTGGCCGCCGTGGGCGACGTTGGTGGTGTCGGTTGCGGTGACGGTATAGCCGGTTATGGCCGTCCCGCCGTTGCCGACCGGGCCGCTGAAAGCAACGCTGGCGGTCGAGTTCCCGGCGGTGACAATGCCAATGGTCGGCGCGCCCGGGACGGTGACCGGGGTGACTGAGTTCGTCGTAGACGAGGGCACGCCCGTGCCGAAGGCATTCGAAGCGGTGACGGTGAAGGTGTAGATGTCACCGTTGGTGAGGCCGGTGAGCGTGATCGGGCTCGTCGCGCCGGTGGCGATCTGGCCGCCCAGGCTGTGGCTCGTTAGATCGACAGCGGTCACGGTATAACCGGTGATAGGGTCGCCGCCGTTGTTCGTGGGGGTGGTAAAGCTCACCGATGCCTGGGCATTGCCGGCGGTGGCCGAGGCGGCGGTCGGGGGGTCGGGAACCGTGCGCGCCGGCACCACCGAGCTCGAGGCACTCGAGGAAAGGCTGGGGCCCACGGCGTTGGTGGCGGTAACGCTGAAGGTGTAGCTGTCGCCGTTGGTCAGGCCATTGACGGTGATCGGGCTACTGGAGCCGCTGACGCTCTGACCGCCGTTGGCGGCGTTCGTGCTATCAACGGCGGTGACCGTGTAATGGGTAATGGGGCTGGAGCCGACGTTGGTGGGGGCTGTGAACGTCACTATCGCCCGCTGGTTGCCGCCCACGGCGGAGACGCCGGTGGGAGTGGCCGGAGCCGAAGCCACGACGGCCAGGCTCAGCGAGCCGCTGGCGGTGGCGCCATCAGTGTCCGCTACCTGCACGGTGAAGGTGGCGGTACCGGTGCCGGTAGGCGTCCCCGAGATCGTCCCCGAAGGCGCCAAGCTCAATCCAGCGGGGAGAGAACCGCTTACGACCGACCAGGTAAACGGGGCCGTCCCTCCAGTGGCCTGCAGGGTAGTCGTGTAGGTGAAGTTGTAGCTGGCGGAGCTGACGCTGGTGGTGCTGACCTGCAGGGTGGCGTTCGGGGTGACCGAGCTCGACGTCCCCGCCGGACTAGTGCCCATGCTGTTAGCCGCCGTGACCGTGAAGGTGTAGGCGGCGCCCGCGG
>Ga0182024_10018277_pt1 | contig 13068 bp, 11 predicted proteins | sample P32metaG_FD_120480 | JGI IMG/M metagenome (GOLD analysis project Ga0182024, IMG submission 120480) | Permafrost microbial communities from Stordalen Mire, Sweden - P3-2 metaG (Illumina Assembly) | ecosystem: Environmental > Terrestrial > Soil > Wetlands > Permafrost | place: Sweden: Stordalen...
CAGTACTGCTTTGCCCCAAAACACACGGTTGGAGAACAACTGCTGGAGGTCCGGCGGGACAAGCGCGAGCGGGCCGCATATGCAGCAGCCGTCGGAGACGAGAAGTCCGGCGATGAAGAGGAGGAGGAAGGCGATGAAGACGATCAAGACGATGATCAACGCTATGGCGTCGCGATGGCGGAATCGGATGCCCCCGCAGCTGGAGAAGGGTGCCGGTACGAATGAAGTTTGTCCGCACTGTGGTGCACAATTTACCCCATCTCGGCTATCGTTTCGAGAGATGATCCTCGCAGCTATTTGTGGAAGCCTACTTCTATTGATACTCGTGCCGGCAGGTTGGATGGCCGAACAATGGATTGAGAATCAAGGGCATCGAATCCTAGACCGCATGACCTGGCACGAGCCGCTCGATAACTGGAGTTTGTGAAGCATTCGGGCGACGAGTGGCCCAATGCGTGGACAATCGAAGTCCTGGGCTCCATTTTCCTTCCGCGTCTTTTGTTCCTGCCGCCAGAAGTTGCAGCTTGCGGGATTAACATTTTCATATGGCCTCAAGGTTCTCAATTGCTTCGGTCGCATCCAACCTCGACGATTTCCGGAAGCTTCCTCCTCATACACAGGCGCGGGCATTGTTGAAGGCCCTGACCGACCGATTTGGGAAGACCACATTCAACCGACATAATCTTCTGCTGGAGCCATACGGAACCAGCGATCCAGAGGGTTTTGCCGAAGGATTTCCGGACGCTGAGCGGCAGGCTGCTGTGAAATATCTGTTCGGAGCCCCGTGGCGTTATCTGGTCAATAACGGTCTGATCTTCGACACCGGGCAAGAATTCCTTGAAGTCACCCCCGAAGGCTGGGAAGAGACCAAGGCTGAGATCAACGCTGTTCCCACAGACCGCACGATCATTGATGCACTCCGGTTTCTTCACCCAGATCTTCGCGATTACGAGCACTATTTCAGGGAACAGAAACTCAGGGAGGCTGTGGCCAATGCGTTTAAGCGAGTCGAGAACCGACTGAATGAAGTTCGCGATGCTTCTTCAAAACCGGATGCGAAAGCTACTGCAGGCGTCGCACTGCCGCATAAACTCTTCGATTCCGGAGACCTGAACTTTCCATTTCCGAACCTCTCAGCCGGAAATCAGAAAGGCCGCGAAGCGTACGAGCAACAACTCAAGAATCTGCTTGCCAGCGGGATCGGCTGGTTCCGAAACTCATTTGCCCACGAGCCTCATAACATTCCCAACCCAGATCCTGCTGAAGCGTTAGAACTCCTGTTTGTCGCAAGCTACATGCTCCGAATCATCGACGCATCGGTATAGAAGTGCCCAAGAGCCGAGGAGGAGATTTGCTGCGAGTATGCCCGGTGCTTGGCGCCAGGAATCTATTAAGCTGAATCCGGTACGGGTTCCTTCACACGCCCTATTGGATTACCGAGAGTGTAATAGTCGTAATACTCGTCATTCGCTCCGGTCATTGCTAAGAGTATCCGGTGAAAGCGGATTCGAAGCAGCTTGAGGTCGCGAATCCACTCGATATCCACTTCGCTGTCCTTCCCATGTGCCGACGCATGTCTTGCGTCGTGGGCTTCCTTTTCCCGTTTACTAAAAACCAATCCCAACTCGTCGACGAGGTCCTTGCCCGTGGAATGCTGAGATCTGCTGTTCAGGTTTCTTATCTTGTTTCTCAAGGTATCGCGAGTCTCGTCTTGAAGATCTGAATTGCCCAAAGCGGCCTCGAGAGAGGTCTGAACCTTGCTCCAGGTCTCATCGTCCAAAATCTTAGTTGATCGCGGAACTCCCGTGCTGCTGAAATAGGCTCGCTGCAGCGATTCAAGTGCAGCTCCATAATGCACGGCCGCAATATGAGCGGCCGCAGTAACGGCGTGCCAATAGGCCCAACTCACGACTCCAAAATTCAGGTCATCGTATTTTGCATAGATCGAGTTGACCATGCGGGAGAGTCTTGCAGCGTCTATATCCCAAAAAGAGCGAGGGCCGAGAGGACTGGGCGGAGTCGGCGGCAGCTCCATTGCGTGCCCATGCATGGTGTACGGGGAAACGACTTCAAAGTCGGTCAGACGCCATTCTTCATCGAACTGCGACATTCCCAAATACACCAAATAGCTGCCTAAGGCAAAAGAGAGACAGCGACGCACTCGATCGCGGAAGTCGTCGGCAGGAACTCCGTCGTAGACGATGAAACCGGGCTTCTTTGCGTCTGTAGCGTCGAGTCCCTGCGCCTGGCATAGGTATAGATGGACGCCGTCGACCTCTAATTGTGCAGCGGCCCAAGAGCTTCCCGTTGGAGAGGAACTGCCGCTCATGACTAGTGTCGGACGCGTAGGCGGCACGCCCCCCAAGGTGACTGTAGTGGTCTTTCCAGTTTTCCTTTCAATGTTGTCGGGCCATAGGAATACCGTAGGGACATTCTCCAACCAATCAATGGTGTAGCGTGGCCTTCGCGGCGGAGCAAACTTGCCAACCAGCCGGTGAATGTCCACTTTTTGTGTTGTGATCCCTGGTGCGCTGCCTTCGATGTGCGTGTTTTTATGAGTAGCGTTGACTCCAATAGCCTCAAGTTCGAGCCCCATTTCGGATCGGAACGTAACACGATCCTCGTTTATCCGCACGGTACCCGGTGGATAACGCGTCTCTGGCCCATCGACATATTCGGGGCCCTCAGTGTCCATACCAAGCTGTAAGTCCGCGTCGCGTCGGATGTTGAATCGTTGAATGGGACCAGCGAGTGGCCCGTGGTCGTCTACAATCGGTGCGTAGCTCGTAATGATCTCTTGAAAGTCTTCCCATTGCCAACTGAACATGGTATTTTCTCACTGTCGTGGATTGTCGCAGCGGGTTAGAGCGTGTTCCATTGCCGTCGCATAACAGCACCGCGCAGCGCCGAAAACAAACCTAAGCCGGCTCGATTCACATCCACGATCTCTGTAAAATCGCGCAGTTGGCCGTGGATATTCGCCGCTCGCAGCCTTGCAAGAAGTGTCTCCGCAGTAGTAAGAGTTGCCTCGCAGTCCGCTACGGCTGAGTCGAAGCTCTCTCTGTTCGTGAGCCTTACCTGTTCATGCAGCGCATGGAGATAATGTCGAAACGCGGCTTGCTCGCCGAAACCAACAGTTGATGGTTGCGCTCCACTGAAGAGGGCAGTTGCATAACCTCCATCCAATTCCGGCGGCGGAGCCATCAAATGAAGGAGGCCCAATCGATGTGCGATATCAAGGAATGGAATCTTGTACTCGGACAAGGCTTGAGGGCAGTAGTACCATGTCGCTCTCTGTCGGATTTCGTCTTCATACGTGGCATTGAATTTTTCTGGCGGGAACGAACGTACATTCATCCACGTCCCGGATGCAATCGCGTTTACTCCGGCCGCGTTAGCTGCAAGCATCTGATATGTGCAGTACCCAAGGATTACTTGAGAACCTCCGAGTCTTAGGCCCGCACAGAGGTCCAGGACATTGGCAACCCAATTAGGATCGCCCACGAGATATTGGCCATTGGGATGTTCGCAGACCACATAGTACGCAGGAACATTCCAAGCTTCAGCTCGCTCTATCAAATCGGCAACTTGATTTGCATCCCTTAAAGCGTCCGCACTGACTGCGATTGTTGAAATGAGAGATGCGTTGTCGTTCCCTGCGCGTGCCTCTTCCAAGACTGCCCGTTGTGTCTCCGCCCAATCATCGTCTACCGCGCTCGCGAACAGACCCGGCAGCACGAAGCGAGAGCAACCAACACGATCATTGAGGTCCCGCAAGCTGTTGAGCAGGCGGGACAATGCCTGTCCCTGCCAAAACTGAGTGGTCGCATAGTCGGTTGGCCAGTAGGCATGGTTGCACAGTTTCTCATGATCCGAATGCGGAAGATAGAACTGGGGATCGAGAATCACGTCGCCACCAGGAAGGTCGCGTATGTCTGAACCAAAGCGTACGAGTTGATCGTCCGTAAGATCGCGGGGGCTGAGAATGACACTACCCCCTCCCCACGAGCGCAGGAGCGTACGGCAATGTTCCATCATGCCGTATCCGAACTGAAGGTATAACTCCATCTGATAGCTTCCTTTCTTGCTAGACGAGCCCCTCGCTTTTGCAGATTTCCTGCAGCCACAGCCTGGCTTCACTGATTGTTCGGGGCCGATGAATTCGATTCTTTTGCGTCATCGTTGCAATCAGATCCAGAAAACTGTCTTTTGCGGCAATCGGGAGAGTGATTGGCGGCAGAACAACTTGCTCTATTCGCTTAAGCAATTCAAGATGATCGCGCGGAGGGGGATCAAGAAAGGCGTTCTTGCCGGTTGCGCACTCGTGCATGGTGACTCCGAGAGCAAAGAGGTCGGCGCGTGAATCGATTTCGCGCTTGAAATTGCGACACTGCTCCGGCGGCGCGTATCCCAGAGTCATTTTGCCGTAAGGGAGTGAGGTAGCAGTGAGAGATGAGAGGTCAAGATGGCGAGCGATGCCGAAGTCCAGAAGCCAAAAATCTCCAGCAGAATCACGCATGATGTTGTCGGGCTTCACGTCCCTGTGCACAATCTGAGAGCGCTCGGCTCCTTCCAGAGCCTCCATCATCTGTAACCCAAGCCTAAGTACGCCTCCTGCGGGAAGCGGGCCGGAGGCAAGTATGTTTCGTAGGGTATCGCCAGACACTTTTTCTTCTCGAAGCCATACGCAGGCCCCAAGATTTGTGTCCGCTATTCCGTGTTCCAGAATGCGCGGCACACGGGGTGACTGAATCTGCTGCACAGCCAATATCTCGCGGCGCACAGATTCAGGATCGGTTTTTGGATAAACGATCTTGAGGACGATATCTCCATCACGTCCGTGCTTTGCGGCAAAGACAAGTTTCTGTCCACCCTGCCCAAGCGGGCGAAAATCAGACAACTCGGGAAAACTTCTCTGCAGCCACGTGATGTCGATCGGTGTCGTCATTGAAATGGTCTGATTACAACGTGGCCAGTCTCCAGGTCCATTCGTTGAAGAGCCAAGATGCGTATGACCGTGGCTGAGTTACTCGACATTCGACGAGTCGTGGTCTTTCCTTGGATAACACACCGATCCCATGTTGCAGGGCGGTTTCGAGAAGACTGGCTCCCTTTGGAATTGCCGGAACGAGGACATAGGATTCCGATGTGAACCACGTATTGATGAACGCTTGATCGAGAGCTGCTCGCCATTCAGCAACTTTCGCTTCTATAGCTACGATCCGTCGAATCGCGAATGTTTGGGACAAAGCTCGCGCCCGCCACTGGCCCTTTTGCAGAACGACCATATCGGCGCGCTCAAGGCGGCCTAGAGATCGCTCAGTCTCCGGGCCGAATAGCGATTTGAGGTCCAATACACGAACTGGCCCCACGGTTGCCAGATGCTGCATCAGACGAAGGTCGGCAGGCATGATGCTCCGCCGTTCAGTTCCCCACTTGGCAGCCACTGATTCATTCCAGACAACCACCACAAGGTCCGGGAAACCAGAGGGCAGCCGCGGTTCTCTGAAAATGGTCAGCCGCTCACCCTTCTTTGTCTTCACGGCGTGCAACTCTAAGAACCAATCCACCAGATCCTGCTCTGGGCCAGAACGCCCCTTGCGGAACAGGATGCCGCTCTTGCTCGGATTGGTAGTCGAATCAATGATCGTCATAGGACATCCGTGGAGAGAAAAACCAGATCAATCATACCGGTTGGGCTATAGAAACCCCTAAAACCCGTGCTTTTCGACAACCAGCCGCAATTTGGGAGCCATTCCGCTTGGCAATGCGTTTGTTAGACCACTTCACATCATGCCACTCGAACTCGCCGAAAGGCGATAACAACCTATGAGCGGGCGAATGCCAACAGTGGCCGAATATCGTTCTCATCCGCAGCACGAAGCGCGTCGATGTAGCTGCGCCGAAAATCGCCTGCCCTCACGATGTCCGCGCCGCCCCACGTAAACACCGGCCTGCCCTGTTTCCGCACGATGACGTCGGCCATAAGCCGGGCGTGACGGCCGTTCCCATTCGCAAACGGATGAATCCAGACCAGACGGTGGTGAAATCGGATCGCGAGTTCATCAGGCTCGAAGGTCTGATGCTCGACCCAATAGCGGGCGTCTCCCAGGAGAATGGCCAGCGCTTCACGAATTTGGAAATGGGGAATGCCGATGTTCTTTTCCGTTGTTCTGTAGGTTCCGGCCCACTTCCACGTCTGATCGAACATGCGCAGATGCATCTCCCGAACATAGGCCTCCGCGAACGGGTCCTGCCGGTTCAGGTTTCTCGGCTCAAGCGCCCAGGTGTAGGCTTCGAGGATGTTCTGGCGCTCCCACTCGTTTAGTTCCTCCTTCGTGGTGAGGTCCGGGATGAGATCGTCCTGCTCTTCGGGAGTGAGCGGCGTGTTGCCATCGCCCGTGGTGAAGATGGTCATCGCGATCCAACGCGCTTTCTCGCGACGCGGCGCGCCTCAGCTTCAACTGCCTCGTCGAGGTTGCCGACGGCCTGATTTTCGAGCGCCATCGAGTGCTCCACCCCTAGCACTCGCTGTCTTGCTTCGGCGCGCGCGCGGTTCTCGATCAGCTCCTCGATACTGGCTGCTCGCGGAACCAGGGCATAGACGAGGTCGCAATCGAGCGCATTGGCGACCGCGCGCAGACTCTTCAGGGTGATCCTGTCCTCCGCCTCGCCTTTTTCAAGCTGCAGAGGAAGCTGCCGGCTGGTTCCAAGCCGGCGCGCAAGCTCCCCGGAGGAGACGCCGAGGGCCTGCCGGATGGCGCGAATCCAGCCCTTCGATGGACGGGGAACTTTCCGCGCGGCCTGATATTGTTCCAGGCTGCGATCCAGTTGCTTAAGCCGAAGATTTCTAAACTCGCTGCGCATGGTGAGCCTCTGACTATTTAAATATAGTCATTCTAACCAAGTATGACAAGTTTTATATTGTCAATTGACTGAATAAAGGCAATTCATAGATTGTCAAACGGCACGAGTTCCGGCCTTCAAGGCAGCCGTCATTGTGAACCGACCCACTGCTCGAAATACGTGTGAGAGGCCTGATGGGCCTTATGGCCTGCATCTTGCAGCTTCTTTACTATGCGCCCCGAATCACTTCCGCAACAAACCTCAATGTCCGCGCGGATGGAGCTTCTCAGCAGGAGGTTCGAACCTCGCCGGTCAATCGGGTACATTCCGTATCCGCAGACGACCACCTTGCTGCTCGCCTCGATCTTTCTCTTTGCCCCATTCCATAGCCTTCGCCAGAAGCCCTCCCATTCACGGCCAAGACTTGTCTGAAAGAAGAATGTCTTGCGGCTAGTGGGAAGTATCAGAGGCGGAACAGCAGCAGCCGGTCCCGTGAAATGCGGATCTCGAAGCCCTTCATAGCCGAGCGCCGTCAAATCATTGCTGCCGAATACCGGGCGCGATCCAAAGGCGCCAGCCCTAGGAAGCGCAAAAGAACCGTTGATCACGCCGCTGAAGAGAATCGCCAGCCAATTGATGCTCCCGTGCAGCTTGAGTATTTTCACAGTCGAGCCTGAAGGCAGTCCGTCCACGGCAAATCCATAACCGTCACCGATGGACCACGTCCCACTCTCGTGCAACCGAGAGTCAAGCGACACATCGTAATTGAAGGTGATGATCGTATCTCCGGGCTTGACAATTTCAAACGCGAATCGCTGATAGGCTGGCGCATGCTGCTGCTGGTGGATTTCCGCGAACCACTGCCGCATGGCCTCCAGCAAGCAGGGTTTGTGAACATTGGCAAGCAGCGTGTGGCCGGGCCCTTTGCTGTCAATCTGCGCTTGCACGCCGTTGAATATGTGCTCGATATGATCCCCGAATTGGGCTTCAACGAAGTCGGCCGTGGCAGCGAAGTTGAACCAGGCCTCCTCCCGAGGCAATCTCATCCATGCCAACAGATGTGCGCCCATCGACTTCGCGAATGGATAGCCCGCGTGCAAGGATGCGCCCGCCCCGAGGACATAGGTTGTTGATTCGCGACTTTCCATAGAGGTCCCTCGCCAATCCTCCCTGACCATTGTCCCTTGAGCCCCGGATCAGGTTTTCGGCCAGATCTCAGCATCGGGGGCGCGTCTCCCTGCAACGATTGGATCACGGAGCCGCTGGTTCGTCGGGCAATCGTTCTGAAAGAACCGGGAAGAGCCACTGTGATCTGTACTCCCCCTCGAACTGGAACCAGAGTGGAGATTGTGGATTGTCCCAGTCAATCAACCTGCAGCTCATTTCGGTACCGACTCTTGCCGAGAAATGAATGGCATAGTGATCGAGGTATTCGAAAAACTCCGCCATCATTGGCTGGATCAAAGATTCCAAGGATTGCGTTGTATGAGCCGTCTGCTTCACCACGCCGTAAAGAAAGGAGTGGACCCGGTTCTCGGCCGGCGTCCTGCCCGGTTGAAAAATCAGCTCAGTTCGGACCAGGTGATGCACGATTAAATCCCGGAGCCCATCGGTTTCGCCATCGCCGGCGAGCGTTGTAAACCAACCGGAGTGGTTCCTGAGGATTTCGCCATATTCCGGATCGGCCTGCGGTTGCTTTTGGGTAAACCACTTCATCTGATCTCGGAAGCTGCGAAAGGGCACGCTCTGCGATGGAAAAACCTGACTCGTCAAACTGGCCACGCAGTCAGCGAAGATCCTCAGATAGAGAAGCACGCAATCGAGATGGAGTGGAATGTCGCGCAACGCCTGCTGTGTTGCTGCCAAATCTTCCACGGAAATGGTCGGCCCTTTGAGATTGACGATCTTGCAACGGGCAATGTCGTAGAGCTCTGCCGTGCGCGAGATCTTCCAGAACGTGTCATCCAGTTTTCCCAGCGCGGTGACAAACAAATCGATCTGATGGCGTGACCAGGGCTGCAATGTCGGATATTTGTTGGTTCCGGGAAATGCCTGGGCAAGCTTGATCGCTTCAAAGAAGTTCCGAACTCCAAAATGGAATTCACGTCGATCATCGGTTCTGGTTGAGGTGAGGCCGTGCAGTCGCGGCATACTCTCATCGTACGCTTTCGCGGGCAAGGATAATCAGGATCTCCTTGCGCTCGCGATTCGGCTGCGCCGAAACAAATTGTGCCCATTGCGTGGCAAAGCCTCTAGGCCCCGTGGGCTTTGGTCCGGCTGACGGCTCTTGTATTTATCGATGGCTGATTGCAGCCGCGGCGGCCACGTCAACAGGAATGGAAATCGCATCTGCTGCATCATCGTCTGATCTTGCCAAGTCTTGAGCTGCGCAAGGAATTCTCCAAAGAAGATCTCGCGTTCTTCCTTGGACATCGGCTCGAACACAGCGGACGCGATTCCAGGCTCGATCGCGAGATCGGATGGGAAGCCCTTATCGACGAGCAGTTCGAGTATCCGTAGGGCTGTGGGAATCGCCAATCGCAATGGGGTGTTCCAGAAGTCAGGCACATATTCTGTGCGTTTTTCGGGAAAGCCTTCCCGGAACTGGTCAGTGTTCGGACTTCGATACAGAATCAGCAGAAAAGAATTGAGCTCTAGAATGAATTCGAGCTGCGTTGCGGCGTTCAGGAACGCATCTTCCGATCCGAAGACCTGTCCCCATGTCTCCTCGACTCGCTGCTGCCAGTATTCTTGGTTGCGGCCAAGTTTCATCTCCGGCAGGTCGAGAGCGCCTCTGAATGGCCAGAATAAAAGCGGCGCTTGCATTTCTTCGGATCGTTGCGGCAGCAAGATCCTGACATAGCGGGGCAGGAATTCCTTGAGGAAGTGCAATCGACTCCGGTGAGCAGCATAGGTTGCCAACACCCTCGCGCCTAGGTACACCTCGTATGCCGGGCGCGCAAATGGCACAGACATATCTCCAGTCTGGTTGACGGCCCGGAGATGATCGATTTCGGAGGAAGCCGCAAAGACGTCGACAAGCAATCCCGCAATTAATCCAAGCCACGTTGTCTGGGCATCAAATCGAATCAACTCGATCCCGAGATCGACGACCGAAGTGAGGACCGGGAGAAACTCGTTTCGATAGCAATTCGCGAGCGCTTGTTTATCGTTGTCGGTGACGCCATAGGGGGTTCGACTGCCCTGTTGCAACAGCAGACTCCATTTTTCGACGAGAATCTGGCGCGCCATCTCGATCAGCATCTTGAACCGTGCCGGATCGCCGCTTGAGATCATCGCTTGGGCAAAGCGCGCCAGTCTCTCCCTGCTCCCCAACAGCAACTCTGAAGTCGGGGTTGAAAGAACGGCTTGGGACAGTAATTCCGGGCCAAGTTCTGTCTTCATATGCTCGAAGATAATCCGCGCTCGCTTGGCTGCTTCCTGCTCAATTCTCGGTTCGTACATCCGATCTAAGTCTCCCCGGGTTGCGGACCTTAGGCGGGTGTTTTCCTTGACCCATATATCACCTGGCCTGAACCGGACCTTACCCTGCGCCTCTCCGTCGACCAGGGTCACGATGGGACGATGCTGCACCTGATTCATCACAATGAGCACATACCGCTCTCCGCCCGGAGCCCGCATATTGTTAAAGATTTCGTATTTTGGTTCAGGAGAGAGGTACTTCGCAAGGATCGGAGAGATGCGTGCGGGGTCAAAATCGTCCGCGCTCTCGATATTGCAAAACCTCCTCTCCTTTTGATCCGCTCCAATGATGATCAGACATTCGGTATCGGCATGCGAGTTCGCCAATCCTTGCATCAGCTTGATGAAATCGAGTCGATCCCCAAGATCTCCCCGATCAAGCGAGAGAGTCCGTTTCAACTCACACGAGGGGTGCTCAATACCACGGAGCACAATACCCTCGACCGTTCGGGCGTACTCGTCGAAACGTTGAGGGAGCGAAACTGGGTCATTCGCGGATGGCAATTTGAGCTACCCTAGATTCCTTAGGACTTGTCCCTTATTATCGTTCATTCCCGCCTCAGTTTCTGTTTCTCCAGGACTTGATCCCCAGAGCTGAAGAGATCAGGCCGCTCCGTCTCAACTGTGCGATAGGCTGGGTGGGGTTTTGCGTCTGCCGCGTTGCGCTGCATTTTCTTGTACGACGCGGCCAGACTGCCGACATCGGCTCAGAAGCGGCGGTAAGTGTCGATGCGCGACGCGCTTCGGTTGCCTGAGCAGGGGAAGGTGGAGTAGAGCGGAGAGGGAGACGGGCGCGTCTCCCACGGCGCTCGTCGAGCCGAAGCCCGCCCCATCACATTTTCTGGATTTGCGAGTCGGCCATACAGCCGGAGCCGTGTTCTCTGAGCGAGCCCTTGGCAACCAGTCGAGGTCACACGGGCGGGTTTCTTCCAAGCAGCCAAATCGTGTACAGACCGTCCAATCAAACTCGTATTCTTTGTTGTTCTTCTTTCACGGCGATACCCCGCTTTCACTCGCGTTCTGATTTCTCGCCGACGAGATTCGTCAACCCCAAACCAACCCCAAATACCAACACGCTGATCCTCTTTACAGCTCTTTAGCACTCTTTGAAACAACCAACCGCGTTCTCTAACTCGTTGAAAATACACTAATTGCATCACTCATAACCCAAAGGTCGCTGGTTCAAATCCAGCCCCCGCAACCAAGAAATTACAGATTCTAAACGGCTTTTTCCACGTTCGGAGGGAGCTTAGGCAAATCTTGGGCAAAAAATCCCTGGTCCAACAGTGCTCCAAGCTCTCCGGCAAGCCTTTCCCTCCTCGTTCTGATTGATTCTCTCTGAATCTTCGGCACATCAGAATTGTCGGCACGATCTTCTTTAGCAAGTGCAGTGGATTCAACGTTATCGTATTGGCCAGTCGATTGCATTTGTATCGGGCAGTTGTAGTTTGGCAGCGACTGTCGCTGGCGGCAAGCAACGAGGAACGCTGAGCAAACTGCTGCTGCCTGAATGCAATTCCAGTGCTCACTGTCGGGGAACTTTTATCGGAATCTCGGAGGAGGAGAAATCATGAAAATACAAAAAGTCATGTTGGCTCTAGTTGGAATGACGTTGGTGTTCGCAGGCATGGCGTCGGCACAGCAGGTAAAGACTGACTATGATCGCAGCGCACACTTCGCGCTGTACAAGACCTATTCATGGGAACACGTAGAGTCGAAAGATCCCTTGAATGTCGATCGCATCAAACATGCCGTCAACGCCGTCTTGGCGGCAAGAGGCTGGACGCTGGTGGACTCCGGTGCCGATGTTGCTGTCGTGGCCATGGAGATCACGCGCGATCAGCAGACCTTAGACACCTTTTACGACGGGTTTGGGGGAGGCTGGGGCTGGAGACGTTTTGGTGGCGGAGGTTTTGGCGAGGCAACGACCACCACCGATACGTACAAGGTGGGCACGGTAGTAGTCGATCTCTTCGATACGAAAACCAAGCAACTGATCTGGAGAGGAGCCGCAAGTGACACGCTCTCCGACAACTCTGACAAAAACATCAAGAACCTCAACGAGAGCGTCGACAAAATGTTCAAGCACTTTCCTCCAGGCGCTACAACGAAGTAGGGGCGCGAATGTGGGTCGCCATTGTGGCGACTAATACAAAGGAAGTGTCGGCAAAGAGCTGTGCGTAACAATCAACTAGAGCGTGTGCGTCACAAAAGGAGTAACAAATGATCAATTCGACGAAGCCTATGGGAGCAGTAACAACAATCTCCCGGTTCCTGTGCGGTGCTCTATTGCTGTTGACCTGCGGCGTGCTCTCAGCGCAGAACCAAGATCATCGCGTTAAGAATATTGTTCTGGTTCACGGGGCCTGGGCGGACGGTTCGGGCTGGAAAGGCGTCTACAACATTCTTGTCACAGATGGCTTCAAGGTCAGCATCGTCCAAGAGCCGGAGACGTCCTTCCAAGATGATGTGACCGCGGTGAAGCGGATCCTCGCACTGCAAGACGGACCGAGCATCCTTGTCGCCCACAGCTATGGGGGATCCGTGATTACGGAAGCAGGCACGGATCCATCAGTTGTCGGATTGGTTTACGTGGCAGCGCACATGCCAGACGCCGGGGAAAACGAAGGAGACGACGGGAAGCGCTTCCCGAGTGATCTCGCCAAGTCTGGTGCGCTAAAGAAGACCGCAGACGGTTTCACGTACCTCGACCCCGCGCAGTTTCATGAGTACTTTGCA
>Ga0182024_10018278_pt1 | contig 13067 bp, 11 predicted proteins | sample P32metaG_FD_120480 | JGI IMG/M metagenome (GOLD analysis project Ga0182024, IMG submission 120480) | Permafrost microbial communities from Stordalen Mire, Sweden - P3-2 metaG (Illumina Assembly) | ecosystem: Environmental > Terrestrial > Soil > Wetlands > Permafrost | place: Sweden: Stordalen...
CGGGTCAGCTGTGTACAGCGGATCGCTCGTGTTCGACGTGCCCGCCGACGGCGAGTACGACCTCGCGTTCACGAACCCGAACCCGACCACAGTCGTTGTCGCACGGTCGCTCACCACCGCGTTGCACGATGCGCTCGGATGGTTCGCGCTCGGTGCGGTCGGCGCGGCCGTCGTCGCCGGCGGCGTCGCGATGTGGATCATCGGCGCCACCCGACGCGGCCGCGCCAAGCGTGCCGGCTACGGCGGGTGGGGTGCGCCGCCGCCGTGGGGTTATCCCCCACCCCAATGGGGACCCGGTCCGCCGCCACCCCCAGGTCCGCCACCAGGCCCGTGGGTACCGCCGCCGCCCGGCTGATTCAGCCGAAGTCGTAGCTCAGGACCTCGCTGACCGGCCGGTAGCCGATCCGCCGGTAGATCGCGTTCGATGTCGGGTTCCGCATCTGGGTGTACAGCACACAGCGCAGCCCGCGACCGGTCAGCGCACGGCTGAGATGCTCGACACAGGCGGTCGCGTAGCCCGAACCCCGGCGAGTCGGCGGCGTGTAGACGCGTTGCACCCGACACACCCCCGCAGCCGGCTTCGACGCGCCCGCCATCGACACCGGACCGTTGTCGTCCCAGACCCAGAGCCGTTCGGCGGCCAGACCGACATCGACGAAGTCGTGCGCGTCGCCGGCCGGGGTTTCGGTCTCGGTCGCGAACTGTCGAGTCCACTCGACGAGCACCGGCCCGTCGCCGACGACCGCGGGCCGCAGCGCGCCGGACGACGTCGCAGTGGCTTCGAGGCGGCACAGTTCGTAGAGGCGTTGCGCTTCGACCGGCTCGACCGGGACCCCGTGACGTTCGGCGAAATGTCCGGCGAAGGTCGCGGCGGCGGCCGCGTCGCCGACGACGCCGGGGATCGGCGGTGCGATCGCCTCCGCCAACACGCGGATCGTGTCGTCGCGCATGCGGGACAACCCGACCCGCATTCCCGGCGGTGACTGCGACGCGAATCCGACGACCTGTTCGCAGTCGGTCACGGTCCAGAACCTTCCGCCGAGCCGGCGTTCACGACCCTGGTCGAGGACCGTCAACAACACGTTGTGTTGGGTCGCGTTCGCGACAAGGAATTCGTGCGCCTGTTCGTACGCCGCGGCCGGGTCTTCGAACTCCCTCACCCGCAGACTCATCCGTCTATCGTCGCACGGCCGGTTTCCCTGCCGCCGCGCTTTTTCGGCGGACGGTCGGTGACCCGAACGTCGGGCTCGTCCGACGTCCGGTCCGTGTCGGTTCAGGTTCCGGTCCAGCGGGGCGGGCGGCCTTCGCGCGCGGCCCGGCCGCCCTCGGCTGCGTCGTTGGTGCCCGCCGCGACCCGTCGCATCGTCTCACCGAAGCGGATCGCGTCGAGCGTCGTCAGGTGCGACGACCGCACCGCCACTTCTTTGGTTGCCCGTGCCGCCAGCGGCGCCGCGGACACCAACCGTTCGGCGAGCCTGGTCGCCTCGACCATCAGTTCGTCGTGGGGGACGACCCAACCGGCGAGCCCGATCTCTTTGGCCCGCGACGCGCTGATGCGTTCGCCGGTCAGCAACAACTCCATCGCGTACTGCCAGTTGATCCGTTGCGGGAGGCGGATCGCGCCCACGATGGTCGGCACCCCGATCCCCACTTCGGGAAAGCCGAACTCGGCGCGTTCGCTCGCGATCACGAAGTCGCACCACGTCACCAACGTCAGCCCGTAGCCGAGGCAGTAGCCGTTCACCGCCGCGATGACCGGCTTGAAAATCTCCCAACCGCTCTCGAACGAATTGATCGTCGGTTTCTCCCAAAACGTGCCGCCGAACTCGCCGGCCGCGCCGGCACCGTCGCGCACGTCCGCCCCGGCGCAAAAAGCACGGCCGGCGCCGGTGACGATCGCGACCCACGCGTCGTCGTCGGTACGGAACCGATCGAAGGCCGCGTTGAGCCCGCGGCGCATGTCGGCGTTGATCGCGTTCAGCACCTCGGGACGGTTATAGACAATCGTCGCGATGTGATTGTCGAGTTCGTACCGCACGACGTCGTCGACCATGCCGGCAGTCTGCCACTCGGCCCCGCAGTGCTTTCGCGCCGGGCCCGGTCGCCGACACGTCGAACGGCACCCGCGTTGCTCCGCGCCGTTCGCGACTGCCTGCGGGAAGCCTGGCTCGTCGGCCCGCCCGGCACGAGGAGCGGTTCGACGCCAACCGACCGAACCGGTTGCGGCAAGCACAAACCTTGGATCTGTTCGAACCCGAATGTTTCGGGCACGCGTCGTCGGTCGTCACGTGCGCGCCGCGCGATCGGCTGGTACCCGAGCGCCGCAGGGGTCTGCTCGCACCGCGTGCCGAAGATCGGTCGCGGGCTCGAGTCGCGCGGGAGCTGGCGGGTGCATGTCAGCTTCGTCGACGCGGCCGCAACCTGTGCCCTGCGTTCCGTCCGGTACGTCGCCGCGGGACGGACCGGAACATGGTCGACGTCACGTTGGCGACTCGGCCCTGCGGTGGGGCCGCGTGCACTGGGGCAGCCGACGGACGGGACCGACGGTTGACGTCGACGGCTCGGAGCGGCGATTGGGGGCACGCCGGGCGAGCTTCGCTGTTCGTCAACCGACGGTCCCGCCGGACCGTCCGACCACCACTATTACAACTAAACTGATTGAGAAGCTAGACTTAAGGGAGGGGGAGTCAAGCTGGCCTAGCTTTTGGCGGTGAGCTCGGGACATGGATCGGATCGTTGGCTGGTCAACGCACGCCGACCCGTCGACCTCGCGACCCTCGATCCCGGCTCGGAGTCGGGGGCGCCCGGCGGTCGGGCCGACACCGAAGCCGCGCTGCCGGCACTCCACGAAGAGCTCGCCGACCTCCAGGACCGTCTGTGGGCCGAGACGCGCCGGTCGCTGCTCGTGGTCTTGCAGGGGATGGACGCGGCAGGCAAGGACGGAACGATCAGCCACGTGTTCCGGGGCGTGAATCCGCAAGGGACCCGGGTCGCGTCGTTCAAGCAGCCGACGACATTGGAACTCGCGCACGACTTTTTGTGGCGCGTGCACCAAGCGACCCCACGGGCGGGAGAGATCGTCATCTTCAACCGCTCGCACTACGAGGACGTGTTGATCGCCCGCGTTCACGGCCTCGTCCCCGAGGCCACCTGGAAGGCCCGCTACGGGCTCATCAACTCGTTCGAGGCGCTGCTCGCCGACGGCGGAACGACCGTCGTCAAGCTGTTCTTGCATATCTCGAAAGGCGAACAGCGCAAACGTTTCGATGCGCGGCTCAGCGAGCCGACCAAACGATGGAAGTTCCAACCTGCCGATCTTGCCGAACGGAAACGGTGGGACGACTATCAGATCGCCTACGCCGACGCGATCGGCGCCACCGCGACCGACACCGCACGCTGGTATGTGATACCGGCCAACCACAAGTGGTACCGCAACTGGGCGGTCAGCAGTGTGCTGATCGACACGCTGCGGCGGATGGATCCGCACTATCCCGAGCCGAGCGTGTGAAAGCCTGGATCGTCGCCGAACCCGCCGCGCTCGACGCGGGACCGCTCCGGCGGGTCGAACGCACGATCCCCGAACCCGAACCGAGCGAAATCCTGGTGCGGGTCGCCGCCTGCGGTGTGTGCCGGACCGACTTGCACCTCGCGCTCGGCGAGCTCGCACCCCGCCGCCACGGTGTCGTCCCCGGCCACGAGGTGGTCGGTGTCGTCGAAGCGGCCGGTTCGGGCTGCGTGCGGTTCGCGACCGGCGATCGCGTCGGTATCGCGTGGCTGCGCTCGACGTGCGGGACATGTCGGTGGTGTCGCCACGGCCGGGAAAATCTGTGCGAACGGTCCCGCTACACCGGATGGGATGCCGACGGCGGCTACGCCGAATTCGCGGTGGTCGACGAGTCGTACGCGTACGCGTTGCCCGACGCGTTCGACGACGAGCACGCGGCGCCGCTGCTGTGTGCCGGGATCATCGGTTACCGCGCCCTTATGCGGGCCGAGGTACCGCCCGGCGGGCGCCTCGGCATCTACGGGTTCGGCGCGTCGGCGCACCTGGCCGCACAGGTCGCGATGGCCCAGGGCGCAACCGTGCACGTGCTCACCCGTTCGGCCGCGGCGCGCGAACACGCACGCGACCTCGGCGTCGCCTCAGTCGGACCGGCCGACGCCAGACCCCCCGAACCGCTCGACTCCGCGATCCTGTTCGCCCCGGCCGGCGAGCTCGTCCCGGCGGCGCTGCGCGCCCTCGAACGGGGAGGCACGTTGGCGGTCGCCGGCATCGTCTTGTCTCAGATCCCCGCGCTCGACTACGACGCCGACCTGTTCCAAGAACGGCAGCTGCGCAGCGTGACGTCCAACACGCGAGCCGACGGAGACGACTTCCTCCAGCTCGCAGCCCGGGTCGGTCTGTCGGTACGCACAGCCCCGTACCCGCTCGACCGGGCCGACCGGGCGCTCAACGATCTCGCCCATGACCGCCTCACGGGCGCGGCGGTGCTGTTGGTATGACCGGCGCAACCGACCGGCCGGTGCCGGAACTCATCGCCGAAATGGTCGAAGCGTTGCGACGAAGCCACTGTCTTCGCAGCCCGAACGTCGCGGACGCGTTCGGTGCGGTCCCCCGTCACCTGTTCGTGCCCGGCAGACCGCTTCGGGAGGTGTACTCGGCCGAGACGGTGGTCCCGACCCATTTCGACGCCCACGGATGTTCGGTCAGTTCGTCGAGCGCACCCAACATCATGGCGATCATGCTCGAGCAGCTGCGCGTACGTCCCGGGATGCGGGTCCTCGAGATCGGTGCCGGCACCGGGTACAACGCCGGACTGCTCTCCCACCTCGTCGGCGCCCACGGCCAGGTCGTGACCGTCGACCTCGACGAGCAGATCACGACCGAAGCCCGACAGCACCTCCACGCGGCGAACATCGACGACGTACGTGTCGTGCACGGCGACGGCTGGCTCGGTTCAGGAACAGTCGAGACGTTCGATCGGATGATCCTCACCGTCGGTGCATGGGAGGTGTCACCGCACTGGTTCGAGCAGTTGGACGTCGGCGGCGTGCTCGTCATGCCGTTGTGGGTCCGTCCCGGCCTGCAGGTCAGCGTCGCGTTCGTTCGCGAAGAGCGCTGCCTGCGCAGCGAAAGTCTCACACTGTGCGGGTTCATGCGCTTGCGCGGGCCGAACGCCGGGCCGGACTCGCAGGTCGCGGTTGCGGGATGGGCAGATCGGGTCGACGACGTCGCCGCCGAACGTCACTGGATCGCCGCGATCGAACACGCCACACCGTTTCGAGTGACGCAGCTGCGGAGCCTGATCAACGGGACAGTCGAAACCCGCCCGGCGCCCCGGCCTGCACCGGGCTGGATCACCCGCCTCGCGCTCGAAGAGCCCGACATCATCGTCTTGTCAGGACGCGACACCGCGGGCCATGTTGCCGCCGGCCTGTTCGCGCCCGACCGACACAGCTTGGCGTTGTTCGACGCCGGCAAGATCGTGTCGTTCGGGAACCCGACGTGCGCAGAACGCCTCGGCCGGCGTCTGGACGAACTCGCGCCGCTGCGACTGAACGACGTCGAGATCCGAGCCGTGACGCACCCGGCCCGCGCCGAACCCGGCGCCTGGATCCTCGAACGTCCCAGCTTCGACCTCGTCGTTCGGGTCTCGTGAACAGCGCTCGGCGCAGACGTCGACGATGGCAGGCGCCTCGCAACGGCGCGGGGTCGGGGGCGATGCCCGCATCGAATGTCACGACCGGTTGGACTGCTGCGTGCACAACAGTGGACGAACGAAGGGGGCCGGTCCGAAGACCGGCCCCCAGTTCGTGGCCTCTCTGTGCCGGGAGCTAGCAGGGTGGGGTGGCGACCTCATTGGACGTGATGGTCGTTCCGAACTGGGTCGTCGCCGTGAAGTACGCGTCTGCCTCTTGCGAAGGGTCGCCGCATTCGAAGAGCGGCCCCGAAAAGCTGACGGTGCCGTCCGCGGCGACCGAAACGCCGGAGGAACCGCAACTGGGAGTGAAGGCGTCGCACAAATAAGTGCTGGACCCGGGCTTCAATCCCGACCCGCTCAAGGCTCCCCAGCCCGTGCTGACAAGCGCATCGCTGAACACGAGAGTGGGCACGACGCAGGTGAACGTCACTGCACCGGTACCCGAGTCGACGCTTTGCGCGATGTCGCCTTGGCCTGCGCCCTTGGTGCACGCCGAACCGACAATCGAACCGGCCGGGCCGGTACCACCGACCGGACCTGCCGGGCCGGTCCCACCCTGGAGACCCGTCCCACCTTGCAGACCGGTCCCGCCCTGCAGACCCTGGGGACCGGTCCCGCCCTGCAGTCCTTGCGGACCCGTCCCGCCGGTGCTGCCGGGCAGGCCGGGCACACCTTGGAGGCCGGTCCCGCCAGTGGCGCCCGGCACACCTTGGGGACCGGTGCCGCCCACCGTGCCGTTCTGGTTCCAGGACACGACGGTCTGTCCCCTCGGGCACGTCGGCGCCTTATTGACGGTGATGAACAACGGGTTCACATACCCGTCGAACGAACAGGCGTAGTAGCTGTTCGGTGCCGTGGCGGTCGACGCGACCGCATAGCTGACACCCCCGACCAACGTGACCGCACACGCGACCACCACCGCGACGATCACACGCGAACCAAGAATTTTCCGCACCAGGTCCTCCCATCCACATCGTCGGATGCTCGACCGATCGGCACGAGCAATGCCTCAACGGACATCCTCCCGATCGCGTGTTACAGCTGCGCGTCACCTCGGACGGGGCCCGGCCATCGGCAACGACGCCGCGCTGAACGGTGGACGGGCGGTCGTCGCAACGCTGACGTCGTCACGAAACAGCGATCGTCAACGATGCCCGACACGCCGTTCCGACGTGCCGACCAGCCCGATGTCGGCGGGCGCGGCGAGGCAGCCGCGATCCGATCCGACGGTGACCGCCGCCGCGATGGGCGCCCCCGTGACGGCAGCGCCGACGGCTGACGACGGGTGGCCGCCCGCGTCGGCCCGGAGTTAGAGGTGGGTGACGAAGATGAGCGGAGAGCGCCGAAGCTGACGCGCGAGCAGCGACGTCGCGAGCACGATCCCGACGATGGTACCGACCGCGATGACAACCGATCGTGACCAGAACGGCATGATCGCCAATGTCGTGCCCACCGCGAGGGCGACTGCGATGAACGCCGCCGCCGGATGCTGGAACGTGTCGAGCAGCGCGGTCTCGACGGCAAGCGTCGTGATCGCGAACAACAGCATCATCAACTCGAGCGCGTCGACGAGATCAGGTCGGAGACTTGTGAACACGCTGAGTGTGAGGATCACGATCAGGGCCGCGACCCAGGTGCCGGAAAGCCGTACCGCCGCTCCGCCGAAGACTTCCCGGACGACACCGCGTGCGGTATCCGATGCGTTGGCGTTCAGTTCGGTTTCGGCGAACACTCGGGGTGCGAAGTGCCACAGGCCATTGAGGTGACCGGCGGCCCAGGTCGATCCGATGAGCGCCAACACCAGCGGCACGGCCGCAACGCTGGGCGACAGGTGCGCCCAGCGGACGGGGAGCAGCCAGATGAGCATTCCGAATCCACCCGCGACGACGGTCGAGAAAATACCCCGAGGCCACGAGCACGGTCGCAGGTTCGAGGGTGCGGTCGTCGCGACAGCGAGGATCACGAGCACGGCGGCTGCACACAACGCAATGGCCGCGGCCCGGTCGATGCTGACGTGTGAGAACTGATGGAAGACTCGGGCGGTCACGATGACCGCGGCGAGCCCCACGTAGACGCGAGTCCAGCCCCGTTCGGCGATCAGGATGCCGCTGATCCAGATCCCGAGCAGCGACGCGGCGAGCATGTGGTCCTTGGACAGGACGGCCGCGAACGTGGCCGCGGCGAGCAGGCACGCCAAGATGCCGACCGGGTACCGGCGGACGATGCCGAGACGGTCCTGGCCCGTCATGTAACGGCGGAACAGCAGTCCTTGCAGCGCAAAGCCGACGACCATTGCGGCGCGCCATGCGCTGACCGCGCCCGCACCGAGCGACGCAAGCATCGCGATGAATGCCAGCAACGCGACCAGGCGGGCGGTGACCGAGTCGTTGGTCCTATCCGAAATGCGATGGATGACCGAGGGGAGAAGTCCACGGTCCCGTGACGAAGCCCGCGACGCCTTGACGGTCGCGCGTCCCAGATCGAGGGCACGCTCGGGCGAGATGCCGGCCGAGGCTTCGAGCACGACAGCCGCTTCGAGCGCGTCGGCCGGGACCCGTCGGAGTTGTCCACGCACGATCGCGAGCGCGTGTTCGGTTCTCATGTCGCTCATGCTGCAACCTCGGCATTCAAGCAGAGCTCGGCGAGCAACGACCGGTATCGCTGCACGAAGTTCTGTTCGTCGTAGTCGCGTAACACCCGACGGCGTCCACGGTCGCCGAGCATCGCGGCGAGCGGCAGGTCCTCGAGCAACATCACCACGGCACCTGCGAGGTCTTCGACCGCCGCCGGCGGCGCGACCAGGCCGCAGCCTTGCAAGCAGGTCGCGACACCTCCGACCGATGTCGCGACGACCGGCCGTGCTTCGGCCATCGCCTCGAGCGCCGACAACGGCAGACCCTCGGACACGCTCGTCATCAACACGACGTCCGCGAGGCGCATCGCGCCCGACGGGTCACTCGTCGAACCCATGAACCGAAATTTGTGACCCAGGTTGAGTCGACGGTGCAGGTCGACGCACCGCCGGGCGTACGCCTCTTCGCCAGGTTGGACCGGGCCGAAATGCAAGAACGACGCTTGCGGCACCCGCGTGAGCACTTCCGCCGCGACGCGCAGCAGCGTCTCGCAGTCCTTGAGCGGATCGATCCTCCCGACCGAAACCACGGTGAGGGTGCCCGGCAGCGGTTCGGTGACAGCCGGCGCGTGCACGCCGTTGGGGATCGGCCGGATGCGGTGCTCGGGGACGCCCAGCGCACGCTCCCACGCCCGGTGCGCACCCGTGACCGGCGAGATCACGTCGGCTGACGTGTACGCGGCACGGGTGAGCGCCCTCGCGACGCGCGTCTGGACAACGCGTGCGGCCGAGGTGTTCCCCGACCGTGCCGCGGACATGTACGCCTCCCGCACGTAGACACCGTGTTCGGTCAACAGCATCGGCGTTCCGTACAGCCGCTGATGAACGAGTGCCGGGATCGCCGCCCAACCTGCCGCGGTGACGTGCACGAGATCGCATGGGGGTGTTTCGGAGGCGGCGGTGCGTGCCACCCACATCAGCGTCCGGTACAGCTCGAACGCGTTCTGCAGATCCCACGGCAGTCGTTCGCCGAGCTCGGTGTGATCCTGGGCGGCCATGGGCCGGAGCGCGGTGATGTACCGCTCGAGCGATTCCTCGCGACGGAACGACGGCCCGATCGCATCGGGATGCTGACGACACCACACCAGACAGTCGACCAACGACTTCGGGTTCGACTGCCAGCTGAGGATCTCGCGCATCAGACGCGTCGGCAGGTCGACGTCGACTTCGTGGTGCCGCCGCCGAAACGTAAACGGAAGATGTTCCTTCGACCAGAGCGCGATCTCGGGAAGTAGTTCGACCGACTCGGGAACGTCGAACTGGGGGCTGAGGCGCAACGCTCCCGCGGTCACCGGCAGCACCTGCCAACGAAATTCGGGCAAGGCGCGCAACAGCTGATCACACCACCGGCTGACCCCGCCCATCACGTAGGGGTAGGTGCCTTCAGTTGTCATCAGTACACGCGGCCGCCCGCTGACTGTGTGCCTGTCCATGGCCTTCGTACCTATCCCGTTCTGACGCTCACGACAATCATCGAGGTCGCGAGCTGGGGGTCCGTCCGCGTCGGCGGAACTTCATCGAGTCGCACTTCCATCTGACCGTTGCACGCGGTCGTAGTAGCCGGACCGTCCGAGCGGGCCGGCACCGTCGCCTGAACGTGCGTCGTCGACCACGGCGGGTTCGGCGACGGCGTTGTCGGCGCGGGAGACGCGGTCGTACACAGCCGCGCGGGGTGACTCCCACTCCGATGCGCCCGGCGTACCTTTCACGATCATCATCGGGGGGTCGCCGGCTTCGCCGAGGACCTGGAGATGACGTTCGGTTCCGTTGCCGCGCACCGATGCGACCGCGGCGTCGCTGTGCGACTCGCCGACGGAGATCTCGGAATGTCCGTTGCCGTTGCTTCCGTTCACCAGCAGGCCGTTCAGTGTTCCGTTCACCAGCATGCCGTTCGTCAGCGTGGCACCGTTGGTCAAGCTGTCGCGTCGCCGGCGGTCGCCGTCGACGGGCCGATCGCGCAGTCGGCGATCGATCTCGTGCAACGGAACACCGTTGGTGAGCGACGCGGCGAGTTGCGCGGCCATGGTCTGGAGCAGCTCGCACACCTCGACCAGACCACGACGAATCATCTCGGTTTCGAGCGCGATCGCGACCGCGGAATCGGCGCCGTCGTCGCCGCGCGCCGGGTGCTCGTCGAGCACCGCGGCGACCTTTCGGATCTCGGCCGCGGTCTTGCTTGCTGACGCGGGCCGGAAGTGCTCGCGGGCGAGACGCTGGTTCTCTTCCCGCAGCGTCGCGACCTCTTCGGCCAATGCGTCGATCACGTCGCGTTCCTGTCGCCGGCTCGCGCCATTGAACAGAGCGTTACCTCGCGACTTCTTAGAAGGCATCTCAACCCCCGCACATCGAGAACGACGAGCGCGGGTCTTATTCATCCCCGGCCCCACTACCGAGAATTTTTAACACAGGATCGGGGCTGTGTCATACGCGAAAGGCCTTGATTTTTGAAAACCGGCAGGGAATTTTCGATGACGAGACGACGCGCACTCCGCGGCGACCCACGCATCATGTCACATGAACCGACGTCCGTGTTCAGCGAGCACACGAGTCCCGTTCGGTCACATGGGTCGGTCAGCCGAGGTGGGCCATTCGACCTAGTCGACCATCCGGGGGTCAAAACCGTCGAAATCACGACCGCGCAACCTCTCGCGCCTCGCTGAGACGCAGCCACATCACAGGAGTGGCGCGCTTTCAGTGTGCAAGCGTATCCAAGCGACGCGAAACGCAACTCAGACAACATAAATCGGTGTTCTGCACACCGTCCACAGCAGCCACGGATGATCCCCCACAGTGATCATCGGTCGCCATCAAGCCGGGTTGGGTGTCTTTAGTGGACAAAAGCGCGAAGCGCCAACAGCGTCGCCGACCGATTCCGAGAAACGCATTGGTGCTTCAGATCGCGCTCAACGGCCGGCAAATATGACTTGGGAGCGAATCCGCTTTCTGTTTCTTAGAGAGCAATAACCCGCGGTCGCCTTCGGCGAAATTGTCGACTGGGCCAAATGGCCTATCCGCGGTTGCATCCGCGCTGCTCACCGAGGTCGGCGTCGCCGTACCGGCTCGAGCGCGGTGATGTAGTCGGTGAGCCGTAACGCCAACTCGATGACCAGGCCGCCGTCGCCGAGGTCCGGGTCAGGCCAGGTTTCCGAGATGCGCCGCCACCGCTGCGGGCGTCCGAGGAACGTCCCGACCTCGGCTTCGTCGCCCACCGCGGACCGCCATCGCCGCTCGTTGGCAACGAGGAAGCCGATGACGGCGTCGTTGTCGGACACGTCCGGGTACTCCGAGTGGAAGCCGACCTCGATGGCCAGGGTGTGCGCCGCCCGGTCGGCGTCGGGTCCGACGACCTGGGCCTCGTAGTGCTCGCGCGACGGTGACGCCGGGCCGAACCAGGCCTTGACGCCGTAGCGGTGCGCCCGGTGGTGATATTCGCCCAGCTCGGCCGGCGCGAGACTGCGCAACGCCTCGCCGACCTCGTCGAACAGCGACAGTTCCATCCCGCCAGGTTGTCGAAGGGGCGACCGTCCCGCCAACCTGGCGGTCGCGGTGCCCGGGCGTGCCCGCCAGTTCCGACACGGTCGACGCGTCGAGGCGACCGGCGCCGCGATCGTCGTCGACGCAGCATCCGACCGGTACCGCGAGGGTCGCCTCGTCATCACCGATCGGGACGCTTCGCGCACCGCCGCCAAGATCTGAAGCAGCGCCGGGCACGACCGCCCAAACGCACCGCCTGCCGTCCCACGCGTCCAGGTCAACCGACGCGAGCCGCGCCCGGCGCGACCGGTCCGCTCAGTGGTTGTTCGCCGTGACACGCGCCGCGAAGTCGACGGCCCGCGTTTCGAGGTCAGCCCGTTCGTAGTCGAGCGTCGCAACATGGAAGCTCCGAACGAGGCGCATCCGCTCGACCGGGCCCGCGACACGCTGCGCGAAGTAGTCGCTTGATGCCGGCGGCACCACATGGTCCTGATCGCTCGTGATGACAAGCGAAGGACACCTGATCTGCGCCAGGTCCGCTTCGATCGTGTCGAGCGCGTCGAGGAGCGACAACAGCTGCGCCGCAGGAACCTCGTCGTAGGCAAGTTCGGTCTGGCTCGGGTCGGCGACGTCGTTGCCCAGTCCGGGTATGCGGGTCACGCCTTGCGTCACCAACTCTGCGAGGCCGTCCCGCACGCCCGGATCGAACGGAGCGAACGCGCCGTTGATCACGATGAGGCCGGCGACCTCCGCGTGGCGCGCCGCGAGCCGCGCCCCGAGCGTCGCGCCCATCGACAGCCCGGCGACGACAACGCGCTCACAGCGCGCCGCGAGCTGGCCGTAGGCGTCGGACACCGCCTGCAACCATTCGGCGAACGCGGTGGTTGCCAGGTCATCGACCGACGTGCCGTGCCCGGGAAGGAGCGGCAACTCGACCGCGAAGCCGGCCGCCGCGAACGTCTCGGCCAGGCCGCGCATCGACTGCGGTGTGCCGGTGAACCCGTGCAGCACCAGTACCCCGTGGGGTCCGCCGGCCGTCGAGAACGGCTCGGCGCCGGGCATGACTGCAACGAAGGCGTCGTCGTTCGGCATCCGATCATGATGCCCGACGCCTAACGGTCTGACCTCGCGCCCGACGGGCGGGACGGGGACCGCCGACGCCGGCGCACGACCGACACGCGACCCCCTGGTGACGGACCGCGTTCGTGTCGACGCAGACCGGGGGTTTCTTTTGCGTCGGTGCAGCACCATAATTGGGA
>Ga0182024_10018279_pt1 | contig 13067 bp, 13 predicted proteins | sample P32metaG_FD_120480 | JGI IMG/M metagenome (GOLD analysis project Ga0182024, IMG submission 120480) | Permafrost microbial communities from Stordalen Mire, Sweden - P3-2 metaG (Illumina Assembly) | ecosystem: Environmental > Terrestrial > Soil > Wetlands > Permafrost | place: Sweden: Stordalen...
CGATCGAAAGGCACTCCGAAGGCCAGAAGATCGTCGATTCGTCGCGCGGCCTCACGGGTCACGAACTCGACCACCGCGCGGTCGCCGGTTCCAGCGCCGGCTGCCAGCGTGTCGGCCGCGTGGGACACCCAGCTATCGCCGGGTCCCAACGCCGCGGCGATTCCGCCCTGGGCCCAAGCGCTCGATCCGGTTGTGCCCGGTCGCGCAGCCGCGAGGATCAGCGCGGGAAAGGGGCTAAGGTTCAACGCCGTAAAGAGCCCCGCGATCCCCGCTCCCAGGATCAGCGCACCTCCTGTGTCGATGACACTGTGGACCGAATGCATCCTACGCTTACGCCGCCAGCCGGCTCCGCTGTTTCGTTGGAACCGCGAGCATTCGTTCCACCGCCGCTCGGGCAGGGGCTGCGACAGCAGGTTCGACGAACACTTCGACCGTCATGGTTTCCAACGCGTGCAGGATGCCCGGCAGTGTAATCCTCTTCATGTGCGGACAAAGATTGCAGGGACGCACAAATTCAATGTCGGGAAACTCCACGGCGACATTGTCGCTCATGGAACACTCCGTCACCATAACCACGCGCGCCGGACGATGCTTTCCTACATAGGCGGTCATGGCCGAAGTGGACCCGGCAAAATCAGCTTCAGCGATGACTTCCGGGGGGCATTCCGGGTGAGCGAGCACGACGAGACCGGGACTGGCCTCTCGATAAGCGCGGATATCGGCTGCCGAGAAACGCTCATGCACCTCACAGCGGCCCTTCCACGACAAAATTTTCACGGCTGTCTGCCGCGATACGTTTTGTGCGAGAAATTCATCCGGGATCAAAATCACCGTGTCGACGCCGCGTTCACGCGCAATATCCTCGACCACAGCGACCGCGTTGGATGAGGTGCAACACACGTCGCTGACCGCCTTCACCGCGGCCGAGGTATTTACGTACGTAACTACCGGAACACCGGGGAACCTCTCTCGGAAAAGGCGAACATCGTCGGGAGTTATCGAGGCGGCAAGCGAACAGCCCGCGCGCGGATCCGGTATGAGCACCGTCTTGTCGGGCGAAAGAATCTTCGCGGTCTCTGCCATGAAATGAACACCCGCCTGAACGATCACGTTCGCGTGGGTGGTCGAGGCCTCCCGTGCGAGTTGCAGGGAATCGCCAACGAAATCGGCGACGCAATGGAATATTTCCGGTGTCATGTAATTGTGCGCGAGAATGACTGCGTTTCGTTGACGTTTGAGTTCGTTTATGGCGCACACATAGGGTGCATGCACGCCCCACTCGATCTCCGGAACGACGTGAGAAATTTTGTCGTAAAGGCGGTGCGTCGCCGTGGAGACCGACCGCAAGGGCGAGATATCCGTCATTTTTTCCTTTCTCCGGCCGAAAAATCAATGCTCCACGTGAGTATATATGCGGCGAAGAAGGCCCAGTTCAAGGGCCGCCACCCGCAGTCTTTATGCTACACATCAGCATAAATAGGTCAAGGCGTGTCGGAGGAGGTTTTGGTCACCATGCCGCCTCGCTCTTCAGCCGGCGCGTGAGAAGCGAATATTTCCTGCCCAAGCGGCGCAAGTCCTCGCCTGGAAGTACCAGGAGGCGCATCTCGCTACGGGCGGTCACTGTGCGCTCATAAGGCTTGCCGACTTCCAGCGCCTCCTCCCCGAACGCATCGCCCGGCTCAAGCTCGTAAGACTCAGTTTCGCTCTCCAAGCGAGCGTGGCCGGAAACGATCAGGTATAAAGTGCTCGCGCTTTCACCGGTCACCGTAATTTGACTGTGCTCGCGGACGAGCTTGGCGCTAAGCGCGGAAAGAATTTCGTCGACCGCTTCTACGTCTAGCCCCACAAAGAGAGGCTGGCGCTTCATCATGCTCCAGGTGATCGCGAACTGGCGCCGTTGCAGACCGCTCACGAAACCATTGGCAAGAATGCCTATGGGCAGCGCAAAGAGCAGAAGCCCCATCACCATGGTGATACCCGCGACGAGCTTGCCCAGCGGGGTGACCGGCACCTCGTCGCCGTAGCCGACGGTCGTGAGGGTCGTGATAGCCCAATACATGGCATCTGGCATCGAACCAAACGATTTCGGCTGAGCGGACCCCTCCGCGAGCGTCATCAGCGCGGCGCTCACGCACATCACGCAAAGGGTTAATATGAATGAGGCAAAGAGGGCGGACCGCTGCCCATAGAGCACACCAAGAAGTGCGGGCAGCGCCTGCGAATAACGCGCGAGTTTGACCAGCCGCAGGAGACGAAAAATGCGCAGCACGCGAAGATCGAGCGGAATTATGAAGGCCAGGTAACTGGGCGCGAAAGCCAAAAAATCCACGATCATTAATGGCCTTAGTGCGAAGGCGAGACGGCCGCGAATGGGCCCGCGCGCCGCGACGCGGGGATCCTCGATCGATGACCAAACCCGCGCTGCATATTCGATCGTATAGGCAGCCACCGAGAAGTACTCGAAGGCATTGAAGAAGGGGTGGTAGCGCAAATAGATGTACTTCACCGTTTCGAGCGCAACGGCAGCCACATTGGCGATGATAAGGACAATCAAGAGTCCTTCCGCCACGCGGCTCCCGAAGCTCTCCATCTGCCCTTCTTCGAGCACCGCGTAGGTCGATTGGCGCAGCGTCGGCCGTGCGCCTGACGGGGCGGTCCTTTTCCGTCCGGATTCTTGCCCTGCGATTTCAAACTCCATGCGATGACCTATTCATGGCGATGCGCGCAACGCACCGTGCAATGCCCCTTCGCATCGGATATGCGGTCACAATCGGCGAAGACACCCCTTTTGTTTCGCCCTACAACCCCCTTTTAGTCCCTTGAATTCAATTCGCAATCGGGTCGTGCCCGACATCGGCTAGGGGTCTTCCTGCGCAATTTGTTGTCGCCGGTTGTCTTGACCAACTCGGCATGGTCACATCCCCATGCGCCGGGTGCCGAGTCGCACCCCCGGCGCCGGACGCTCCCTCAGGACTTCACGGCGGAAAGAAAAAAGCTCCGCCGGCCGGCCACGGGCAGTGCGCGTGAATTTTCCCGACCGCTCCACAAGTCCCTGACCCTCAACGAGGCGGCGAAAATTCTGCTTGTGAAGCCGCACGCCGGAAATCGCCTCGACAGTGCGCTGCAATTCGAGGAGTGTGAAAACGGGGGGCATCAATTCAAACACGACCGGCCGGTATTTCATCTTGCCGCGCAGGCGCGCTATCGCGGTTGCCAGGATGCGGCGGTGGTCGAAGACCATCGGTGCGCCCAGAGCGGCTATCTGGGTGTCTGGCGTGCGGCCATCTCGTCGCGATTCTTCCACAAGTCCCGCTTCATAGAGAAGTTCGTATCGCTCGAGCACTTTTTCCTCGTCCCAGGTTGAACCTTCCAATCCAAAGGCGACGTGCACACGGTTGCGGCGCAGCCTGTTTTCAACGGTCGAACTCCCACTTGCGGCGAATTTCTTCAACGTGGGAGCGATGACCGCATCCGTTATCGGCGGCTTGCCGGCGCGCCAATCCTCCCAAGGAAAATACCGATACCAGTTGCGCCAGAGTGTATCCTTCGCTTTGAGGTCGCCCATGACGCGGGTTAAGGCGAGATATCCGACGGAGACGACGCGTGGTCCCTCCCCAGGCTTCACAAGGTGGCGTCCCCGATCACCGAACGTATAGAGTTGCTCGGCATAACCTAGATCGAGAAACGTTTGCTCCTTCACCCAACTTCTGAGGCCGCTTTCAAGCGTGCGATGGCCCAGCGGATCGAAAGGGCCGAAGGGCAGGACATCGCGCGCGCCCTCGCGATGTACCGTAAGAACGCTCGGCTGTTCATCGGCCACGGAGATGATTGCGGCACTCAAGCCGATACTGACAACGTGTCGTGTTGCGGCATCGCTCATAGCTGCGCCAGGAAGAGCGGTAGCACCACACAACCGGTTTCGGCTATGATCTCTCCCCGTCCGATAGTCGTCACGGCCTGCACCATGCGACCATCTCGCCGCAGGGCGTCATCCGCAAGTCTGACCATCAATAGATTCGGGCAGGCGTGAGGCGCGCGGGTCCGTAATGCTCGCGCGATCTCAAGCTCGTACCCTGGCCCTGCGCGGTCACAAAGCAGTGCATAGGCGGCCGCCATCGAGCGACTGACACCTGCCCAACAATGGATCAGGATTGGCGCTTCGGCTCCCCAGCCGCGGCCAAACTCGATCAGATGCGCGATATGATGCTGGGCAGGAGCATCGCTTCCCCACGGCTCCGCTACATCGTTCAATGCGAGGCGCAGGTGACGCTCGCGATCAATTTCGCAAGGCGTTTCGATCATGTTCTCCGGCGATAGAAGCGTTATCAAGTGCGAAGGCCGGTAGTTCGCGATCGCCTGCGGGACGCCGGAAAGAGAGCTTACGAGAACGGTGGGCATCACTATCTCCGACGGGATTCCAATCAAGAGGCATCATGCCGCCAGACGATGGAAACGACCCAGGAATTGCTGTTCGGACTCATCGGCTGGAAGCGGAGAGAGCCTCGGCGTGCGCAACCCTGCAGGCGGGCGGCCGAAGAAACTGCGCGCTTCACCCGCTTCGAAGCCGGCGAGTTGCGTGGCTTCATGGAACGCCGAGATTTGATCTGCACGTTTTATGAGCGCCGTCAGCTCGGCCGGCTGGCGGGCGAGCAATCCGAAGCGAATATGAATGGCAGAGAGTAATCGCCTCTCAAAATCCTTATAGTCAATCCCGACCGCCGCCTTGAACGGACTGATCAGGTCGCCAATCACGTATTCCGGCGCATCGTGCAGGAGTGCCGCCAACCGCGCGGCAGCCGGGAGTGCTGGCCTTAATTCGTGAACCAGCCGCTCCACGAGAACGCAGTGTTGCGCGACCGAAAAGGCGTGGGCACCCTTCGTTTGGCCGTTCCATCTTGCGACACGAGCAAGACCGTGAGCGATGTCCCCGATTTCAACGTCCAAGGGCGACGGATCGAGAAGATCGAGTCGGCGGCCGCTGAGCATCCGTTGCCAAGCGCGCGGGGGTCGGGTCGTCGATGGCATAACGTCAGGCGAAAATGGATTTCGCGAGCAGCTTACGCCAAGCAGGTTGCGCTGCGCGAGTGGTTTGCTGTCCTTGCGCAATCCGGAAATCGCAGTACGCGCTGCCGAGACAGCGCCCTGTCGGGATGTCTCAGACCCTCTTCTCAAGGATCACGCTGCCTGCCGTGTAGCCCGCTCCGAAAGAACAGAGGTGGCCGATATCGCCAGGCGAAAGGTCGGCGCTAAACATGTGAAATGCGATGATGGAGCCTGCAGAACTGGTATTGCCATATTCCTCCAGGATGTTCGGCGCCTCATTCGGCTGAGGCTCCCGGCCGAGCACTTTTCTGGCGATCAGCTTGTTCATGTTGATATTTGCCTGATGCAGCCAAAGCCGCTTGAGCCTCGAGGGCAAGATTTTGTTCGCAGCGAGGTGGTCCAGCATGAAATTCGACACCATTGGCACGACCTCTTTGAAAACCTTCCGCCCCTTCTGCGTGATGAGCTTGTCCGGCCCGTCGATCGTCTCCGGAGTGAACCGGTTGAGCGGTCCGAAATTGTTACGAATGTTGTTGGAAAAGCGGGATTCCAGGCGCGAGCTGACGATCTCCCAGGTATTGTTGCCCACCGCTGCGGCGACTGGTTCCAGTACGCAGGCCGTGGCCGCATCTCCGAAAATGAAATGGGTCTCGCGATCGCGCAAGTTGAGATGACTCGTGCAAATTTCCGGATTGATTGCCAAAATTGCGCGGGCGCGGCCCTGGGCGATCATGTCGGCCGCCACCGAGAGGCCGAACGTCGCCGAAGAGCAGGCTGCCAGGAGATCGAAGCCGAAGCCTCTGATGCCAAGCGCGTCCTGCACCTCGATGGCGATCTGCGGATAGAAGCGTTGCAGGACAGAAGCAGCGACGACCACGCCGTCGATCTCCTCTGGCGAGCGATGCGCCGCCGCGAGCGCTCCGCGGGAAGCCTCGACCGCCATTTCCGCCATGAGCGATATTGCCTCGTTCGGCCGCTCCGGCATGCGCGGGCACATCACGCCGGTATCGAGCATGCTCGCGGAAGCAACCACGTGCCGACGCCGGATTCCGGAAGCCTTGACGATAAACTCATCGCTTGATTTCAGCAGGGGATGCCGGCGCCCGGCTGCTATGTCCTTTGCGTGCCGGGCGTTGTATTGGCGGGCGTATTCATTGAACGAGCTGACCAGCTCCGAATTGGAGATCGTGTCGGAAGGGACGAAAAATCCCGTGCCGCTGATGGCTATCCCGTTCACCGCCCGATGCCTTTTGGGAATTTTCCGGCGAAAGGCTGTCGCAGCCCCGAGCCAAAGGCAACCCCCCGGTTCAGTCAATTATTTCCGAGCGGCATCGTCCCTGGAGCAGTTTTTTGTAAGAATATGGTCTTTCTGGATCCCTCGCATCCGTCTGCTGAAGGCGTTAGACACTTCGTATGCCCAGAATAATGGAGCCAGCGATTGTGCTCTTTTCCGGCGGACAGGACTCCACCACCTGTGTGGCCTGGGCGCTTGAGCGGTTTGCAGAGGTGGAAACGGTCGGTTTCGACTATGGCCAACGGCACTCAGCGGAGCTCGCCGCACGTCCGCGCATTCTCACGTGTCTGCGGGAGTATTTTCCGCAATGGCGGTCGAGGCTGGGTGGAGATCATTTGCTGCCCTTGGAGTTGTTGCGCATCATCGGCGGGAACGCTCTGACCGATGAGAGCAGCGCGCGCGGGAACACAACCGGCCCGAACGGTCTGCCAACGACTTTTGTTCCGGGACGCAATATTCTGTTTCTGACCGCCGCCGCCGCCCTCGCATATCGGAGGGGAATCTCGAATCTTGTGGGAGGCATGTGCGAGACGGACTATTCCGGTTATCCCGATTGCCGCGACGAAGCTGTGCAAGCTGTCGGTCACGCCCTAAAGCTCGGTATGGACTCGAACATCACGATTCACACGCCCCTCATGCACCTCGACAAGGCAGAGACCTGGTTGCTCGCGGAGAGGCTTGGTGGATCGAATTTCACCGAGCTGCTCATAGAAGAAACAGTCACATGCTATGAGGGCGACCGCGTTGAGCGGCACGATTGGGGCTACGGATGCGCAGTCTGTCCCGCCTGCAGATTGCGCGCGCGAGGTTATGAGCGGTACAGGGGCGATGAGTTATCAGGTTAAGGAAATTTATTATACGCTACAGGGCGAGGGCGCGCGGGTGGGACGGGCGGCAGCGTTTCTGCGCTTCGCGGGTTGCAATCTCTGGAATGGGCTTGAGCGAGGCCGCGCACAAGCAACCTGCTCCTTCTGCGATACCGATTTCGTGGGGACCGACGGTGTGGGGGGGGGCAGGTTCCCGGACGCGGAGTCCCTGAGTCGCGCTGTGGCCAGATGCTGGCCGCTGGTTCCTGGCGGGCAGCGCTACGTGGTTTGCACCGGCGGGGAGCCTCTTTTGCAGTTGGATGCTGCGCTTCTTGCTGCCTTGCACAAAGTCGGCTTCGAAGTGGCCGTCGAGACAAACGGCACGCTCGTACCCCCACCGGGAATCGACTGGATCTGCGTCAGCCCCAAGGCCGGTGCCGCGCTTGCCATCGATCGCGGCAACGAGTTGAAGCTCGTCTTTCCGCAGGAAAACGCGGCGCCGGATCGTTATGCGAAGCTCTCCTTCGAACATTTCTTCCTGCAGCCCAAGGATTCGCCTGCGCGGGAGGAAAACGTTCGCGCGGCGACTCAATATTGTCTGGCGAATCCGCAGTGGCGGTTGAGCTTGCAGACGCACAAGCTGATCGGGCTGCGTTAGCTCAGCCTTCGAATCGCGTCACGAGTGCTGCAACAGCGGGCCGAGATCTCTCCTCAAGCAGAGCCGCGGGTTTTCCAATGTAGATGAAACCGGCCATCCGCTCACCAGACCTTACGCCAATCCGCTCGCGGACACGTGGATGGTATGCGCACCATTCGGTGATCCAGTTGGCGACATAGCCCATCGCATGCACTGCCAGCACCAATGTCTGGCACGCGGCGCCAGCCGAAAGAATTTGTTCCCATTCCGGTATCGGAATGCCTTCCCGTGGGCGGCTGACGACGCCCACGACGAGCGGCGCCCGCAGAAAGCGCTCGCGTTCCAGGAGCAAACGCGCCTCGCCCGCCTGCGGTTCGTCTTCCAGTACGCAGCGAGCGCATATTTCGCCCATGCGCGCGCGAGCTTCGCCCTCGAATACAATGAAGCGCCATGGGGCGAGTTTGCCATGATCGGGGACGCGAGCCGCCGCCTGCAGTATGGTATCCAGTTCTGCGACGCTTGGTCCGGGCCCTCTCATTGTCTTCGCCGAACCCGATCTGCGGCTGAGAAGAAGCCCGATCATGCCAGCAGACAAGTCGTTTAATTGCTTATCGGACATGGGACCAGATTCTCCTTGAGCGGGGTCTTGCCGGTTATCGTACGTCGGCGGTCGTCGCCCATTAAGGGTCTGGTGTCACGGGCGGGCGCCGGTTGGCAAGGAGCGGATTGGGAATGTCCGCTCCCCCCGGCTAAGATGGGGCTGAAGGAGAATTGCATGTCGAGCGTGGCCGAGAGACTTACACTATGCGACCCGATCTGGTCGGCGTTGCGCGCACAGGCATCAGAGCTTGCCGACCGAGAGGCATGTCTTGCAAGCCTCGCGCACGCCACAATTCTGAACCATGAGCGGCTCGAAGATGCGCTGTCGTATCATCTCGCGCGCAAGATCGGGTGTGAGGATGTCAGCGCCATGCAGATGCGCGAGATTTTCGAGGCCGCGCTTGACGAGGATGCCGCGATTGGCGAGGCGGTCCGGGCGGATCTTTCAGCCGTCTTCGAGCGTGATCCCGCCTGCCACAGTTACCTCCAAGCGTTTCTCTTCTTTAAGGGGTTTCATGCGCTGGAGTGCCATCGTATCGCGCACTGGCTTTGGCTGAAGGGCCGTACACCTCTTGCGCACTTCCTGCAGAGCCGCGTGGCCGAGATATTCGCTGTCGACGTTCATCCGGCTGCACAGATCGGACGCGGCATCATGATGGATCATGCGACGGGAATCGTGATCGGCGAGACGGTCGTCATTGATGATGACGTTTCGATGCTTCACGGCGTGACTCTGGGCGGATCAGGGAAGGAGAAAGGCGATCGTCATCCGAAAGTGCGCCGGGGTGTCCTTTTATCCGCTGGTGCCACAATTCTCGGAAATATCGAAATCGGCGAATACTCGCGCGTGGGGGCGGGCAGCGTGGTTCTTCAGCCGGTACCGCCGAACTGCACCGTCGCGGGCGTGCCTGCGCGCGTCATCGGCTGCGCCGGCTCGGAGCGGCCGTCGCAAACAATGGACCAGCGCATCGAAGAGGCAGGTCCAGTTGGCGAAATCTAGCTAGTGGCCCCTACAGGCTCAGCGATTCGATCCGTTCTGCCATCGCCGCCGAGTCTGCGGTCGACGTGGTGACAAGTCGCGGCTTCCCATGCCTGTCAAAGATGAACACGGAATCGGAATGCCTGACGGAGTAGGGATAGCCCGGAGAGGCAGGCGTTACGGAATAAACCACGCGATAGCGCCGGGCGAGTGCGGCGATGGCGTTTTCGTCGCCCCGCAGGCCATCGATTTCCGGCGCAAACGACTTCACGTAGGATCTTAGGATTGGAATCGTGTCGCGCCCCGGATCCACGGTGACGAACAACACGCGCACTTTGGCAGCTCTTGAGCCGAGGCGCTTCAAGGCCGAAGCAAGGTTAGCGAGCGTGGTGGGGCATTCGTCGGGGCAATGCGTATAGCCAAAGTAAAGCAGCACCGTCGTGCCACGATAATCTGCGGCGCTGACCGGCGCATTGTCGATTGCGCGGGTCAGCGAGAAGGCGAGAGGGGGCATTGCGTCCGCGATATCGATGGTGTCGGCAGGCTGCGAAGGGCCGCAGGCGGCCAAGATAAGAGACAATGCGGCAGAAAGCGCCCACGCGCGGATCAGCAGTGTACGAAGCATTGGGAAGGGGATAACACGGTCCGGACCGGAAGGCGGCGATCCCGATGCAGTTGGCCTGTGACCAATCGCCTCGCAAAGAAATGATCGGGAAATTGTAAGGACCGGCAATGGCAATCCTGTCGGCGAAGCCGGTTGGGGCACACGTCTTGACGTCCGAGCAAAACCGGCGTGACTGGCTGAGTTACGCGGGACTGCTATTGGCGGGTGGCGTTCTTTCCGTCGCCTGTCGTTTCTTTCCTGCCGATCTGCCGTTCTGGATGCCCTGGGAGTTCTCGTGGCCGGTCTTTCTGGTCACCGCCCTGTGTCTTGCCTGGTTTGCGCTCGGCCTTGCACGATTGCCGAGGTCTCACCGTCCTGCGATTTGGAGACAAGTCTCATTCGTGCTGGGCGTTCTCTCGGTCTATGCGGTGCTGCAGACGCATATCGACTACTATGCGCAGCACATGTTTTTCGTGCACCGCGCCCAGCATTTCGTCCTGCACCATCTGGGCGCCTTTCTGATTGCGCTCGGAATGCCGGGGGAGGTCATATGGGCAGGAATGCCGCATTTCCTGAAACCTGTCTTCGTCTCAAGGCCTGTGCGTTCAACGGTCAATTTCATTCAGCATCCCGCTGTGGCGCCCGCGCTGTTCGTCGGTCTCATCTATCTGTGGCTCATCCCCGCCTTTCATACGCGAGTGATGCTCGATGCCAATCTATACAACCTGATGAACGCCACCATGGCGATCGACGGGATATTCTTCTGGTGCCTCATCCTGGACAACAGGCCTCATCCGCCTGCCCGGCTGGGTAGCGGGCTGAGGGCGCTCCTCGTGATGGCGGTCGAGCCGCTTCAGATGATTCTCGGCGCCATCCTGTCGCTTTCACGAACGGATTATTACCCCGTCTACCGCATTTGCGGGCGCATCTGGGATATTGCTGCGCTGAGCGATCAGCATTATGGCGGGTTGATCATCTGGCTGCCCAGCACGCTGACCAGCTTTGCAGGGATGATCTGTGTGCTCGTCGTCATGCGCATCAACGAAGAAAGGTTGGGGGATGTTTAGCAAGTTTCGCGTTTGCGCGACCTTGACGCTGGCTATTGCGACGGTCGTGTCGGCGTCGGCCGCCGATCTGAGCGTGACGAAAGCATGGTTTCGGGCGCTCCCGTCAGACCTGCCCGCAGGAGGATACTTTTCTTTGCACAATGCGGGTGGCGAGCCGGCTGTTCTGGTCGCTGCGGATAGCCCCGTTTGTGGCATGGTCATGATTCACCAGAGCGTTCAAAGCAGCGGCGTGAGCCGCATGAACGACGTCCCCAGCGTGACCGTGCCCGCAGGCGGCACCGTCGACTTTGCGCCAGGGAGTTATCATCTCATGTGCACGAATCCGGGCGCGGCCATGACGCCAGGGCGGCGCGTTCCGGTGACGTTTGTGTTTGCGGATCATCGCAAAATCGAAGCCGTTTTTGCGGTGAAGAACGCTGCCGGGAAATGAACTCGCCGAAACGGGAGGGCGCGCCCGGTGTGCTGCTGCGTCGCGCATCATCGGCATACGATCAGTAGCCGATCGCGTCACCGTCCTTGCGCATTTCGGAGGCGCCCCAATAAACGTGATTTTTCGGATCCCACAGAATCGCCTGATATCCCCCGAAATTGCCGCTTCCGGGAGCGGTCTTGAAGCCCCTTCGCGCCAGTTCCGCCTTCACTGCCGGTTCGAGGCCGGACTCCATCTCCACCGTGCCAATTCCGGTCGACGGTTCGCCGGTTGGTTCGGATCCGCCGAAATGTCGCCAGCGGGCTGCGTCGCCGGCTTCCTGCACATTCATGCCGAAATCGATGATGTCGGTAAGAACCTGGACATGCCCTTGGGGCTGCATGTCACCGCCCATCAGCCCGAAGGAAAGGAACGGTTGGCCGTCTTTCATCACGAAGCCTGGAATGATCGTGTGAAAGGGTCTCTTGCCAGGTGCGTAGACATTGGCAGCCCTCGGATCGAGTGAATAGAGTTCGCCCCGGTCCTGGAACATGAAACCCAAATGATCCGCAACCAGGCCAGATCCCATGCCACGGTAGTTGGACTGAATTAGCGATACCATCATCCCATCCTTGTCCGCGGTGGTGAGATAGATTGTGTCGCCATCCTGAAGTTTGGGATCGCCCGGGCCGATATCCGGGTTCGCGCGCTGCAAATCGATCAGCTTGCGGCGCGCCGAGGCGTAAGAATCCGAGAGCAACGCCTTGATGGGCACGTTCACGAAGGTGGGATCCCCATACCATTTCGCGAGGTCTTCATAGACGAGGCGCTTGGCTTCCAGCATTGCGGTAAGCGCGTCCGCCGAGCCCGCTCCCATCTTCCTGAGGTCGAATCCCTTGAGAATTTGAAGCATCTGGAGAACGGCTGCGCCTTGGCCGTTCGGCGGCAACTCATAGACATCATAGCCGCGGTAGTTGACCGACAGCGGGGTGACCCACTCGCCGTGATGCGCCGCGAAATCGTCGTAGCGGAGATCGCCACCGATGCGCCGGAAATATGCGTCGATCGTGTGCGCGATGGTGCCTTTGTAAAATTCGTCTCGACCACCGTTGGCGATCAGCGACAGCGTGTGCGCAAGATCCGGGTTGTGGAAAATTTCGCCTTCGGCGGGCGCGTGACCATCGACCAGATAGGTAGCCCGCGCGTTGTCGCTCTCTTCGATGAGGGTCTTGTTCTTCTCGAACGCGGCCATATTGCCCTTCCAGTATTGCGAAATGAGCTGCGTTACCGGAAAGCCTTTCATGGCATAAGCGATGGCGGGCTCCAGATCGCTGGATATGGGAATCTTCCCGAAACGAGCGTGGAGCGCGAACCACGCATCGACGGTCCCCGGCACCGTGACCGGCAGCGAGCCCATCGGAGGAATATGCGGCTTGGACGGCTCGCCCGCTTTCGCCCAGGCGGCGCTCACTTCGCTCGTCATCTTCGCGAGATCGCGTCTCATGGGGGAGCGGCCTGAACCGTTGTAGCCGTAAAGGCGCCGCGTTTTTGGGTCCCAGACGATCGCGAAGAGATCGCCGCCGATGCCGTTCAGCACGGGCTGCATGAGCCCGATCGCAGCATTGGCC
>Ga0182024_10018280_pt1 | contig 13067 bp, 8 predicted proteins | sample P32metaG_FD_120480 | JGI IMG/M metagenome (GOLD analysis project Ga0182024, IMG submission 120480) | Permafrost microbial communities from Stordalen Mire, Sweden - P3-2 metaG (Illumina Assembly) | ecosystem: Environmental > Terrestrial > Soil > Wetlands > Permafrost | place: Sweden: Stordalen...
ATCAACACCGGCTGCACACCCACCAAGACCATGGTGCACCGCGCGCAAGTCGCGCACTACGCCCGCAACGCCGCACGCTGGGGCGTCAATGCTTTGCATGTAAGTGTCGACCTGCCAAAAATCGTCGCGCAAAAAGATAAAATTGTTTTGAGCATGCGCGGCAGCCAGGAAAAACAGGCCGCCAAGCGCTCGAACATTACCCTTTATCGCTGCCACGCGCGCTTCACATCAGCCCATCAGCTGGACGTTGACGGAGAGATTTTAGAAAGCGACAAAATTTTTATCGATACCGGCGGCCGGCCAGCGATCCCGGAAATCGCGGGCCTCCGCAATATCCCTTACCTGACGAACGAGACCGCCATGCAGCTGCAATCCGTTCCCGAGCATTTGCTGATCCTCGGAGGCGGTTATATCGGCCTCGAATTCGGCCAAATGTTTCGCCGTTTTGGCAGCGCCGTCACCATCATCCACACTGGCGCGCAAGTGGTGCAGAGAGAAGATCCCGAAATTATCGCCCAGCTGCAAAAAGCGCTCGAAGCCGAAGGCATCTCGTTCCTTTTGAATACCCGCACCAGCAAAGCGGAAAGCGAAGACGCCGCGACTATTCTTACCGTCGAGACGCCGAAGGGCATTAAGCAAGTCCGAGGCTCGCATCTGCTGCTCGCCAGTGGCCGCCTTCCCAACACCGATGACCTCGGACTCGAGCAAGCCGGCGTCGAGCGCGATAAGCGTGGCTATATTCAAGTCAATGGCCGGCTAGAAACCAATATCCCCGGCATCTGGGCGCTCGGCGACGTAAAGGGCGGCCCCGCTTTCACGCACATTTCCTACAACGATTTTCAAATCGTGTACGGCAACCTCATGGAGGGGAAAAATCTTTCCATCGATCACCGACTTGTCCCCTATTGCGTGTTCACCGACCCGCAGCTGGGCGGCATCGGTTTGACGGAGAAGGAAGCACGCGAGAAAGGTTACAAATTAAAAATCGGGCGCATGCCTATGACCTCCGTGGCGCGCGCGATTGAACGCGACGAAACCGCTGGCTTGATGAAATTGGTGGTGGATGCTTCGAACGATCAGATTCTCGGCGCCTCCATCCTGTCGTCGGAAGGCGGAGAACTGGTGCAAATCCTGGGAACGCTCATGCTCGCGAAGCAGCCCTACACAATGCTCAAAGGCGCCGTCTACATTCACCCCACGCTCGCGGAAGGATTTTTCGGATTAATGGAGAACGTCAAGCTCGTCGACTAAGCCGCAGGAGCTTGCAGGAGCTGCTTTCGCTAGGCGCTTGCCGAAGGGGCTTGCGTCGGCGACGGCGTTTTGACCGTTACTCCGCGCCATTTCGCGAAGCCTTCTCTGATCAACTTAACTATGATCCGCCGGTTCTGCGCCGCTACTTTCAACCACGCAAACCGCCCCATCGACGGAAAATAAATGCCGCGGAAGCACAATCGCGCGATCAGTATATTGATGCGGTACGCCAGCGGCTTGTAGTCCAGGGAGGTTACCGCTGCATAGATCGCCTGCGGACTGTACGAGCGCGACCATCCGTCTTTCACTTCCGCGTGCGCTTCCGCAATGCTCATCTTCAGCGGCGTATGCGCCATTTCAAAGGGAATAAAGTCTCGCCAATGTTCCGGCCGCGTTAACCGCCCGGCTGCCGCCAGCCGCTTGTATAACGGTGTTGCCGGAAGCGGCGTCAGCAAGCCAAAGATCGGCAGTCCCGGCGGCCAGGTGCGAATTTCCTTCAACGTACGCTCCGCCACGCCCACCGTGTCATTATCCATGCCGAATATAAACGAGGTAATCGCGAACACGTTACGGTCCGCCAGCCGCTGCAACACCGCCGCGTATTCTCCCGGCTTGTTGAATCCTTTGTTCACATCTTTCAAGTTCAGCGGGTCGATCGATTCCATGCCGATAAACACCCACTGCCCGCCCGCTGCCGCGATCAAATCCACCAGCTCCTCGTCGCGCAACAAGTTCGCGCTGATCTGTGCCACCCAATACACTTGCGCATTTGCCGCGATGATATCCCGCAGCAGCGATTTCGTGCGCTTGATATTGATGGCGAAATTATCGTCGATAAAAAATACTGCGATCTGCCCGCCTTCGGCTTTCGCGCGCGCCTTCAACATCAGCAACTCGTCCACCACGCTCTTGTTCGTGCGGAAGCGAATCGAGTCGCCAAAAAATCCCGTCACCGTGCAAAATTCGCAGCCGTACGGACATCCGCGTCCCGACTCCACTGGAATAATGCGGAACGTTCCCCAGCCGCCCGCCAATTTCTTTAACATCGGCGCCATCATTTTCGGAATCATGTTGAATTGTTTCAAATCGATTTTGTCCCACGGGATGACCGGATACTGTTGCAGGCTTGGCTTGCGCTCCTGTCCAAAATCATCCACCGGAAGGTAAATATCTTTCAGCTTACCCGCGGCCGCGTCGTTCACAATCTTTGGCCACGTCTCGTCCGCTTCGCCCAGCGCCACCGCGTCCGCATGGCGCGGACCGCCGCTGCGCCCCAGCGCTTCATCTGCCATTTCCGTCACGTGCGGCCCGCCCATCACTACCGGCACGCCCAGCGCGCGTACCGCGTCCGCCATGCGATAGGCCTTCGCGATCATTCGCGTCATCGCTCCGATGCCCACCAAGCCAATATGGTTCGCACGCACAAAATTCGCCAGTGCTGCCTCGTCCATCGGCTGCGCATTCCCATCGATCAACACCACTTCGTGGCCCGGCGGCGTCAGCGCTTGCAGCAAGAACATCCACAAGTGCGGCATGAAATTCCGCGTCACGCCATTGTCCGGATTGTAGAGCAGTATTTTCATAAATTTGTTCTCCCCTCAAACGTTCCGTGCGTCACGGCGCCGTTCGATTTTGCGGGCTCTCTGCGCGCCTGCAGACGCGCAAGATCGCGTCGCTCCGCGCGGCGAGGCATACCTCCACGGCGTTTCGGTGGCAGTCACTCGCCGAATTCAGCTTGTCGTTCTTTGCGCGCCGTCCCAGTGGGGCGTTGAGGGAACTGCTACATCAGGACGGCGAACAACTTTGTGCTCAGGAAGTGATCTGGACAGCCCCGCCACAAAGCGTGGCGAAGCTCTCCCGCGAGCATAGGACTGTTGGCATGATACGTGACTATGGCAATTCCGCCTATGACCTCCGTGACGTATGCGATAGCCGCGAAGCACCCGGACAACAACTCATAGCTCGCGGCACGGTGTGAATGATTTCGAAAGGCGCCCAAGTGTACACGAATCGCCTCTTTTTACTAGCCTAGGCACTTGCCTGTGCACTTTGCCGCGTCGCAGCACTTCACCGCCCGTCGTTTCCGAAGAGATCCGCACACAATTCCGCCATCGATCGTTCCGCCGGACCTCAGTTTTCTACCTCGCCTGCTGAATTCCTGAGATAATCTGCCGGCAATTTGGAACCGCGAGTATTCGACCTCTCTGTGACCGACTCAAAACAAGACGTTGCCCTAGCCTTCCACCAATCAGCGCAAGACGACACCCTGCGCAAAGACCGCCGCCTCTTCTGGCTCGCCGCAATCGTCATCGCCGTCCTCCAGGTCTGGTCGCATCGCAACGACCTCAGTCCCGACGGCATCAGCTACATCGAGCTCGCGCGCACCTGCATCGCTTTCGGATTGCCAGGCCTCGTCAACGCTTACTGGAGCCCGCTCTATCCATTTCTAATCAGCATCACGCTTCACCTGCTCCATCCGTCGATGCAATGGGAATTCGCCGCCGTCCATCTCGTGAATTTTTTCATCGATCTCGCCGGCTTCGCCGCCTTCCAAATTTTCCTGAAAGAACTTCTGCATTCCCGCGCGCTCCAGGAAAAAATTGACGCCTCGTTCATCCCGCACTGCCCGCGCCATACGCAAATCCTCGCCAACATCCTTTTTCTCTGGGCCGCACAATTTTGGCTAAGCCCGTCCATCGTTAATCCCGACCTCACGGTCGCCGCACTTGTTTACCTCGCAACCGCGCTCCTCATCCGCATCACGCGCGCCGGCGCGAGCTGGCCAACGTGGATACTTCTGGGCGTAATTCTCGGCATCGCCTACCTCGCAAAAACCGCCATGTTCCCCTTGGGTTTCGTCTTTCTCGCCTGTGCTTTTCTTTTGGCGCGGCGCAAACATCCGCGCGCCGTTCAAACTTTCGCTGGTGCCGCTCTGGCCCTCCTCATCTTCTTTGCTATCGCCGCTCCTTGGATCAGCGCCATCTCTCACGCCAAACATCGCTGGACCTTCGGCGACAGCGGCAGAATCGCTTACGCCGAATACGTCAACAAAGCCACGCTCACCACGCACTGGCAAGGCCAACCCCCCGGCACCGGTCGTCCGCTGCACCCCACGCGCCAAATCTCCGCCGATCCCCCCATCTTCGAATTCGCGCAACCCATTCCGGGAAGCTATCCTCCGTGGTACGACCCCTCGTATTGGTATGATGGCATCCACCCGCACTTCTCCCTCCGCGGACAACTGTGGGTCTTGTTCCGAGCTCTCAACATGTATTTCAAAATGTTTTCAAAAACCGGCGTACTCTACGTGGTTTTGCTGGTATTCGTCATCGCCGGGAAGCGCCACGGCCGTTTGCAAAAAGTTTCTCCGGAAATGTGGCTGGTCATGCTTCCCTCTATCGCCGCCCTCGTAATGTACGCTCTCGTCCTCGTCGAACTGCGCTACGTCAGTCCCTTCGCATTGCTCCTGTTGGTCTCGACTATCTCCCGTGCGGAATCTCTCCCCACTGCAACAGTGTCTTTTGCCACTCATCAAAAATTTTCCCGCTGCGCCATCCTCGCCGCCATCATCGCTCCCGGCCTCGCCATCGCCTGGCCCGTCATCCGCGACGCTCGCACCGCCATTCGCAACCCCCCCTACGAAGACTGGCAAGTCGCTATCGCACTCCCCGGCTTCGGCGTTCGCCCAGGTTCCGGCCTCGCCTACATCGGCTCCGGCGGCGACGCCTATTGGGCCCACCTCGCCGGCGACCGCTTGATCGCTGAAATCCCCGGCAAAGACCAATCCGCGCTCCTCACCGCCACTCCGGAAAAGAGGCTTTCCGTTCTGCAAGATCTGGTGCGTCTGGGTGCGGACGGCGTGGTGACGAAGAACGTTGCGGTCGCACACTCGACGCGCGATTGGGAGCGAATCGGCAACACGCAATATTATATTTGGCGTTTTCACGTAATCGTTGAAAAGTGGTCAGGGCGAAGGGATTGAAGCGTCCGCGAGGTTCCCTGCGGCGCGACGACGTATTCGCCGGATTCATTGACGAGCAGCTCTTTTTTTTTCATCCAGGCGCAGAAATCTGAACGGTAAAAGCCTCGGTCCTATGGCGACCAAGGCGGGCTGACGATGAAGCTTACGTCATCGGTCCAAAGCACCGTGGTGTCCCAAGGATTTGTGCCGTCGCCATCGCTAGCGATATAAACCTTGCCATAGTAGTGGCGAATGTATTTCGTTGGGTAATTTACCGAGTGGAACGAATTTCCCTTCCCGTCCTTCCCCGGCTGCGGACAGAATGTTGCGTCGGACCGATTTGGAGCGGTGCCGTCGAAAGGCTGTACACGCAGAGCAAGGTTCTGCTGCCGCAAGAAGTCGCCCGGATTGTTTCTCGACTCAATGGAGACGCATGAGTTGTCGGCGAGGCCGCGGCGGACGATCCAAGTTGCGTCGCCCTTGTCCTGCTCAGCGCTGCTCGAGGTGATCGGCGCGATGACCGCGGCGCCGTTCTGGTTACGGACGTAATCTCCGGTGCAGCATGACGTGGTCGCTTGCAGCGAGATTTCCGATCCCGGTGTCAGCGTTCCAGATACGCCAGTGGGCGCGCCATAGCCGACCGCGACAATGTTGGACTGGACAGCGTTATCGGCGCTGTCGGTCGGAAAACCGGCCGTCATCACGCCTTCGAAGAAGGAGCCTGCGGAGGCATGGCTGTTATCTCCTCCAACGCCGAGGACGATCGCGCCTTCTTGACGCATCGGCACATATCCGCTTGGAAGGGCGCCAGAATAGATGGTGTTGAGCCCGCCCGACTGTGCGTCGCCCCACTTCAGAGCAAACCTCGTCTGACCATTGTTCTTCAACCATGCTGATATGAAGGGACGTGGCCGGCCGCTGACGTTCGCAGCGGGATTGCAGCTTCGTAGGTTCCAGTGGAAGATTCCGTTCTCTAAGTCGGCGTGCACCCCGGGGCCTGGTCCGTGGTCGCAGTCAGGCCAGGATAAATCTCTACTTACGTTGACCGTATCCATGTGACCGGCGCCGGTGTCTGTGCCGCTCGTCTCTGCGTTGCCATAGTCGAAACAGCACCCCGAATTGAAATCGGTTCCAGAAGAAACCATGTACATTCCTTCTGGTTTTCCCTTGACCGCAACGCCCGATGTCCGGTTGTTGCGGTAACCCATTCACGGCGAAATGGAAAGGCCATAGACTTGGTGACCGCCTGCGGTGACCGGCAACGCGTCCGCCGCGGCGCCGAGGTCGGAACCGTTGGGGCCAGGTCCTTTAAAATGTCCGCCGGAGGAGATGGCGAGGTCGTTGTGCTCGGGCGACTGATCGTAAATTTTGGTGATGATGCAGGTGGTGTTTGTGCAGAAAGTATCTTGCGTCGCAGCGTTCGCGTAGCCGTCCGAAAGCAAGCCGATGTTTTGGGTGGCGTTATCGGAAGCTCTCTTCACCTGATACAATGCGCCGGAATATTTAGCGTATAGCGATCTCACCGTACTGTGCGCGGCGACGCATGGCGTATTCCCGGCCGCGTAGATATCGCAAGGCCTTTGTTTGATAATCTCAGAATGCGCGGCACCAAGGCCGATCAAGCTTCCAGCCAGCAAACCGGCGATGATCGCCACGGCGGCGCGGACTCTTTTTAGCCTCAATAAGGATAGGAATATACTCACGATTTATTTAATCTCTAATCGCCGCCACAGCGCGATTTGAACCTCCAAAGTAGCAACCAATTGAGGCAACTGGCAAATCACGCGATTCCGAGTTCTTTGTGCGGCCTGCAACCATCCGAGTTTGCTAGTTTTGCCTTTCCGGTGAGCGACCTGAGACCAGGTTGGTGTGGTGGGGCTGGGCGGGTTCGAACCGCCGACCTAAGGTTTAGGAAAACTAGTATAGAGCACGTGGCTACGCGTTATCAACGGTTTACGAGGGGCATTTCGGTGGATTTTGGGGGATTATCGGGCAGTTTGGGTATAGCTTGCGGGTATAAACTCGTGGGTGGAATGAACCTTCACTCAAAAATTTTTGAGCGAGGTTTGGTGGGGCGAGGGAGGCTCGAACTCCCGACCTACAGTTTAGGAAACTGCCGCTCTATCCAGCTGAGCTACCGCCCCTCGATGGGATTCTATCACGCTCGCATAGTTGCGGAAGGTGGGCGCGTCCCGCGCACTGTGATAATCTGTAGTTTCATCTCTGGAAAAGGAGGTGACTGGTAATGACTCCAACGGGGTCGTGAGGAGTCCGCGCCGTACCGGTCCGCGCGTCTACTTTGTGATGACAACACCACAAGGTCGATGTTCGTACCCTGCGATTTCCGACCTGTCGGTGCAGGGTGACAAGAGTAGGACTCGACCCCAGTGACATTCCGGGCCGACTTTCTTCGGAAGGTTGGCCTTTTTCTTTTGAAAGTGATTCCAAGTGAACTCCACAACCCGCCGCATCGCCCTCGAAACCCATCAGCGCTGCCTAGACGCCATCGCCAACGGCGAAGCAGAGGGAGCAGAATTTCTCGTGTGGTGGGAAAGACTCGCTGGATTGAATCAGGGCATGGCGGGACCGCAGACGTGGAAGCGGTTGAAAGAGATTACGGAGAAGATGGTGGGTGGGAAAGAAATTGAAGCCGGACGGGATGACGGGGGTTTGTATTGACCTTAAGGCTCCCCCGGGAGCGTATCCGTGGATGAAGCGGTAGGGTGGAGTTCGGATTTCTCGACAGCTGCAACAGCGGCTCGGGCACAAAAAGGCCGCCTGTAACCTAACAGGCGGCATGGGTGTTGGCGGGGAAACTCGTCAGCAAGGAACGGGCGGGTATGCACGCCTCAGGCTGATGGTCTTCGTCGCCAGGGGAGACTTGCCCTGGGTTTTGCGAGCGGCGGATTGAAGTTTTTGCTTTTTTACATTGGCCGATTTAAGGGATTTTTTCTGAATGGACATGAAGTACCTCCCAATCGAATTGTTTGAGCGCCTGGGCCTGGGGTTCGGTAATCAAGCATTGTGACTGCTTACGTCTTGGATGATGCACGGAGGATGCCAAAACCTTGCGAACGTTGTCAATGCGCGATTTGGAGGAAACGAAAAGGGTTAGCGGCAAGCGCTAGCGAGGTATGTCCTGGGAGTACAGAAGCGACTCGCCTCCTGGTTAAATGTTCACCAGCGAGAGGTTAACTTTTAACCTCAGTTAGGGATTCGGCGGGAATTTCGGATTCTTCGATGACGCCCAATCGGGGTTCTTGATTTACTGTGGCTTCTTATCAGCGAACCAAGGCGAGTTACTTCTTTTTCTTTATTTTCAAATCTTCTGGTCCGTAAACCTTGGTAACAGACCCATCCGGGGCAGCAGCCCACAATCCCGTGCTCGACACCACGTACACGGGATGGTGGTAGTTCAAAACGATAGCCCGGCCGTTGTGGCATCATCTCCGGGGCCGCTGGTGCGTACTACGGCAAATGATTGCACCCGGGTATTGACTCTGGCGCAAAACGCCTCACACTACACGGCGGCACGCAGCACGCCCGGTTGCACGCAAATCACATACAGAGTGAGCGCCACACTGAATGCCTACTCCAACGAACATCGCTCCGGCTCGCCCCGCCGGCCCCTCCGACGGCAAAGACTACACCGGCGCGCTGGCCATGGTCACCACGCTGTTTTTCTTCTGGGGATTCGTCACCGTCCTAAACGACATCCTGGTGCCGCACCTGAAAAATATTTTCGACCTGAGCTACACGAAAGTCATGCTGATTCAGTTCGCGTTTTTCTCGGCGTACTTTATTTTTTCGATTCCCGCCGCGAAGATTATCGACGCGATTGGCTACAAACGAACCATGGTCACCGGCCTGGTCACCATGGGCCTCGGCGCTTTTCTGTTTTATCCAGCCGCGAGCGTTCCGTCGTATCCATTATTTCTTGGCGCGTTGATGGTGTTGGCTGCGGGGATCACACTGCTGCAAGTCGCCGCCAATCCGTACGTCGCCGTTCTTGGCAAACCAGAAACCGCATCGAGCCGCCTGAATCTAACGCAAGCGTTTAATTCCCTCGGTACCACCATTGGTCCGTACGTCGGCGGTCTGCTGGTGTTGCATGCGCGCTCCACGGAAATTCCCGCCAACAATCAGATGTCCGCACAAGTGTTGCAAGCCTACCGCGTGCAAGAAGCTTCCTCCGTGAAATTGCCGTACCTGATCATCGGAGCGGCGCTGATCATTTTCGCGGTGATTATCGGTTTGTTCAAACTTCCCGCGATGCCCGGAGCGGAACGCCACGGCGACACCGGTCCGAAAGTCAGTTTGTGGAAGTATCGCCACCTTATCCTCGGCGCGATTGGAATTTTCGTTTATGTGGGAGCGGAAGTTTCCATTGGCAGCTTTTTGATTAATTATTTCACGCAACCCAATATCGGAAATTTGACGGAGGTCGCGGCTTCCAAATACGTTTCTTACTATTGGGGCGGCGCGATGGTGGGACGCTTCATCGGTTCGGCCATCCTGCAAAAAGTTCGCACGGGTACATTGCTTGGCATTTCAGCAATCGCCGCAGCGCTGTTGGTGTGCACCTCGATGCTGACGTTCGGACAAGCGGCTATGTGGGCCATCATCCTAGTGGGATTTTTCAACTCCACGATGTTCCCCAGCATTTTCACGCTGGGCATCGCAAAACTCGGTCCACTCACTGGCGACGGCTCCGGCATGATGATTATGGCCATCGTCGGCGGCGCGATTTTGCCGGTGGCGCAAGGCGCGCTCGCGGATCACCTGGGCATTCATCACGCCTTTTTACTACCAGTGCTGTGCTACATGTACATCGCGTACTACGCCTTCCGCGGTTCACGGCCGGACATTCCCGCTGCCGCCGCTGCGAGTTAAGCGTGGTTTAACGAACCACGACATGGCCGCCGCGGACGCCACAAAAAACAGTTTTGTTGGCGTGGATGTTGGCGGTACCAAAGTGGCCGCGGGTCTGGTGAATGCGCACGGCGAAATTCTCGCCCGCACGCGGCGGCCCATGGTTGCGGATGGCGATGCTGCGGCTGGACTGAATTCTGTAACCAGCGCGATCGACGCGCTCTTTGCGGAAAATCGCGACGCGCGAAAAGCACTTCACGGAATTGGAATTTGCGCGCCGGGGCCCCTCGATCCGCACACCGGGGTCGTTATCAATCCCCCGAATCTGAAATGTTGGCGAAATTTTCCGCTGGCTGAAGAAATGTCACGGCGCTATGGTGTCGCGGTGAGAGTGGATAACGACGCCAATGCGGCGGCGCTGGCGGAATACCTTTGGGGCGCGGGCCAGGGATTCAAAACTGTTTTTTATACTTGCATCGGGACGGGAATCGGAACAGGAATTATTCTCGACGGCCGCGTCTACCTGGGCCGCACGGGCGCGGCTGCCGAAGGCGGGCACGTCAGCATCGATTATCGCGGCCCATTGTGCGGCTGCGGAAAGCGCGGATGCATCGAAGTACTGGCTTCCGGGACCGCGATTGCGCGTCGCGCGCGTGAAAAGCTTGCGGCGGAACCGGCACGCGATTCCGCGTTGCGGCAACTTTCCGGCGGCAAGCTCGAAATGATCAACAGTGAGATGGTAGGGCAGGCGAATACCGTTGGCGATACGCTGGCTGCAGAAATTCTTCTCGAAACCGTGGAACTGCTCGCGGTGTGGCTCGGGAATATTGTGGATCTGTTGGAACCCGAGGTAATGATTATTGGCGGCGGCGTAGCCGCCTTGCTCACTCCGTATTTTCAGGAGCTCCGGAAACGCATGGCGCGGCACTGCGTGAATTCGCGATACGCGGAAATTCCCTTAGTGCCCGCATATTACGGTGCGGATTCCGGAATCGCAGGCGGCGCCGCGTTGTGCGCCGGGCGATAAATTTTATTTTTCCGGCTCGGTGATTCGCAGCGTCTGATTATCCGTCAAGCCTTGGTTGAGAACTTGCTTGCGGCCAGAAGGCCAAGCCACTTCAATGCTGTCGATTTTTCCCGTATCGCCCAGACCAAAATAGAGCGGCAAAACGCTTTGCGACAAATAACCGGACTTGCCGTCGTTATATTGCGTATAGGTTTGTGCGCCCGAATGTACGCGAACGGTGGCGCCGAGCCCGTTGCGGTTGGATTTCGTTCCGACGAGCACGATTTTGAGCCAATGGATCTTTTTCTGTTGTGCAAGATCGCTGATCAGCACCATGGGCTCGGAGCCGAAATCGTTGGTGACGATGTCCAGGTCGCCGTCATTATCGAGATCAAAGATCACGGAAGAGCGACTGGATTTCGGGCCGGAGACAGTAACTTTTTGCGTTTGCCCGGCGCAAACAGCTTGACCCAGCGGACCTAAAACGCCGGCATTCGTGCAATCCATTACAAACCAAGGGGTGTACGGCGTCTGGCGCGGTTCGACACCGAGCAGAAATTCCGAATCCAGAAACTTCTCTCCGCGATTATTCAGCAAGAGGGAATTGATGGCATAGCGGAACGGAAAATTCATTCCTGAGGCAATGAAAATATCCTGGTAGCCGTCGGCATTGAGGTCTCCAACGCTGAAGCCCCACGGCCAAAGCTGTTCAACGCCGATTTTGTCGGAAATTTCCTCAAATGTTCCATTGCCAAGATTGCGGTAGAAAGAATTGCCGAAAATAAATTTATCGGCGGGGGCGCCCAGCGCCATTTCCGGGGCGTGTGCATGGATTTTTTCTTTCTCATGCTCGGGACTTTGCTCCTCCATCATGTCCGAATGCATGTCCGTGACCATTAAATCCATGCGGCCATCATTGTCATAATCAAAAAATTTAACGCCCATCGCGCCCCAGGAAGTTTTCGGGAAATAATCCTGCGTTTTTTCCACAAACTTCTTGCCGCCTTGGTTCTCGTAATAATGTCCGGCACCCTGCATGTTCAGGAAATAAACTCCAGGGAAGCCATCGCCTTTTAGATCCGCGAAAGTGGCGTCGCCGCACCAGCCCTTGGGATCGAGGCCGACTTCCGAGGTGACATCCTTAAATTTGTAGTGGCCAAGATTTTTGTAGAGCACCGGGTGCTCGAACCGTTCCGGATGCAAGTGGCCGGAAAACGCGTCGCGCAAGCCGACGTATGCGCCGTCGGCATCTTTTTCGTTGGTGGTGTACACACCGACGTTGCACACGAGTAAGTCGGGCAGACCATCATTGTCGTAATCAAAAAAGAACGCGCCGGAAGAGTGCGCGATGAGATCGAGCCCGGCTTCGTGGGTGATATCCGTGAAATGGCCATGGCCATCGTTGCGAAACAGCACATTGCCTTCGTTCACGGTGGTGACGTAAAGATCCTGATGGCCGCTGTTGTCCACATCTCCAAACGCAGCGGTAACACTGACGCGGCCTTTCATGCCCACTCCCGCTTTCTCGGTGATATTTTCAAATTTTCCGTTGCCGAGATTGCGCCACAGTTCATTGCCGCCCAGTTGGCTGACGAAATAAATGTCGTACAGACCGTCGCCATCGACGTCGGCGACGGCAATTCCGGTGCCATGATCGTAGTGCACGGCCATGTAATCGCTGGTGGAATAGATAGTGGGATGATTGCGAAAGGTGATTCCGCTTTCTTTCAGCTTGTCCGTGAAATGGAACTGATAAAAAACTTTGAACTGATTTACGGAATCGAGCTGCGCCTGCTTGCGAGCCGCCAGCGCTGCGAGACCCGCATCATTTTTCGGAAAAGGCACGACGGGTGGAGCGGATTCTTGCGCGCGCAGCGAAAGCGCGGACGCACCACCGGCAAGGAGAATCAGCGGAAGCGCGGTATTTAAAAACGAGCGACGAGACATTGGACCCCCAGGAATGTTTTCATGGGCGCG
>Ga0182024_10018281_pt1 | contig 13066 bp, 13 predicted proteins | sample P32metaG_FD_120480 | JGI IMG/M metagenome (GOLD analysis project Ga0182024, IMG submission 120480) | Permafrost microbial communities from Stordalen Mire, Sweden - P3-2 metaG (Illumina Assembly) | ecosystem: Environmental > Terrestrial > Soil > Wetlands > Permafrost | place: Sweden: Stordalen...
GAGCGACATCCCGGATTATGTAGCAGAGGCACCGCGCCGGCGCAATACCTTACATGCGCCGAACAACGTATTTAGTCATCCGAATCGCCGGACGGCGCTGCACACGGCTGAAGTGTTACGATAATCCGCACCCCTGATGGAAGGCGCCGCCGGCAGGGATGCGGCAATTCGGTCAATGTGCGGCGCCTCGGAAAGGACGAAAGAGCCATGAACCGCGCGTTGAATTGTGGCAGGACATTGCTGATTGCGGGGGCGACTCTGCTCGCCGGGTGCGCCTCGGTCACCGGGCCGTCCACGGTGCATGTTTCAATCGACATGCCGGGAACGACCGCCCGGCAGATGGATGACGATGTCGCCGGCGATGCCGCCAGGGTTCTTTTCTGCGCCGACGGCGACGTTCAAAAGGTGACCAGCGTGAGCACGGAGGGACACGCGAAGATTTTCGTCACCAGCACGACCTTGGTCGCGCCGGGCGGCTTCCTGCGTGAGGTTCGCCAGACCATGAACGATAGCGCCGACAAACTGCCCAAAGGGGCCGTGGTGGCGCAGGTCGATCTGTTGCCGGCCGGCGCGGCGATCCCCTCCAGGCCCGCCGGGCGCGTGGACCGGCTGCGCATTGACCTGGACCAGAACAAGCTGATCGCCGCCGGCGTCAGCTCGGCCGACGTTTGTGAGGCCGTGGCCCGGGACCTGGGGATGCCGGCCTGGCCCCGCGGGAACGAATCGACGCTCTCGCTGGCGACCCAGCCGACGCCCGACACGATTGACAAGTTGGCGTCACTCCGCCTCCGGTCAAAGGACGGGTTCGTGAAGCTGAGTGACGTGGCGACGATCCGCATTGTCCAGGTGCCGGACCAGGTGGTGGAGAACTGGCCGTGACCGAGAGCTAAATGGATGTGCGCGAGTGCGCGCAATCGGGATGCGGCCCTTCGGGCCAGCCGCTAAACGTGGGACGATAGCACGGATTCGCGCGGTCATTTAGCATCCGCCATCCCCGCCATCGCCTCCGTCTCCGCCATCGCCTCCGTCTCCGCCATCGCCTCCACCGCCATCGCCGCCGCCGCCGCCGCCATCCCCGCCGCCATCACCTCCGTCGCCGGGCGATTCGGTCGTGGTCTGCCGTGAAAAGACCGATCAGGTCGGCACTGAGCAACCGGCGCTGCTCCAAAGCCTCGACCGCGACGACAGGAGGGCCAGGCCACTTCCTGGTTTGTCGATGCCTGGGCGTCGACCTGATCGCTTCATGGGAATGATGCGGAATGGAGTTCCAGGCAGTGTCCGCCAATGCCAACTCTGGAATTTCAGCCGCTGTTGTGGGGTGTGAAGTAGCCATCACCCGTTCCTCCGCTCGGCGCGCCGAATTCGGCCCACGAGGCCCAATCGCGCGTCCCCACCCACAGCCTTCGGAACGAACCGCTAAACGAGCATTCAAGATCAATGCCACAAGGTCATTGCGGCATCCACGAGAATCACCTCGATAAGACACGCTATGTGAGCGAAACGTTAGCGCATTTTGCTCAATCAGCCCCATGCTGTCAGGCCAATTATCCACGTTCCCAAGATGGGCCATGACGTGGTACGTTTTTTGTTGGTGAAGTAGTTGTTTGCGGCGGAGATCCGACCCGCCGCGAGTCACCAGTAACCGCCATCGGGAGCGAAACGGAGCCAGTCTCATGAAGAGAATCAATTGCAGGAAAGGGGTCGCATTTATTTCGATGGCGCTGTTCATGATGGGCATGGTCACCCATCTGGGCGGCTGCGCCCCGGTCTACGACGACGGAGACGAGTGGGGCGGGCCTGGTTACTACGACGATGGTTACTACGAGGGTGGCGTTTTCGTCGGGGGCGGTTACGGCAGAGACCACTTTTACCATGACCACGCGTTCCACGCCTGGGGCGGCGGCCGGGAAAGCGGACGCGGACATGCATCCATGGGCGGGCACGGCGGCGGCTTCGGAGGCGGCGGCCATGGAGGCGGCGGTGGCGGCGGCCATCGATGATGCGCCGCCGCTTGCAGCGTGTGCCGTGAACCGCATGAGTCTTTAAGCCACTTTGAGCACCTACCCCATGAAAACTTCAACCCAGCAAATGATCAACTGGACGCTCGCCTGCCTCGTCGCCGGCAACGGAATCCTCCTCTTTGCAGGCGGCTGCAGCAACGTGGCCTCCTCGCCGCCCGCGACCCTGCCCGCCGAAACCCAGGCGCAGACGCCGGGACAGCCGGCCGAGGGCCAGCCGGTGTTCAATAGCGATACCGAGCTGGAAACGGCCCTGCTCGACGCGGTCAAGGCGCAGGACCACGAACAGGCCCACCGTCTGCTCGGGCCGGATTGGAAGGACCTGATTTCCGGCGACAAAGTGGAAGATGACAACGCCTTCAAAGAGTTCGCCGGCCGTGCTGCCGAGGGCATGCGGTTGGAGAAGAAGGATGACTCGACCGAGATCCTGCACGTCGGGAAAGACGACTGGCCATTCCCGATTCCGCTCGTTCGGACAGCCGACGGAAAGTGGTTCCTCGACACCGCGGCCGGTAAGGAAGAGTTGCTGGCTCGCCGGATCGGCAAAAACGAGCTGGAGGCGATCCAGATCTGCCGGCTTTACGTGCACGCCCAGCGAGAGTACTTCAGCGAGGACCGCGACGGCAGCGGGGTGGTGAAATATGCCCAGAAGGTCCTCAGCACGACGGGCAAAAAGGATGGCTTGTATTGGAGCGCCCCGCCCGACCAGGAGCAAAGCCCGTTCGCCAGCCTCATTGCAAAGGAGAAACTGGAAGGCTATCTGCCAATCCCCGGCCAGCATACGACGTATCACGGGTATCGCTATCGGGTGCTCAAGCGGGAAGGTCCCTCTGCACCGGGCGGCAAGTACGACTACGTGATCAACGGCAACATGGTCGCCGGCTTCGCGCTCGTCGCTTTTCCGGCCAAGTACGAAGCGTCGGGGATCATGACCTTCATCGTGAACCAGAACGGAAAGGTCTACCAGAAGGACCTGGGCCCGAACACGACTGAGATCGCCCGGCACATGCCCGAGTACAACCCGGACAGCGGCTGGGCGCTTGTGCAGGACTAGGCTGCTGTGAAAACTTGTTGGGATTGCCGCGGCCGGAAATGCTCTAGGCCCTGTCTGAAAACTCGACGGGCCGCGGCGGGTCGGAAATGCCCCGTCTGCTTCGTCAGACGCCTCCACCAGCGGTTTGGCGTGAGCAGCCGCGGCGAACTGATCGCCTGCGTTTTTTTCGGCCGATGGGTGAAGCCCCCATCCGTGCCGATAAAGCCGCCCTCTGCCCCGGCATGGGCGCAGACGTGCTGAGGATGAGTTCCCGCACGACTCGCCGCGGGAACAGGGAGCGGCCACGCCTGGGATTTTGGCACGGAGCCACAGCCGGGACGGCGCCGGTACGGCCGTGCCACGAAAAGCCCCGGCTCACGGGATGAGCACCGCCGCGCCGTCGAACCGGCCGGCACGGAAATCGGCGAGGGCCTCATTCGCCCGGTCGAGGGCGTAGGGATGGGTCTTGGTGACGATCCCGATCTGCGGCGCCAGGCTCAGGAAATCGGTCCCGTCCTGCCGCGTGAGGTTGGCGACCGACACGAGCTGGCGTTCTTCCCACAGCAGCCGGTAGGGGAATTTGGGGATGTCGCTCATGTGGATGCCGGCGCAGACGACTCGGCCTCCCTTGCGGGTGGCCTTCAAGGCCACGGGCACCAGATCGCCGACGGTGGCGAAGATGATCGCGGCGTCGAGCGGCTCGGGCGGCAGTTGGTCCGATCCGCCGGCCCACGCCGCGCCCAGACTCCGGGCGAAGGCCTGGGTGTCCAGATCTCCCGGCCGTGTGAAGGCGAAGACCGTTCGTCCCTGCCACTTTGCGACCTGGGCGAGGATATGGGCGGCGGCGCCGAAGCCGTAGAGGCCGAGCTTTTTGCCTTGGCCGGCGATGACGAGGGAACGCCAGCCGATCAGGCCGGCGCACATCAGGGGGGCGAGCGACTCGTCGCTGCCGGTCTCGCCCAGCGGGAAGGCAAAACGCACATCGGCGATCGTCGCGGTGGCAAAGCCCCCATCTCGCGTGAAGCCGGTGAAGAGCGGGTGATCGCAGAGGTTTTCCCGTCCCTCTTTGCAATAGGGGCAGACGCCGTCGGTGTGAGCGAGCCAGGGGATGCCGACGCGCTGGCCCATGGCCAGTCCGGTGACGCCGGCCCCGATGGCGTCGATCCGGCCGACGATTTCATGGCCGGGGATGATCGGGACCTTGGGGTCGGGCAATTCGCCGTCCACGACATGGAGGTCGGTGCGGCACACGCCGCAGGCGCCGATTTTGACGCGGATTTCGCCCGGGCCGGGTTGGCGGTCGGGCAGTTCGGTCCATTCCAGGGCGGTTTTCAGCTTTTTCAGCACCATTGCATGCATGATGGCCTCCGGTCGATCTAGCCCAGATTATTCACCGCAGAGACGCAGAGATCGCAGAGAAGATTGAATACTAAACGAGTTACATGCGGTTGATTTCCCTTTCAGCGCGCCCGCGTTGCGACGCTCACACATTATCTGATTCTCTTTCTCTGCGTGCTCTGCGCCTCTGCGGTGAGTCATGAGTTTTCCGACCGGAGTTTACGACGGCCCGAATCCGTGAGGAACGCCTTTTCGAATCGCCAGAGGGGAATCGACAGCGACGCGATGTCCTCGTTCAAACCGACCACTACTCCACTACCCGATTTTCCTTGATTTTGCCGTCGCCGCTCCTATCCTGATCCTTTGCCGCCTCTCGTGAACGTCAGGCGGGTCTCAGCAATTTCTGCTAAAGCCGCGCCGGGTCCCAACTGCCCGCGGCCCGCTGCGGGAACTGAGAGATTCCAGCAGCGGGCGGACGCTTTCTGGAGGCCACACCGTGCACAATGGGTCACCCTTGCGAACTCTTCGGGCTGCCGCGCCGAACCGGCTTCGCCAATTCAGGAGGATGGTGGTTGCCGTCGTGGCGGTGTCGCTTTTCGCGGGCTTGGGCGTCGGACGACGGGCCGGCGGCCAGGACAAGCCGGAGGCCGAAAAACGCGAGGTCGAGAAGCCGCCGCTCCGGGGGGTCCCGGGCATCTTTGCGATGGACCCGGACGGGTCCAACCCCCGGCCCCTGGTCAAGATCCCAGGGATGCGGTGGCACGGGTCGCCATCGTGGTCCCGGGACGGCGCGATGGTCGCCTTCGACGCGACGGGCGGCGGCTTCTCGGAGTCGCAGGTTTTCGTCTATGCAGTCAAGGGCCCGTTCAAGGGGATGCTGCGCGACATGGGGCCGGGCCTGTACCCGACCTTCTCGCCCGACGACGCCACCATCGCCTACGGCGGGCCGGGCAACCCCAACGGGCCCCAGTCGGGCGAACCGGGCGTGTGGCTGATGAACGCCGACGGGACCAACCGCCGGTGGCTGTGCAACGGCGACCACCCCAAGTGGTCCCCGGACGGCAAGAAGATCGCCATCGCGCACGACCAGCAGACGCCCGGTACGATCGATGTGGTGACCCTCGAGACCGGGAAGGCCGTGCGGGTCCTCACGTCGACGTACGCGGAGATCCACGGCGCGGTCTTCTCCCCGGACGGCGGCAAGCTGGCCTTTATCGGGTACGCCGACCCGCAGCGGTTGGCCGCCGAACTGGTGGTCATGGGGGCCGATGGCGCGCCCGAAACCCGTCAAGTGGTCACGCGGGGGCGGATCGGGTGGGTGCCGAACTGGTCGCCCGACGGCAAGCAGCTCACGTTCGTCCTGTGGACCAGGAAGCTGGGCGTCGACATCGACACGAGCTACGTGGTGGATGCCGACGGCAAGGGCGTTCCGGTGAAGCTGAAGAATCAGGACGTGGGCACCCGCAACGTCGAGGTCGAGTGGTCGCCGGACGGCAAAGCGCTGGTCTTCGCCAGCGATCGGGAGATCGACGGGGTGGTCAAGATCGAGCAGGCGGAGGAACAGAAGGTTGACATCGTTCCCCGGCAAGCGGAATAGGCGGCTGTAGCAGCAGAGGGACACTTCCATGACTCCCACCTCGCGAAGTCGCCTCGGCAAACGACCGGCGGCCATTCCCCTCGACGTCGCGGCTGTCGGGGCGGCGCTGCTGTTGTTCCTGGCATCGATCTTGACGTTGGCCGTCGCCCGGGCGGCCGACGGGCCTTCCACGGCACCGGCGACCGAGCCGGCCACGGCCCTGGCGACGGGACCGGCCGCGGGCGCCGCCGCGACCGGGGACATCACCCGCATCCGCGGCGTCGTGCGAAACCCGGCGGGCAAGCCCGTGGCCGGCGCGAGGGTGGCGGTCGTCGACAACCGGCCCGCCGCCGACCTGCTGCCGCTGCCGGAGCCGATGGCGGAGGGCCGCACCGACGGCGACGGTCGGTTCGACCTGTCGTTCCGCAAGCCGTACCCGCCGCCCGCCGCGGACATAGCGAGCTTTTCGGGCGTTCTGAGCCCTCCTCTGGCTTTCGCCAACGTCGTGGCGGGCGGGGCGGACGCCGGGCCGCTGGCCGTGGTGGTGGCCAGCGCCGACGGCTACGGGCCGGCATGGCGACGGGCGGACGGCGCGGGCAACGCGGGCAACGTTGAGTTGGAACTCGTGCCCGACCACCCGGTCGAGGGCCGCATCGTCGACCTCGAAGGCCGGCCGGCCGCCGGGGTGAAAGTGACGCCGTTCACCTTGGCGCCGTATGTCGCACCCGCGCCGGTGGTCACCAACCGCCCCGCGGCCGACAACCGCGACCCCGTCCTGATTTACCCGTCCGTCTCTACCGCGGCCATGGCGGCGACGACCGGGGCAGACGGCCGGTTCCGTATCGCCGGCCTGGGGGCCGACCGCATCGTCTTCCTCTATTTCGATAGCGCCACGGTGACATCCTTGCCGGCACAGGTGGTGACGCGGGACGAGGCGCCGCCCGCTCAGCGGGCTGTCTCCGCGGGCGGCCGCGTGGTGATGATCCAGCGGTCGTACGGCGCGCGATTCGACCTCGTCGCCGCGCCCGCCCGGGCGGGAGTGGGAACGGTCCGCGACGCCGACACGGGCCGGCCGCTGGCGGGCGTGAGGCTGGTCGCCACCCGCCCGGGACTGCGGCGCGAGGTGGTCACTGACGAGCGGGGGCAGTTCCGCCTCGACGGCCTCGTAAAAGGGCCGAACCGCATCCGCGTCGTACCGCCCGCCGACCTGCCGTACTTCGCCCACGACCGGGTCGTCCCCGACCAAACGGGCATCGGGGCGCTGCAGTTGGACATCGACCTGCACCGCGGCGTCTGGATCACCGGTCGGGTGACGGACAAGGCCACCGGCGGGCCGGTCGCCGCCTTTGTCCAGTATGCCCCGTTCCTGTCGAACAAGCACGCGGCCATCCCCGAGTACCAGGCGACGCAGGGGGCGCGGTTCTACCAAGGTCCGCAGGGGAGCGGCACGACTGCCGCCGACGGGACGTATCGGGTGGCCGGGCTCCCCGGCCCCGGGGTCGTGGCTGTCGTCGCCCGAGACGACATCTACCCCAAGGGCCAGGGCGCCGACCGGATCAAGGACTCGCAAGCACGCGAGCCGGACCCGGCGCTGTTGGCGGGACGCCCCAGCTTCGGGACGTACCAGTTCTGGATGGCCCCCGAACGCGTGACGGCGGTCCGCGGCGTCGAACTGGCCGCGCAAGCCACCGGCGGCGCCGGGGCGCACGACGTCCCGGCGGCGGCAGCGGTCGACTTCCGGGTCGACCCCGGCAGCGCCGTCGAGGTCGCGATGAGCGGCCCGTCGGGTAACCTGCTCGACGGGGCGTGGGTCGTCGGGGACCACCCGGACGGGGCCATCTCCCGGGTGCAGGGGCCGACGTTCAGGGCGTTGCAATTCGGCGACGACGAGACGCGGCTGCTGGTGCTGCGCGGCGTGGACGGGCAGTTGGGCAAAGTCGTCGCCGTCCGGCTGGCAGACGTGCCGCGCCGCCGCCTGCGCGTCCGGCTGGAGCCGGCGGTGCTCGTCACCGGCCGGGTCGTGGATGCCGACGGCAAGCCGGCCGGCGCCGCGTCGATCCGCGCGGAAACGGCCGTCGCCGGCGTGGCCCGCGGGGGCCAGCGCCGCCTCGCCACGGCCCGGACGGAGGCCGACGGCCGGTTCCGCATCAACCTGTTTGCCGGCTGCGACTACTCCCTGGCCGTGGAATCCGCCTCGCCGGGAAGCCCCGCGATGACGGGCGGCGTCGGGCGATTCTCAATCGAGGCCGGCGCCAAGACGGACCTCGGCGACATCCGGGTCGCCGCTGAATGACCAGGTGGTGCCACGATGGAAACACCGACCACAAGCCGACCGGCAGGTGATCCGGCGGATAACGCAGCGGGCGCGGCCGGCCTCGCGTCGCCGTCCGGCGTCTGGGAGCCGTACCGGCCCGACGCTGACACCCCGTGGGACCTGCGGCGGGTCGTCCACCTGCACCGCCGCGCCGCCTTCGGGGGCACGTGGGGCGAGGTCTGGCGCGACCTGAAGGACGACCCGCAGGCGGCCGTCGGCCGGCTGGTGAAGGGCGAGGCGCCGCGGGATGGGGTGCCGAAGGATTACGCCCAGGTCGCCGACATGCTCGCCACGGCCGCCGGCCGGTCGGGGGACGCGAGTCGCCTGAAAGCGGCGTGGCTCTACCGGATCTACTTCACGCCCGACCCGCTGGCCGAGCGGCTCGCGTTGATGTGGCACAACCATTTCGCCACCAGCAACCAGAAGGTCCAGGCCCCGAGCCTGATGAAGCGGCAAAACGACACCCTCCGCCGGCTGGCCCGCGCGCCGTTCGGAGATCTGCTGCGTGCGATGCTCCGCGACCCGGCGCTGCTCCTGTGGCTGGACGCCCCGCAGAACCGGGTGGGCGCGGCCAACGAGAACCTCGGCCGCGAATTGATGGAGTTGTTCACCCTCGGCATCGGCCACTACACCGAGTCGGACGTGAAGGAGGCCGCCCGGGCCCTCACCGGTTGTTGGATCGGGCCGGCCGAGTTCGATGACCCCGGCATCGTTGTCGCTTCGGTCCGCCAGGCGGGGTCCCACGACGACGGCGAGAAGGTCGTCCTCGGCCGCCGGGGAAAGTGGGACGCGGACGATCTGGCGAAGATCCTGCTGGAACACCCGGCGACGGCCCGAAGGCTGGCCGGGCGGGTTTGCGAACTGTTCATGGGCGAGGGGGCCGTGGACGACGAGGCGGTCGACCAATTGGCCGCCGGCCTGCGGGAGCGCGACCTGGATGTCGGCTGGGCCGTCGAGACGGTCCTGCGGTCGCGGGCCTTCTTTGCCGCCGCCGACCTGGGGACGCGGGTGACCGACCCGGTGGAATTCGTCGTGGCGCCGACCCGGGCGGTGGAGTGGTTCGACCCGCCGCCCAGCACGCTGGCCATGGCCGACTGGGTGACCAGGCTTGGGCAGGACCTGTTCTACCCGCCGAACGTCGGCGGCTGGGCCGGCGGCCGGGGGTGGCTGTCGTCCCGCGCCATCATCGGCCGGGCCAACTTCGCCGCCTCACTGGTCCGCGGCGAACTGTCAACGGCGTCGGAGCCGCTGGTCCTGACGGCCGTGGCCACCCGCCACGGCCGGGCCGCGGACCTGCGGGACGCGGTCGGCTTCTTCGCCGACCTGGTGCTGGGTGGGAGACTGCCGCGGGCCGCGGTGGACGAGGTCGCGGCCCGCGCCGGCGCCAACCGCGTGCCCGAACCGGAGGGCCTGCGCCGAGCCGTCACCGCTCTGCTGGCCCTGCCGGAGGCGCAACTTTCGTAGGCGCGTCAGGCGGATCGGCGACGCGGATCGCCGGCGCCGACGTGCCAGACTCGATTATGGAGATCCCATGCTGTCGTCCCTCTCCCGCCGCCGGTTCCTGCAATCGTCCGCGCTGCTCGCCCTCTCGCCGCTCGTCCCGGCGTTCTTGCCGCGTCTGGCCTCGGCCGCACAAGAGGGGGCGGCGGACGGTCGCATCCTCGTCGTCGTCCAGCTCGACGGCGGCAACGACGGGCTGAACACCGTCGTCCCCTACGCCGACGACGCCTACGCCCGCCACCGCCCCACGCTGCGGCTCCGGCCGCAGGAGTTGATCAAGCTGGACGACCGAGTCGGCCTGCCGCGCTCGATGCAGGCCGCCGCCCGATTGGTCGAGGACGGGCGGCTGGCGATCGTGCAGGGTGTGGGCTACCCCAACCCCAACCGGTCCCACTTCCACAGCATGGCGATCTGGCACACGGCCGACCCCAAGTTGCAGGAGGCGGACCGCAGTACGCTGGGCTGGCTGGGCCGGGCCTTCGACCGCCTGGACCGGCCGTCGGACGGGACGGACGCCGTCTACGTCGGGACCGACGACCTGCCGCGGGCCCTGGTCGGCCGTCGGGCCGCGGCCCTGTCGATGTCCGCCGCCGATGACCTCGCGCTGCGCCTCGGAGCCGAGGACCGCGCCGCCCGCGCCGACGCGGCCGCCGGCGCCGCCGGCAACGACCTGCTGGCGTTCGTCCGCCGCCGGATGCTGGAGGCGTACGGGACGGCCGACCAACTGACCGACTCGGCCCGCGGGACGGCGGCCGACGTCGTCTACCCCCAGACGCCGCTGGCCAACCGCCTGCGGCTGATCGCTCGGATCATCCGGTCGGGGGCCGGGGCGCGCGTCTACTACGCCTCGCACGGCAGCTTCGACACCCACTCGGACCAACTCGCCCGGCACTCGGCCCTGTTGTACGAGTTCTCCGGCGCGGTCAAGGCGTTCCTGGACGACCTGAAGGCGGCCCGGCTGTCCGACCGGGTGCTGCTGCTGGCCTTCAGCGAGTTCGGCCGGCGGGTCGCCGAGAACGGGTCCGGCACGGACCACGGCACGGCCGGCCCGGTCTTCCTCGCCGGCGACGCCGTCCGTGCCGGGCCCGCCAGCCTGCCGCCGGACTTGGCCAACTTGGACAATGGCGACCTGAAGCCCACCTCCGACTTCCGGCAGGTCTACGCCTCGGTCCTGGAGGACTGGCTGCAACTCCCGTCCGAGCCGGTGCTCGGCGGCACATTCAAGCCGGTGCCGGTCCTGCGCGGCGCCTGAGTGTTTAGAGTTGTCGGCTCGATATCCTGTCACCGGCACCCAAAGAACCACTCAACTGGAAAGCGAACTCTGGTTCGTGGTCCTTGGTGAGGCCCAGGCCAACTCGACACCCATTGTCGCCCTGGCCGTCTCCGGCATGAATGATGTGCTGAATTCACAGGTCGCCGACATCGACACCCCCCGTCGCGGCATCATACGCGTGACCCCGCGCAACCTGACCAGCCTGGCCGAATCCCTGCGGCCGCACTGAATGGGCGGCCAGCCCTCCACCTGCGGTATCGACACACAGGCCTATTACGGCGTGAACGGCATCGGGCTCGTCAAGATCGTCAGCGCCGTGTCCGAGGGCGAATCGCAGAGCGGCGCGGGTTCGAGAAACTTCAATGATGTCATTACCTCGGACTTGACCGGCTACAGCTTTCAGCCCCGTCAATGTGATCGGGCCAACGGGCACCGCGGGCCCTGCCGGCCGCTACGGCAACACGATGATCCGGCACCCGCTGTCGAGGCATGAAGGAGGCAAACGACAGAGATCGCCGATCCGCGTCGTGCTCGGGGCCCCGACGTGTTGGCGCGGAGGCCGTTGGCGGCAATCGGCAATCGGCCGTATCTATTGCACGAAGAGGCAAGAAATGGCTACAATTCATCAATGGATGCAGCCGATCGCAAGGGACCCGCCGCCCGGCAGCGCAAGAGCGTGAACGAGCAGATGGCAGAGCTGCAGGGCGAGATCCGCAAGATCGCCGCACGCCAGATGGCGCGGGAGCGGCCGGACCATACGCTGCAGCCGACGGCGCTGGTGAATGAGGCGTACTTGAAGCTTTGCCGGCAGGAAAACCTCCAGGGCGCCAGCCGGGCGACGTTTCTGGCCGCCGCGGCGCAGACGATGCGGCGGATCCTGATCGACCACGCTCGCCTCGCCGGCGCCGACAAGCGCGGCGGTGGGCGGGAGCGCGTGACCCTGAGCGACGCGGAGATCGCCGTCCAGGGGCTGGTGGTCGACTTGATCGATCTGGAAGAGGCTCTTGCGCGCCTGGAGAAGGAGAGCGAGCGGGTTTACAACGTCGTGGTATGTCGTTATCTTGCCGCAATGACCATGCCCGAGATTTCCGAGGGCCTTGGCATTCCATTGCGGACCGTGGAAGACGACTGGGCATTTGCCAAGGCGTGGCTACGGAAGGAGCTGGATCTGAAGGGCTAAGCGCCCGGCATGGGGTACTTCTTGTCGATGGATGTACAGCGGAACCACGCAGGTGAACGTCCCCTGGACGCTGGCGGGCGTGACCACGGTATATGGTGGAGCGATCGCCAACTTCAACCAGCCGGTGTCCGGTCCGGGAGGGCTGCTGGCGCTGGCCGCCATGGTCGCGCTTCGGCGCAGGAAGAGGCGCGCGACTTAGAGACTTAGAGAAATGACCGTGCGCGATCACGCACGGTCATTTCATGTTATCGGATCGCTTATCGATCTGCCGACCGCGGCGGCGGGCGGCCGACTCTTGAGCGGCCTGGCCGGCTGGCATGCGCGGCGGCAGTAGGGCCCTGGGACTGTGGATAAGCGGCATCGGCGGCTCAATTGGGCTGAAAGTGCGCCCCAGCCTCAGGCGTCCAGACGATCGACCCGTTAGCAAAGTAGGCAATCCGCCCGCCGAGGATTGCTGCCTCATCACCCAGCGGCAGACCAATTACCGCGGGCCCGCCCAGGCTGCTGTACAGGCCGTCGATCGCGCCGTAGACGACATGGGCGCCGGTCGCGGGCGACCAATAGATCGTGCCGTTCTGGAAGGGGGTCTCCCGGGCCCCGGCGACGCCTGGAACGTTTTGCTCATCGCCTGTAGGCAGGCCGATAAGGATCTGAACGTTGTTTCCGCCGGCGTCGGTTTCCTGCGCCGTGGCCGCGTACTCGCCGCCGATCGCGCCGTAGACGACATGGGCGCCGGTCGCGGGCGACCAGTAGATCGTGCCGTTCTGGAAGGTGGTTTCCCGGGCCCCGGCGACGCCGGGAACGTTCTGCTCGTCACCCGTAGGCAGGCCGATA
>Ga0182024_10018282_pt1 | contig 13066 bp, 12 predicted proteins | sample P32metaG_FD_120480 | JGI IMG/M metagenome (GOLD analysis project Ga0182024, IMG submission 120480) | Permafrost microbial communities from Stordalen Mire, Sweden - P3-2 metaG (Illumina Assembly) | ecosystem: Environmental > Terrestrial > Soil > Wetlands > Permafrost | place: Sweden: Stordalen...
ATAGCGAACGCAGTCCTCAAACCGTCGGTCGATGAGCGTGGAACCACGACCCTTTCACTACTGCAGCGACTGCAGCTCCTTGCCGGGCTTGAAACGCACAGCCTTGCCAGGAGGGATGGCCACTTCTGCGCCAGTGCGGGGATTGCGGCCGATACCTGTTTTGCGCGGACGAACGTTGAAGATCCCGAAGCCCCGCAATTCAATGCGCTCCCCGTGCGACAAGGCCCGCTTCATGCTTTCAAAAACTGTCTCCACAGCCATCTCGGCTTTGGTCTTCGTGATTCCAGTTTTGTTTACGACTTCGTTAATAATGTCGAGCTTGATCAAGGTTCCCCTCCTGGCCGGACTAGTATTGCTTCGAATCGGAAACGCTCCCAAAGACGCCCCCGATACTGCGGGACAGGAGCAAACTTCATGATAGGATTAGGGTTATACCCTTGTCAAGAGCAGCTATCCACGCCCTTGCCCGCCGCGCCGGCAGTCTGGACGCGAAATCCTTCCGGGATGCATGCAGTTTGTTCGCCTCCGGCGTCACCGTGGCGACAGTACGTGCCCCCGATGGTTCAACGCACGGTTTGACCGTTAGTTCCTTCACGCCGGTTTCCATCGAACCGCCCCTCATCCTCATCTGCATCGATCACGGCTGCACGTTCCTTCAGCACTTCCGCGCCTGCTCGCACTTCGCCGTGAATGTGTTAGCCGAATCTCAGCGCGATATTTCGGTTACATTCGCATGCAAGGACGAAGGCCGATTTGAAGGAGTGGCGTGGACTCCGAGCCCCAACGGCGTGCCCCTGCTGCACGGTTCCGTGGCGACTTTCGAGTGCCAGCTTGCGGCTGTAATTGAAGCCGGCGACCATGCCATTTTCCTGGGCGAAGTAGTGAACGCGGAATGCCAAGGCGGCAGCCCGCTCCTATACTTCAATCGCGATTACCGCGTACTGGGGGCTCGGTAGCCCGTAACCGAACCGCGACCGTAAGGGAGTCGGTGCTTTTTCACCTCCCTAACGCCATCCACGCCACCAACGCCGCATATTTTTGATCCTGCGTCCAGGGTGGACCCACGGATTTTCCCATTTCCTGAACGCGGCGCTCGAGCTCAGTTACTTTCGTGCGAAGCTGAGCCGCACCTCGCTCGAACAGCTCCTTCTCCTTGACCCCCAGCACCGGAAGCCCGCAATGCTTACACGCTTCCAACAAAGCATTGCGAAAAAACTCACCCTCCGCGGTGTGGATCAGTGCATGCGATTTTAGAATCGCTTCCAGGCCCGGCAATGTTCGTCCCGAGCCTAGAATGATTCCGCAGCCCGCCGCTTCCGAGCGCCTGTCGTCGAGACCATCGATAGCCGCCTGCAACGCTTCTCTCGCCAGCCGCTCGGTGCTCCGAGCGCATTGCTCAATATAGGCTTGAGCATCCGGAAATTCCATCGGCTCCGCGGCATGAAACGGCTGCTTCGATCCCCGAATTTTCGGATCCGCAATCTCGATCCGACGCCGCGCGATCACCTCGGGCGAGCTAGCGGGGCCAGCAATAGCCACCAACGCCGCCCACCCGGAATGCGCCCGCAATCCGATGGCAGCTTTCTTGATCATCCCGGCAATTATACCGGCCTGTACAGACAGCCGCTGTCATGTTTGGGTGGGGCGGCGCCATGCGCTACCAAGCGCTCAACGCCGCGCAGTCACTGGATCCGGGACCGCCACCACGTCCATCGCGAAGGACGCGTCCAGCGACGGCAATCCCTCAAACGGCAACATGGTGCTGGCTGGCGGATTAGCTCCCGTGTAGTAGCCCGCCCGCACCGATCGCACCTTCGCCGTCAGCGCGCCGGAAGTAAGGTACAAATGCGACATGACGACGTGAACGAACCTCGCATTCGACCCGCTCAGCGCCTTCCCCAGCCGCTCAAACGCCAGCTTCACGTCGCTCTCCTGGCTGCCAAACGCAAGCTGTGTTCCGGTGATCACCAATTTCGGACTGGTAACCAGCGCGATCTGCGAATAGTGCGGCGATTTGTCGAGAGCCGGCGGATTCAGGAAACTGATCGGCTCTGGCGCCGCGGCTCTGGCGCGCGCCACTGCTTCGCACTCGGCCGCCGGCATCACTGGCTCACGCTGCATCTGCACATAGTTCAACGCCGCAGTGGGGAAATTGCCCTTCATCAACTCTTGCGTGTTCTTCTGCTCTTCGAGCGAGCTGACAAAACAAGTCACCCGCAACGCATCCTCTGGTTCCATCCCTCCACCGCGAAGCGCGCTCTTGAGTTGCTCGATAGACTTCTCCACGTTCTGCGCGGCTTGCCCCGAAACGAACGCAATCCCGTTCGGATTCACGGATCTCTTATCCATCTCGATGGTCTCGATCACCACCTGCGCTCCCTCCAAAGGCAGCGCGCCCACCTGCACCACGCTCAGCGCCGGCAACGCCGCACGCTTGTCGGCAAATGTCTCGCCCACCAGTTCACCCACGCGCCGCATGTTTCCCGAGCCGGCCACGAACACGCGCAGCTTGACGATGGTGCCGCGGCTCGATCGCAGCAACCCCTTCAAAGCCTCGCGCGTTTGCGGCGTGAACAATCCCTTGGATGATAATGGCGACACTTGAAACGCCAGCCGGTCCGTGTCCGCCACGACGGCGATGGGAAGATCTTTGGAAGGCGGCAGCGTCTGCGTGTCTTCATCCCTCTTTTTCTTTTTGTCGGGAGCCACCACAGGCACGTAGCCTTCATCATCCCCAGGTTTTTTTTTCTGTGCGGGAAGATCGCCCGAGACAAGACCGAACAGCACGGCGACCACGAGAGAAGTCCGGAAAGAGTGCATTGCGACCAGACAACTGATTCTAGCACCAGGCGGCAGGAAGCAGGCGGCAGGAAGCAGGAGGCAGGCGGCAGGAAGCAGGCGGCAGGAAGCAGGAAGCAGGGAAACGGTTGCAGGGTTCTGCCGCCTGCCGCCTGTCTCCTGCCGCCGGTGTTACATTGTCTCCAGTGCCCCCCACCATCGCTGCCACGCCCTCCCGCAGCACCAACTTCACGCGTTATGCGTGGGCAGTCCTGGCCGCGAACTTGCTCGTCATCTTGTGGGGCGCGTTCGTGCGAGCCAGCGGCTCCGGCGCCGGTTGCGGAAGCCACTGGCCGCTATGCAACGGCGAGGTGGTTCCACACAGCCCGCACATCCAAACCGTGATCGAATTCACGCACCGCGTGATGAGCGTCGTCGCCTTGCTCGCTGTGGTCGGACTCGGTGGTTGGAGCGTCCTGCTGTTCCCACCGCGCCATCGCGTGCGAAAAGCCACGATTTATGCCATGGTGTTTTTCGCCGCCGAAGCGCTGCTGGGCGCCGGATTAGTCCTGCTCCAACTGGTTGCCCAAAATGCGTCGGCTGGCCGCGCTTTTTATCTGGCCATGCACCTGGTGAACACCGAATTCCTGTTGGCCGCGCTGGCTCTCTCTGCCTGGTTCTCGCGCGATTCAGCGCCTCCCTCGTCACGCCCCGCCGCGATGATCGCCGCCACTTTGCCCATAGCGATCGTGGTCAGCGCCACAGGTGTAATTGCGGCTCTCGGCGATACGCTGTTCCCTGCAACATCGCTCGCCGAAGGTATGCGCCAGGATCTCTCTTCCAGCGCAAGCTTCTTGATCCAATTACGCAGCGCTCACCCCGTTCTGGCAATTCTCGCCGCGGCTTATTTTCTCGCCGTAGCAGTTTCAGTAATGCGATCGAAGCCCCTACCGATTACCAGCCAGATCGCGCTCGGAGTGCTGGTCCTCTCAATCGCGCAACTCTGCGCGGGCGCCATCAACATCGCGCTGCTTGCACCAATTGCAATGCAGATCGTGCACCTCCTGCTAGCCGACCTTCTTTGGATTGCACTGGTGCTCCTGACCGTCCAGGCCAAGCGCTAGTGGCCTAGGGGAATCCATCGTGGCGCACGCACTCCTGCGTGCCGCGTTGGCACTCCTGCCGACGCTCGGGTGTAAAAAAGTGGCGCAGGCGCTTTCGCCTGCGAACCCGATTACGGCATCTGCGGACGACCCGTCTCAAGCATCTTCGCGACCCATTCCGAATGCGGCAGACCGCAAATCGAGAGAGCTTTGAGCTCGCGGTCCATGTCATACTCCACGCGCCGGATCGTCGGCGTGGAATCATCCAACAAAAGATACGCCGCGCGACGATCGCCATCGTAGGAAAGGCTAACGCTGCCTGTATTGGCAACGACCATGTTTGAAACGCTGCGCACGAACGGCCGATGAATATGCCCATAGATGGCCACCGGCCGGCTGAGCGGCGAGTAAACGGACTCGAGTTCCGCAGCGCTCGCTTCCGGCGACGGCGCCTTCCAGCGACTCTCCGGACTAGCGTGCACCAGCGCCATCGCGTCATGCATCTGAACCCTTGGCAAACCGCGCAGCCATGCGATCCTCTCTTCGCCCAGCGCTGCACGCGTGGCCGCAGCCATCTCACGAATCGCGGACCATATGGATGGCGGCGCCGACCATTGGCTCACAAACTCCTCCAGCGTCTCGGGCGTCGCAAGCATTTCATCCGTGTTGCCGATCACGCCCTGCCAGCCCAGATCGCGCACGCGATCCACAATCTCCACGGGACTCGATCCGCTGTCCGCCAAATCGCCCCCGTGAAAAATCAAATCGGGAGAAATCTCCCGCAGGTCCGCCAACACTGCCTCAAACGCAGTGAGGTTGCCATGGATATCCGATACGATTGCGACGCGCATCACAGTACCTGCTAATATTATTGCCGATGATCAAATTCGGCCTCGGATTCTTAGCATGCGGCACATTGCTTCTGGCCCAGCCCGCGCCGGACCAGCGCAAGCAGGAATTGGAATATACACGCGCCCACTACACCAAATACGATTACCGCATCCCCATGCGGGACGGCGTGAAGCTCTTCACCAGCGTCTACGTGCCGAAGGACACTTCGCAATCCTATCCCTTCTTAATGCAGCGCACGCCGTACTCAGTCGCGCCCTACGGAATCGACAACTACCGGCCCGTACTCGGTCCGTCCGAGTTATTCACCAAGGAAGGATTCATTTTCGTATATCAGGACGTCCGCGGACGTTATCTCTCCGAAGGTACGTTCATCGATATTGCTCCGCACAAAACGCATTTCTCTGACCCGAAGGATTTTGACGACAGCACCGATACCTACGACACCATTGACTGGCTGGTGAAGAACGTTCCGAACAACAACGGTAAAGTAGGGATCTGGGGCATTTCGTATCCCGGTTTTTATGCGGCGTTCAGCCTCATCGATTCGCATCCGGCGCTGAAAGCCGTGTCGCCGCAAGCCCCCATGGGCGATGTTGGAAACGGTGACGATGCCTTTCACAATGGCGCATTCTATCTGGCGGCCAATTTCGGCTTCTACACCAGCTTCAAGCCGCGAGGAGTAGATCCGGAGCGGCCGCAACGGTCCGTACCTTTCGATTTTGAAACACCCGACGCTTACGATTTCTACCTCAAGATGGGTCCGCTCTCGAACAGCAACGAAAAGTATCTGAAGAACGCCAATCCCTACTGGACCGACAACCTCAAGCATGCCCGTTATGACGAATTCTGGCAAAGCCGCTCTCTCGTACCCCACATGAAGAACGTCACGCCTGCCGTGATGTTCGTCGGCGGATGGTTCGATGCCGAGGATCTTTCGGGGCCAGTAAAGCTTTTCCACCAACTGGAGAAAAATGGTCCGAGTGCGCCCGACACTTTGGTAATGGGCCCGTGGTCGCACGGCGGCTGGTCGCGTGGTCCCGGCGACACGCTGGGCAACCTCAATTTCGCGTCGAAAACCGGCGAGTATTACCGCGAACATATCGAATTTCCATTCTTCATGGAGCATCTCAAAGGCAAAGGCGACGGGCTGAAGGCCAAAGCGGACGCCGCTCCACCAAAGGCATACCTTTTCGAGACGGGAACCGCCCAGTGGCGGCGATTCGATGCCTGGCCGGCCAAGAACGCCGTCTCTCGCGAATTGCATTTCGAAGCAGCGGGCAAGCTCTCCCTGAAAGCCGCGACCGATGTCGGCTTCGATGAATACTTGAGCGATCCGGATCGCCCGGTTCCAGTCATCGGCGAAATCGGCGCCGGTATGCCTGGCGATTACATGACCTACGACCAGCGCTTCGCGTCCAAACGTCCGGACGTTCTGGTGTATCAAACAGAACCGCTCGATCACGATGTCACCATCGCAGGCCCAGTCACGCCCATGCTATCAGTCTCCACCACCGGAACCGACTCCGATTTTGTAGTGAAGTTGATCGACGTGTATCCCACCGATTATCCGGATCCCGATCCGAATCCAACCAGGATCCACATGGGTGGTTATCAGCAACTGGTCCGCGGCGAACCTTTTCGAGGAAAATTCCGCAATAGCTTCGAGAAACCGGAGGCGTTCATCCCCGGTAAACGCACCCGCATCGAGTTCGGGATGCCGGACGTCTGCCACACCTTCCGCGTGGGACATCGCATCATGGTGCAAGTGCAAAGCTCCTGGTTCCCGCTGACGGACCGCAATCCGCAGCAATTTGTGGATATCCCGTCTGCGAAGGCTTCCGATTTTCAAAAAGCCACCGAGCGCGTCTATCGCGGCGGCGCCGACGGCTCGGAAATCCGCGTATTAGTCCTTGAATAACCGTACCCGCACCCCTCCCCCGTAGGGCAAGTCTCCGACTTGCCCAGGACAAGCCGGAGGCTTGTCCTACTTCTTCCACCCACCCACAATCGCCCCCATCACCAACATCCCCACCAACGGATACCCCGCCGTAAGCACAAATCCCTCCAATGATCGCCCCTCGAAAATAAACGCAGTCCCGATCGTCGTTCCTACGAGGCCTACCCACAGCAGCGCGCCAACCGTAATTCCCCGAACGGCAGTCTGCTCGCCCGTCCTGACCACCACCCAACCCAACACATACGCGATGATCAGATTCGAAACCAACGCGATGCTATATGCAACACCCGCATTGACCGCTCCCTGGAGCTGCTCCATCGTTTTTCCCACGCTGGCCAGCCACGGATCTCTCAAGATAGTGAACCACGCCGCGCCCATCAGCCAGTAACCTACCGCAGCCACCAGTACCGCCCAAATGTTGATTCCACCTTTGTTCATTTTTGTTCTCCCTTCCACGCCACCGGACCCTGGTCGAACCGCCGCGCCAGCTCAGCAAGCGTGATGTAGTTCAGCATGGGTTTGTCCCCGGGTCGCCCAGCTAATTCCCACCCGATAGTTGGGATCGAACACTCCGCCGGTCTTCAGCTCCATGCACACCACCGGCGCCATGAAAGTTCACCTCGGCCCTTTGCGCTGTTTGTACTCCTGCGATTCCAAATACGGTTTCAGCTGCTCTACCAGCATGTGATGCCACACCGAATCCACAATCTTTTCCACGCCGTCGGGAAGCTGCCCGGCTATATTCACAGTCAGGTGAAAACGCGTTCCGTCAGGATCGGGAGCCAAGTCATAAGTAACCGCGAAGTCTGCAACCTTGCCCGAAAGAACCAGCGGTCCGGTAAAGCGCAAGCGTTTTGCGCGCTCGGCGTAAGTCACCGTGGCGCCCAACGCGCCCTCGCCTGCGTCGTTGAAAATCTCATAGAACCCGCCGCCCGGCCGAGGTTCGATATACAACTTCTTGGGCGTTGCGGTGAACGTCCACCGGACTCCCAGGAAGCACAATCTCCTGCTCAATGCTGAACCCGCTGAGCTTCGTTTCTTTGATCTCACCAACAGCGGCGAGTTGAGCACACACTGCGATTACAACCAAGCCTGTTTTATTCATGACTTACCTCCCGTTTTCCTTCGAGTTTTCTTCGGCAATTCCAGCAACCGATTAAAATACGCCCGCAGCTCGGCTACGGCCTGATCAAATGGCTTCACATCCCGATGCGAGCGTGAAAGCATCACGCCGCCCTCCATTACCGCCAGCACGAATCCCGATAGGCGCTCGCGATCGATGTCGGCCGGCAATCGATCCGCGGCCTGTTCCAGACACCCGTGCACCGCCGCGGTCCATCCGTCGAAATTCTTCGCCAACTGCCGATGCACTTCCTCTTGCTCAGGACCGATCTCCAACGCCAGCCGGCCGATAGGACAGCCGTAAGTGCAATCGGTCTGCAGAATCAAGATGCGATAGCGAGCCAGCAGCGCAAATATCCGCTCAATTGGATCATCCACGCCCGCCCATGCAAGCGCCAGCATGGCCGGGTGGAGCAGCGCAAGATACCGGTCCAAAACCGCCAGCAGCAAGTCTTCCTTGCTCGAAAAGAAATGATAGAAGCTCCCGCTGTTGGCCTTGGCTGCGCCCAGAAGGTCGCTCATGCTGGTGTTGGCGTAGCCTTTTTCCCAGAACAGAGCGATACCAGCGTCGAGCAACCGCTCCCGGGTCCCCAGCACTGCCATCGGACTAGTCATAAATTACGTGGCGCACGCACCCTGCGTGCCGCGTTCACACTCGTGTGAACGCCTCGGCGTCTTCATAAGGACTCGGTTTACCTCCCCTTACTTGATCGTTCAACAAAGAATACAGCAGCCCAACTTCACCTGTCAAGACCCTTCAAAAATTTGGTTACAACCTAATTACTTTCTGAAGCATCCCACCAAACGTGGTGTTATACTTCTCCAGGCCCCGAATCTAATTTGGGAGGTTCTTGTGAACCCTACACGCAGAAGTTTTCTGAAGATCGGCACCGGCGCCGCAATGGCCTCCGTTCTTGGCTTCGATTTGAAAGCTGCCTACGCCGAGTCGAAGGAACTGAAAATTGCCCGGACCACCGAAACCCGCTCCACCTGCCCGTATTGCGCAGTGAGTTGCGGCGTCATCATCCACACCATCGGCGACAAGGCCAAGAACGTCACTGCCCAAGTGGTGCACGTGGAAGGCGACCCGGACCACCCCATCAATCGCGGCACACTCTGCCCCAAGGGATCGTCGCTGATGCAGGACATCCTCAATGACCGGCGCCTGCTCAAGCCCCAGGTCCGTCGCCCGGGCTCCGATCATTGGGAAGACATCCCCTGGGATCAGGCCTATCAAGAGATCGCGCGCCACATCAAGAAGACCCGCGACGAAACCTTCGTCACTACCGACTCCCAGGGCCGCACTGTCAACCGCCTGGAAACCATCGCCTGGAACGGCGGCTGCACCGACACCAACGAGTTCAATTATCTCGCCGTCAAAACCATGCGCAGCCTAGGGGTCTGCTTCATCGAAAATCAGGCCAGGGTTTGACACGGCCCCACGGTCTCCAGTTTGGGGCCCACATTCGGACGAGGAGCCATGACCAATGGCTGGATCGACATCAAGAACACCGACATGATGTTGATCATGGGCGGCAATCCCGCCGAGAACCATCCCTGCGGTTTCAAGTGGGCGGTGGAAGCCAAGCGCGAGCGCAACGCTAAGATGATCGTCGTCGATCCGCGCTACACGCGAACTGCTGCCGTCTCCGACCTGTTCCTTCAGATCCGGGCCGGATCAGACATTGCGTTCCTCGGTGGCGTAATTCGCTATGCCATTGAGAATCAGCGAATTGCGCACGATTACATCGTCAATTACACGAATGCCGCTTTCGTAATCAAAGACGGCTTTAAACTGCCCGACGACGGCCTCTACTCGGGCTTCGATCACGCCAGCCAAACCTACGACAAATCCACCTGGAACTATGAAGGGACGGGCGGTAACGCGGGCGCGTCAGCCGAGGCATCGCAATCCGGTGAGACACCGCCGGCGCCTCTTTCACCTGGCCAGGCCCCTCCACCGCCCTCGCTTCCGACCAACGTGGTTTACGACACAACGCTCAATCATCCGCGCTGCGTTTACCAACTCCTCAAGCAGCAGTATTCGCGCTACACCCCGGAGATGGTGGAGCGCATCACCGGGATTCCGAAGGATCAGTTCCTGAAGGCTGCCGAAATGTTCACCTCCGTCCGCGCCAACGGCGACATGAAAAACGTAGGCACCATCATCTACGCGGTCGGTTGGACCCAGCACTCTTTCGGTTCGCAGATTATTCGCACCGCCGCCATGTTGCAATTGCTGCTCGGCAACGTCGGGCGCGCCGGGGGCGGCGTGAATGCACTGCGCGGGCATTCCAATATTCAAGGCGCTACCGACATGGCCGGTATCTTCGATAACCTGCCAGGTTATCTCAAGGTGCCCAATCCCACGGACAAGGATTTCGCCGGCTGGATGACCCGCATCACGCCCAAATCGTCCAAGCCAAAGGACTGGGAATCGTTCAATTACTGGTCCAACACTCCCAAATTCGCGGCCTCCTTCATGAAGGCCATGTATGGCGATGCCGCCACCAAAGCGAACGATTGGGCATACGACTATTTACCCAAAGTGGATCGCGAATACTCCTGGGTGCACATCTGGGACGACATGTACCGGGGCAAGGTCAAAGGCGTCATCGCCTTTGGCATGAACGGCGTCGCTATCGGCCCGAACTCGCAAAAAAACATCGACGCGCTGAAAAAAGCCGACTGGTTGGTGGTCTGCGAAATCTATCCCGACGAGACCAGTGAGTTCTGGAAATCGCCGGGCATCTCGAAAGAAGACATGAAGAGTATCCCCACCGAGGTGTATCGCCTGCCCGGCGCGGGATTCGCGGAAAAAGATGGCACCTTCGTGAATTCAGCCCGCTGGTTGCAATGGAAGTGGGCCGCCGTGCCTCCTCCGGGAGACTGCCAGCTTGACCAGGCGATTCTGGCCAAAATTTTCCTGAAAGTGCGCGAGTTGTATCAAAAGGAGGGTGGCAAATTCCCGGATCCGATCCTGAATCTGACCTGGAACCACCTGGATCCGAATAACCCGTCTTTGCCGGAGTTGGCCAAGGAACTAAATGGCCGTGCCATCTCGGACGTCGCCGACGCAGCCACGCAAACCACCATGAAAGCCGGCCAGCAATTGCCCGGATTTTCTTGGTTGCGCGATGACGGTTCCACTTCCTGCGGAAACTGGATCTGGTGCGGCTCCTGGACCGAAGCCGGCTCGTTGGCTCAACGCCGGGGAACGGACGATCCTTCGGGTCTCGGCATCTATCCGAATTGGGGCTGGGCCTGGCCTATGAACCGCCGCGTTCTCTACAATCGCGCCTCCTGCGATCTGAACGGCAAGCCCTGGGATCCGGACCGCCGTCAGGTCTGGTGGAACGAGGCGCAGAAAAAATGGCTCGGCGCCGACGTCCCGGATTTCAAGCCCGATTCCGCGCCCAAGGACCACATGGGTCCCTTCATCATGAATCCCGAAGGCGTGGGCCGGCTGTTTGTTCCATTGGCAGGCATGGCCGACGGACCGTTCCCCGAACATTACGAACCGTTCGAAAGTCCCGTCGCCAACGTTCTGCATCCCGGGCAAGCCAATAATCCTGTCGTCAAGAAATACTCTACCGACATGGACAAATACGGAACTCCCGAGCAGGGATTCACCGTAGTCTGCACAACCTATCGATTAACCGAACACTATCATTACTGGACCAAGAACAATCCCATGAACGTCCAGCTTGTTCCTCAAATGTTCGTCGAAATCCCCGTGGAGCTCGCGGCCGACCTGGGTATCAAAGGCGGCGCGAAAGTGAAAGTCACAAGCGCACGCGGAACCTACATTGCGAAAGCCATGGTCACCCATCGCATCAAGCCCATGACCATCGATGGCAAAAAAGTCTACCAGATCGGGATCCCCATCCATCAGGGCTATCGCGGTATTCAAGAAGACGCCGGCAAGGAATCCAAAACCCTGGCCAACCTGCTCTCTCCCACCGTGACCGACCCAAACGCCTACACCCCGGAATTCAAAGGCTTCCTAGTGAAACTGGAGAAAGCATGAGTCATCCCACCTTGCCATCACTCCAGCCCCCGTGGCGCACGCACTCCTGCGTGCCGCGTCGGCACTCATGCCGACGCTTGGAATTAAAAAAATTCCTATGAGCAACGGCACACTCGAAATCAAAGCCATCTCCGGCCACGCCGGGCCCGTCGCCGGCCGCGACACCTCGCGCGATTACGACGTCTGCAAGCTCATCGACGTCACCACCTGCATCGGTTGCAAAGCGTGCGAAGTAGCATGTCTCGAATGGAACGGCTATCCCTTCCGCGAAACCGTTTTCGACAATACGTATCAAACCATGCCGGATCTCGCATGGAACTACTACAATCTGATCCGCTTCAACGAACACGTCGCCGAAGACGGAACCTTCAGTTGGCTCATGCGCAAGGACGGCTGCATGCACTGCGCCGATCCCGGTTGCCTGCTGGCCTGTCCCGCCGATGGAGCCATCGTGCAATACGCCAACGGCATTGTAGATTTCAACCAGGATAACTGCATCGGCTGCCAATATTGCGTGACCGGCTGCCCATTCAACATTCCCAAGTTCAACCACGAGACCAAGAAGGTCCATAAATGCACGCTCTGCTCGGACCGCGTAGGCGCTGGCCTTGAGCCGGCGTGTATCAAGGCGTGTCCCACCGGCTGCCTCCACTTCGGCAGTAAGGACGACATGAAGGACCTGGCCGAAAAGCGCGTCAAGCAACTGCATGAGCACACCTCGCACACTAGCGCCGGTGTTTACGATCCCCCCGGCGTCGGCGGAACGCACGTCATCTACGTGCTCCACGATATCGACCATCCGCAGTATTACGGCGGCTTGCCCAAGGACCCGCGCGTTCCCCTCCTGGTCAGGATCTGGAAGGGTCCACTAAAATGGCTGGGCAATTTCGCGCTCGTGGCCGGGTTAGTGACAGCCGCCGCGCACTTTGTACGGTTCGGTCCTAAGAAGGTCGAAGAGTCAGAGAAAGAGGAGGTCGTGTGAGCACCGCCGCGGCCACCCACTACGTTTCACCGGACGCTATCCAGCGCTACAGCTTTCACGAACGTGTGATGCACTGGCTCAACGCGCTCGCCTATACCTACTGCCTGGCTACCGGCCTAGCATTTTACACGCCGCATCTTTTCTGGCTGGCGGTAATGTTAGGCGGTGCACCCACCTCGCGTTTCTGGCACCCCATTCTCGGCATCGGCTTCTTCATCGCCATGATCTGGATGCATGTGGTC
>Ga0182024_10018283_pt1 | contig 13066 bp, 11 predicted proteins | sample P32metaG_FD_120480 | JGI IMG/M metagenome (GOLD analysis project Ga0182024, IMG submission 120480) | Permafrost microbial communities from Stordalen Mire, Sweden - P3-2 metaG (Illumina Assembly) | ecosystem: Environmental > Terrestrial > Soil > Wetlands > Permafrost | place: Sweden: Stordalen...
CACCCGATCAACGAGCTTCTGCGCAATCTCGCGATGCGTCGTGAACTTGCCGCCCGCCACCGTGATCAGCCCCGACGCGCTTTCGAGTATCACTTCCTCGCGCGGCACCGACGACGGCGCCTCTTTCTCTTCCCTGATGAGCGCGCGCAGTCCCGCAAAGCTCGTCGCCACGTCGGCATTTGTCAGCTTGATTCCCGGCAAGCTCTCGGCCAGCACCGCGAGCAGATATTCGACGTCGCCAATTTCCGTCCTGACGCTCGCGGGATCGCCCGCGAAATCAGTGTCGGTCGTACCGACCAGCACGTAGCGGTCATGCGGCATCACGAACACAATTCGTCCATGCTCGTCGGCCAGCACGATCGACTCGCGCACCGGCAGATCCGTCCGCGCGAACACCAGGTGCACGCCCTTGGTCAATCTCACGCACGGCTTGATTGCCGGATCGTCCATCCGCCGAATGTCATCCACCCACGGGCCGGCCGCATTCAGAAATTTCTTCGCGCGAATTTCACCGATGGCGCCGCCGAGCAAATCCCGCACGCTCGCCGACGCGATCTTGCCGCCGGCGATGCTGAAACTCTCGACCGCGGTGTAATTCGCAACCGCTGCACCGTGCAAATCCGCGTCGAGCACGTTCTCAAACGTGACGCGCGCATCATCGGCCCACGCGTCGAAGTACATCGCGCCGCCGGTCAAGCCGTCGCGGCTGAGCGCGGGCTCGGTCTCGCGCACCTCGGACGCATTCAGACTCGAGTGCCACTCCTTGAACGGCATCCGCGCCAACAGGTCGTACAGCGTGAGCCCCATCGCCATCGTGAAACGATTGAAGCCGCGCTTGCGATAAACGGGAAACAGAAACTGAATCGGATGCACCAGGTGCGGCGCCGTGCGATGCCGCAAGCGCTCGCGCTCGCGCAGTGCTGCGTAGACGAGTTTGAACTGCCCCTGCGGGAGATAGCGGAAGCCGCCATGAATCAGCTTCGACGATCGCGACGACGTCGCGCCCGCGAAATCGCCGCGGTCGATCAGCGCAACTTTCAGCCCGCGCATCGACGCGTCGCGTGCGACCGCCGCGCCATTGATACCCGCGCCGATTACCACGAGATCGAATTCCTCATCGCGAAATCGCGCCAGGCTCTTTTGACGATTCAGGGTCGAGGCCAAATCAGTCTTCTGGATCTTCCTGGAACGAGTAGCGCTCCTCGGTCCACGGATCGGCATGGTTGTGATAGCCGCGAACTTCCCAGAATCCGCGCCGGTCTATGTCGGCGAACTCGAGCGCGCGCACCCACTTGGCGCTCTTCCATCCGTACAGCTTCGGCACGATCAGCCGCAGCGGAAATCCGTGCTCCGGCTCGAGATCGCGCCCGTCATGCCGATGCGCCAGCATGACGTCGTCGTCGAGGAACTCGTTCAGCGGCAGGTTGGTCGTGTAATCGCCATCGCAATGAACGATTACGTGACGCGCTTCGGGACTGAGCTCCACCAGCTTCATCAGGTCCGCAACCCGAACGCCTTCCCACGCGTTGTCGAGCCGCGACCAGGTCGTCACGCAATGAAAGTCGGCAACCTCGCGCGACTGCGGCAGCGCGCGAAATTCCTCGTAGGAAAATCGCAGCGGTTTCTCGACCAGGCCCACAACTTTGAAATCCCACGCCTCCGGATCAAACTGCGGCGTAGGACCGTATGTCAGAACGGGAAATTTGTCAGTCAGGATCTGCCCCGGCGGAACCCGCGCGGCAATGTCCTTAGAGCTGAGCGGCTTCGCCATAGGAATCACTATTTATCCGACCGATCGATCTGGCGAAAGGGTTCGGTTGCAATCGCAATCGCGCGCACGCGCGAAGAACCTAACCCCTTCCCTCGAGGGAAGGGGAACAATCACCAAGAGAGGTCGCAGCTCTCCCCCGAACCTGAGAGCGAAATGTCGTCCTCGACATTTCGCGATTAGCACCGGGTGCAGGGGTCACCCCTGCCCAAGGAAGTGTGAAACCCACGGCGGGTTTCACATTTGATTAAGTGATTTGCCCTTCCCCTCACCCCCGTGACATCGCCCGCACGATCGCCGCCGTCACCTCGCTCGTCGACGCTTTCCCGCCTACGTCGCGCGTCAGTACTTTGCCCGCCCTCAGCACCGACGCTGTCGCCGCGCGAATCTTGTCGCCGGCTGCACGATTCTCCAGGTAGTCGAGCATCATCGCACTCGACAGGATCATCGCAATCGGATTGGCGACGCCCTTGCCCGCGATATCCGGCGCCGTCCCATGCACCGCCTCGAAAATCGCGCCCTTGTCGCCGTAGTTCGCGCCCGGCACGAGCCCCAGTCCTCCGACCAGCCCGGCGCACAAGTCCGACACGATGTCGCCGTACAGATTTTCCAGCAGCAGCACGTCGAACGATTCGGGCTGCGTCACCAGCCGCATGCAAGCCGCATCGACGATTTGCTCCTGGTAGCGAATCGACTTGTAACTCTCCGACACCGCGCGCGCGCACTTCAGAAACAAGCCGTCCGACAGCTTCATTATATTGGCTTTGTGAATCGCGGTGACGGATTTGCGCCGATGCGTCCGCGCATACTCGAACGCGAACTTCGCGATTCGCCGCGACGCGCGCGCGGTGATCACCTTGATACTCTCGACCACGCCCGGCGCGATCTCGTGCTCGATCCCCGAATACAGGTCCTCGGTATTCTCGCGCACCACGATCAGATCCACGTTGTTGAACGGCGTATGCACGCCGGCAAAGTTCATCGTCGGGCGCACGTTGGCGTAGAGGTCGAAGGTGCGCCGCAGATGCACGTTGATTGAGCGCCATCCTTCGGCGACGCGCGTCTCGAGTGGCCCCTTGAGCGCGACCCGCGTGCGTTTGAGCGATTCGATAAGCGCGTCGGGCACCGGAGTTCCGAAGCGCCGAAACGCGTTCATCCCCGCGGCCTGCCGATCCCATTCGATCTTGATTCCGGTCGCCTCGATCACCGCAAGCGCCGCGCTCACCACTTCAGGCCCGACCCCGTCGCCGGGAATCAGCGTCACTGCGCGAGGATTGTGGTGCGATTTGGCGCGCCGCGATATTATCGGCGCGATCGATGTGGCACTTGATGTCCCGCTTCCGCGTTTTTTTCTCACAGCCATCCGGTCTAAGAGATCGTTGGATGGCATTCAATGCCTGATCGATACGAACTCGATGCAGCGGCGATGGCATCGATTGGCGATCGGCGACACCTTCGACGTCGAATGGCCGCTGCGCCGCAAATAGCGATCGACAAACCTCAGTAATTCACCAGCCCGACGAAGACGTCGCTGACGTTTGTCCCCGTCGGCCCCGTGACGAACAGTCCCCCCGACGCCTTGTAAAAATTGTACGAGTCGTTGCGCGTCAATGCGGTCGTAGCACTTACTCCCGCGCCCTCGCCGTCCGCGACCGTGTCCGGCGATGCGAACGCGCCCGCCGCGTCGGTGGGCCCGTCGATTCCGTCGGTGCCCGCGACCAGCGCCGCGATTCGCCGCCCGCGCCCGATTTGCGACAGCTCGATTCCCATCGCGAGCGCGCATTGCTGCGCGCGTCCGCCCTTTCCGCCCCCGCGCACCGTCACGACCGGCTCGCCACCCGCGACGATGCACACCCGCTCATGCGTGATCGCGCACATATATTCGGCGAGTGCGCGGCCCGCGTCGTTGGCCTCTCCGTGCAACGCTTTCCATCGTTGCGGATGATACCCAAGTCCCGCCGCGGCGCGCTCGGCCCCTTCCAGAGCCAGATTGCTGTCGCCAATGATTACGTTGGTAACGCGTTCGAGGATCGGATCGCCCGTCTTCACCATCGCGCCAACTTCGCCCGCGACCGCGCGCTCCAGGTACGATCGCACCGCCTCGGGCGCACGGCCCCACACGCTGCGCCGCTTGAGCACCGAGACCGCGTCGCCAAAGCTGCTCCAATCGCCCGCGGTCAGCCCCGAGCCAATCGTCGCCAAATCATTGCCCGGCACGTCGGAAATAATCAGGCCGAGCACGCGCGCACCTCCGCAATGGTGCAACAGGCGTCCGCCCTTTACGGCTGACAGATGCTTGCGCACGATATTGAGCTCGCGAATCGACGCTCCGGCCTTGAGCAGCGCCTGGTTCACCGCGATCTTGTCGTCGAGCGTGAGTCCCTCGGCCGGCCGCGTGAACATCGCCGACGCTCCCCCGCTCAGCGCGACGATCACCAGGTCATCCGCCGTCGTTGCATGCAACATCTCGCACGCCAGATGCGCGGCTTGCTCCGACGATTCGTCGGGGACCGGATGCGCCGACGCGACGACGCGAATCTTCGAGCCCGGCGACAACATCGCCGAACAGGCGGTCCGCTGATCTTTTGTGATAACGGCAATCGCGTCGGCCAGCCGGTCACCGATTCGGCGCTCGATCTCGTGCGCCATCCCGGCCGCAGCTTTGCCCACCGCCAGCAGCAGAATTCGCGCCGCGCCTGCAATTAGGTCGGGAACCTGCTCCGACGCTGGACATTGCCCGTCCATCGCGCGACCAACGAGCAGAGCGGGATCGACCGCCGCAACCGCCGCGCGATAAATGGTTTCCAGGTCGGCTCTCTCCTGTCGTTGTGTATTCATTTGTCATCCTGACGAAGCGAGCAACGCGAGCGGCAGGAAGGATCTCGGACAGCTTCGCGGCAGCGAAGCCGGTACCGGTTCAGAAATCGCGAAGCGGTCCTTCGCTCTGATGCCGTCGCAAAATTCAGCGCTTCAACGCGCGAATCTTCCCCGATGCTTCCGCCACCAGCACGACATCCGCCATCGCGATGAACAACCCCGTGCCGACGACGCCCGGAATCGCCAGCAGTTCGCGATCCAGCCGCGCCGGATTCGCAATCTTCTTCACCGCGCAGTCGAGAATCAAGTTCCCGTTGTCGGTGACGAACTGGCGCCCGTCATTCTCGCGAACGCGCGGCTTCATCCCCATCGCTTTGATCTTCGCGCTCACCAGCGGCACTCCAAACGGCACCACTTCGATCGGGATACTCCCGCGATCCCCCAATCTCTTGACGAGCTTCTCGTAACCAATCAGCACAATGAACCGCCGTGACGACGCCGCCACGATTTTCTCGCGCACCAGTGCACCGCCATAGCCCTTGATCAGATTGAGCCGCGGATCGACCTCGTCAGCCCCATCGAAGTCGGTGTCGATTCTTCCCGCCTCGGCGAGCGTGATGATCGGAATCCCCGCGGTGCGCCCCAGTTCCTCGGCAGGTGTGGAAGTAGGAACTCCGCGCACGTCGATCCCACTGGCTCCCAGAGCCCGAATGAACGCACTAGCCGCCCGCCCCGTCCCCAGCCCTATAGTATGCCCCGGCTTAACAAAGCGCAGCGCATACTCCCCAAGCCCCTCCAGCGATGCGTCATCAGCCGCCATCAGCTATTCCTTCATGTGCGCGCGCAACAACGCCGGACGCCCGAGCGTCCGGCGAGATTCTTCGCCGCAACGGCTCAGAATGACACGAGCGGCCGCGCGCTTTTTTTGGTGATCCTTTTTTTGTGTCATCCTGAGCGAAGCGAAGGATCTCGCGCTCTCCAGCGCGTTTGCCGGAACACCGCGCGCTTCGTAGTCGCGCCCGAGACGCGCATCGCCCGCTTCATCAGCCCATCGTCAATATCGATCGTCGTCCGCACGGTTCACCGGAGTTCTCGATTCGTGTTTCGTTCTCCTGAACTAAAAATGTTTCACGTGAAACATTCTGCTCGAAACCCCAGCAAGTTACGCCTCTTTTTGGTGAAAAGGTCCCCTAACTTTGCCCACTACGGCTTTCCGTTGCGCAGCAATTGCATGAATTCCTGGCGCGTCTCCGTGTTGGTGCGGAATACGCCCAGCATCGCCGACGTCGTGACGAACGAATTCTGCTTCTCGACTCCGCGCATCCGCATGCACAGATGCTCGGCCTCCAGCACGACGGCGACGCCGAGCGGGTCGATCTCCGACATCAGAGTCTGCGCAATCTGCGTCGTCAGCCGCTCCTGCACCTGCAGGCGCCGCGCGTAGATCTCTACCATCCGCGCCAGTTTCGAGATTCCGACGATCTTGCGATTAGGCAGGTACGCGACGTGCGCCTTGCCCATAAACGGCAGCAGGTGATGCTCGCACAGGGAATAAAAATCCAAATCCTTGCACAGGATCATTTCCTGGTAGTCTTGCTCCGAGAACAGCGCGCCGTTGATCGCTTCCTTCGGATCCTTGGCGTAGCCGCTGGTCAGGAACTCGTAAGCCTTCGCGACGCGCATGGGCGTGCGCTCGAGTCCTTCGCGATCCGGATCTTCGCCGATATGCCGCAGGATGACGCGCACCGCGTCTTCGACCTTGGCGGTACCCGACGCACCGTTCTTGTCGGCGCCAACTTTGGCTCGTGAACCATTTGCCTGCGTTCGGTTCATTTACCGATCTCCTTGCGCCACCGGCTGAACTGAAGTGCCAGCTCGATTGCGAGTGATGGGCCGCCCCCGCTCATGATGATGAACCCGGCGGCGTCGCGAGCCAACGACTTCATCAGTGCCAGGTTCTCGCGGAGCGACACCGCGCGCACCTCTTCTTCGCTCATCCCGGCGAATCTGTCCAGATGGCTCCGCGCTCCGCTCAGGTCCTTCACGCGGTCGATCAGGTAATTGGCCATCGCCTCGCGCTTGACCGGCAGGATTCCGAGCATCGTCTTGATTCCCAGGCTGTTCGCCTTCGCGGCGAAGCGCCGCCCGGTCTCGGCGTCGAATACCGGCTGCGTGATCACGAAGCACGCACCCGCGGCGGCCTTGCGCTCGAGCAGTTCGAACTCGCGCTCGATATTTTTTCGGTTCGGGTTCGCGACCGATCCCGCGACAATCGACGGAAGCGCCTTCAGCAGCGCTTTGCCCTCGCCGGTGTCGCCGCGATTCAACGCCGCGACCATCGCCAGCAATCCGTATGCGTCGATATCGTGCGAGACGACTGCGTTGCCGTCGGCGCCGGGCGGAATCTTGTCGCCGCTGAGCGCCACTACTGCGTCGATTCCAATTGCGGCGGCGCCCAGCAGATCCGATTTCAGCGCGAAGCGGTTGCGGTCGCGGCATGAGACGTTGAGCACAACCGGAATCTTCAGACGCTCCTTGATTGCCGCGCCGAAAACCAGCCCCGACATTTTTACTTTGCCGAGCGCGTTGTCAGTGAGGTTGATCGCGTCGACCTGTCCGGCGAGCTCGCCGAGACGCCTTAGCAGCGGCGCCGGATTGATTCCGCGCGGCGGCGATACCTCGAGCCAGAGCGCGGGCGCGGCGGCGTTCAGACTGTCGAGGATTGAAGGCAACGGATCGCCCCGCGGATACGTGGATAAGCCGGCGCTTCAGGCCTGGCGGCGCTCGGTCGCTTTGACCTTCTGATATTTGCGGTAGTCGTATCCTGTCGCCATCGCCATCAACAGCGGTTCCATTCCACCTTCACGCTCGCGGCGCAGCACTCGCAGACGTTCGAAGAACTCGCGGAAGTCCTTGTCCACGCGATGCTTGCCGTCGACCGGCGCCAGAAAGAAGTCATGCAGGCGCGTCACCGTGAAACGCAGCGACGAAAAGCGCAGCTCGTTGGGAAACGCGTCCCATTCCGCCAGCGACAGCGTTCGGACCGACTCGTAGCCCGACAGCAGGTAGCGGAAGCGGTCGAGCGAGTACGCGCCATCGACGAAGCACAACGCGTTGACCGCGGTCGCGATATCGAAAATGAACTTGCCGCGGCACGCGGCGTCGAAATCGAGCATCGCTGTCAGCTTCTCGCCGCGGAACAGCAGATTGTCCGAGAAAATATCGCCGTGGATCACGCCCTTGGGCAGTTTGCCTTCGAGATATCGCGTCAGGTACTCGACTTCGTCGTCGAGCGTGCGGCAGATTTTGCGGAAATAGTTCGGCAGCCGGTTGCGCACGGTCAGGTACAGGTCGGCGATTCGCTCGAAGCTGAAGCGGTTGTCGATTCCCTTTTTGTAAGCCTTGCCGATCACGTGCAGGTCGCCGAGCGCGTGGCCGATCGTCTCGAGCTGGCTCGGCTTCATGCGCGCGGGCACCAGCACCTTGCCTTCCTGGTACTTGAACAGCGACACGCAGCGGTTGTTGAAGTTGCGGTAGAAGCGGCCCATCCGATCCTGCATCGGATGCGGGCACGGGAACGCATGCTTGCGCAGAAACGACAGCAGATCGATCTCGCGCTTCAGCTCGTTCTCGCCCTTGACCTCGTCCACCCGCAGCAGGAATTTGCCCTTGGCCGCTTCGAGCACGTAGTTGGTGTTGACCGAGCCTTCGGGAATGCCGGTCGCGCTGGTGACGCGGCCAAGGCCGTAGTCGTCCGCCAACTCCTTGAGAAACGGTTTGCTTAGCTCGGTGTAAACGGCCATAAGAGCGCGGGCAGATCAATTGGGGACTGTCAGCCCGCCAAGTCTAAGGGGTGGCTGGCACCTCGTCAACTAGGGGCCTCGAAACCCTTGTAAAATGGGGGTTTCGTGAATTCCTCAAGCTGGCCCGAAGCGGCCAACGCGATCTCAAAGTTGCGTCAACCATCGAGCCCGGATAAATCAATCGCATGCCGACACCCAAAAAGACCACCGCCAAAATTCCGACGAAGACCGCAGCCGCGACCTCGAAGAGCGCCAGCGTCGCGCTCGAGGGAAAGAAGGCGCCGGCCTTCGCGCTGCTCGACGCCGACGGAAAAACCGTCGCGCTCAAAGATCTGATCGGCGCGAGTAATCTCGTGCTGTATTTCTACCCGAAGGACATGACGCCCGGATGCACGATCGAGGCGTGCAGCTTTCGCGACAATATCGCGCCGATCAAAAAGCTCGGCGCCAGAGTCGTCGGAGTCAGCGGCGACTCGACTGATTCGCACGGCAAGTTCATCGCCAAGCACGACCTCAACTTCCCGCTGCTCGCCGATCCCGGCAACAAGGTCTGCAAGCTCTACGGCGTGTACAAGATGAAGTCGCTCTATGGGCGCGAGTTCATGGGTATCGAGCGCACCACCTTTGTCATCGACAAAGCGGGCATCGTGCGCCGCGTCTTCCCCAAGGTCAAGGTGAACGGCCACACCGAAGAAGTGCTCGAGGCGCTCAAGCAGATCGGCTAGCTGAAAACGTCGGGGCCGGTGGCGCATCGCCCACCGGCCCCGGTTTCGTACGATTTGCACTATCTCGTCAGGCCATCATCCCTGCGGCCCATTCGGCACGAACGGGCACCCCGGATCCGTCGGGGTCGCTAGCGGCGCGGTCGTCACCGGCGTATTGAGCGACGGCGAATTCTGGAAATCGAACATGTCCAGCAGCGGGTCGGCGTTTTCGTCGCGCTCGGTCAGCGACAGATGCGATCCGGAGAAGCCGTGGTGAGTACTTAAGAAGCGCTCCTCGATCAACGCGAGCATCGAGGTGTGATCGCCCACCGTATGCGACACATAGTGCGGCCTGGAAAACGGCGACACCGCGATGAACGGCACCCGGAAGCCGAGCTGATCGAAGTTCGCGCAGTCGCGGGGATAGGCCCCGAAATCGGTGAAGGCTGCGCAGATTGCAAGCGCCTCCATTCGGCTGACGGTGCATTGCGCGCCGTTGCCCGGCGTCTCGCTCAGAGGCGGATTCGAGAGATCGGCGCACTGGCCGGGATCGATACCGTCGGGATTGAGTCTTCCATGCTGCGGCGCCGGCGCAGGCGCGACGTGATCGTAGAAACCGCCGTGTTCGTCATACGTGATGAAGATAATCGAATCCTTCCAGCTCACGCTGTTGCGTACGGCGTTCACTACCGTCGATACAAAGTCCTCGCCTTTTCGAATGTCGGTCGGCGGATGCTCATCGTCCTCGGTGGCCGGTCCGAAAACAAACCCGAGGTTCGGATCGACGAAAGAAACGGATGGCAGCGTGCCGGCCGCGGCTTGCGTAAGAAACGTGGAGACCGGCAGGACGTGCGGCGGGGTGGTAAAGGGGAAAACGGTCGGACGGAAAATTCCCGAAAGCGGCACGTCTGAGAAGTAGTTCGTCCAGGTGACGTGGTTCGCGTCCAGCAGATCGTAAATCGTCCCCGTGATCGGCTTGTATCCACCCGGTGGCGGAAGGATTTCGGACGTCGTCAGATGGCCGAACGACGTCGCCGCCGCCGCATAGGAGCGGTTCGGGAAGGTTTGCCCGATGACGGAACAGAAGTAGCGATCGTCGATCGCAAAGTTCTCCGCCAGGTTGTAGTAGAACGGCAGATCGGCCTGCGTGTAAAAGCCCATCGTATCGTCGCTGTTGGGAGTCTCGGGCCCGTTGTCAGGCTGTCCCTGTGTGGTCATGTCGTTTCGAAGCACGAAACCGTCGTTGGGGCTGAAGAAAATCGTCGCCGCCGGATCGTTGAAATTAGCCTCGATATGGCTGCCCGACCAGGAGTGATCCAAATCCGGCCCGGTGCAGAATTTCTGCTCGTGGAAAGCCTGCACGATGCTTCCGTCGTCGTCCAGATTCGAGTTCGCACATTTGAAGTTGCCGCTCGAATCGACCCGGCACGTCAGTCCGTCCACGCATTGATGATCGTTTCCCTGGTCGCCTCCTCCGCCGTCGCCGCCGTCGCCGCCGCCACCGCCCATATCGCTCGTGCGGATTAATTTCCCCTCTCGACGCTGATTTCTGCACTGATGATACGGGCCACCCGGCACATACGGCAGCGCGCCGAAGTAGTTGTCAAACGAGTGGTTCTCCTGCATCACGATGATGATGTGATTCACATTCTGGAGACCGCCGTTGCCTCCGGGGTGATCTCCATCCGCGCGTGCTGTGGCGATCCACAGTCCCAGCGCCGCCATCGAGATGAGCAAGTTGGCCGCTACGATACCTCTGCGTCTCATCGTTTCCTCCTCGATTCGACGGGGTGATTGATTTGGCCTGCGCTACCCCCGAAGCAGCGCAGTCCGGCACAAATGACCTTGTGCGAAACGTGATGAAATTCCCGGCGATGCTGAAACGCAAGGCAAAATCGTACCGAGACGCAACAACGATGCGTTTAGACGAGTCTATGCGATTCAGATTGGGTCGAGCTTGCGATTTATGGCGGCGCGAGATGCCTTAAGAGGCGGCAGCGCTGGTCGTACCGAGCAGATTGTCACGCAGAAATGCGCGGAGTTCGGGCTCGACGCGCTTGCCGAGATCGTGCGATGCCTGCGGGAAGTACAAGGTCTCGACTTTCGCGCCACGTGCGCGCAATTCATCGGCGAGCTTGACTGCCTGTCGCACGGGCATCCGATTGTCCTGTTGGCCGTGCATGATCAGTACGCTGCACTCGAGCCTCGCCGGCAGATGCGCGATCACACTGCGCTCCTTCAGTATCCGCTTGCTCGGCCACACTTCGCGCAGAATCGACAGCTTGGTGCGCAGCGGCGCTTCGGGCCACAGCGTCAGCGGATCGTAGCATCCTGATTCCAGGATCAGCGCGCGCGGACGCGAGTCGTAGTCCATCAGCAGTCCTGCAGCGACTGCGCCATGCCCCAGTCCCCACACCGCGAGCCGCGACGAATCGACGTCGGTGCGTCCTGCGAGAATGTCCAGCGCCTTGCGCGACGCCAGTACTGACGGCTGCCCCACGAAGCGGCTCGGCCCGGAAGAATTGCCGTAGCCGGGAATGCTGACGCACGCGACCTGGATTCCCATCGCGGCGATTCCCTGGCTCATCTGGACGCATCGATCGACATTGCCTTCGCCGCCGTTGAGCACCAGCAGTCCGGGCCGCCGGCCCAGCTCGGCGCTGCGCGTCAGGTAGCCTTCTATATGGTAATTCTTGGGCCCCTGCGCGACGTCGAAGTTAAACTGATCGACGTTCTTGTAGTTCGACGCGATCGATTTGCCGGGAATATGGCACGCGATCGCCGACCCGGCGAGCATGATCGCCACAATAGAAAGTTTCGCAAATCGTCGCGGTGAAAGATGATGCATATTTAATGGTGAACGAGCAGATGCGTTCGGCAGTCGTCAGACATCGGCCCGTAATGTACTCGCATTGTCATTATTTTAAAACAGGCTGTCGTGAGGCGCGTAACATACCGCATTGAATCGCACCGGGGTTTGACCGATACTGCTTGATTCGCAAGCGCTATATTTATTTTAGTGCGTAATCGAATTCGGTAAAAGCAATGGCAACGCAGGCACAACCCGTCTCTCAAGCATCCGCGGCAATTGATTTCGACAAAAACGGCGGCGTCGTCGCCGCGATCGCCGTCGATCACCTGAGCCATCGCGTGCTGACCGTCGCCTACATGAATCGCGAAGCTTTCGACGAGACCGTCGCAACCGGCCGCGCGTGCTACTTCTCGCGCTCGCGCAACAAGCTGTGGCGCAAGGGTGAGGAGTCGGGAAATTTTCAGATCGTGCACGAGATTCGCATCGACTGCGACGCCGACGCGCTCGTGATCGCCGTCGAGCAGCGCGGCGACGGAGCCGCATGCCACGAGGGCTACGAGTCGTGCTTCTTCCGCAAGCTCGACGCCGGCGCGTGGAAAATCGTCGAGCAGCGCAAAGTCGATCCCGCCAAGTACGGCCCCAGCTATGGGCACCAGTCGAAAAAGTCGGCCGGCTGATCGTCGTCGGGAAAGCGCATGGCTGACCAGGTTTTGAAATTCGGCATTCCGAAAGGAAGCCTCGAGGAGCAGACGCTCGAGCTGATGCGCAAATCGGGCTGGCGCATCACGGTTGGCTCGCGCTCGTACATACCGACCACCGACGACGCGACGCTTAGCTGCCGCATCCTGCGGCCGCAGGAGATGCCGCGCTACATCGCCGACGGATCGCTCGACGCGGGCATCACGGGCAGCGATTGGATCGTCGAGAACAACGTTACGTTGCATCAGGTCGAGAGCTTCATCTATGCGAAGGCGACGCTGACGCCTTCGCGATGGGTGCTATGCGTGCGCAACGACTCTCCGGTCAAGCGGCTCGAGGATCTTCAGGGCAAGCGCATCGCAACCGAGCTCGTGCAGTTCGTCAAGCGAATCCTCTCCGAGCGCAAGGTCAAAGCGGAAGTTGAATTTTCATGGGGCGCGACCGAGGCCAAGGTCGCCGAAGG
>Ga0182024_10018284_pt1 | contig 13064 bp, 9 predicted proteins | sample P32metaG_FD_120480 | JGI IMG/M metagenome (GOLD analysis project Ga0182024, IMG submission 120480) | Permafrost microbial communities from Stordalen Mire, Sweden - P3-2 metaG (Illumina Assembly) | ecosystem: Environmental > Terrestrial > Soil > Wetlands > Permafrost | place: Sweden: Stordalen...
CAAGTATCCCATAAATTCACCGACCGACCAACTGGTCCAAAACAACACGATTGCCGGCAGCGCCTGGATCAGGCGTCCACGGTAGGGATGGCGGGATGCCACCCGGTGACAAACACGTAATGTTTGTAAAGCAGGCAACAGCAGTGCAATTGCCAGGTAGGGCAATCGCATCCAGGCAGAATGTTTGGCAAAGCGCATGCCGGCAAAGCCGCGACCGTGGTGGAAAGGAACGGCAGTGACGTTGGTGAGATTCCAGCAATTGATGTTGGTGACGGACAATTTCGCATCAGCTTGCAGTTTTTCGCCGGATTGCAGCAATATCGAGTTGATGAACACTTCGCGAAAACCGTCAGCCAATGCCCCTTGATCGGCTAGCGAATTCAAGGTTTCCCGCTTGTAAGAAAGATTATTGCCGGGCAGCGCCTCCACTTGTCCTGCGAAAGGCGGCATGAAACGTGCATATTCGCAGAAGAAGATGCCCCAATCCAGACCCTTTTGAAATTCACCTGGAACTACGGCGCCGCCGATTGCTTGAAACTCGGAGTCGTGGGCGGCGCGAAGATCCTCGGTCCATGACTGCGAAATCAGGCAGTCATCTTCAAGCAGTGCGACGATATCGCCGGCACTGCGCTCGACGCCAATCGTGCGCATTTGCGGCACAGTTGCGCCGGGCGGGGCTTCGACCCAGGTGAACGGCGAATACAGTTGGCGCAAATGCTCTGGTAGTTCTCGGCTGGAATCCCGCACAACAAGCACCTCTACGCCATCAGCCTGGGGCAAAATTGCTGACAAGCAACGCTCGAGCAACAGCGGTGTGTTGAATGAAACCACTACCAGCGATAGGCTTGCGGTCTTGTTCCGCGCTTGGCTCATGTCAGGTATAAAGCACTGTCACCTGGACCGATCGCGTAACCGACGCATTCGCCAATCGCCCAGGCAATCATGAATATGAGGATGTATGGCAGTGAAAGTGCGAACTGCCAGAGATGTTGTTTTTTAGTCAGCACTCTTCGAGAAATGCGCAGCAGCAACATCGGCGGCAGCAGCGGCGAGCACATCAGATAAAACAATCGCTTCGGCCCAGTCACCGATTCATTCCTCGTGCCGGCGAAGGCGCGCGAATAGTGAAAGCGCTCGGCGAGAAAATCGGTAAACTTGAAATGTTTCTTGTGAATCACCTTCACCGTCGGATCCGACCAGAGCTGCTTGCCCTCAGCTTCTAACTGACAATGAACGAACGTTTCCCAGTATTCTTCCTGAATCGTGTCTTTCAAATCTGTAATCGCTTCGCGCTTGTATGAAACGTTTGGACCGGGCAAGTCGTGCACTACTCCGTCGGTGACGGGGCTGATGAAATTGCTGTACTCGCAAAAGAAAACTGCCCAATCGATGATGCGCTGTGTCGCGCCATTGTCGACTGCGCCGCCGATCGCCAGGGCCGGGTTTTTCTCGTGGGCTCGAATCAGTGATTTGTACCAGTCGACTGGTGGAATGCAGTGATCCTCTGTGATGGCGATGATCCGTCCTTTTGCCTGAGCCAGAGCGGCTGCGCGCAACTTGGGTACGCTCTGCTTTTCGTCGAACGCGAGCAAATGAATGGCAGGATATTGCCTGCGCACCGGTGTGGTCACTTCGTCGCCGATGCAGTCGGCTACTATGACTTCAGCGTCGACCGAGCCTTCCTGTTTGCTGAGAGCGGCAAGGCACTCACGCAAATAGTCCCAACCGTTGATCGACGCTATGATGACCGAGATGTCTGGCATACTGCTAAATTTGTTCTAAAACGGCGGAGCGTCCGCCGCGAAAATTTTATTAGAAGTAAGGAGCATAACACCTGCACGTAAGATAAAGTCTTACTCTTTCTGCGGGTCTTTGTAGGCGGGGTTTGTGGTAGAGAAGGTTGCCGTTGTTGGTGCAGGCCTGATGGGGCAATGGCATAGCCACTTTGCCAAGAGGTGCGGCGCCGAGATTGACGCAATTGTTGATGTCGATCAATCGCGGGCGCGCGTTCTGGCTGATAAATTTGGCTGCGCCTCCACGTATTCGGATGTGGAGAGCATGCTTAGCCAGTCACGTGCAGAAGTGATTCACATCTGCACACCCACTGCCGCTCACTTGCAGTTGGTCGAAATTTGCATTGCCCGTGGGCGTCATGTTCTTGTGGAAAAGCCGTTGGTCAGCGATGTGAAAGCCACGCGCGCTCTGTTAAGCAGCGCTCAGGTGCAAGGACTCTTGCTCAATCCTGTGCATCAGTTTCCCTTCCAGCGGGGATTTCTCGAGTTACAAGAGCGCCTCGACAGCGTCGGCGCATTTGTCGAGCTGCAATTTTTGACCTGTTCGGCTGGCGGCGACGGCAAATTGGGACAGGCGCGGCGAGACGTCATGCTGGAAATTTTGCCGCATCCGATTTCGTTGTTGTTCAGATTGTTTCGCGGTCAATTGCCCGCCGAGGCGTTCAAAGTGATCGGCTGGACCGAAGACGATCTCCACTTGATCGCCGAACAGGCGAGCACCACAATTTCAATCGTTATTAGTTTGCGCGGACGCCCCACCCGCAATCAGCTAAACCTGATCGGCACGGCTGGAACGGCTCATCTGGACCTGTTCCATGGATTCGCCCTGTTCGAACAAGGTCAAGTTTCACGCGCCGCAAAAATATTAAAACCGCTGAAATTTGGTGCGGGCATGTTGGTAAAAGCAGGAACCAACCTGGCAGTTCGCGCCGCGGCGGAAGAGCCTGCCTATCCGGGATTGCGCCAGCTGATCGCTCGGTTTTATGCAGCCGTGAAGAACAAAACAGCGGCGCCAATATCGGACGCTGAAATCATATCTGCGGCCGAGTTGATGGAGATAGTGAGAAGTGCTTTTTGAATTTATGGAACTGCTGACGCAGTAAACGATGCCACCTCTGTAACGCAGGTGGATATTTGCCGCAGATCTATCGTATAAAAGGTGCATATTCAATTGATTCAATGTTGAATATGCGTTCTTTTGTTTTATAATTCTCATATTCTACTAAGAGGCGGCGGTTTGTATGTTTTGTGCGCGACCTGGTCGGGGCGTAGGTCTTGCCATCTGCATTTTGTCTCTAGGGACAGCGTCATCGGCTCAAAGTGCCGATGACGGCGCATCATCACCGCGGCTCCCGTTAGCCGATGCGCTCAAATCTTTTCGCATTGAATGCAAAGATTTCGGCAATCGTTATGTGAAAAGGGATCCCAGTGGCGGTGTACACATAAGCGCACCCGGCTTGCATGTCGATGTGACCGGATCTGCCGCGCAGCATAATTTGCATGTGCAAGCTCCATTCGTCAACATCAATCGGGCGCCGCTTGCCTCTAATCAGGCTGTGACTCCGGTGAATAAAAATCAGACAGGACAAATGCCGGGCAAGCGCACCATCGTCAAGACAGCGACTGCGCCGTTAGGCAGTATCGGATCTGGTGGCACCGTCGCCTCAGCTGACAAGGCGAAATTAGCTGCCGGCAGGAAAATTGCCGCGCCCGAGCTGAGCAACAAGGCTAAATCTGTACAAATGGCAAAGGCTGTTTCGTCCCCACCGTGGAAACCGGCTGCTGTGTTGGGACCTGGTTCAAAGCGCCCGGTATCAGCGTCTGTTTTGTCCGCTGCTTCATCAACTTCGGCCAAGCCGTCGACAACCCCGTCATCACCGCCAAGAACGAAATCCCTGGCGCTTTCCAGTGCAGAGTATTCACCAAATGCGAAACCGGTCGCGCCGGTTTCGACGGCACTGTCGGGTTCTTTTGATAAAACCGCCGCCAATTTTGATCCTCAAGTGAATGCACCGTCAGCGGTGTCGACTCAAGGGCGTTATGCCCCCATCGCTGGCGGCGCTGCCCAGAAATATCAGGCGCTTGAACCAGTCCAGTCGTCCGCCCCGGCGACGTCAGCAGCCAATCCTGCGCCCGAAATCTCACGGACGGAAAATACCACGCCCATTTCCACTGCCGCTGCATCGCCGACTGCAGTTGAAGCTGCTGCCGGTGCTCCTGTTCGATTGCTGCCGGCTCATTTACCGCCACCACTGCCGATCCGGATCATGCCTGCACTGGCGGATAACTCTCAAGGTGGCTATTCGGCACAGGCCAATGACGGTGGTGTGCATGTTCCATTTGTTGATGTGACCCCAGCTCGCAATGGCCATAAGCACGTTCACGTGCATCTGCCGTTCCTCCATGTAGATCATGACGGAAACCAGGGCGGCGTGCAGGTTCGCGGTCCATTGGTCAATGTGGACAAAACGCCTGGGCAGCCGGCGTACGTACGTGCTCCGTTCACTCAAGTCAATCCCGCCGGCGCTCCCGGTACCAGCGTGCGAGCCCCGCTAACGTCAGTCGATAAGAACCCGGGCCAACCGGCGCAGGTACGCGCGCCCTTCACCAACGTTCATAACGGCACTAACCCGGCTGGCGTTTCAGTGCACGCGCCGCTGGTGAAAGTTGACAAAAATCCCGGCCAACCTGCCGCAGTACAAGCGCCGTTCACCAAAGTAAACAACCCCCCGATCCATCCTTAAGCCTGACACTACATTTAGTGCACCGGAGTTTTTTCCGTTTCAGGAACTTCAGCTTTTATTGTCTGGGCAGGAGCCTCAGCTGCGCGCGTCTTGACGCGTTTGCGCAGGCTCTTGTAGTCCTTATGCGAGCTAAATCTTTCTTTGATGTCGATCGCCACGGTGCCTACTTGTTTGAGCACAGAAGAAGCGAGCGTTGGGCCGCCGCGGCACTCTTTGCAAAACTCAGTGGGAGGAACGAACATTTTGAAAGAGTTGCACATGCGTTGGGCAGCCGGTGACTCCAGCACTTCCATCAATGTTTGTTTGTGCAGATCGCCGACAACGTTTTTGCCGTCGTAATCGATGCAGCATGTCGTTACTTCGCCGGAGGCGAGGATACCGAAGTCATCGCGGAATGCCGCCGAGCAACCGCCGATCATGGCCTTGTAGGGCTTGCTGCTCTGTCCGCGTTGCTCGCGCACCCAGAACTCTTGGATGCGACTGAACGCCAAACTGATGCCATCGAAAATGAAGTATTCCCCGTCAATTGGCTTGAGCGGCACTTTAGCCCAATTGCCCAGGGGACGTCCGTACTTTTTCGCCATCTCGAAAACATAGTCGCGGAACATAGCGGCGACTTTCATATTGTCTTCTTCGCTGGTCAAATGCTCGTAGGGATCTGCCATCTTTAACGCCGCAGCGTGCGAGCGGATGAAGAATTTGAGGCAAAGTTCAGTCTGTGTGCCGGTGCGAATCTTGTCCTCAATCAAGCCTTTGGTGCGGATGATGTATTCATCCAGCGTCAGCTTGCCACCGCGTAAGCGCATGTTGAAGGCGGTGTCGTTTGGTGTGCGAAAGCCCACTTCCAGTCTGGTCAAATTGTTGTCGAACAGGGCGACGTTGCGTTGTGATTCCAGCAAGCTGCCGTTGGTGAGGAGCCTTACCCGCAATCCGCGTTCTTCCGCGTATCCGGTCAATAAGCACAAATCCTTGTGAAGATAGGGTTCACCCATGAGGTGGAAAGTGATGAACTCTGTTAAATCATTTTCTGCTATTTGATCGATGATGCTCTTTGCGAACCCGGTGTCCATCATCTCTTTCTTTCGAGTCTGCTGGTCGATGGGGCAGTAGTCGCACGTAAAGTTGCAGGCGTTGGTAATTTCTAGATAAATAATCTTGAATCGTTTCACAACAGAGCCTCTTCTTCTTCGGCATACCCCAGCCGCAATTTAAACTTGGCGCGCGGCATATACCAGTGTCGTATCCGTGATTGAGCGGGGGAGCTTGAGCAAGTCGTCCCTACTCATTGGACCTGAATTATTCGTGGTGGACAAGTCGAGTGGATAGTCAAGTGCGGTTTATACATTTAAAAGGATAGAAAATCGAAAAACCTATCCCTTTAGAAGGATAAATTTTGCTGCTGGCATCCATTTAATGCGCTTGTTGGTATCCGTCAATTCCTGTTTCGCAAAAGCCTTTGCTAAGCCAAGTCCAGTGCCCACTATACCATTGTCAATGTTGGACTTTTATTGAAGTGATGTAAGCTTCGATGCATTGGCGATGTCTGACGCAGGGGCAATGCCGCGCATCGCCTGCGATTCAGGCCAGGACGGGACGTAGATACAATGGGCGGTGCCGCGCATCGCACGGATTCAAGCCCGGACCTCAAACTGATTGTTTCGCAGTCGTTAGAGGGAGCTGCAGCTCTCGCCTGCGCCGAACAGGTTGCCCACCCACTCGCCTGCAGCCCACAGGCATATGCAAAGAAATGATGCAGCGCTGCTGGATAACAACTCTTTGCGATACTGATGTTTTGACCAACCGCGCTCCCACAGCCTGGTTGTCAGAAGGATTGGCAAAATTGGACCGGTGAGGCAATACGCAGCACGTTTGAACACCGATATCTTGTTAGCGCGCATACCGCCGAAGCACCGCCCGTGGTTATATCTTCGGATCGCGATCTGATCGATGCTCAGGCGGCGGTTGTAGTAAACCGTGATATCAGGCTGGTTATGCATGGTCTTTCCGTCGGCATACAGCTGCTTGCAATAGAACGTCTTCCAAAAGCCTTGTTGATCTAATTCGGGCGATATGGCCAAACAATCGCGCTTGAAGATGACGTTGTTTCCCGGCAAATCACATGTCTGTGCCGCCGTAAATGGCGGCAAAAATTGCGCATAGTCACAGAAGAACAGCCCAGTGTTGATCGTGCCCAAGTCTGAGCCGGGAACGACAGATCCGCCGATTGCCGAATCCTCACAGCTTGCATGTGCAGCAACTGCGGACACTGCCCAGTTTCGAGCAAAGGTGCAATGACCCTCACTGAGCGCCACGAGCGGTGCTGTGCTCTCGACTGTGCCGCCTCCATGCAATTGCGGCAAAGATCTTCCTTGGCAGCGCACAAAACGCACCGGCTTGCCGGCGAACCGGCTGCTCAGGCTGCTGATGGCCGCATGGGGCGGTCCCTCTGCCAGAATTATTTCCAGTTGGTTGGCGGTGACACCGTCTTGTTGCAGCAGCGAATCGAGGCAGCGAGCGGTTTCCTCAGGCGTTCCCTGCGAGGCGACAATAATAGCCAGATCAGGCGGGGACATAATTCTTACTATGCAAGTAGCCTTGAATCTCTCCGAGTGACCAGCCGGTCATGAAGTAAATCAGCCAGGGCAGCCCGATTACGTAGTATTTGAGCCAATCAGGGCGGCTGGTGGCAACGCGCTTACCAATCCGCAACACCAGATACGGCATCAATATCGGTGCGGCGCAAATTCGTATAAGTTTGATCAGTCCGCTGGTATTCGGGCGAGACGAGCCATAGTGTGCACCGTGCTTGAATCGCACTCGGAAATAATCGCTGGCACTATCGGTGGTGCCAAGCCTGACCTCGACTTTGGGGGACATGTAGAGGGTTCCGCCCGACTGGCGCAGCGCATGATGAAAGAGCGTCTCCCAGAAGCCGTTTTGCCTGTCGGTCCAGCAACGATCCAAAGCCTCTTTGCGGTATGCGGCGTTATCACCAGGTATATCTGCGACCAGTCCGTCGGCCGCTGGTGGCATAAACGCCGAGTAGCGCGAGAAATAGACAGCCCAATCCATGGCAGTGCCACCGATCGGCGCCCCGATAGCCCCACCGAGACCGGCGCAGTCCGTTCTGCTGCGCGCTTGACTGAGGATGCTTTCGATCCAATTTCCTGCCGGAATGCAGTGGGCAGTAGTGATTGCTACGATCGGTGCACTGGCGCGTTCCATTCCCACCCCCCAGAGGTAGGGCACCAGCTTGTCTCCGTCTAAATGGATCAACGTCACATTGGGAAATCGACTGGAGACGATTTTATCCGTTCCATCGCTGGAGCTGTCTGCCACCAATAATTCTGCATTGAGCCCACTCAGTTGCGCGAGCACGGAATCGAGGCATTCACTGACCGTACTTCTGGCGTTTTGAGCGCCTACTACGACTGAGATCTCTGCCTGCATAGCTCGCTTTGGTCATGCTCCTAGAGGGTGGCTTGATAGCCGGCTGTGATCGACTGCGGCGTGCGGCGCAGCTCGACTGTTTGTCCCAGTTGGGCAGACTTGTATCCGGCAAAAATGATGCGCAGAATCTCTCGCGCATATATTGCTGCGTCTTGCGGGCGTTGGCTGAATGTTCTGTCTTGCAGAATCTGCTGCAAGTGCGCTGCCGTCGCTTTTGCAAAAGCGGGAAACCGTTCGTGGGCCAGCAGTCGAGATTGACCGTCTCTTTCCACTCGCACCTCGCCGCCTTTGACGACGCTGAGCTGCGCCATTGGCGCCGTTCGGCCCATGAAGCGGGTCAACTCGAGCTTTGCCCGTGCTACCCCTCCCAGCGAGGCCCGCAATGAAGCTTTTTCGCAATCGAGGCGCATCTCGAGATAGCGCTCCGGCGCATTGCTGACTCGATTGAGCGCTAGTGTCGCCAACCGCTCTTCGGAAAAACGCAGCGTCATTTGCACCAAAACGTCGGCATCATATTCCGGACGCACTCGCGGCGTGTGGCATGTGACAGCCTCCGGCAATCCGCCCATGAAGTGGCAGATCAAATCCAACGGGTGAGAGCCGAATTCGTATAAGGTCGATTGCTTGAGCTGAGCCCGCCAAGAAAGCCCTTCGTGGGCTGGTGGGTGAAACATCTGTTGCCAGCATTGGATGAAAAACAGTCTGCCTAGATCGCCGGAAACGATCAAGTCGCGCGCCGTTCGATACGTGTTCATGTAGCGATATTGAGTGTTTACGCGCACCATACGATTGACTCGGCTGGCTTCCGCCAGGACCTCGTCGGCATCTTCCATGGTCAGCACGAAAGGTTTTTCGCACAAGACATCTGCTCCGTGTTGCAGCGAAAGCAGGCATAACTCTTTATGAGAATCAGGCGGTGTGCCGATAATGACGAGATCAGGTTGCTCCCGTTGCAGCAGCTCACGCGAATCTTCATAGATTGCCGGAATTTTGAATTTGTCGCGCATGTGCACGAGGCGCTCAGGACGCGGATCGCTCGCCGCCACTATTTGAATTCCCGACACTGCGGCGCAAGCGGGAAGATGAATGTTCTCCGCGACTTTGCCTAGACCAAGGACGGCGGTTCTAATCATGAGACACCTTCAATTACGACTCCATTTTGTCAGGGATAGACGTGGCGATCTTGATCACGTTCGCGGTCGGTGAACAAACACAGATCACAGTTTTCGTGCGACGAAGCCGCAGGAATGACCGAACGGCAGCGAGATGCCGGCGCCGATCATCAAGGATTCCAAATAAAGCTCGAATTGCAGCAAGTGGTTGAGCCAGGCGAAACCGGCAGCATATGGTTTGATTTTCAAGCCGGGGCCGATGGCGTCGGTATGGTGATGATGCTGATGGCGGCGGGCAGCGGTAAAGACTTCGCGTAATGCCGCCACTGCGCTGGGAAACATGTTCAGATATGTCGCTCGCTCGACCACGAACCCCTGAGACTCGAGCATGCGCGTCACCGTGGGCACATCGTAGCGCCGGTACTGGTCGCGGTCGGCGCCCTCTAATTCGAGATGACCGAGGCGTGAATTTGTGCGTAAATAAAGCAGTCCGCCGGAGGCCAGCAGCCGAGCAAATTCAACGATCGCCACATCATCAGCGCCGGCAGGAGAGAGATGCTGCAGCGTGTCGATACAGATGATCAGATCGAAGGACTTTGACGGCAGGGGAACTTCTGTAGCGCTGCCCAGAATCAACTTTTGAGCGCCGCGCTGCTGGCAAAACTTTAGAGCGTGCTCGGAAACATCAAGTCCGACAACTTCGCCATCAAGTGGATATCGTTCCTTTAAGTAATTGATCAAAAGCCCGGTGCCACAACCGATGTCGAGCACGCGCAACTTGTGCACGCTCCGTCTCGCTTGCTTCAGCAATGCGTCCATCGCATCGCGCATGCCCTGAGCCCACCAGTGTTTCTCCTCAATATCATAAAGCCGCTGATAATACTCAGGCTGAAATATTTGCGGTGCTTGTTCGACTTTCTGACTCATTTGTCTTGTCCTATGCAGGCTGAAGTTACAGTGCGCGGGGCGCTAGGGACCAATTGAGCAACGGGTTGCCGTTTTGCGGGACGCCAGGTGGCGATCAATGATTGAATTTCGTCGGGTGTGATTATTCGTGTCAGCACCATCAGCAGTGCATAGACCAAGCCTCCTAGCACGACCCGCATATAGAGGTTGGGAATGACGGCAGAAGCATACAACACGCAGACCATTATGGCGCTGCAAAATATAGGTTTGACTGCATAGCGCCCGAGTGGCACATGACTGATCAACCGGCGAGTGTAGGTATACTCCAGAATCAAGATCAGAGCTTCGGAAGCAAAAGTGGCACAGGCTGCTGCCGTTATGCCGTATTTAGGAATCAGTGTCAGGTTCAGCCCAATATTAAGGACCGCCGCCGCCGCCATAATGCGAAAATCTATCACCTGCTGATTGAAGGTAATCATTACCAGGCGGTAGTTGGTTCTGACAAACATCATGCAGATACCGGCAAGCAAAATCTGGAAGGGCAAAGCTGCCGGCGCGTAATCTTTGCCGTAGACCTGCAGGATGATTGGTTGGGCCAGGGTGATGCCACCGGCGATGATACCGATGGAAAGGGCGGTCGTCAGCCTGACGCTGCGTTTGAACATCGCTTCTACCGTTTGGAAGCCGCTGACGTAAGCGTGCGCCACCAGTGGCCGCAAAGCCGCATAATAAGCCATGGCTATGGTAGTCGGTACCCAGACAATTCGCAGCGCTGCTCCGTAGAGTCCCGCGCCCTGTGTTCCCAGCCATACGCCGATCAAAAGCAGGTCGAAGTTGGTTGTGATCATGCCCATCACCTGCGAGCCGCACAACGGAATCGCGCTTGAGACCAGCTTCTTCAGATACGTCCAATCGATAAGCCACTCAGGAAAACCGTGCCGGTGAACGAACAAAGTGAGCAGGAATGAAACCGCCAATAATCGCCCCGCCAGAAAGAAAATCGGCATCAGCACCGCATCGTTGGTTCCATGAATGAGACCATAAGCGCCTGCCGCTAACGTGCATTGGGCGATCATTTCAGCGACCGCACTGGGCCACATCTCTTTGCCGCCCAGAAAAAACCAGCTCAAATCCAATGCGTTGGCAATCAAGGAAATTCCATATAGATCAATGATCACTTTCGCGTAAGGTGAAATCGGTGTTAGCCACGCAAAAATCGCCAATCCGGCAATTGCCGGAATCAAGAGCATCGCGCGGCAGCGAATCACCGTTCCGACCAGCTTGTTCACCGGCGATGTGGCGCGGCTGACCTCGAACGGGCCATAAGCATCGAATCCGCAATCGACTAAGAGTCCGGCATATAGAAGAGCGCCCGTGGCAAAAACAATAATGCCGAAACGTTCCGGCAATAAGACCTGCGCGATGTGCACAGTGGTGACGAAGGCCAGCAGCCGGCTTGAAAGTTGACCGATCGACAGGACCGCGAAATTTCGGCTAACTGTATTGTTGCCAGCGCTCATCAATGTTCCCGTAAGGTTCTATATATCGCCCACGCTCAGCGGGTGCACCTATACTAGCACCGGTGCCAAGTAGTGCTCATGACGCATGGTTCAGATAAGATCGCCGGCAACAAAACAAGAAATTTTGTGAGCGATTGAAGGCAACCTGAATAGAAATTAGTAATTGCCGTGATTTCTATATACGTAGACCGTCAACATGCTACGGCAGGGGCGTTGCCAAACCGTAGAAACAAATCAACTGGCCGCCGATTCCCTATATTACTTTTTTCGTCTTTACTAGTGTGCCGATGTTTTGAGATCCTCTATTGCGCAAGCATACATCCTGCTTGGCAACATGGATGCTCGCATACTACGTAACCTGCACTCGTCCAACGAATTGATTTCGGCGGCGCGGGTGAGCAATAAGGGGACAAGCTAAATGGCTTTAAAAGCCCGGGTTCCTGGCCAAACAAACTTATTTAGTGACAATCCGGCCGATGATCTACCGCTGGAGCCGCGTGGCGGGCGTAAGTTCGTCGTGCTGGGCGGAGGTGTAGCCGGGCTGGTTGCCGCGCGCGAGCTGCTCAGGCGCGGATGCTCCGTCACTTTGATCGAGCGCGCCCCGGTGCTGGGTGGCTTGGCTCGCACTTTTGAGAAGGACGGGTTCAAGTTTGATATTGGCGGACATCGTTTTCACAGCAACAATCCATCCGTGGTGCAGTGGCTGAAAGACCTGATGAAGGACGATCTGCTCACCGTTCCCAGAACCAGCCACATCTATATCAACAAGCAATTTGTTAACTATCCGATTCAATTTCCCGGTGCCCTGAAGATTTTTTCGCCGCTGAAAGCGGTGCAGATGCTGACCAGCTATATCTCTGCCAAACTGACTGATTCGAAAAAACCAGAAGTGTCGTTTGAGGATTGGGTAGTAAAACGTTACGGGCGCGCACTTTACGAAGTCTTCTTCGAACCTTATACAGAAAAGGTTTGGGGCATACCTTGCCGCGAATTATCGGCCACATGGGCGTCGCAGAGAATCGGCATTCCCAGCATGTGGCGTGCAATTAAACATGCGATTGCGCCGCCGAAAGTAGCTGCGGCGACCGCAATCTCTGAATTCTATTATCCGCGCTCCGGTTTCGGCATGATTCCTCAAGCCCTGGCTCAGGAAATCGTCGATATGGGCGGCACAATAGAGACCGGCGCAACGCTGCAGAGCTGCACGCCGACGCGCCACGAAGGTTTCAATGTCGTGATCGAGAAACAGGACAAGACGATCGAAAGCATCGAGTGCAATCATGTTGTCTCGACAATTCCGCTCAATGCCTTACTGGGTTCCATTCCAGAAGATCTGGGCAGCAAAGAAGTGCTGGCCAAATACGAGCTTGAGTATCGCGACATCATTTGCTTGTTTATTGCGCTGAAGAAAAAACAAGTCAGCGAAGACAGCTGGACTTATTTCCCGATGCGCAATTTGACCTTCGGCAGAACGCACGAGCCGAAGAATTGGTCTAAGGAAATGGTTCCCAGCGACGACTACACATCCTTATGTGTGGA
>Ga0182024_10018285_pt1 | contig 13063 bp, 11 predicted proteins | sample P32metaG_FD_120480 | JGI IMG/M metagenome (GOLD analysis project Ga0182024, IMG submission 120480) | Permafrost microbial communities from Stordalen Mire, Sweden - P3-2 metaG (Illumina Assembly) | ecosystem: Environmental > Terrestrial > Soil > Wetlands > Permafrost | place: Sweden: Stordalen...
ATGGGTGTGTTTGGAGGCTGTTGCGATTTTCGGGCGCGGGGGAGTTCTCAGTGAGTGTGCGCAGATTGGTGCTCGGAGTATTATGCGTTTGAGGTTCGGCTAGTTACTGTTGCTGGGGGCTGATATGAGCGTGGTGATATCGCTGCTGCGTGGCGTGAACCTGGGAAGCTACCAGAAGATCAATATGGAAGCGCTGCGGGCACTCTATGCATCGATCGGGTTGCGTGAGGCGCAATCTTATATACAGAGCGGCAACGTAGTGTTCCGGACCGAGCGTAAAGATGTCGACGCGCTCGCCAGGAAAATCGAAGATGCGATCGAGAGCAAGTTCGGGTTCCGTCCTCCGGTGGTGCTGCGCACTGCGGCGGAACTGCGCGAGGTGATTGCCAAAAATCCGTTCGCAAAACGCACCGGGATTGACCATAGCAAGCTTCTGGTAAGCTTTCTGGTTAGCGATCCTGCCGCGGCGAATCGAGAGCTGGTCCGCAAGATGAAATTCGATCCGGAGCAATTGCACGTCGGTTCGCGCCACCTCTATATCTACTTCCCTACGGGCATAGGGCGCACAAAACTTAACACGAAAATGATCGAGAAAACGCTGCACACAACCGGAACCGGTCGAAACTGGAATTCAGTTCTAAAGTTGCTGGAAATGGCGGAAAGCCTGGAAACATCCTAAAAGGTTCGGCACGGCAACCCACCGATCACGCCGACCAAGCGCGGGTGTCGTTGCCACCGAGGATTCATTGGCTGCTAGGAAGAACCCAGAGACACCGGCGCAAACCTAAGACGATTCGAATCGCGCACTTGAGTTCTACCGTCATGCCGAGTTCTCCGAGCCGGCTTATGCTTCTTACATTCAGTTTCTGCGGAATCGCGGGCAGATCACCGCAGCAGACGACCCTAACTTGGCAATGCATGCCCACCAACGGGTAACAGCGTGGCAGGAAAGCAAAACCAAAGGTTTCCTCGGCAGACTTGGTGCTGGGGCGTTTTTTGCAATCGACTTTGGGTCAGCGAGTGTTCTTGGGTTACGCACAGCTAGCGTCGCCGCTGTTCCTTTGGTCGCTGGCTTTCATGACTTTCGGAGCGGTGGTGTTCCGAAATGCCGGACGCAAGGAAGCCACCGCGGAGCATCTCCCGCGATTCTCGGCATTCTGGTACAGTTTGGGACTCTTCTTACCGGTGGTGGATCTTGGAGTAGCGAAGAACTGGAGGCCATCGCAGAAGTCGTTTCCGTTGCTCACCTATGCTCGCATTCACCAGCTTGCGGGATGGATTTTGATACCGGTGACCCTGGCGGCATTAACCGGGGCGTTTAAGCAGCAGGTCGGGGCGCTAAAAACCAACGGCAACTGAGTTCTGATTGCGATGGCTCTGGACCATTAACTCATCCGGGCAAGTTCCACTCGATGCCGCGAAAAAACATTCTTACTTTGTTAGCGGGCGGAGATCGACGAACGGTCGGCCGCGCGGATCGAGTGGCGGCGATGGTGTCGAAGGACTCGAGCCTATTTCCGGAGCTGATGGCAGGTTTTTGGTCCGAGGATGTGCTGGTGCGAATGCGCGCGGCGGACGCGGCGGAGAAGGTTACCCGGACGAATCGCGAATTGCTCCGGCCCTACAAGAAGGAACTGCTGGGCTTGATGAGCGAGGCCGAGGAACAAGAATTGCGTTGGCATCTGGCGGTGATGGTTCCGCGGCTTTTGCTGAATGCCGAGGAACGGCGGCTCGCGGCATCTTGGTTGAACAAGTATCTGGACGATCGAAGCTCGATCGTGAAGACATTCGCGCTTCAGGGGCTGGCCGACCTGGCCCAGGACGACGTTAGTATTCAGCCTGGCGTGATCGAGATTCTACGCGAGGCTACTCGCAATGGCACGGCTGCGATGAAAGCTCGCAGCCATAAGCTGCTGTTTCAACTCGAACGTCTTTGACGATGGCTATCGCCGGCCGGATGTCATCTTCCGGAATTTGCAATTCGGATGATTGCCCCCAAGCTGCGTTCTACGTCATCACCGGTGGTCGCCCAGCTTGAAACGCTGATTCGCATTGCGGTGCGTCCATGCCACTCCGTGCCGCCACACCAGCACGTACCATCTTTTTGCACGTCCCGGATCACTCGTTGAGTTTCCTCGGCGCTCCCAAACGACACCAGCACTTGATTCAGCACTACATCATTCAATACTTCGAAGCCCGCGGCACGAAGACGTTGCCCGAAGACCGCCGCGAAGCGGCAGTTTCGCTCGATCAGTTCCCGCAGGCCGTCGCGTCCGAGCGACCGCATGGCCGCCCACAGTTCCACTCCCCGCGCGCGCCGCGAGGCTTCCGGAGTGTAGTAGCAAGGTTCGCGCACGCCGCTCCCCGGCAGGTACGCGGCGCTGAACGCGAAGGCTTCGCGCAGATGATCTGCCTGGCGAACCACGGCAAGTCCGGAATCGTAGGGCACGTTCAGCCACTTGTGGCAATCGATGGCCCAGGAATCGGCAGCGGCGGCACCTTCGAGCAGAGGTGCGTAACGCGGGGACACCGCCGCCCACAGTCCGAAAGCACCGTCCACATGCACCCAGGCCCCAGCCTCCTGCGCGCTCGCACATATTTCCCTGGCGGGATCGAACGCGCCGCTGTTTACGTTGCCGGCCTGAATACAGACGATGGTACGCGCGTCGAGTTTCGGAAGCATGTCGGATTTCATCCGGCCTTGGCTGTCGGCCGGCACTCTGATGACACGGGAGCGTCCAAGACCGAGCAACGACAAAGCCTTGAGTAAGGAGACATGGACCTCCTCACCAACAACGACTCGTATCGCCGGAGCGCCGAATAATCCATTTTCCTCGACGTCCCAACCTGCACCCTTCAGCAGCGTGGTGCGTGCCGCCGCAAGGGCCGAAAAATTCGCCATGGTGGTGCCGGTAACGAAGCCGGCGCCGCACGTCGACGGCAGGCCGAGCAGGTCTACGATCCACGCCAGCACAATTTCCTCGAGCTTCGCTGCTACCGGCGACATGACGGAAAGAGCGGCATTCTGGTCCCAGGCGCCGGCAAGCCAGTTCGTTGCCAGCGCAGCAGGGAGAGCGCCGCCGATGACAAAGCCGAAAAAGCGGCCACCCGCCGTAGCCACGGTGGCGGGCGATCCGACGTCATCGAGCAGTGCTAGAGTTTCGGCTGGGTCGGATGGAGCCCGCGGCAATGTGCCGCCGAGTACAGCCAGTCGCGCGATGTCTGCTTCGCTCGGTGCGGCGGGCTTACTGCTGATGCCCGCCAAATATTTTGCGGATCGAGCCGCTGTCTCCGCTAGCAATTCCTTCATATCCATCTCCTGGGCCCCGACGAGCCATATCGAAGGCGTCCTTATGATGATCGCTCAGCTCAGGGGTTATTGTCGTAACGAAACAACGCGGGGACGCTTGATCAAACCGGCCGATTTGGCCGGTCGAGGGTGTGTGATGAAAAAGGCGGACGAGCTCACACTGGTGCGGTGGCTTTCTCGTTGCGGAGCACGGGGAGGGGCCCTGCGGTTATTCGTACCGCAACGCGACCATGGGATCGAGGTTCATGGTGCGCCGAGCGGGGAGATAGCAGGCCATCAACGCGATCGACAGGACCACCAAGGCCACGGAGGCAATCGTGAATGGATCCGAGGCAGTGACGCCGTACAACAGACTGCGGATCAGGCTTCCCGCGAGCAGCGAAGCCGCTACCCCGGCCAGCAAGCCTAGCGCGACGGGGACCATGCCTTGCCGCAGAATCATCCAGCGCAGATCGGAGACTTGCGCACCGAGAGCTCGGCGGAGTCCTAATTCCTGGCGGCGCTGCTCGACGGAATAGGCCAGCACTCCATAAATCCCGATCGCGGCCAGCCCGAGGGCTAGAACGGCGAAGAGAACCACGAGGGACATCTGAAAGCGGCGGACCGCGACCGATTCGGCTACCACTTCGGTCATCTGCCGGAGATGGACGATCGGAACGGTTGAATCGACGCTTCGAATGGCGCCGCGGAGCGCATTGGCGAGAGCGAGTGGCTCGGACCTGGTGCGGACCACCAGCGAAGCATGCGAGCCACTCCAGTCGTTGGTAACGTCGCCAGTCTGCACATAGACCATCAATAGCGGAGGTTGATCGAGCGCCACGCTGCGGATGTCTCCGACTACGCCGATGATCTCAGTGAGCGGCCGATCATCGCCGCCTTGGTGGAACTGCTTGCCGATGGGATTCTCGCCGGGCCAAACCTTGTCCGCGACACTCTGCGAAATCAGGGCAACGTGTTGCTGGGCGTCGCTTTCCGCGGTGAAGCGGCCTTGCCGCAACGGAATACCCGCGGCCTGAAAATAATCGGGGGTGACGAAGCGAAAGCTGGCGATGGGAGCGCGCAATGGGTCAGTCACGCGGCCCGACGCCAGGATGCTGTTTACTTCCTCCTGTCCTTCGAAGGGCAGCTTGCTGATCCAGCCGGCGTGGCTGACGCACGGCAGCTGTTCGACCTGGCGGAGAGCGGATTGGTAGAAGGATTTTTTTTGCAGAGCGGTGGTGTAGGTCTGAGGCGGCAAAGTGACGTCAATGGTGAGAGCACACTCGGCCAAGAAGCCCTTATCCACGGCGAGCAGACGGACCAGGCTCATGACCAGCAGTCCCGCAACAATCAGAAGCAACGTGCTTGCACCTACTTCGAATCCGATGAGCGATTCCCGCAGACGCCGGGTGCGCCGACTTTCGGTTGCGGTGATCGCGCCGGATTTCAGAGCATGGTGAGGCTCGGTACGCGTGACCCGCCAGGCGGGCAGCGTGCCAAAAACAATTCCAGTCATCGTGGACAACAGAAACGCGAAACCCAGGACGCGAGTGTCCAGGCGCACTTCGTCGAGCCGCGGGAGATCGATGGGACCCCAGCGGACCAGTTGGTGCAAGCTCAGGTAAGCGAGGCCGATCCCCAGCAGGCCTCCGAAAACGCTGAGCAGAATACTTTCCGTGAGCATCTGGCGGACTAGCCGCGAACGGGACGCGCCGAGAGTGGTGCGAATCGCCGATTCGCGCAGCCGATTGGGAATTCGTGCCAGCAGCAGGCCGGCCAGATTGGCGCAAACGATCAGCAGCATCGCTGCCACCCCGCCGAGCAACAGCAATAATCCGCGGCGCGCGGGACCGACCACTTGCGTCTCGAGCGGCCAGAGTTCCGCGTGCAGATCGACATTTTCCTTGGCGTCCCTGACGATCTGGGCCTGAATGATGTTGAGTTCCGCCAACGCTTGCTGCGGGCTGACGCCGGGCTTGAGTCTGGCGATCGCGGCGTAATCGAACTCACCTAGCAGCGAAAACTTCGCGGGGTCCAGGCCCAGCGGCTTGAAGAAGTCGAGCTGCGGTGCAAAGTCGGTGAGCGGGCCAAGCTGGGCGGCTTTTGGAAACCGAAAGGTTGGCGGGAGGATGCCGACGACCACATCGGCTTCGCCGTCAAGGGTGATGGATCTGCCGATCAAAGACGGGTCGGCATGAAAACGGTCACGCCAGAAGGAATCGGTAAGGATGACCACGTGGTCGTTTCCGGGGTGGTCTTCGTCAGCAAGAAAACTGCGGCCGAGTTGCGGTTGAACGCCCAGGACATCGAACAGGTTCGCGGAAGCGCGGCCACCGTGAATTTCCTGAGACTCGCCGGCTGCGGTCAATATCCTTCCCGCAGGCTCGACGATGGCAATCTGCTCGAAAGAACGGCACTGGCTCTGCCACCTGAGGAAACCACTCAGGTTCGCAGGGAAGGAAGGATAAAATTGAGCCATCTCGGAAATGCCTTCGCGGATGAGGTAGAGCTTATCGGGCTGGCGATAGGCTAGCGGACGCAGCAGTACGGCGTTGATGATGGAGAACATCGCGGTGGTGGCGCCGATGCCGAGCGCCAGAGTGAGAATGGCGATCGTCGCGAAAGTGGGGGCTTTGCGCAGCATGCGCAAGCCGTAGCGCAAATCCTGGAGGAGGGATTCGAAAAAATTGGCGCCTCGGGCGTCGCGGCACCCTTCTTTTGCCTTCTCGATGCCCCCGAACTCGAGACGCGCGCGACGCATCGCTTCCTTTGGCGGCATGCCACGACGAACTAATTCTTCGGAGTACGCTTCCAGGTGGAAGCGAAGTTCCGTGTTCATTTCGGTTTCCATGCGCGAACGGCGCAGGCTCGCCGCGGCCCAGGAACGGAAACGAGCCCACAGGGTCATACTTCCTCCGGCTTGGTGCCCAGGATTCCGGCGATGACTTCTGTCATTTGGTTCCACTTTTCTGCTTCGGTTTGCAGACGGCGCTTCCCCGCTGCGGTGAGGCGATAGTATTTGGCCTTGCGATTGTTTTCGGACTCGCCCCATTCACTGGTGATCCATCCCTGATGTTCCAGGCGATACAGCGCTGGGTAGAGCGAGCCTTGCTGAATTTCGAGGCGGTCTTTCGAGATTTGCTGGATGCGCAGCAGGACGCCGTAGCCATGCAGCGGGCCCAGGGAAACGGCTTTAAGGATCAGCAAGTCGAGAGTGCCTTGCAGAAGGTCGAGTGGCTTGTCCACGTGGAAGGTCTCTCCTAGATGCCCTAGGAATATAACGCCGCTCTCCTTGACAGTCAAGGAGACTGTTGGCACGGGCCGCCGTTTGCACGGGGCGCTAAAAACCAACAGCCAGGGCGAAACATTTCAAAACCGCGGAGAGGCAAATGAGCATGGCGAGCCTATCCGCTTTCACTGCTGGAAAAAATTCGGGTATGGGGATCGATATGTGGTTTACAGTGATGGCCGCCGGGAGGCCCCTTTCATGAAACCCAATTCAAATACAATTTTGACCAGCCGCCGCGAATTGCTCGCGGGTTCGGCGGGATTGCTGATGGCAGGAGCTGCGGCGGGACTGCCGCTTTCGTCCGTTGCGGCAGAGGCGAATCACCGTTCTTCGAGTCCCACGCCGAACCCTGCACCGCATGGTGCGGACAGCCCGCGTGCGGCTAGCCCGGCGTCGCCCATACGGGTGATCATCGATACCGATCCGGGAGTGGACGACGCGATGGCGATTCTGCTGGCGCTGCGCTCGCCGGAATTGAAAGTGGAGGCGATCACGCCGGTTTCCGGAAACGTGCCGCTATCGATGACGCTGCCGAACGCGCTGCGGCTGGTGGAGATTGCCGGGCGCACGGACATTCCGGTGGCCGCAGGCGCGAGTGTGCCGCTGATGCGTAACCTGGTGACCGCAAAATACGCTCACGGCAACAACGGATTGGGTGGCGTGGAATTTCCCGAGCCGAAAGTGAAGCCAGTGAAGGAGACCGCCACGGAAATCATTTGCCGCATCGTGCGAGCGAATCCCGGGGAGATTACCATTGTCGCGGTGGGTCCGCTGACCAATATGGCGACAGTGCTGCGTTCCGATCCTGAAATCGCCAAGTTGATTCGCGCGATCGTGATCATGGGCGGTTCAATCACCAACGGAAACGTAACTCCTGCGGCGGAATTCAATCTGTATGTGGATCCGGAGGCGGCGCGCATTGTGTTTGACGCCGGAGTTCCGTTGACCATGGTGGGACTCAACGTTACCGAGCAGGTGTTGCTGAACGTGGATCACGTTGCGCAACTGGAGGCGGCGAAAAATCCGGTGGCGCAGGCTGCAGGGAAAATCATGCGCGCGACGATTGGCCGGATCAAACCAACCGGCGATCGCACGGTGGTAGCGATGCACGATCCGCTCACGGTGGCGCATCTGATCGATCCGGCGATTCTTACGCTGAAGGATTACTACGTTGGGATCGAGACTTCGGGCGAGTGGTCGGCGGGCCAGACGGTTGCTTACGCGCATGGGCCGGTGCGGAAGTCGCCGCCGATGGCTACGGCGGGCGGTGCGGATTCCAGTGAGCGGGCTGAAGGGGTGGGGGAGTTTAAACCCAATACCCACGTGGCTGTAGGCGTCGATGCGGATCGGTTTTTTAGGCTTTTGATGTCCAGGTTGACGGCGAACGGCTGAGATAGGCAGGCGCGGGCGGGCGGGGCGACCGCGGATTCCAGATGCGGACTCCGGACTCGCCCAGCCCGGACTGCTTCCTGCTGTCTAGATCTTGCCCCTGCAGCCGCTGTGTTCGCAGGTGCAGCTGATGTCCGGCGTTTTTTCCATTGCTTGGCATTGCGTGCTGCAATACTTTTCTTTGGTCATGCACGAACAGCTCGGGTGCGCGCACTTTTTCAGGTCTGACATTGGATTCTCCTGCCGCCAATTGTTTTGGCTCGGCTCAGACTGAGCGTATGCTGCCGCGCTCGTATTCGGCCATACCCGGAATGATGTACAACGGCGTCGAATCCGCCTGAGTTTTGGGGTTCATGGCGAACAACGAAACACCGTCCCGGCAAAATGAGGACCTACAGATGAAGCACGCTCTGGCTGCATATTTTTCGTCCCGTTCCGCCCGGCTGCCCGCGTTAGGCGTGGTGATAATCTTAGCGCTGGCGATGCTCGCAATTGGCGGAGCACGGGCACAAATCAAGCTCGCGACGGATTCAAAAGCGAGCGATGAGCTGCGCACGGCGCGCGCGCTCGATGCCGCCAGAAAAAATCCGCTCGATCTACGCGCGTTTCTAGTGAACATGCCGAAGGGCGGCGACCTCCACAATCATCTGAGTGGAGCGATCTACGCGGAAACGTGGATTGCCGAGGCCGCTGAAGATCACATGTGCGTTGACCGTGTGACGCTGACGCTAACGCTAACGGCGGCGCCGGCCAATGCCCCGGCCGGTAAGCCTTGCAGTGACGGCAAGGTTCCGGCCAGCGACGCGTTCAGCAATCAGCACCTGTACGACGCACTGGTGGATGCGTTTTCGATGCGCGGGTTTGTTCCCGCCACCGGGGTCACCGCGCACGATCAATTTTTCAACACGTTTGAAAGATTCGGGGCGGTCGGCGAACGCCATTTGGGCGATTGGCTGGACGAAGTGGCCGTGCGGGCGGCGCGGCAGAACGAGCAGTACCTTGAACTCCAGCACACACCGAGTATCGGACACATATTAGCAGTGGCCAATGAAATTGGTTGGGCGGACGACTTCGGGAAATTGCGCGAGCAGTTGCTCGCGCACGGTTTGCGGGACGATGTGGCCGCGGCCCACGCGGATTTCGATCAGGCCGATGCAATGCGCGAGCGGCACGAGCACTGCCAGGTAGCAGAGGCGGTGCCGGCGTGCAAGGTGGAGATTCGTTACTTGTATCAAGTGCTGCGCGGATTTCCGAACAAGGACGTCTACGCGCAACTGGTGGTGGCATTTGAAAGTGCGGCCAGCGATTCCCGAGTGGTAGGCATCGACCTGGTGAGGCCGGAGGACGGCTACATTTCCATGCGCGACTACGATCTGCAGATGCGCATGGTCGGCTTTCTGCACGGCGTGTATCCGGCGGTGCATATCAGCCTGCATGCCGGGGAAATCGCGCCGGGGCAAGTGACGTATGAAGGATTGTGCTGCCACATCCGGCAGGCGGTAGAGGTGGCGCACGCGGAACGAATCGGCCACGGAGTTTCGGTGATGTACGAAGATCGGCCGTACGATTTGCTGCGCGAAATGGCTACCAAGCACGTGATGGTGGAAATCAACCTGACCAGTAACGACGTGATTCTGGGCGTGAAGGGCGCCGACCATCCATTTCCAATCTATCGGAAGGCTGGGGTGCCGGTGGCGCTGTCCAGCGACGATGAGGGCGTGTCGCGGATCGACATCACCCACGAATTCGTGCGCGCGATGGAGACTTACGGCCTTGGTTACGCCGACCTGAAGGAATTAGTGCGCAACAGTATCGAATATAGCTTTCTGCCTGGAGAGAGTTTGTGGCGCGGGGAGCGCGGTGTTTTCACGCATATCGTTCCGGAGTGCGTGGGGAGCAGCGCAGACAAGCCCACTGACAAATGCCAGAGTTTCCTGCAAGCGAATGAGAAAGCGCGGCAGGAATGGGAGCTGGAACATCGTTTCCACGTGTTCGAGCTTTCACACTAACCGGTTGCTCGGGACGCTGGAAACCAAAGTCAAAACACCCACCGTTGGCAGAATCGGCGAAGAGTAGGGCACCCGCAACCCACCCCAGCTCCCACGAATGATCGGCGACGGCGACGCGGCGGGACGCGCGTCTGCCGGAAAATCATTCCATCCCCAGGAAGGCGTAGCGGGCCAGGAATAGGGCGCTCAGGACCCAGATCAGCGGGCTGATTTCCTTATATTTTCCGGTGCCTACTTTAATGAAGGTGTAGGACAGCAAACCCAGGCTAAGACCGGTGGCGATGCTGAAGGTTAGCGGCGTGGCTACGATGGTCATGAAGGCTGGGAAGGCGTCGGTGAAATCTTCCCAGTTTATTTTTGCCACGGTGCCGCACATCAGCGCGCCCACCAGAATCAGCGCGGGAGCGGTGGCGTAGGCGGGAATTGCCGCGACGAGCGGTGCGCAGAACATGGCGGCGATGAAGAGCCCGGCGATGGCTACGTTGCCCAGGCCGGTGCGGGCGCCGGCCGCTACTCCTGCCGCGCTTTCGATGTAGCTGGTCACCGTGGAAGTGCCGGTGAGCGCCCCGACTATGGTGCCGAACGCGTCGGCGAGCAGAGCGCGGCTGGCCCGCGGCAACTTCCCTTCTCGCAGAAATCCGCCCTGCTCGCACACGCCCACCAGGGTGCCTACGTTGTCAAAGAGATCGACGAAGAAAAATACGAAGACCAGTTCCCCGAGCCCCAGCTTGAATGCGTTGCGCAGGTCCAGCTTTAAGAATGTTCCCGACGGATGCGGCAGCGACAGAAAGTGCGCCGGGACATGCGCCAGGCCCAGCGGAATTCCCGCGATCGTGATGGCTACCATGCCGATCAGAATTGCCGCGCCCACGCGCCGCGCCACCAGTATCGCGATCAGCAGCAGGCCAGCGGCGGCCAGCAGTACCTGCGGATCGGAGGCTTTTCCCAGTCCCACGAAGGTGGCCGGATTGGCTACGACCATTTTGGCGTTGCGCAGACCAACGAAGGCGATGAACAGCCCGATGCCCGCGGCGGTGCCGTGCTTCAGGCAGTCGGGAATATCGTTGACGATGTGCTCGCGCACGTTGGTAAGGGTCAGCGCGAGGAATAGTAGTCCGGAGAGCAGCACCACGCCCAGCGCGGTTTGCCACGGCACTCCGCGGCCGATCACGATCGAGTAGGTGAAGTAGGCGTTGAGCGACATTCCGGGAGCAAGCGCGATGGGGTAGTTGGCCCACAGACCCATGATCAGGGTGGCGATCGCGGCGGAGATGCAGGTAGCGAAGAGAACTCCCTCCACCGGCATGCCTGCTTGGGAAAGGATTTGCGGATTTACCACCACGACGTAGGCCATGGTTGCGAACGTGGTCGCGCCGGCGAGCAGCTCGGTGCGAACGGTGGTCTGATTTTCTTTCAGGTGGAAGAGTTTTTCTAGCAACTGCGGGCACTCCGTGAAAAGCGAGCCACTATAGTCACGGGAGAGAGGCGACGTCAACGACAGAAGCGCAAATCCAATGCATCGATTTTTCGGAAGTGGGCGGCGGTGGTGGCTTGTTCTAATGGCGCTGGGTGCAAGTTTTGCTTGTGTCGGTGAGGCTGGGCCGGTAACGTACGCAGCCTTAGTCAGTGATGCCGCCGGACGGCATCGCGAGAAAAATCTTGAACATGAGCGCAACGGAAACCGCGCAGGGCAGCGGCTATGGTTTGCGGCGTGCGGTTCTCTCGCCGCTGGAGACGCTCGCGCAATCGGTCTCTACCATCGCGCCGACTACTACTCCTGCGGCTACTATTCCGCTGGTTTGCGCGCTCAGCGGCAATGGAACATGGCTTGCTTATCTGCTGGCTACGATTGCGATTCTGTTGGTTGCGTTGTGCATAGCGCGCTTCGCGCGATACTCGGCATCGCCTGGGTCGTTGTACACGTATTCGGCCGGGATTTTGCCGCCGTGGCTCTCGGCGGCTACCGCTTGGAGTTTGTTGCTGGCTTACGTGGCTACCGGGTCCAGCGTGATTGGCGGTTTCTACCACTTCGCTAATCTTTTGGTACGCGATGCTACCGGGCACGTTATTTCTACGGTGCTTCTGGCGCTGCTGGTCACCGGCATTTCGATGTGGATCGCTTGGCGCGACGTGAAGATTTCGACGCGGGTGATGCTGTGGGTGGAGGCCGGCTCGGTGCTGGTGATCGTGGTGGTGGTCGCCCTGGTGCTAGGGCGGCACGGCATGCACCTGGACTGGGAACAATTGCATTTGCGCGGCATGAGCGGCAGCGGGCTGCGGTTGGGACTGGTGCTGGCGCTGTTCAGCTTCGTCGGATTCGAATCCGCGACCACCCTGGGCTCCGAAGCGCGCAATCCGCTGCGCACCATTCCCCGCGCGGTGATTCAGAGCGCGTTGCTGGGCGGCGCGTTCTTTATGATCTGCGCGTACACCGAAGTGCTGGCGTTTCACACCGCGGGCGCAGACCTGGGGGCTAGCGAAGCCCCGATGCACGTGGTGGCGGCGGTGGGCGGCGTGCCGGTGCTTGGGCTGCTGATCGATAACGGAGCACTGGTTAGCATGTTTGCTGGGACACTGGCTTGCATCACAGCGGCGGCGCGGGTGTTGCTGTTGATGGCGCACAACGGAATCGTGCATGGAGGATTGCGGGCCACCCACGTCCGCAACGCCACCCCCGCCCGAGCAGTGACGGTGACCAGCATCGCCGCGGTGCTGCCGGTGGTGATTCTGGCGGCGCGCGGAGCGAGCGGGTTGGACGTCTACGGGTGGATGGGTTCACTCGCGGCTTACGGATTTATCGTGGCCTACGCGCTGGTGTGCCTGGCACTGCCGGGTTATCTGCGCATCCACGGCGCGCTGACACCGGGAGCGCGAATCATTCCCGCGTTGGCATCGATCGCGATGCTCCTCGCGCTGGCCGGAAACCTTTATCCGGTACCAGAAGGGCCTTACGGCAAGCTACCATTTGTTTATTTGGCATATCTGCTTGCGGGTCTGATCTGGTTCTGGCTGCACGGCGGGAAGAAGATTTCCACAGCCGGTGGAAATCCGGATAGGTAGTCCGCTCACGGCGCGCCGCTGCGTCCC
>Ga0182024_10018286_pt1 | contig 13063 bp, 8 predicted proteins | sample P32metaG_FD_120480 | JGI IMG/M metagenome (GOLD analysis project Ga0182024, IMG submission 120480) | Permafrost microbial communities from Stordalen Mire, Sweden - P3-2 metaG (Illumina Assembly) | ecosystem: Environmental > Terrestrial > Soil > Wetlands > Permafrost | place: Sweden: Stordalen...
ATCGAGTCCAAAACCCCCAAAAAGCCAGATGTTGCCGGATGCATCCGCCCACATTGTTGCGGCCTGACGCCCACCGGGAGCCGTGGTGCCACTTCCTGTTCCTTGTGTGCCGTAATTGCCTTTCTGATTGGCGACGTTGGAACTGGAAGGCCCGATCCACGTCCACTGATGTGCGGTTAAGTTGTACTCCCAGAGATCATTTAGCAATCCGATCGTTCCTGCTGAGTCCACGCCCTGGCCGCCAAAAAGCCAGGCATTCCCTGATGCGTCAGTGGTCGTTGCAGCAGCCCATCGCCCTCCAGGAACTCCTCCAGGCGCCCCTTGCGTGCCATAGCTGCCGGTCGTGTTTTCTGTGGTCGTGCCTCCCACGAAGCTCCATGGGCAAGAGCTGGTACCCGCGCCGGAGCCATCAACCGAAGCACCAGGAGTGCACTTCCAAACGTCATTGAGTAACCCCTCCGCTCCCGTGCTGTCGATTCCCTGGCCACCAAACAAATAAAGGTCGCCGGAAGAGCTTGTCCAACTCGAGCTACCCCACCTCGAGCCTGGAGCGCTCACCGTAGTGGGAACATCTTCGAGTTCGAGTTGGTCGATCCGGTCCTGAAAAATGAGGGTACCGGTCGTATTGTTCGTGAAAATTGGGAGATTGGCTGGGACCCAACCCCCGACCGAACTGTCGAAAACCCAAAGATCATTGAGAAAAGCCTGAAGTTGCTTCCCGAGAGGTGAGGGATACGGAAAGCCATATCCGCCGAAGAGCCATTTTCGCCCCAGATGGTCCGTCCAGGATGCGGCAAAGTCCCTCCCGCCGGGAGTGCTGACGTTCGGGGGGTAAACCTGGTTGGGAGGAAAAAGAGGCGTTGTAACCGTAGCGTAATTGTTCGCGGCAGTTGTGCTGGAGAGGTACCATGACGTCCAGCTCCAGTCGTTGTGCTCGCAATCAACGAGAACGTCGCTTACATTGGTGGCGGCAATACCCGTATAGAAGAAGGTGTTGCACGGCACGCCCGGTTGGCTGCTTGGCTCCAGGAACACGGATACGTTGTAAATGCCACCATTCGTAACCTGTGTGGGAAAGGTGAATGCGGTATCCCCGGTGACAAAAAGGTCGTCGCCAGCATTGTTCTGCAATTCAAGAGTGTCGCCGGCCCCTTCCACCAGACCGACCACCGATCCACTGATTTTGAAGCCCGGCTGCGTGCAGATGACCTCGACGTTACTGACGTTCGTAGTCGCGGTGCCGCTCCCGTTCACGACAGAGCAGACTTGTGCCGGGTTAATAGGCTGGCTCAGAATTGTGACTGCATAAGCGGTATTGGCGGCAACCGGAGCCGAAAACGTAAACGGAACGTTCCCTTGGCCGGAGACCGAGAAATTGTTTCCTCCGTTGTCCTGTAGGACCATCCCTGATCCAATAAGCCCGGAAACCGAACCGCCGATCGTAAGACCGCTCGTGCCGCAATTAATCAAAACATTGGAAACATTTGCGATTGCAGTCCCGGAGCCGTTCGAAACGCTGCAGGTCTGAGCAGGACCCGTAGGCTGCGTCAATACCGTCACGACATAAGCGCCGGAAATGGCGGTCTTGAAGGTGAACGCGCCGGTTGCCGAGATTGGAAGGCTGTCGCCCCCGTTATCCTGTAGAACCATCCCGGTTCCAAGGAGGCCGATTACCGACCCACCAATCGTGAAGGTAGGGGAAGATCCCCCACCACCGCTGCCGCTCCCACTACCACTGCCACTCCCGCTACCACTTCCAGTACCGCCGCTGAGTGAGCCGCCCGATCCGGTGTGCGCGGGATAACATGAGGTGACAAACAGCGTTATCAAAACCAGGGACACGAAATAGGCGGACTTAAGTAATCGTTTCATGGGGGATGATTGCTCCTTCGTGGCTTGGCGTCGAGCGTGTTACATCAATTTGCAGGCAATACGCCGCACGATGGTCCACTCCGGGTGGACAGAAATCTTGATTATTTGTTCCGACGGCCCTCAGATCAGTTCCTGACCTTGTACATCGGGAAAGGGCTGACTCTAGATCTCTTAAACACCCTACGGTCTAGCCTCAGGAGGGTCAATTTAGAGTTGCGGCACCTGTGTCTACCTGACTATTAAATATCACGAATCGTGGACCTTCCCAGTTTGGTACGGGGGGAGTCTTTTCCATTCCCATCGGCGCAACATCCGTGGAAAGAGTAAGATACGAGCTTTTGCATGGCGCAGTTCGACGGCCGTTTAGAGTCCATCGCCACGCCTGCCGCAATTCATGTCTTACTCGGCCCTCCCGTTGCGGCCTTAATTCTTGCTCTCCTTGGACCCTGTGTTACGATCTCAAGCGATAAACATCAACTACAAGACTGTGCCGCTGGAATCGTTGTTTCCTGGCATCCACGCGGTGCGGTTGTTCTACACTTAGAAACTTCCTCTTATGCGTCCTTCACAAATTCGTAACTTGATCGTTCTGGGAGTGCTCGCGGTCCTGGCGCTTTGGGCCAGCGCCACGGCCGCCGATTTCATCATCGAGTACAACTGGTGGAAAGAAATCGGGCAGGTGAATACGTGGGTCGGGATGCTGTGGTACAGCATCGCGCCAGCGGCGGCAGGCTCGCTGGTGGCGTTTCTCGCGCTGTGGGTGGCCCACGCGCGAGGGCTGCACTTCGCCGGGATTCTGAAGCGCGATCATCGTCTTTATTGCCGGTTGATCCCTTTGGGGCTGGCTGTCGTGGCGATCGTGTTCGCTTCGAGCTCGATTGACTACTGGACGGTCATGCGCTTTTTCGGATCGCGCGGACTGGCGGCGCCCGCCGATGCGTGGAAAGATCAGGTTTTTTCACGCGGCCTGCCCTTCTATCTTTTCAATTTGCCTTTCTATTCGGAAGTGCTCGGATTTGCATTCGTGCTGGCGATTCTTTGCGCGCTGGTTTTTTGGGCGACGGCAAGAGGCTGGCAATTGGCTGAAAAGTTTCGGTATGGCGGGCTCGACGACGGGCCGCACAGGACACTTACGATTGGCCCGGGTTCCCTGCTGCTGCCTGGCGCAACGCGTACCGGCTTTGTCCGCATCATCACCGTCATTTTGCTGCTCGGGTTTGCCATCTGGGTTTATCTCGGAAACTACGAACTTCTGCTCAACTCGCACGCCTTCATGACCGGCGCCGATTACGTGGACGAAAAGGTTACGCTTCCGTTGCGCTGGCTGCTCATTGTGGTCACACTCGGCGCGTTGCCCCTCGTTTGGATGCGGAGATACAAGCAAGCTCTCATTCTTGTGAGCAGCTTTTTTGTTTTGCAACTGGTTCTGCCGCTCATCGTTCACGGCGTCTACGTGAGGCCGAATGAAATCTCCATCGAGCGGCCCTATATCGAAAGGCACATCGAGGCGACTTCGATTGCCTTCGGTCTGAATCGGAATGCCCAGGAACTTCCATTTACTCCGGCCACGCAAGCGACGGTCGATCCTGTCCAGGACGCCACTCTGCTTGACAATGTTCGTCTCTGGGATCTTCGCGCCTACAACGCGACGATCACGCAAATCCAGGCGCTCCGCCCCTACTACACTTTTCCGGCAACCGACGTGGATCGGTACTTTCCAAATGGCCGTATCAAGCAGGTGCTGCTATCGCCGCGCGAAATCGATGTCACGCAACTGTCCGCGGAGGCAAGCCAGAGCTGGATCAACCCGCGCTTTATTTATACGCACGGCTTCGGCGCGGTCTTGTCCGAGGTAAATAAAATCACGCCTGATGGCCTGCCCGTCCTGCTGATTGAGAATGCCCCGCCGGAAATCAAAACTCCAGGCTTCCAGCTCACCCGGCCGGAAATTTATTACGGCGCGAAGACGCAGGATCCTGTGTTCGTCCACACCGCTCGCGAGGAATTTGACTACCCGTCCGGCGACGATAACAAATATTCGACCTATCAGGGGACAGGCGGCTTCCCTATCGGATCCATTTTTCAGAAGGTTGCCGCAGCGGTCTCCCAAGGTGAGCCGAACATCATTTTCACGAGCTATCTCACCGGGCAGAGCCGCATGATGATTCACCGCAATGTGGCAGAAAGACTGCAATATCTCGCGGGCTTCCTTGATTGGGACCAGGATCCTTACCTGGTAATTACCGATGACGGCCGATTGGTTTGGATGGTGGATGGCTACACGACTTCCCTGTCGCATCCGTATTCCGCGACGATTCCAGTCGCCGGCCTTCCGGAGGGGGCAAATTACATTCGGAATGCCGTGAAGGCCACCGTAGATGCTTACTCCGGGAAAATTTCGCTCTATGTGTTCGATCCAAGCGATCCCATCATTCAGGCGTACGAACATCTGTTTCCAAAACTGTTCCTCCCCGCTTCGGAAATGCCTGCCGACCTGCGCCGGCACGCCCGCTATCCCGAAGCCATGTTTCAAGCGCAGGCCGAAGCCTACCGGACTTTTCACATGCATGATCCGCAGGTGTTTTACAACAAGGAAGACATCTGGGATATCGCGCATAACCTTTTCGGTCAGTCGGCGCAGCCCGAAGCCGTGCAGCCCACCTACGTCGTGGCCACTTTGCCTGGAGAGAAGTCGCCGGAATTTTTGCTTATGCTTCCCTTCACTCCACGAGGCAAAGATAATTTGATCGGCTGGATGGCCGCCCGATGCGACGGCGATCATTTGGGAAATCTGATCTTTTACCAGCTTCCGAAGCAGCAACTGATGTATGGCCCCATGCAGATCGAGTCGCGCATCGACCAGGATCAAAACATCTCCAAGGACCTGACGCTTTGGAACCAGCAGGGATCGCACGTCCTGCGCGGGAATATCATTTCCCTGCCCGTCACCGGCGGCTTCCTCTATGTCGAGTCCATTTATATCCAGGCGAATGAAGCGCGCATGCCTCAGCTCAAAAAAGTTGTTCTGGCCATGGGCGACCGGCTGATTTATCGCGACACATTCGACCAGGCCCTGGCTGAATTGACCGGCGGCGCGGTGCCCTCCAGGCCCGTCCCCGGAAACGCTACGTCCGCTCAGGCCCCCGCGCCTGCGGCGCCTGTGAGCGAAGTTCCTGCCCTAGCCGAGCGCGTGCGCCAGATTCGCGACCAGGCCCAACAATTGGTGCAAGAATTAGAGAAATTAGAAAAAGATACGGGCAAGAAGTAAGTAGGGCGTACTTTAGACTGTCGCATTTTTTCGTAGCCACGCAAAAACCAGACAGGGTGAAGCCTGTCCTACTGGTGCCAGTGTATAATTCCAAGTCATGACAAACGTTCCCTTCCTTGCGGACAAATTTTCGTCGGGCCTCCCATACGACCGCTATCTCCAGACCGGCACCGAAGAACAGCAACGCCGCTGGACGCAGGTTTACGACGCCGCGCACTTGACCGATGCCCAGAAGCAGCTCGTCGCCGGCTTTATGCGCGAAATGAAAATTCTGATCTTCAGCGGCATCTGGTGCGGGGATTGCGTCCAGCAATGCCCGCTGATTTACCGGATCGCCGAAGCCAATCCCGGAAAAATCGATTTGCGCTTTGTCGAACGGCTAAAGGAAAGTGAATTGTCCCCCGAGCTGCGCATCAACGCCGGCAGCCGCGTGCCCGTCGTCATATTTTTGTCCGAAGACAACGAATGGTGCGCCACCGCCGGCGACCGCACGATCAACCGTTACCGCGCCATGGCCCACGCCCGGCTTGGCCCGCTCTGCCCGACCGGCATTGTCGCTCCAGAGAAAGCCGAACTCGACGCCACGTTGGGCGATTGGCTGAACGAAGTCGAGCGCGTGCAACTGATGCTCCGGCTCACTCCACGCCTGCGCCAAAAATATCAGGACTGATCGGAGAGCCAATGAAGAATCCATGGCTAGCGGCATTGCTCACGCTTTTAGTCTCAATAGGCGGATTCTGTGCGGATGATCAACCACGCAGGATGATTCATGTCATTGTCCAATTGAGTGGTACGGACATTCCGGAAGGCTCGTTTGCTGGAAAACCAAAGACATTTTGGCGAGCCACGAACTCCTATTGCCGAAGCGACGAGGAGCCAGATCCGACGCAGGGACTTCACTTGAGTATCATTATGAACGAGCCTGACTCGTGGCTTGTGGACTTGGCGAACAACAGGGCCAAACACATGGTGGACCCCGGGCCGACGTTTAATTGTCGCTTGCCTATCTTTGGTGCAATTAGCATGGAATTGTTCAAGAGCAAAGTTGGCGGACTCGAATACGGACACGAACTGGAGTTCTTCGAGAAGAATGGGGCGAAGCAAGTGGATGGCCCTGAACTGAACAGTTTCAAGGCCAATTATTACGAGCTCGCGCTCGATGGAATGGTATTAGAGCTAGTGGAGCGTGTCGATATACGCGTGCCAATTCTCATTTCCTTGCTACAAGGACAGAAGGTTACGAGCGTGAGATATTTATTGTGGGAAGATCAAATTCCATTCAAGCCTGACCTATTTGCGAAGCCAACTGGTGTAAGCATGGAAGAAGTGAAGTAGTTGGACTCGATTGGAGGGAAGCATTGATTCGGTTCTATACGGTTTTCGACGTCACCGGAGGTGCCACCTGCATGACTGATTTCCCCCGGAAGCGCTGTGACTTCCTCGACGGGGATGGCAGTGTTCGCCGCTGAAGAACTATATGCGGACTGGAAAAAGGTAGCAGTCGAGTCTTGGAAGCGACTTTCTGAATCTTCGGTGCGAACAACGCGCTAATCGACAATCGCTTCTTCGTGGATGGTTCGCAGCGTGGCCGGCTCGATATTCGGCAGGAAGGCCGCCAGCAGGCCGACTGCCGGAAGATACGAACACACAAGGTATACAAAATTGATGCTGGTCAAATCCGCCAGCCAACCCAAAAGCGCCGCGCCGAGCCCCGCCACCCCAAACGCAAAACCAAAGCATAGTCCCGAGATCATCCCCACTTTCCCCGGGACCAGCTCCTGCGCATACACGACGATTACCGAAAAGGCCGATGCCAGGATCAGCCCTATCAACACGCTTAGAATTTCAGTCCAAAACAGGTTGGAGTACGGCAACAGCAAAGTGAACGGTAGGACGCCGAGGATCGAGCACCAGATGACGCTCTTGCGCCCGATCCGGTCGCCGACCGGACCACCGACCAGCGTGCCCGCCGCAACGGCGCCCAGAAACACGAAGAGGTGAACCTGCGCGCTCTCCACCGACAAGTGAAACTTGTTGATCAAATAAAACGTGTAATAACTCGTCAGGCTCGCCAGATAAACAAACTTGGAAAACAAAAGCGCCATTAGAATCGCAACCGAGGATACGATCCGGCCGGTCGACAGATTTGGAGCCGCATCCACGTGCTTGGAACTGAATTTTTTCCAGTTTGTCCGGTGCTTTTTGGCCCAACTGCTCACGCCCGTCAGCAGGACCATTCCCAGCAAGGCCGCGAGAGAAAACCAGGCGATGCTCGATTGCCCCTTTGGCATCACGAAGAAGGCGGCAAGCAAAGGGCCAAGCGAAAGCCCCGCATTGCCGCCTACTTGAAAAAGCGATTGCGCCAAGCCGTGCTGTCCGCCGGAGGCCATTCGCGCCACTCGCGAAGACTCCGGGTGAAATACTGAGGAGCCCGTTCCCACCAGCGCCGCAGCGATCAGCAGCGCGGGGAAGGTGTGCGCAATCGACAACAGGATTAGCCCGACGAGCGTGGCACCCATTCCGACAGGCAAGGAATATGGCCGAGGATTCTTGTCCGTGTAAAACCCAATCAAGGGTTGCAGGAGAGATGCGGTGGTCTGATAGGTAAGCGTAATCAGCCCGATTTGCGCGAAATTCAGATTGAAAGAAGTCTTTAGCAGAGGGTAAATCGCGGGCAACAGCGAAGAAAGCATGTCATTCACAAGATGACAGACGCTGATGGCGCCTAAGACCTTAAAGACGACTTCATGCCCCACTCCCACCAACGATTCAGTCTGAGTCGCAGCCACTTTTCTCTTTCCCCCGACGCTCAGGACACAACGCCGAATCGCAATCCTGTATTTCTATTGTATCAAGACTTGTGCGTTTTCCGGGATTGAAACCGCGCCCCACTGCTTCACATCACACCGGCCTGACGCATCACAGATTCCGATTTCGTGCGAATTTCGCGCGCGACCTCATACGGATCTCCTTGCTGGAATTTCGGAAGGAATAATTCCACCGAGAGCGGGCCGGCGTATCCCTTTTCAGCGAGCTTGCCTAGAATTCGGGTCAGCGGGCTGATTCCGTCGCCGGGGATGATTCGCGTCGAGAGATCCAACAACTCCCGTGGCATATCAGGCACATCCTGAAAATGCACGTGGCCGATTTCCCCAACGCGGATCGTATCGAGATCCTCAAATTTGTTCAGGCCGGACCAGTAGTGATAACAGTCCAGCATGGGCTCGATGTTCGGATGCGCCGCTGCGCGCGTCATCTTAATTATTGTCGGAAGCGTGGAGATGAATGTTGACGTGCGCAGAAATTCGATTCGGAGCTTCATGTTGAACTGTTTGGCGACATCCCCCGCATCATGCATATTGTCCACGCCCGCCTTGTAATCATCTTCCGTGATTTTCTTGCTGCAAGTGGTGGGAGAGTAGACGCGATTCAGCCCCATCTTCGCGAACATTTCGCAGCGTCTTTTGAGATTGTCGAGCGCGGCGGCGCGATTGGGATTCGGCTCCCAGAGTTCCGTCACGCCAGTCGCGGCCTGGACGAGGTTCAGGCCCAGGTCAGTGATCACCCTCGTGGCGGCTGCCAGGTCATCGGTCTTCAAAAATTCGTCCAGCAGAACATTGGTGATTTCGACATTCTTGATCCCGGCGCGCGCCCAGCCTTCCAGCGATTTGCGGTAGCCCGCTCCGTTCGATGTATTCTGGTGGATGGCGAGCGTCATCTTCTTCTCGCCGACAGCTGCCGAGACTGCCCTTGTCGCAGCCAGCGCCACGGGAGTCAGGAGCACTTCTCTTCTGGAAAGCGTTGTCATCGAATTCGTCCCTTCGTCTTTGGACTTTGTGGCGCATGCTTCAGCTTGTGGGTTTCATTGATAAATTCTCGAAACCCCACAAGCTGAAGCATGCGCCACTAAGACCATCCAGCGATTTGCTACGCCTTCGCCACCGGCGGCCATATCCTGAGCGCGCTGTTGGGACCATTGGGCGCGTGAACCAGATTCGGAACCACGGAGCGTCCATTTAACCCTAGAGGCGAATTCGCGACCGCGGGCGCGTAATCGCGATCAAGTCCTTCCTTGGATGCGAACTCGTAAAGAATACCGTGCTTCGCCCATCCGGCGACTGAATTCAGCTTCCGCACCCTGACGCAGGAAGGAGTCGCGCACATTTTCGGCAGCCGCTCCAGAACATACCCGGCATGCATCTCCTCCTCGAATTCCGTGGGGCAGTCGAAGCTCCCTACTTGAACGCAGGGAGTGCCTGTCATTCCTTCCTTATAGGCGGAAAACGCGCGGCCTTCCTGCCTGCCAGCCTCGGCAAAAAGGTTCACGCGCTCTCCAGTTCGCATGGCGAGCATCTTCTTCCCTTGCTCGGGCAGCGCCGCATGTATAACGCTTGGGACCGGATCGCCGAATACATTGGCATCAGCCGCAGCAATCAAAAGCATGTAGTGATATCCCTTCCCTACTTTTGGGTCGTCCACATGTTTGTATCGCGTGGCGTTGTCAGCGCCGCCTTCAAGATCCTGCGACGCGTAATGCGCCGCCCACAAATAGCCGGGCCGCTTCAAAAGGGCGGGAAGATAAGTTCCATGGAGCCAGGTCATGTAGGCGTCGCGGCCTTCCATCGGCAGGTCATACCACGTGATCCACAGCCCCCGATCGCGCGGCGCGACTCGCCCGTGCTCTTTCGGTGGCGCAGGATTGGAATTTGGGCTTTGTCCGAATACATCTTTCACGGTGGCCAACGCTACGGCCGCCCCGCCCGCAGCCTTTAAAAATTTGCGACGATTTGCACTTGTTTCACCGTCATTCCTCTTCATGTCCTCTCCTTCGCCTCACCTGGTTCAAACATTAATCTTTAGTAGCTTCGCCGCAGTGTTGCCGAAAATCGAAATGCGTTCCGCGTCGTTCAGCCCGGGAACAGCAAGTATCCGATCGACTGGATTGCGATTCCACAGCGTGGGGTAGTCGGTCCCCACGACGACCTGGCTCGCACCCACCACGGCGACCAAGTGCCTCATGTCCTCGGGCGTAAAGAGAATGGAATCGTAGTAAAGTTGCTTCAGATATTCCGTGGGAGGCTTCTTCAGCGGCTTGCAGAGATTGGGAAACGCCGTCAAGCACTGGTCGTTCCGGCTCGAATAGGATGGCAGGTAGCCTCCACCGTGCGCCGCGCAAATTTTCAACCGTGGAAAAAGATCCAGGGTTCCATCTTGAATTAAGTGGGTGAGCGCGAGGGTTGTTTCCAAAGGATGCCCGACAACATTGTCCAAGAATCCATTTCCCTTCAGCCTTTGGTCGTCGATCGGCGCTCCTGCGGATTGCGGGTGGATAAAGATTAGAGTCTGCAACTCCTCGGCCTTCGCCCAAAACGGATGAAACTTCGGGGCGGAAAGATCATCTCCATTCACGCTGCCGCCGATTGCGAAGCCGCGCATCCCATGTTTCTTCACGCCTTCTTCCATTTGCTCCGCCGCAAGCGAGGGATGCTGCAGCGCCACGCAACCGAAGCCCACGAAACGATCCGGATGTTTTGCGCAAAACCCCGCGATCTTCTCGTTCTGAAATTCAATCAGCTTGCGAGCGAGATCCACGTCCGCCCAATACCAGAATGGATTGACCGACACGGCCTGGACATCAATTCCCATTTCGTCCAGATCCGTAACACGCTTTTCGACGTCGATGTTCAGGTTGGCGGGATTATCAGGGTTTGCCATCTGCACATCGCCGGGGCGACCCTCCCGCACAATGCGGTCCTTGACGAGATCCCACGCTTCCGGCACGCGGACGTGCGCGTGAATGTCCACAACCGGCGTGCGGCGGCCGCCAACCACAACTTCACGGCGTTTGCGTTTCGCGACTGTTTGCGCGCCGGATTGCTGCATGCTCGCGGCAAAACCCAGCGAAGAATGAGAACAGCAGCAATCCGCGAAAAGGATTCCCGCCGTTGCGCTTGACACGCTCTTTATGAAATCCCTGCGAGTCGGCATGGTCGATTGCCTATTTTTTGCTACTTCGATTTGCGTTTGAACCTTACGAACGGGCCTACTTATACACCCGAGGCCGCTCGGATGGAACGGCCTTATTGCTTCTGCGTCGGATCCCACGGAATCGTAAGCGTGAATCTTTTTGAACAAGTTGCATCTGGTCAGCAAGAACGGATAGCGCTACAATCGGCAACCATTATGAGCCAATCCACTTCTACCGCCCGTCGTGAATTTATCAAATTTTTGGCCGCGAGCCCATACGTTGCAGCGCTCGGCGGAGTCGCCGCCTTTTTCGAGAAAAGCGGCCTCGCCCAGACCATGCAGGAAACCTCCGACGTCATCACGAGCCCGGCCGGCGCCTTCAACGTTTTCGATTTCGAGGAGGCCGCTCACCGCAAAGTTTTGCAGGCCCACTGGGCGTATATGGCAAGCGGCGTCGATGACGACGCGACGCTCCGCGCAAATCGCGAAGGTTTCAAGCACGTGGAATTGCGTCCCCGCCGGTTGCGCGACGCCACCAAAGTGGACATGCATGTCGATTATTTTGGCACGACTTACAACAGCCCGATTTTTTTCTGCCCGACCGGCGGCGAGAAATCTTTCTTTCCCGAAGGCGAGTTGGCCGTTGCGCGAGCAGCAAAGGCGCACGGAACTTTGCAGTTTCTGTCCACGGCGACCTCGACAGCCGTCGAAGATGTTTGCAAGGAACGCGGCCAGCCGGTCTGGTATCAACTCTATGCAACGACCTCCTGGGATGTGAACGAGAAAATCCTGCGTCGCGTGGAAGCCGCTGGATGCCCGGTTGTCGCGCTCACAGTCGATAACACCACGGGCCGCAACAGCGAGACCTTTCTCCGCACGCGCGGCAAGGACTTGCATATGTGCCTCAACTGCCACGAAACCCCGGAGGGACCCACCGTCAAAGAGCGCCCGATGTACAGCGGCATCGATATGACCGGAGTGAGGACACAGAATCCTGCCATGGACTGGGCCTTCCTCGATCGGCTCCGGAAGACGTGGAAAGGGAAACTCTTCATCAAGGGGATGGACACACGCGAGGACGCGCGCCTGTGCGTTGAGCACGGCGTCGACGGCATGCTCGTATCCAATCACGGCGGCCGCTCCACGGAAACTTCGCGCGCGACGATCGAGGCGCTGCCGGAAGTCGTTGCGGAAGTTGGCGGGAAGATTCCTGTGTTCGTCGACGGAGGCTTTCGACGCGGCACGGATGTATTCAAAGCCCTCGCGCTCGGCGCCAAAGCCGTCGGGATTGGACGTCCTTTCTTGTGGGGTTTGGGTGCCTTTGGCCAGGCCGGAGTCGATCGCGTGATCGAAATCATGCAGGGCGAACTAAAGCTTGTGATGGGAAATTGCGGTACGAGGACTGTAGCAGACATTACACGCGAATACGTTGAAACGCCCGACTGGAAAATCTAGGACGCTGGAAACAAGTGGCCCAGGCTTCAGGCAGTGGTTTTTCGGCTGGGTTGAGTTGCGTAAACACACAGGCTGAAGCCTGTGCTACTTAAGACCTCAGCGCGGCGGCTTCGGCCACCAGCTTATAAAGCCATCCTTGTTCGGCATCTTCACTCGCGGCAAGGATTTGGCATCGAGCACCGCATCTGCGGGGACAATTCCATCAATCGACAAGATGTATGCCGTCACCGCGTAGACCTCATCATTCGTCAAGGACTGCGGCGACGTGATCGGCATGGCTCGACGGATGTAATCGAACAGCGTAGTTGCGGCCGGCCAATAACTCACCGCCGTCTTGACCGGCTTTCCGGATGCAAGCGAACCCACGCCTCCTGTAAGTTGATCCTGAGGCTTACCCGCGCCCTGCGCACCATGGCAGACCTGGCAGGATTTAGCGTAAACTGCCGCACCCGCCGAAACCGATCCGCTGCCCGCTGGCAATCCTCTCCCATCAGGCGAGAC
>Ga0182024_10018287_pt1 | contig 13063 bp, 12 predicted proteins | sample P32metaG_FD_120480 | JGI IMG/M metagenome (GOLD analysis project Ga0182024, IMG submission 120480) | Permafrost microbial communities from Stordalen Mire, Sweden - P3-2 metaG (Illumina Assembly) | ecosystem: Environmental > Terrestrial > Soil > Wetlands > Permafrost | place: Sweden: Stordalen...
TCAGGCGGACTCGGACGACGTTGTCCCGAAGTCGGCTTCGAGGAGATCTACCGAAAACAAGTCAATCGCAAAAGGACGCGGCGGGAGCGATCTCCGCGAAGCCCGTTTCTGGATAACTTCCGGATTGCCAACCGGAAACTAGCTTAGTTTCTGTTCATAACGGCAGTTTCCGGTACGAATCCGACAGACAGCCAATAACATTCGGCTTGCCCGTCATCCGGATACAAATCATGTCCCGGAAAGTACCGTCCTGGCGAGGGCTATTTGTCGCATGAAGGACTTATTGCTTTCTTGGCTTGTCGACTTCGACAAGTAACTGGATGCAAACGGCCGCGCTTGGCTCTAGAAGATTGGGGATTTCGTAATCTGAGTCAGAGCAGGCCGATGCGCTGGAGGAGCTCTTGAAAACGATGGTCGGAGCGATAGCGATCGAAGATCGGATCGACGGCGAGGTATCCCATCCAGACGGCGCGATCGCCATACGCGGCTTGCAGCCATTTAAATGCGTCTTCCTTGTTGTTCAGCGCTGCGTAGATCTGAGCCAACCCGTAGGGCGAAACGTAACGCTTCCTTGAGATGGTTTCCAGTTCGTGCGCGATTCGAAGCGCTTCATGCTTCTGCCCTGCCGCGGCAAGAGCAACCGCGACCTGCGCCTTGTAAAGTGGGCTATCCCCTGACAGACTCGCCGCCCTCTTCAGCTCGCTGACGCCCTCGCTGCGCGAGCCTGCCTGAACATAGCCCTCGCCGAGCAGAAGGTGCGCAGCTGCGAAGTTCGAATCCAACTCAACAGCGTTTCGGGCTTGTTCGATTGCCCGCGAGTAGTCACGTGCCTGGTAGTAGCGGAGTGCCACCCAGGAGCCGATCATGAGATTAAGTGGATCGAGTTCCAGTGCGCGGCGGGCTTCGGCCAGTGCCTCGTAATGGCGCCTCTTGATGGAAAGATAGTCTCCGTACCAGTGGTGCGCATTTGCGTATTGAGGATCCAATTCCAGGGCACGCCTGAACTCGGACTCCGCTCCGGCCCATTCCCAATTATGGCTAAGTACAAGGCCCAGGGAGGCGTGGGCTTCAGCCGACTCTGGATCGATCTCGACCGCTTTGCGCGCGGCCGCGTAAGCCTTCGGGAGCGCGTCGGCCGGGGACTTGAACCCGTGCCACGTAAGTCCGCTGTTGCAGTCGGCCAGCCCGGAATATGCCGCGGCGTAGGTTGGATCGCTGTCAATGGCCTGCTGAAAATAATGCTCCGCATTTTGCATGCCGTCGGCGGTTCGCTTGTTCCAGTAGTAGCGACCTTTCAAATACGCCTCGTGTGCTTCAGGCCTTGCTTGCCGCGGATTCGCTAGACGTGTTTTCTGTTCTTCGGTGAGAGCGATGTGTATTTGGCTTGCGATGCTTCGCACCACGGAGTCCTGCACAGCAAGCAGATCTTTGAGTTCGCGGTCGTAATTCTCGGTCCAGAGGTCCGTCTGATTTTGTGCCTGGATGAGTTGAACGGTGATGCGTACACGGTCCGACCAGCGACGAACGCTGCCTTGGACAAGATAGTCCGCGTTCAGTTCTTTACCGATCTCCCTCGCAGCCAGGTTGCTGCCTTTGTACTTTGCAACCGAACCGCGGGCTACTACGGTGAGTCGATCCCGATTCAGCTTTCCGACCTGGGCGATCAGTTCTTCAGTCAGGCCGTCACTGAAGAACTCCTGGTCGGGATCGCTACTCAAGTTCTCGAACGGCAGGACAGCGATGACTATCTTGCCCTGGGAATGCGTGGGCGGGCTCGATGCTCGTCGCCAGCCCCAAACTGCCAGGAATGACAGAAAGCACGCGACTGAGAGCAATGCCACTCCTCCAACAAAGAGCCGCCTGTGGGCCTTCCGATTCCCTTGTCCATGAATGGTTCCGGAATGCGCCGCGTTCTCTGCCGTACGATCTTCATCTGGCTCGACTAGACGCAGTCTCCGGGCTTGTAACCAGCCATCGAGTTCCGACACGAAATCCCGGTCGCTGGTAGGGACGACCGATGCCTCTGGCTCGGAACCTGCGCTTGCCTCTTTGGGAGCAATGACCAGCGCGATGAAGCGATACCCCTGCCCAGTCACTGTCTGTATGAATCGCGGGGTCTCGGCGTCATCCTTCAGGACCTGGCGAAGCTTGCGGACCGCGCCCCGGATACTGTTGTCGGTATCCAGGAAGACACCCTGGCTCCAAACCCTGGAAACGATTTGATCCCGGGTAACAATCTCGTCCCGGTGCTCAAGCAGAAGGAGAAGGATCTCGAAGGGGATACGCTCCAGCTTCAGCACATGACTGCCACGGCGCAGCCTCCTAGGACGCAGGTCTAACTCGTAGCCTTCGCCGAACCGGATCGGTTGCTCTACTCCAGCTGGCTCGGAAGCCATGGCACACCCCAAGGAAGCGCAATGATTTTACACCACATCGGAAACAGTGACGCAAGTGCAAGCGCCCCCTGGGTTTAGAGCGACACAAAGCATAATGGTACGACACACGCTCCGATATGGACAACAACGTCCGCTGCTGCAAGGATGCCGACCACACCGACCGAAGGCCAGTGAAGAATCAGGAGGGAAGCACAATGAAAAAGATACATGGCGACACAAAGAAGCGCGCTCTCGGGCTATGCATGTTGATCGCGACCCTATTCGGGTCTGCCGTGGCAAAAGCCGATGTCGTATTGGAGTGGAACGCGATCGCGGTAAACACAGCGGTCGTGAACGGCCAGAACCCATTCGCCCAAGCACGATTCGCAGCGATCGTACAACTCGCAGTATTCGAGTCCGTGAACGCCATTACGGGCGAGTATCGTCCCTATCTCGGAACCATCGTCGCCCCGCCAGGAGCATGCCCCGAAGCTGCAGCCATCCAGGCTGCATATCGCGTGCTCAGCACCTATTTTCCAGCCAGCGCCTCAACGCTCGACGCAGAGCGCGCCACCTCCCTGGCGTCTATACCGGACGGCCAGGCCAAGACCGACGGCATTGCCACGGGTGAAGCCGCAGCTTTGGCCATGATTGCTCTGCGCGCAAACGACGGATCGTCGCCTCCGCAATTCAAAATACCCGGGCCGCCGGTTCCGGGAGAATGGCAGGCCACCCCGAGCTGTCCAATTGTGAATGGAATCGCGGTCGGAATCGCGTTTCAATGGCAGAACATAACTCCGTTCGGCATTGCCAGTGCTCGTGAGTTTCTCCTCGATCCGCCGCCGGCGCTCGCGAGCCGCGCATATGCGAAAACCTACAACGAGGTGATGACGGTGGGAGGCATCGACAGCACAGAGCGACCCCAAGATCGCGCTAATGTCGCGCTCTTCTATGCGGCGTCCTCGCCAACGCAAGTCTTCAATCAGGCGGTTCAGCAGGTTGCACAGGAACGGTGGCATTCGCTGTCCGAAAATGCTCGAGCCCTGGCCCTCATGAACATGGCGACAAATGATAGCTTGGTCGCGGCATTCCTCAATAAGTATCACTACAATTTCTGGCGACCCGAAACGGCGATCCATGCCGGTGACACAGACGGTAATCCGAGAACTGTTGGTGATCCCAGCTTCGTCCCCTTTATCACGACTCCATGCTTCCCGAGTTATCCTTCTAACCATGGCAGCGCTGCGAATAGCGCAGCCGAGATTCTGAAACGCATCTACGGTGAAGGCGGGCATTCCATTACATTGTCAAATCCCGCCGTGCCCGACATCGTATTGCAATACACGACGTTCAAGCAGATTACCGACGATATCTCCGACGCGCGCGTCTACGGTGGGATACATTTTCGAACCGATCAGGTCGCTGGCGAGCACCTGGGAGAAGCTATAGGCAAGGCCGTGTACAAACGCAACTTACGTCGCATGCACGATGACGACTGAGCGCTCAGATCGAGAGCGACTCGCCATTCGTGTCTCGCGGTCCGCTGGTTGAGCGGCTGCGGTGCACGAATGGCTAACCCGTGCGGGGTCTCTCGACCCAGGTTCGCCCGCCCAGCGATCTACACCTTCGGGATTCTGAGCGGATAACGGGCAAGGTCGTCGCCGCCGCCCGATCCATCCTCACCTATCAGATCGGTCTTCCCGAGGGCTGTCGGCAGATGAGTCGGAATTTGGTGTGGCTTGCACCCTTCGAAACGGGCCTGCCGACCGTATTCGATGAGTACCTGAAAGAAGTTCGCGGCTTTCCGCTCGGCTCGGAACGTCTGCTTTGGGATCGCAAGGTTCTTCAGGAAAAGGACGTTTCCCTTGAAGCCACGAACCAGCGATTTCGCAATCAAATCTTTGATACATGTTGGGCTGTCATCGACCGCTTTGGTGAGCCAAGCAGCCCCTCAGCCAGTCCGCCCGCGACTGGTAAATAGCGAAAAATCCCCGGACGGAACACCCCGTGAATGCTGGTGCTGGATTGCAGCGCAGGACGGGCATAGAATGGTCCGACACTAATGCTGAAGTACGAATACATCAACAAGGAATGGATTGTGTCTCCCACGGCAGGTCGTGTCTATCGCGCTTCCGCAACCCTTTCGGTCGCACTGTTTTTCGGCTGGTGTGCGCTATTGTTTGTCGGTGGGATTCCCTCGACTATTGCGCCCGTCATGAGACTGTTGCTGTTGGCTGGTGTCCTCGGAGCCGGAATCACATTTGTCGGAATGGAGTTCTTTTTGTTTCGCTTCGATGATTCGCATCCGTTGAAACAGATTGTTTGGTTCTTGGTGATGCTATTCCCCTTACTTGGGGCGGCTCTATACTGCTTCATCGTGTATTCGCGTTCGAATGCACTCAAAAGCACCTATCCCAAGCGCCCAGAAGGCGCGTCACTCTAGTATGTGCCTCGCCACAATCCAAGTTGCACCAAGATTTATTTCTCTTAACTTGAATCACGGATCAACTTGGCAGGTGAGGAGCACTGTGCTGTGTGCGATTCCGGCGCGAGGTGGACACTTTCCCCGAAGATCGAGGAGTCGCTTGGAGACCGGCTTTCGGAGATGTGGTCTTACGCGGCCTGATCGTAGCGATGGTGCAGGCCACCGATTCGCTCGTGAGCAACAATGCGACCCCGAGTTGCTAAACGAATTCTGCCGCCAGGTGTTTGCTTTCTCAAACCTAGGTGAGTGCGGTCGTCGTGGTAATAGCGAACGTAGTCAGCAAGGAGTCGCTTCAGATGGCGTTCGTTGAGAGCGATGATGTGGTCGAGCAGATCGCGGCGGCAGCTACCCACCCAGCGCTCGGCAACCCCGTTCTGCCAGGGGCTCTGGATCGAGGTTTGCAGGCCAGTAATTTGCAGGGCGCGAATGGCAACCGGCACATCCAATCCATACTTCTGATCGTGGTCGAAGAGGAGGAATCGGGGAGAGGATTGGTAGGGAAACGCTTCGCGCAGCTGCTGGACGATCCAACTGCTGGTTGGATGCGGGGTGACGTTGAAATGCAGGATGCGACGCCGGTCATGGCTAATGATAAAAAAGCAGTAGAGCAGGTTGAACGTGACGGTGGGGACCGTAAAGAAGTCCATGGCGGCAATGGCTTCGCGATGATTATGAAGAAACGAAAGCCAACGCTTCGCAGGTTCTGGATTTCTGGGTGCACGGCGCATCCAGCGGGAGATCGAACGCTCCGATACATCGAAGCCGAGCATGACGAGTTCGCCGTGGATGCGAGGCGCACCCCAGGTGGGATTTTCAACGACCATTTGAAAGATCAGGTCACGGATTTCTTTGGAAATTCTCTTCCCGCCGCCCACTGGGTTTCTGGGTTGGCACAGCACGGTCCAGTACCGTCGGAATCCAGCGCGGTACCAGCGGACAACTGTCTCGGGCATGACGAGGAAGAGCGACTGTTTCCAGCAAGCCCAGAATTGGCGAGCGGCGACCCAAAAGAGTTTGTCGAGCAGACCGAGTTTTGGTTTGGGATGTCTGCGTTTTAACACGACAAGCTGCTGTCGAAGAGCCAGGTTTTCCAGAAGCAGATTTTGTCGGTTGCGAAAGATGCGGAGGGCTGCTCCAAACCACAGGCAAAACAGGTCGAACATGGTGGCAGAGTTATAGCAGATGAGATTCTCGCCTGCACGCCTGCACTCCAATGTTGTTGATTTCAAAGCCGGACAGAATTGTGGCGAGGGACAATGGTATAACTGTTATACTGATGCGATTTCACTTCGACGAGCGGAAGAGCGGGCGGTTAAGAGCAAACCCGAAAAGAGGCGTCGGATTCGATGAGGCGCAGGAGATTTTCTCGCACCCGTACTACCTTGACCAGCGCTCAGATCTGCCCGAGCAGTACCGGGCGATCGGATGGGTGGGCGAGCAGTTGTACACCGTCATTTTCGAAGTGCGCGAGGACGAAGAAGGAGAGTACTACCACCTTGTGACTCTCTGGAAAGCCACCAAGCAGGAGCAGCAACTTTATGCAGAACACTCATAGACGTCGGAAACCAGTTTCTGCAGAAGCCATCGCCCGCCTTGCGGACGAAGGGAAGGACGTGTCACGGTTCTTCACCAATTCCGGACGAATGATGGGTCCGATACAGAGGGTGAATGTTGACCTGGCATCGGGCATGCTGGAAGAACTGGACAGGGCCGCTAAAGAGTTGAACATCAGCCGACAGGCGGTGATCAAAACGCTGATACGCCAAGCGCTCGACCAGCAGTATCTGGCACGAGGGAGCCGCGCCTCTGGCAAGGGGAAATAGAATGCCTCCGGCAAACGGCTACTTACAGCGCGACTATCAGTGCTGTGCGGCGCCGAGAGACAACCCAGCGAAGAGTTGTGCGATTGCTGAACTGTGGTCCGACTGTGGTCCAATAACTGTGCTTTGGTGTCTTTTCAATGACTCTCTGTCGTTCCCGGCGCCGTCAAGTCGTTGAAATACGCTGCTGTCGTTTATTCTGTTGGCCTCAAAACCCAAAGGTCAGTAGTTCAATTTTTGTCTTTACGTTTGCCTTCGTGGTGCCCCGCGGCGCGGGCTTAGCTCTAGCGTCCATGTTCTGTCTGCGCTCAGTTTTGCACGTCCCCGTGCCATTTCCGTGCCGTTAACGCGGAATTGCACCGAACTAGCCGCGTTAGATGCCATCTGCCGCGGTCTAAGTGTATGTAACTACATTAGGGAGCGTTTTCGAATCCCACTCTCGCCACTGGTTTTCATCTTTTGAGTGAGCGACATACCGTTTTGCACAGCCAAACAAAGGTCCAATAAGGCTGAAACTCAACTGTTTCACAATCAGTTGTTCGGTCCAGAAACGCGTCAAAGACGAGGACGTACCCGGCTTCAGTATCTTCAGCCGGCGCGACGGAACAGTCCGCCACTTCTACAGCGGCGAAAGTGAGTGGCGCGATGGCCGGCCCTGGACAGGACCCGCGCGGCGCCCCAGATCTCGACCCCCTCTGGCTAATGCTTGACCTGACGCCGGAGGGTCGCGGTACTCACTGGTACCCGAACCTCAACTACCGGCAACAATTGGTGAGAAGACTGCGCTCGGTTGAATCGAATCGCAGGGAAAACTGGGAAAGATACATTGCCGAAATTGTCAAAACCAAAGAAATTTATGTCAACCGTTTTTGCGATCGGTAATGTTTCTCAGGTGTGATATCAAATCTGTCGCGATTTTGGACTTCGCCACGCAATGCTCTAGATCAAGCGAGTCGGCGATGTGTCGCAAGAGCGCTGGTTCCTGCTCGCTCATGATGACAACCGTTGTCGCAAGTTGTGCTCCGGCAGGCCGCTTCGAGCGGCCCGTAAAAGTAAGCTGAAGATCTCGACGCTTGGAAGTCGATGAGTCTAAACCCGGCTTTTCTGTGGGTCGCGGCCAACCGAACCCGCGACGGCTCTCGGATGGTCGCTAGCCTTGATCGGAAACGCCGTGGGCACAGTTTTGGGGCGAAGCAGAATCTCGATCCGAGGCGTTTTCGATCAAGGCTAGCGACAATACGGGAGTTAACCAGTTCGGTAAACGTTATACCGTCAGGCAGGAGTAACGGCATGGAGTGTGGCGGATAGAGTACGCAGCGTGCAGCCAACACTCCGGACCCTCGTCGGGCTGAGGCTTCTGCGGTATGATCTTTTTCTTCGGAAAGCCGGGTGCGGAACCCAGCTCTAAAGCAATCCACGCGAGGCGAACCATGGCCCGATCGAACCTCGAATTGCAGATCGCCCGCTCGCTCGTGATTCGCTACGGCATGGCAGTCCTTTCCGTCTCCCTGGCGCTCGGTGGAGCGCTTCTCCTGGAGCGCTTCCACTTCCGCGACGTGGCAGATCAGTTGTTCTTGTTGGCCATTGCCGTAACCGTCTGGTATGCAGGGATCGGGCCAGCAATACTCGCCGTTGTTCTCTCCGGCCTCGCCGACACCTATTTTTTCATCGAGCCGATTTACACTCTCTACATAACACGCGATGATCTCCCGCACTTTGTCATCTTCGTACTATTTGCGTCGCTTCTTACCGGGTTCGCCGCCGTCCGGCGACGGGTCGAGCGAGATCTCGTTCAAGCCCGTGACGACCTCCAGATCGAAGTAGCGGAGCGAACGCAGCAGGCTAGCCTGCTCAATTTGACACATGACCCGATCTTCGTCCGTGATATGAGCGATGTCATCACGTACTGGAATCGGGGGGCGCAGGAGTTGTACGGATGGACCGACAAAGAGGCGATGGGAAGGCATTCACAGGAGTTGCTGCAAACGATTTTTCCAACGCCACTCGAGGACATCCGAGCGGAGTTGTTGCGGACCAACCGTTGGGAGGGCGAGCTTAAGAAGACCAAGGCCGACGGAACGCAGGTGGTGGTGGCGAGCCGATGGTCCTTGCGGCGCGACGAGCAGGAACGACCCGTCGCCATTCTGGAAACGAACAACAACATTACGGAACGGAAGCGCCGGGAAGAAGAAATTCAAAGCCTCAACCAGGAACTTGCAAAGCGTTCTGCAGAGCTCGAATCCATCAACCAGGAACTGGAAGCGTTCGCTTATTCGATCTCGCATGACCTGCGTGCGCCCCTGCGCCACATGGCTGGATATACGGAGCTGCTTCAAAAGAAGGCTTCTTCCGTTGTCGATGAAAAGAGCAACCACTATATGGCGATGATCCTGGACTCGGCCAAGCGCATGGGGAATCTGATTGACGATCTCCTGGCTTTTTCGAGGATCGGGCGTGCCGAAACGCAGAAGACACCGGTTAACCTGACGCAGCTGGTAAAAGAAGCTCTCAGCGAAGTTCGGCAAGACACGGAGGGACGCAACATTGCCTGGAAAATCGGCACGTTACCCGATTTTTATGGGGACCGTTCGATGCTGAGGCTCGTGTTGGTTAATCTTTTGTCGAACGCGATCAAATTTACACGCACGCGCCCACAGGCCGAAATCGAGATCGGATCAGCCAATGGAAACGGGGATGAATTGATAGTATTCGTTAGGGACAATGGAGTTGGTTTTGATATGAAGTATGTGAGCAAACTGTTCGGCGTGTTTCAGCGCTTGCACCAAGCTCATGAATTTGAAGGCACTGGCATCGGTCTAGCCACCGTTCAGCGCATAATACATCGTCACGGAGGGAAGGTTTGGGCCGAGGGCGTGGTTGATAGCGGCGCGACTTTCTATTTCTCGGCTCCGAGACCACAGGGACAACTATGGAGAGCATAAACAAAATAGGGCGTATTTTGATGGTTGAAGACGATGCGAAAGACGTGGAGCTTACTCTGACGGCCCTTGAGGAATACAACCTCGCCAATGAGGTCATTGTTACTCGCGATGGCGAACAAGCCCTCGATTACTTGTATTGCCGTGGGGAATACAAGGCGCGCTCCAGCGGCAGCCCTGCAGTCATGCTGCTGGATCTGAAACTACCCAAGGTTGATGGGTTGGAAGTGTTGAAGCAAATTAAGTCCGATGGGGAGCTGAGAATGATTCCTGTAGTTGTGCTCACCTCATCGAAAGAGGAAAAGGACATGGTGGCAAGCTACAAACTCGGAGTGAACGCATACGTGGTAAAGCCGGTTGACTTTCATGAGTTTGTGAATGCCATCAAGGAACTGGGCGTTTTCTGGGCAATCATCAATGAGCCGCCGCCCGGAAGTGTGAGGAAGTGAGCATCCGGCCCCCATTGCGGATTCTGTCGATCGAAGACGATCCTAAGGACACGGAGCTGATTCGGGATCTGCTTGAAACAGAGAGCATAGTCTGCGAAGTAACGCGGGTCGATACTGAAGCTGCGCTGCTGGCTTCCATCGAGCAAGGCGGAATTGATCTGATTCTGTCGGATTACACCCTTCCCTCGTTCGACGGCATTTCCGCATTGAAGTTCGCAATGAAAACCTGCCCGGACGTGCCGTTCATCTTTGTTTCCGGAACGCTCGGCGAAGAGGTGGCGATCGAAGCGCTAAAAATTGGCGCAACGGATTACGTTCTGAAGACGAGTCTATCGAGGCTTGCGCCGTCGGTGGTGCGTGCGCAGCGTGAAGCCACACAAAAGGCCGAACGTAGACGGGCCGAGGATGCGCTCCGCCAGAGCGAGGCGTACTTGGCGGAAGCTCAAAGGCTCAGTCATACGGGAAGCTTCGGCTGGCGGCCCTCCACCGGCGAGATCCTCTGGTCAGAGGAAACCTTTCGAATCTTCGAATACGACCAAGCGACAAAACCGAGCATAGAAGTTATCCTCCAACGGGTTCATCGGGAAGACGCGGCCTCGGTAAAAGAGACCGTTGAGCGTGCGTCGCAGGATGGAAAGGACTTTGAGCATGAATATCGCTTACTGATGCCGGATGGTGCGGTAAAACATGTCCACGTTGTGGCTCATGCTGAAAGAGATGAGTTGGGTGAGCTCGAGTTTGTTGGAGCGGTGATGCACACCACCGAGCGCAAGCGCGCGGAGAAAAAGCTGCGCCGCAGTGAAGAATCTTTGCTTGAGGCGCAGAAACTAAGCCACGCGGGCAGCTGGCGACACGATGTTGCATCGGGGGAAATCACAGTCTCGCCGGAAATGTATCGGATACTCGACATCAAGCCTGATGATGACGCATCGAACACGGAATTCTTCTTTAGTAGGCTCCATCCCGAGGATCGGAAGCGCGTTGTGGACCTTTTTGAAAGAGCCGAAATCGAAAAAACCGAGTTTCAAGTGGACTACCGCATTGTTCCTCCGGACGGAACGATCAAGCACCTCCACACGATCGGCCATCCTGTCTTGAACGAGTCGGGCGACCTCGTAGAATTTGTCGGGACCACAATGGACGTCACCGCAGCAAAGCAGGCGGAAGAAGCGTTGCGGCGGAGCGAGGGTTACTTAGCTGATGCACAGAGGTTGACCGGTACAGGCAGTTGGGCATGGAACGTGGCCACTAGACAGGGTGTCTACTGGTCACAGGAGAATTACCGCCTGCTTGGCTTCGATCCGGAAGGGGGGATACCGTCAAACGAAGCGTTTTACCAGCGCATTCATCCAGAGGATCGGGAGAGGGTACGCAGAGAGGTGTTTCTTGAAAGGCCGGACGAAGGCCCCCACTTTGACGTGGATTTCCGAATCGTCCTTCCAGGCGGAGCGATTAAGTACGTTCACTCGACAGGTCACCCGGTTCGCAACATATCCGGCGATCTCCTGGAATACGTCGGTACATCCAGAGACGTGACCGAACGCAAGCGGGCGGATGAAGAGCGCGAGAGATTGCGCCAGGTACAGGCTGATCTTGCACACTTAAGCCGGGTGACGACGATGGGCGAGTTGACGGCATCGCTAGCGCACGAGATCAGGCAGCCGATTTCCGCAGCAGTAACAAACGCTAAAACCTGCTTGCGATGGCTTAGTCGCGATGAGCCCGACGTGGCAGAGGCAAGCGAAGCCGCATCGAGACTCGTTAAGGACGTAACGCGCGCGGCTGATATCATTGGCAGAATCAGCTCGCTGTTCAAGAAGGGCGCGCTGCAGCGGGAGTTGGTTGATGTAAATGAACTCATTCGAGAAATGATTGTCCTGCTGCGCAGCGAGGCCAGCCGCTATTCGATCTCCATCCGCACCGAGCTTGCTGAGGGTCTTCCCAAGGTCATGGCAGACCGTGTGCAACTACAGCAAGTTTTCATGAACCTCATGCTAAATGGCATCGATGCCATGAAGGAAACCAGTGGCGGAAGTGAGCTTGCCATCAAGTCGGAAACTGACGACGGTCAACTGCTGATCTCGGTCAGCGATACCGGCGTGGGATTGCCGCCGGAGCAGGGGGACCAGATCTTCAAGGCATTCTTTACGACCAAGGATAACGGGACTGGTATGGGGCTGCCCATCAGTCGGTCGATCATTGAGTCGCATGGCGGCCGCTTGTGGGCCACCGGCGCCTCCGGGCGGGGCGCAACTTTTCAGTTTACCCTGCCCGCCACGGTCGCGGCGCACTCATAACCTCATCGGCTGCTCCAACGTGGAAGCCAGCGCTCGTTTTTCCATATAGGCTATCCCACACTGTCAGCACGCGGAATTGATGCTTTCTGCCAGGTCTGCTGGCGAACCATGAGATGGCACAACGGTCGAACCCGGCGCTCTCGAAACCTGTAAACCGGAAAAGTCTTCCAAGGCTGCCTAACTAAGTAGGACGAGGGCGCAGCGCATTCCATCGAGGCCAGGAGCTTTGTGCTCCAATGAAGGCCGTATACATTTGCGCAGACCAACCTGTCACCCTCATTTTTCGCTTGCGACGAAGCGGCGGACCATACATTCCGGTTTGCCCGTGATACGGAATGAGTCTTCCAAACGGTGTCCCTAAACTTCCCAGAAGTCGAACACTGAAGCGTTACGGAGATGTGCGCTTCCGGCCGGATTTTGTCTGAATTTCATACAATTTGCGTCGTAGTCACAAAACGTGAACAATCAGTCACGAAGCATGACGGTACCTCAGTAGTTAATGGTGGCGGGCCCTAAATAAGGCTATTAAGAATAAGAACTAGAAAAGGGCCGTAATCGTAATTCTGTCGGCATTGTAGGGTGCAGTATGCAGTCGCCTCTGCCCGGGGACGAAGCCGCGAGGTCGCGAGTCCTCTGGAATTATCGGATACTGGATACTCCTCCGGAGGAGCGTTTCGACGATCTTGTTCGTGTGGCCA
>Ga0182024_10018288_pt1 | contig 13062 bp, 12 predicted proteins | sample P32metaG_FD_120480 | JGI IMG/M metagenome (GOLD analysis project Ga0182024, IMG submission 120480) | Permafrost microbial communities from Stordalen Mire, Sweden - P3-2 metaG (Illumina Assembly) | ecosystem: Environmental > Terrestrial > Soil > Wetlands > Permafrost | place: Sweden: Stordalen...
GCGGCGTTCCAAACGTTCCGGATCGAACGGGAAAATGCTCGTCTTTATCCGCACAAGGATGTGGTGGAGCGGATTCCATGGCCGATTGCAGCGTGAAAACCCAGCGGCAGGCCGGTTACACCCTTCCGTTGCTCAAGGACGGCAGTTCGATTGTGCTGAACTCATCAATCGCCGGCATCAAGGGGATGGAGGCGTTCGGCGTATACGCCGCTACAAAGGCCGCAGTCCGCTCATTTGCCCGCTCCTGGACCACTGATCTAAAGAGCCGGAAGATCCGTGTTAACGCGATCAGTCCCGGGGTCGTTCCCACGGAGGGATATCGTTCCCTGATGGATGAGGAAGGCATCAAGCAGTTCGCCGCGCACATGTCCGCGCAGATTCCTCTCGGGCGCGTGGGCGATCCAGATGAAATCGCCAAAGCGGTTGTGTTCCTCGCGTCCGATGCCGCAAGCTACATCACCGGTGTTGACCTGATCGTTGATGGGGGGATGACGGCAGTGTAGTCCCGCTCACCTTGCATGATCGGCGGCGGTTCAATTCCCGCTGGCTCCAATTTTGCCCGTCGAAAACGCGTGTGTTTGGCTTAGCCGGCCGCGATTTCCCTCCAGTCCCGCATTGGCACGAGGCACAAACAATCGGTAGCTTAACGCCATGAAACGTGTCCGTGCTTTATCCTTGGCATTCTCGATCGCTTTGTTGTTTCTACTTGCCGCGTGGCTGCGAATGTATTTGCCGGTTCACTACGAATCGGCCGCAACCTGGGGCAAGGAGCTCGATGCAACTGGCCATGTCCTTCGCTCGATTGATTTGCAGCGGAGTTACCGCGTGACGGGTTGGTTGCCCGACCCCAATGGCGGACATCAAACCAGGACCGTGACCAACCATTATTTTCTGAACCGACCCGGCAAACCGCGAAAGGAACTGACGTTCCTCCCGACACTTGAAGAAGCCTACATCGACGGCGAGCTCCTGCCTGTCACCGGCACTTCCGCCTGGGTCATGAAGACGAATCCGAATCTGCAGGAACGATTAGTTCTCATTGTTTTTGATGACAACGGCGTACTGCATCGGCGCGAAATCCCGGTGAGTTCCAAGCCATTTTTGAGCCCTGAGCCGGGGTTGGATTATCAATTTACAAGCGGAAATGCGACGATGCAGTTCCAATACTTGGGCAAGTCCGCCAGCTACGATGTGATGACTGACACGATCAAGTAATCCGACGGTTACGCAAACGGGCATGTTGTCAAATGCCAGCCGCCCTCGAATAGCTGGTCCCCAAAGTTCCAAGCAGATCCGCCAGTTTTGACGCCCGCAAGGCCAAATTCGCTCAAAAACGCAGTTGCGAGTTCTACTGGTGTCCCGCTGGCTCCATTTTTCCGCCAAAAGACCTTATTGAAACGTGTGCCTCTCACGTTTAATCGTCGTCTTCGGCTTTGTTCAAAATCGTGCCATCGGGCGAAACCGTGACGGTGTACTCCTTTTTGCCAAGCTTCACGTCCGAGAGGCGGTAATTCCCATCACTCTGCTTTTTGGCTTTGGCCAGCACCGCACCAGGCATTTCCTTTTGCACGCCATCGACAACGGCTTTGGGCAAATCATCGATTGCTATCGTATCGTCCCTGCTTACCTGAGTGGTGGCACTCCCGCCCGGTTGCGTTGCGGGTGCCGAGCAACCCGCCAACGCCAACGACACCACAGCGACGGCCAACAACATGGTTATATTCTTCTTCAGCATCAGCTCATTCCTTCCAGCAGAGGCAGTGCAGCTTGAATGACCCGGAGCGTACCGAAATAGTTCGTGTCAAACACGGCGCGGACGTCGGCCTCGCTCGCGTCCTCCACCGTGCCGACCAGAGAATAACCGGCATTCATGCTACATGGCCATTCGGGAGAAGCAATTCGTAATAAACCAGTGGAGCGTTCCGACACGTTACTCGTCCCATCTCAGCATACCCGCAGCGTTCATAAAAACCGCCCGCCCCCACGGCGGCGTCATACGCGTCGAGACGAATCGCGTCTGCGCCCATCGTCGCGGCAATCCGTTCGGCCTTGTCGAGACATTTCTTCCCGATCCCCTGGCGTTGTCGTGCCGGAACAATCGTCATGGTCAAAAGATAGACCGGCTTCCGACATTTGGTAAAGTTTCGCCAAAAAGATGCCTGGCGCGCGCATGAGGTTGCGCAGATTGGGCTCATTATCTTGGAGGGAGAACTCCGCTCTGCCCATGGCTGACGACATCAATCAATCTCCCGATGTGATTCCCGCCTTCGGCGCTGTCGAGGAGGTCATTGCATGGCTGCTCCAACTCGAAGAAGAGGCGGGAAGGCCGTTACCTGGCCGGGAGCAACTTCTCGCTGCTTTCCCGCAGTGGGCGAGCGAAATTGTCGAGTTCATGGAAATGAATGCCGTCATGCGTCCGCCCCGCGCCGGTGACGGAATTCGCGGTGTCCCACCATCCGCTGACGCAATTACGCCGGCAGCCTCGTCGCCAGTCTCGGCGACCCTGCCGAGCGATCAGCCGACGGCAACAAGAAAGGGGCCGCCGCGGTTACGGTATGTCGGTGAATACGAGTTGCTCGAAGAAATCGCCCGTGGCGGCATGGGCATCGTCTATCGGGCGCGCCAAGTCAGGCTCCGGCGCGCCGTCGCGGTCAAGATGATTCTCGCCGGCGACTGGGCGGACCCCGCCGAGGTCAAGCGTTTCGAGGCCGAAGCCCGCGCCGCGGCGAACCTGCAACACCCCAACATTGTTGCGGTCCACGAAATCGGCACCCATGAAGGCCAGTGCTACTTCTCCATGGATCTGGTGGAAGGGCGGAGTCTCGCGGCGATCGCGCGGGACAAGCCGCTTGCGCCGCGCCTGGCAGCGACCTACCTGCGCGGTATCGGCGAAGCCATCGCCTATGCCCACACGCAAGGCATCATTCACCGCGACCTCAAACCTTCGAACGTCCTGATCGATGGGCAGGGTCGTCCCCGCGTCACCGACTTCGGACTGGCGACCAGACCGCACGCCGAGGGTGAGACACTCACGCTGACCGGTCAGGTCCTGGGGACGCCCGCTTACATGTCTCCCGAGCAGGCCACGGGCAAGCGCGAGCAGATCGGCCCGACAAGCGATGTCTACTCGCTGGGGGCCATCCTCTACGAACTGTTGACCGGTCGTCCGCCCTTTCGTGCGGCGACGACTGTGGAAACGCTCAAGCAGGTAGTCGAGCGCGACCCCGTGCGACCGCGATTGCTGGCCCCGACCGCACCCCGTGATCTGGAGACGATTTGCCTGAAATGTCTTCAGAAATCGCCATCTCACCGGTACGGCAGCGCGGGCGACCTCAGCGCCGACCTGGAACGATTTCTCGATGGGCGACCGATTGTGGCAAGGCCGATCGGAACGGTACATCGGGCGCTGAAGTGGGCGCGGCGTCGCCCGTCAATGGCGGCACTGATCGCGGTCACTGTACTGTCGATCGCCGGATACATCACCGGCTCGCTCTGGTACTCGCATCAACTGCAAGTGGCGCTGAACGACGCCCGCTCGCAGAAAACGGTCGCCGAAGAACGCCGAGTCGTAGCCGACCGTCAAACGCTCCTGGCCCGCATCCGATTGAACGCGTTTCAGTTGGGCCAGGCGGCGAACCTGTCGCGAAATGATCCCGAGGCGGCCCTTGCCATATTGACTGATCCCGATCGCTGTCCTCCTGAGCTGCGCGATTTTACCTGGCGGGCGCTGGTGCGTTGGTGTGATGTGGCCGAACGATGGTCGATCGAATCGAACGACGGGGCGGCGACAGAACTCTTGTATATCGACCAGGGTCGGACCATCGCCGGCATCCGCGGGGGACGCGTTCGCTTTTGGGAGGCGGCGGCTGGTCAACCCATCGCCGATCTGTACGGCGACGGTGGGATCTTCGGATTTCACGGATTGTGCGCAATAACTGAGGGGAGTGGCATCTACGCGGGGAGTGGCGATGGATCGATCCACCGCTGGAGCCCCGCGGGAGAACCGCAGCGCGTGCTTCGACGGGGTTCGCTTCCTATTCAGACGATGGCAGTTTTGCCCGATGGTGGCCGCTTTGCCGTTTTCCAGGCAGGGATGGGTGCCCGAGGACAGGTCGCAATCATTCCGGCGGAGGCCGACCAACCCCCTCGACTTCTCTGGCCCGACGTCGAGCAGGTGGTTGCTCTGAGCTGGATCGATGCGGGCCGGCAGGTTCTGGCCGTCAGTCGTAGCGGCTGGATCAAGCGCTTCGATGCCGAGACCGGTAGAGCGCTGGCAGAACGGCGGTTTTCCGATCACTGGATGGGCACCGCAGCCATTTCCCCGGACGGAGGCTCCGTGGCCATCCTCGCTGCCGGGCGTGTTTCCCTGCTAAACCCACTCTCGCTTGAGGAGACGAGCGGGTTTTCAGTCAATTCTGGCGGAGCTCACGCCGGCGCCTTTTCGGCCGACGGCAGACTGCTGGCCTTGGCCGGCGGAATCGACGGGGCCATTCTCCTGCTCTTCGATGCGCGGACCGGCGAGAAGCGCGGCCTGCGCCGTGGCCATCGTCGGCGAATCTCGGGACTGGCCTTCGCGCCCGACGGCGCGTCGATCGTCAGTTGCGACGATGGCGGCACGATGAAACAGTGGCCGGTGATCCCCGGCGTCTGGGATTGGGAGGAACGGGCCGGCGCCGGAGAAATCGCGGCATGTGTGTTTGCCTCTGACCGACTCGTCGTTTCGAGCGGGATTGTTGGCCAACCTCCGAGTTTGGGCGTGTGGGATTGGCACGGCGCCAAGAAGATGAAGGAACTTCCCGGGCACACGAACTGGGTCGGTGCCATCGCCGCGTCGAACGACGGTTCGCTGTTGGTCACCGGGGACCGATCGGGTGTCTTGCACATATGGGATTTGGCCGGCGAAGCAAATCCAAAGACGACCAAGTTTGACGAAGCGGTCAATGCCATTGCAATTTCACCGGACAAGTCAAGCCTGGCGGTAGGCGAGGGCTCTCGGATCGTGCTTTGCGATGCCTCGGGGACCACCAAGTCCACACTCAGCGGCCATTCCGGGGAAGTGCTGAGCCTTACCTTCTCCGGCAACGGCGCGCTGTTGGTAAGCGCCTCCGCCGACCGCACCGCGCGGCTCTGGAACGTCGCGACGGGGCGGGAGCAGTCGATACTCCAAGGGCATGACGCGGTCGTGCGAGCTGTCCGCTTCGCGCAGGACACCGGCTTCATCTTCACCGCCGGCGACGACACCGAAGGCGGGAACATCCGGTGCTGGGACCTGCACGGAAAGCAATTGCTTTCGCTTGCCGGCCATGTGGGTCCGGTCCTCGCGATCGACGTGTCACCGGACGGCAAAACTTTGGCCTCGGCAGGTCGCGACGGTACGGTCCGCCTCTGGTCGACCGCGACCGGTCAGCCATTGGCCTCAATTCAAGGATCGGCGGGGGCACTGCGCACGGTTCGGTTTTCGTCGCAGGGGGACGCCCTTGCCGTTGGGGGCGAAGATGGAATACTCCGGGTCCTCCGATGTGATTCGAACAAGAGAGGTCAACCATGAAACTGCCTGCGTTCGGTTTGTTCGCCGTCATGTTCTCTGCGGCAATGCTGGTTGCCGCTCCGCCTGCAACGCGGCCGGCCCCGCCGGGCTCACCAGATGAGCTTGTAGATCGCTACCTCACTGCCGTAACCGCCGGCGACGCTGCGGCGATCACACCCATTTTGGCCGCCGATTCCGTCGTGAATCAACCCGGGAAAATAGCTCCCGGCGCGTCGATAGTACGAGGCTTGTCGCGTGCGGCTGGTAACGGAATTGTCGAATTCCCGTATACGCTGCAGGGAAGCAGCATCCCCACGAAAGATCACACGATTCACGGAGTCACCCGGGTGCGCCGCGACGGTGGGCAGTGGAAGGTCGTGGCCGATACCCTTCTGTCTCGCGGTGGCGAGTCGCTGATCGAAACCGTCGTCCCCAAGGCGTCACCGAAATCCGCGGTACCACGCGCCGGTGATGCGCTGTCGGCGGAGAAGACGGCCCGGGCGATCATGGATGCGTTTAAGAGAGGAGATGACGCCGCGGTTAAAGCACAGCTCACGCAAAAGGCTCGTCAGACGATCGCCCAGCCCCCTAAGGCCGGACCGGACGGCCCCACCCACGAGCTTAAATTCAAAGCCGCGGGGCCCGATGCCACGTACGAGATACTCGATGTCTCGGCGGAAACAGGTGGTTCGCGCCTGGTCGGCGTGCGGCTCACTGATCCAGCCGACCCGATGTTCTCCAAGGGGGGCGTCGTCCGGCTGCGCCTCAAGCGCGATGGTGCCGAATGGCGGGTGTACAAATTCATCTACTTCATCGACGGCGCCGCCATGCAGATTTGGGATGCCGAAGATCCATCCCGCGACGCCGGAATCATGGAGCTGATGTTGGGTAAACTGGCCGCCGGCATGGAGCAACTGCCCAAGGCCATCGGCGAATCGCTCAACGGGCCTGCGGCCCCGACCAAGCACGAACCGCTGAAACCGGCTCCGGGAGCGGTCACCCCCAGCGAATTCGAGCGGTCCTGGAAGACCGAATCGCCCATCAATAACGCGCCCGCAGACGCGTCGATTCGCAGTCTCTGCGATGCCGCCCACCTGAAACTGTTGATCGATCCCGACGCCACGCCCGCACTGAAAAAGTCCGTTACGCTCAAGGCAGGCAGCTTCACCCGCGCCGAGGCAATCGAATCGATCTGCACGCAGCTTGGCGTGCATGCGGTCTTCCCGGGGCAACAAGTTGAGTGGCCGGCGAAACTCGACTCCGATGTGGTTCATATCCTTCCCGGTCCCCGAAAGGACCGTATTGCATTCGCTGGACCGTTCATCGTCTCGCTCGATTCGCTGGAGCAATTCCCGCCCTACGCGACCGGTCGGGTGAAGGTGTCTGTAACGAGCGTGGGCTTCCCGGACGGATCGAGCGCGGAAAACGCTTCCCGGTACATGACCAAGCCGGCACAAGTCGTTACCGCGACCTCCGCCGCCGGTGAGGACCTGCTCGATCCCGAGCCGAATCCGTTCGCCCCGGCGCGACTTCGAAACCTCCTTCGTCGCGTCGATAAAGTCGACCTCACGGTCAAGCTGATCGCCACCCTGCCGACAAAGGTCATTCAACTCAGAATCGACAAGCTCGAGGCTGGCGCGGTTGCCGTCGACGCCGGGGTCTCGGTCAAGCTGCAACAGATTCAATCTCAGGAGGTGCCCCCGATGTTCGGTGCTGGCAACGCGCCGGCGCGCGAGTTTCACGCGACGTTTAATATTGACGGAGTCGCGTATCGTAACCTGTCGATGCAGTTCCTCGACGACAAGGGCCTGGTCATTCCCAGTCGTCTCGAAAGCGGCATGGGCAGCGACAGCAACGGAGTGGTCACGTTTGCGATGAGCGATCAACCCGTGAAGGTCATCGTGACAGGAGTGACAGAAACGCAGGACGTGCCTTACACCGCCAGGTTCGCCGGGGTGCCGCTCCCGCTGGCCGCACGAATGCCGGAGGCGTTGACGTCTCTCGATCTGCGCGGACATCCGATTCCTGTCACCATTGAATCCCCGACCTTGACCAAGAAGAATGGCGTGGTTCCGGAATTGCAGGCGAAAGTCACCAACCACACGAATAAGCCGATTCGGCGCATCGCCGTCGAGGCCGAGACCCGTGACGCGTTCGCGCCGTCAAGAGCCCACCGCGTGCATGGCTCTTTTGGCGAAGGGTCAATGAGCCCCATCGTGGGGGCGGGTGACGCCGCGGACCTGACCACTGATTCGTGGGGCGGCCCGTCGGGTCCTGGGCCCAATACGATCAGTGTGACACGGGTTGAATTCGCCGATGGCACGATATGGGTTGCCCAAGCCGTCGCCAAGCCCAATGTTCCGGTGGTCGGCGGGGCCGCCCCGAAGTGAGTTTGTCAGGGAAATGCCCGTCGCTTAGCATCTGGCGTCATCGGTCAGGAGGTCTGTACGTCTTCCGAACATGAAACGCTGGATGCCGCGCATCATCCGAGCCGCTGGGAAGACCTGTTGCCCGGATATCGCGCTTACCTGCGCAGGATTGCCCAGGGAAAGATCGGGGAAGCCCTGCGCGCGAAAGTGGATGAATCAGACATCGTGCAGCAGGCGCTGCTCCAGGCGCACCAGTCGATCGCCGACTATCGCGGCGCCACGCGCGCCGAGATGGCCGGGTGGCTTCGGCAGATTCTCGCCCGCGTGCTCTCGCACACGCTTCGCGACCTGCGGCGGGCCAAGCGCGACGCGGCACAGGATCGCCCGCTGCAGGCGGCGATCGACCAATCCACGGCATGCGTCGACGCCTGGCTGGCCGACGGCAGCCCGTCCCCCAGCGAGCGCATCATCGCCCGCGAGGAGACCGCCCGTCTTGTCGAAGCACTTAAGGGCCTGTCCGAGGATCACCGCGAGGTTATTGCGCTTCGATACAACGAGGGCCTCACGCTGGCTGAGATCGCGACGGTTATGCAGCGATCGCAAACCGCCACCGCTGGATTACTGCACCGAGCGCTCTCGTCGCTGAAAAAGATCATGGGCGACGGAATGCTTCCAAAACCGCCATGAAACTCTCGCGTGGTCAATCGCGGCGTTGCGAACGGTCCTATACATCCACGCGATCGGGTCATCCGGCGTCGTCCGCTGCATCAGGAGCGATGTGAGCGCATCCTGCACGACGTCGTCTGCGGACGAGGAATCGAGCCACTGACGCGCGTACAGCGTCAGGCGGGGCACTCGCTCGATCACCAGTTGCGTCAGGCGGTCCAGGTCGATCATGCGCCTCCGTTTACATGACGACATAATGCGGGGAATTTTCGGAGGGAGCAAAACATCCCGAAAAGACGGGGGCACTGAAGTGATCCCCGCCGGGTGGTAAGCTTCGATTGTCGCCAAAGGTTTTCGAACTCCCGCAAGGGCTGATGGAGCTTTAGCTTACCACAGATTACGGGACAAAACGCCAATGGCTCGAACGCGGCTTCAACGTCGTTCCCGATTCCCGGAACGTGACCCAATCCACCGAAGTCGCGCCTTGCGACCACGATGCCAGGGTGAATGGCCAGATTGACAAGCCGGCAATTGCCGCAAGAATTGTCGAGACAGTCCTCTCATTGATCCACGGGCGACGACGACCTTTCTTGAGAGCACGAACATGACAGGAGGTAAGCGTCATGGCACGGCTATTGTCAGTCAACGTGGGTCTTCCTCGCGAGGTCGCCTGGCGCGGTAAGACTGTCTTCACGTCCGTTTGGAAGGAGCCAGTGCAGGGACGACGCCTGGTTCGGCGGCTCAACATCGATGGTGACGCACAGGGTGATTTAGCCGGCCACGGTGGAGAACACCGGGCTGTGTTCGTCTACCAGATGGATTCCTATCGGTATTGGCAGCGCGAACTGAAACGAGCCGATTTCACGTTCGGGCAATTCGGAGAGAACTTCACGGTGGAAGGCATGGCCGACAGCGAGGTCTGCGTGGGCGACCGCTATCGCATCGGCAGCGCTCTGTTCGAAGTTACCCAGCCGCGTGTGACCTGCTACCGCGTTGGCATACGAATGGATGAGCCCAGGATGGCGGCTCTTCTGGTCGCGCATCACCGCCCGGGGTTCTATTTTCGCGTCCTGGAAGAGGGTGAGGTGGGCGCCGGCGATGAAATCGTCAAAGTTGCCGATGGCCCTGAACGCCTCACGGTCGCTGCGGTCGACGGGCTGCTCTATCTTCCCGGACCTGCCCAAGAAGAACTTGAGCGGGCTCTGCGAATCCCAGCCCTGAGCCCGGGCTGGAAGTCTTCCTTTAAGGCTCTTCTCCGGCAGATGACGCAGCCGGGGTCGCGCACAGGAAATGCCGGATTGGCCTCACCAGAACAGACGGTCACGGCTGTCCCCGGGTTCCGGCCTCTGAAAGTGGCCAGAATGGACCGCGAGAGCAGCAATGTGATTTCGCTGGTGCTGGAGCCGGTGGACGGTCGTCCTTTGACCGTCGCTCAGCCCGGGCAGTTCGTGGTGTTGCGATTCCGTCCTGATGCTGACGCGCCTCCGGTCTTGCGCAGCTACTCGCTGTCTGATCTGCCGGACGCCGGTCGTTATCGCATAACCATTAAGAAGGAGCCGCACGGAATCGCCAGCACGTACCTAAGCACGCAGTTACGTCAAGGCGACGTCCTGGATGTCAGTGCGCCCCGCGGCGCCTTCATCCTGCAGCGTGGCGATCTTCCCGTGGTGCTTTTGAGCGCCGGCGTGGGTGTGACTCCAGTGATGGCTATGCTCCACGCGCTGGCAGCACACGAGTCGCCGCGCCCGGTCTGGTGGATCTACGGAGCTCGCAACCGCCTGGATCATCCCTTGGCCCGAGAAGCACGCGATTTGCTGGCGAAGGTGCCCCATGCCCGGAGTCATGTCCAGTACAGCAGGCCCGAAGCGACTGACCGGATTGGCGCTGACTACGATGCCGCCGGCCGGCTGACCGTCACGGTCCTCCAAAAGCTGGGCGTACCCCGCGAATGTGATTTTTATCTGTGCTGCCCTGCGGCCTTCCTTGAGGAGTTCACCGCGGGGCTCGGCGGTTGGGGCGTAGCCAGCGAGCGCGTTCACACAGAGGTTTTTGGTTCCGGAAAGTCCATGACGCCGGGTGTGAAGACGACGCCGCGCCGTCTGCCGCACGCGCCCGCCGGGTCTTCCGGCGAAGGTCCAAGAATCTCATTTGCTCGCGCCGGCCTCACGGTCTCCTGGGACGCCAGGTTCCAGAGCCTGCTGGAGTTCGCGGAAGCCTGCGACGTCCCGGTGCGCTGGTCGTGCCGGACCGGAGTTTGCCATACCTGTGAGTGCGGGTTGGTTTCCGGGTCAGTGAAGTATGATCCCGAGCCGCTTGAACCTCCTACGGCCGGAAACCTGTTGATTTGCTGTTCGCGCCCCGTAGAAGACATGGTAATAGACATCTAGTGCGTGTGTGCGTACTCGCGCACATCCATTTATCGAAGGAGTGACACAATGGCAGGACCCGACAACCTTCGCTATACGAAGATAGCGCTCAACAACGGATCTGGCGCGATCCCCGCGCTCGGATTTGGCACATTGATTCCCGACCCTGTGGCAACTAAAAACGCCACCAAGGCGGCGCTGGAAGCAGGATTTCGTCAGCTCGACGCTTCGGAACGCTACCGAAATGAAACAGAGGTCGGCCAAGCCATGCAGGAGGTGTTCAAGGCGGGGAAGATCAAGCGGGAGGATGTGTTTGTCGCCACCAAGCTCTGGAACAACAATCATCGTCCTGAACGCACCAAACCCGCCTTCGAGGCCAGTCTCAAGAGACTCCAACTCGACTATGCCGATCTCTACCTCATCCACACCCCATTTGCCTTCCAACCTGGAGACGAGCAAGACCCGAGGGATGCCAACGGCAATGTGATCTATGATAAAGGGGTTACCTTGCTGGATACTTGGAGGGCGTTGGAGCGACTGGTGGACGAGGGCAAGTGCAAGGCGATCGGATTGTCCGACGTCAACCTGGAACAGACGCGAGAAATCTTCGAAGGTGCGCGGATCAAGCCTGCGGTCGTTCACGTCGAGTCTCATCCGTACCTCCCGCAATCGGACCTTTTGGACTATTGCAAGCAGAATGGCATCGTGCTGCAAGCTTTCGCGGCGCTGGGGCACAGTAGCGTGCCCAACTTGCTGGAAGATCCTGTCATCACCGCTATCGCCAAGCGAGTCAACAAGACCCCCGGGCAAGTCTTGCTCGCCTGGGCTATCCAGCGCGGGACGGCCCTCCTGACCACGTCGAAGACCCCCAGCCGGATCAAGGAGAACTTTGACGTCTCCACCCTTCCTCAAGACGCCGTGCGGGAGATTAGCGAAGGAATCAAGACGCGGGTCAGGTTCAATGCCGTTGTAGAAACCGGCGTTCCCGGATTCATTCCGAGAAGCAAGGGATGAACGCTCAAGCACAAGGAGCACACGAACATGAAGCCAAAGAACACAATGTGTCTCTGGTTCGACAAGGATGCGCAAGAGGCGGCGCGCTTCTACGCCGCCACCTTTCCGGATAGCAAAGTGACCGCCGTTCACAAGGCCCCCGGCGACTACCCGGGCGGCAAGGCGGGCGATGTGCTGACGGTGGAGTTCACCGTTCTGGGCATTCCCTGTCTCGGCCTCAACGGCGGCCCGGTGTTCAAGCACAGCGAGGCCTTCTCCTTTCAGATCGCGACCGACAATCAGGAAGAGACCGACCGCTACTGGAACGCGATCGTCGGCAATGGCGGCAAGGAAAATGCGTGCGGTTGGTGCAAGGACCGCTGGGGCCTCTCCTGGCAGATCACCCCGCGCGCGCTAACCGACGCGCTTGCGGCGGGGGGCGGTGAGGCAAAGCGCGCTTTCGAGGCGATGATGACAATGAGGAAGATCGACATCGCCGCTATCGAGGCAGCGCGGCGGGGCTGACGTGGACACGATGTAAGCTCGATTGGCGCTCATCACCTGCGGCCCGGTGCGTCGGCGTACCAGACGGCCAAGTTTGCGATCCTGCGGTTTACCGAGTTCGTGGCGACCGAAATCGCAATCCCCGACCGTCTCCAATCCTTGAGTCTTTGCCTTCCTCTGGCTACCCTCTCCGTGTCATTCATCTGGTCGCCATATGAAAACTCAACTCGCAGCCCTGTGTCTCGCTTTACTGAGTGCTGGAACGGCCGGCGCGCAAATTTCCGAGAGTTTGCTCAAGTACGACTACCGCACCTTGGTCGCGCGCTCCGATCTCTCTTTCAACACGCCCGCGCCGAGCAGCCACGACGGCCTGCCCATCGGCAACGGCCGCGTGGGCACGCTGGTTTGGACCACTCCCTCCGCACTGCATTATCAAATCAATCACGTCGATCTTTTTTGCAGCGGGAATAACACTCTGGCCTCTCCCAATGGGCACACCGACTATTCCTCCGGCTGCGGATACTTCGATATCAACTTGGCGGACTTCGGCGACGACGTCTTTGCCGGTGAGAAGTTCAATCAGAACTTGTCAGTCTATGAAGGACTGGAGGGTGCCGAGGGCGCCGGCGTCAAGACC
>Ga0182024_10018289_pt1 | contig 13062 bp, 11 predicted proteins | sample P32metaG_FD_120480 | JGI IMG/M metagenome (GOLD analysis project Ga0182024, IMG submission 120480) | Permafrost microbial communities from Stordalen Mire, Sweden - P3-2 metaG (Illumina Assembly) | ecosystem: Environmental > Terrestrial > Soil > Wetlands > Permafrost | place: Sweden: Stordalen...
ACCGTGCAAAACAATTTGGTGGCCATAAAGCTGTGGTCCGACCCGTTCCCATTCCGAACACGGCCGTCAAACACAGTCTTGCCAATGGTAGTGGTTGTATAGCTTCCGCGAGAGTAGGTTGCCGCCAGTCTTTCAAAAATGCCGGAGAAATTTTCTCCGGCATTTCTATTTAATCCACGTCCAAATTTTCCAATTCCAACGGGATCAATTTTACTGCTTCGGTCGTCGGTAATTCCTGCACATCTTTTAGTTTGCGTTGGATGGTTTTGGTTTTACTGGCGGCTGAGTCAATTGCATTTCCAGCTTCCTGGATTTTTTTCTGCACCTTTTCAATGACTTCACCGAATTTTCCAAATTCTGTCTTCACCGCGCCGAGCAACGTCCAGACTTCACTCGAACGTTTTTGAATAGACAGCGTGCGGAAACCCATTTGCAATGCGTTGAGTATCGCCCAGAGGGTTGTCGGTCCTGCGACATTGACGCGAAATTCGCGTTGAAGAAGTTCCGTCAGTCCGGGACGGCGCAGCACTTCGCCGTAAAGTCCCTCGGTCGGCAAATAAAGAATTCCAAAATCCGTCGTATTCGGCGGATCGAGATATTTTTCGCGGATATTTTTCGCATCCAACTTGATACGCGCTTCAAGTTGTTTCGCCGCTTCCTCGACGCCCGCTGCGTCCGCGCGTTCGGCGGCTTCCATCAATCGCTCGTAATCTTCCTTTGGAAATTTTGCGTCAATCGGCAGCCAGACCGCATTGCCGTCACCGTCACGTCCTGGCAGCTTGATGGCAAACTCGACGCGTTCGGAACTGTTTTGTTTCGTCTGGACGTTTTGCGCATATTGCTCGGCGGTCAGAATTTGTTCCAACAAGTTGCCCAATTGAATTTCCCCCCACGTCCCGCGCGTCTTCACGTTCGTCAAAACTTTTTTCAAATCGCCCACGCCAATCGCAAGCGCCTGCATTTCGCCAAGACCTTTGTGCACCTGTTCGAGCCGGTCACTGACCAGCTTAAAAGATTCGCCAAGCCGTTTCTCCAAAGTCCCTTGAAGTTTTTCGTCCACGGTCTTTCGCATCTCCTCCAGTTTCACGGCATTGTCCGTCTGGATTTGCGCCAGTTTCGTTTCAACCGTGCTCCGCAACTCGCCGAGTTTTTTTTCGTTGCTCTCTATGAGCTTGTTCAACTGTCCGGAAAAAGTTTCCAACTGCCCACGCTGCGCTTTGCCGATTTCGCCGAGGCTGTTGACCGTCGAATCGCCCGCGTGCTTGAGTGACGCGCTTAATTCCTCGCGCAACGCACGTGACTGGCCGGCAATTTCCTCCCGCTGCCGCACAATTTCATCTTTCACGATACGCTCGGTTCGTTCGTTTCCTTTTTCCAAAACGTCTAGGCGATTTAGCACGGAAGACAAATCAACTTGCCGATTGCCGCCGCGATTTCGAAACCAGCCGATGAAAGATCCAATCGCACCGCCGACAATCGCGGCGATCAACCATTGGATTCCAACGGGAAGATTCATCAGAAATGCGCAATGACTTCAATCTCCACGCTCGCGCCCTTGGGCAGGCCGGCGACTTGAATGGTCGAGCGCGCCGGGAAATTTTCCGTGAAATATTTTGCGTAAATTTCATTCATCCCGGCGAAGTTCGCGAGGTCGGTCAGGAACACCGTGCTTTTCACCACGTTAGCAAACGTGAGTTTCTGGTCGTCGAGAATCGCCTTGACGTTTTCCAGCACGCGCTCGGTTTGCGTCTTGATGTCGCCGGCGACGAGGTTGCCATCTGCCTGGCTGATTGGGATTTGTCCGGCGCAGAAGAGCAGGTCGCCGACGCGCACGGCGTGATTATACGGGCCGACGGCCACGGGTGATTTTGAGGGTTTGATGATGGATTTTGTTGCCATAAATGTGACGGCCAGTGTCGCGCCTTTGAAACGCGAGGTCAAGAAATCCGCTTTGCTTTTCATTCGCCCGCCGGTGGCGTCGCTGCTATTCTGCGCGCCCAAATTAATGTCCAAGCCGTCGCACAATCATGGTTCAGTCCAACAACTGAAGGACGCCGCCGAGATTCTCGAAAAGGCCGTCGCCGATCGTGCGCTGCTCGGTGAGCTTTCGGAGGCGGAGCGGACAAGGCTGCTGACGGCGGCGGGCGCGATTTATTGTCCCGACGTGAACGAACGTCGCCGGCTCGTCAAGGCGACCGTGCGCCGGCGCAAGGCGGAGAAAATCCAGCGTGATGAATCCAAGCTGAACGCGACGGGCATCCGCAAGTTGCGCCGCGAAAAGGTTTTCACCACGCCGAATGTTTTGCTTCCGAAGAATTTTCAGCAGCACGAAGTCACCGACAATCCCGACTTCCGCGAAGTCGTCGAGCCGCAGAACTGCTACGTTTGCAAGCAGAACTACTCGACCATCCACCATTTCTATGACCAGCTTTGCCCGAAGTGTGCGGAGCTGAGCTGGTTCAAGCGGACGGAGACCGCCGATCTACGCGGTCGCGTGAAGATCGGTTATCAGGCGGGCATCAAATTGCTGCGCGCCGGGGCGCATTTGATTGTGACCACCAGGTTTCCGCACGACTCCGCGACACGTTATGCCGCCGAGCCGGACTTCAAGGATTGGGGCCATCGGCTGGAGATTTTCGGGCTCGACCTGCGGCACACGCCAAGCGTGGAGGCGTTCTGCAATCATGTGATGACGAAATATCACCGGCTGGATTTCATCGTCAACAACGCCTGCCAGACCGTGCGACGTCCGCCAGACTTTTACGCGCACATGATGGAGCGCGAGAACGGGTCGTTGCACGACCTGCCACCGGATGCCGCCAAGCTGCTTGGTGCTTACGAAGGCTTGCGCGGTTATCATATTTTGCCAGAAGGTGGGATGGCTCGCGAGGACGCTCGTCCCACCGGCGAGGCGTTTGAGATCGGTGGGGCGAGCGTCCCCGCGAGCCGCGCAGGCCAAGTGCAGGATATCTCCAAACTCGCCGGCCTCACGCACGCCGCCGCGTTGTCGCAAGTGCCGCTGTTGCCGGAAGAACTGGCCGCGCAGAAAAGTTTATTCCCGCAAGGCCAGTTCGATCAGGACTTGCAGCAGGTGGATTTGCGCGAACGCAATTCCTGGCGCCTGCTCATGGCGGAAGTGCCGACGGTCGAATTATTGGAAGTGCAATTGGTGAATGCCATCGCGCCGTTCATCCTCAATGCGCGCCTCAAGCCCCTCATGCTCCGCACGCCGGAGCGCGACAAACACATCGTCAACGTCTCCGCCGTGGAGGGGCAATTTTACCGCAAGTTCAAGACCACGCGCCATCCGCACACCAACATGGCCAAGGCCGCCCTCAACATGATGACGCGCACCGCCGCCGCCGATTATCACGCCGACGGCATCCACATGAACGCCGTGGACACCGGCTGGGTGACGGACGAAGACCCGGCGCATATCGCCGAGCGCAAGGTGGCGGAGCACCGTTTCCATCCGCCGCTGGACATCGTGGACGGCGCGGCGCGCATCGTGGACCCGATCATCGCCGGCTTCAACACCGGCGAACATATCTGGGGAAAATTTCTGAAGGATTACCGTGAGACGGATTGGTGAGGGCTTCTATTTTACGAATATTCCTGAATCGCGAGATGAAAAACTTGTTTTAGGAAATCCTGTTTCTCTTCAATTTCTTTTGAATTCCAAGCGAGTGAAAAAGTCGCTTCATCGCTATTCTTAAACGGACAATCGCCGATGGTTTGTAATCAACCTCGCCTTTTAGATCGGCAAGAGCTTTTTTGGCGTCAAACTCACCGGAAGATTTCATAAATTCAGGAACTAAGTCACCTTTTCGTAACCAAAAAGACAAAGAGTTGTCACTTGTCGGTGTTTGTGGCGCTGAATAAATTCTTGAACATGCATACAAACAAGACTGCAATTTTCACAAAGGTCGGGAAATGTGCCACATTCATGCTGGTGCTTTTGGGGCTGGCCCTGCGTGGTCAGGCGCAGGACACGAACATTGATTTTCAAGCCGTCCAGACTGTGGCGGACAAGGGGGATGACAAAGCCCAGATTAAAATGGGCCGTTATTATGCAAATGACATGAGCATGAACCGGGATTATGCCAAGGCCGCCCATTATATGCGTCAGGCGGCGGATCAGGGCAATGCCGACGCCCAAGTGGAGCTTGGTTCCTATTATGGGCGTGGTATTGGCGTTCCCAGAAACGTGACAACAGCGGTGCAGTGGTATCGGAAGGCCGCCGACCAGGGGAACGCGCTGGCACAATTTGCGATGGGGGGATTTTATGCCGCCGGCCGGGGGGTGACCAACGACATGGATGAAGCCGTCCAATGGTGGCTCAAGGCCGCCGGACAGGATCAGGTGGATGCGGAGGCGAGGCTCGGAGAATTACACCTGATTCCCACGGCACAGCATGGCACAAACTATTTGAACTATGGAGAGGCCTTAAAGTGGTTGCGCAGTGCGGCGGCACAGGGTTCCGCCGGTGCCATGAATAATCTGGGTGTGGCCTGTGAACACGGCTTTGGCATGATGCCGGATTTCAAGGAGGCGGCCCGATGGTATCGCGCGGCCGCCGAGCAGGGGGACGATCAGGGTCAGGCAAATCTGGGCCAGCTCTACTTTGACGGACGGGGTGTTCAGTTCGATCTGGTGCAGGCCTACAAGTGGTTCAAGTTGAGCGCCGGCAAGGGAAACAGTCTTGGCGTTGCAGGCCTTGCCAATTTTCAAACCCGTCCGCTGCTTTCTCCAAAACAGCAGGCCGAGGCGGAACAGATGGTCTTGGATTTCCATCCCCATCCGGGCAAAATCCAGCCGTGATTTCAGTCCGGTTTCGCGCGGTCTTCAACGGATAAGTAACCATTTTTTGATTATTTTTGGTCACAACCTCCTTTATCCACAGACATCCGCTCTGGCGTTGCCTTCAGCAGAGGAGAGTAATCTGTGGCATTATTGGGGCGAAGTCTTCTGGCTTGCCAGCGACTGTTGGTATTGGGCCAACCAGTATTGCATATAAAGGTTATATCCTATCTGATACTCCAACATCGCGTCACTTTGAGATTGAGCCTGCTGCCATTTTGCCAGATAAGCCGGATTGTTGGGATCCTGGTTCAAACCGCCAATGTCCTTCACGAATTGCTGCTGCAATCGCTGGATGGCCGCCTTCTGGCTGTCGTTCAATCCAATGGCATCCGTATTCATGTTTTGAAACACCAGCGGATATGAAGGGACATAGGTGGCTTCCTGATAAGCTGCCTGGCTTTGGCTCGCCCTCCCGGTGGGAACTTCAGAGGGTTGCCCGGAGGGTTGCGCCACAACAGGGGTGGATTCGGCAACCGTAGCTCCAGTCATCGGCTGTGTCCGTTTCTCTGAACTTTGGGCTGGCACGGCAGTTTCAACAACCGGCATTTGTTCTCCCAGCAGGCTGGCCACCGTTTGCGCCTCCTGCACCCGCGACCATTTGCCGTTGCCGGATCCATCCAGACCCAGTTGTTTGCGTTGGAAGGAAAACCCCCGCCAGGCGTCGCCCCTGACAATGTCCTGAACGGTCGGTTCAGGACAGCCGATGGCCCGCAGGTTGGCCACATAAACCCCGTAATCGTTGGTTGATTCAAGCTGGCTCCAATGAAATGGTTTTGGGGATTGTCTTGTCAGGGCTACAGGTTTCGAAGTGACTACGGACGATGCGGAAGTTGTGATGACCTGTGGTGGAGCACCCGTTACTTTATTCTGATGTTTTTCCAGAATGACAATGAGGCAGGCGGACAGGCCGAGGTTCAACAGCAGGGAAATTTTCAGCACCGTTTTCATCAAGTTTAATTTTGCCACTGACAAACTAAAAGGCCAGTGCGGAATGATATCCGCACCGGCCCTGTGATCCAAACCAACTCAAGATCAGTGATTGCCTTGAGCCGGGAAACCAACGTCAGTAGAGCGGTGAACCTGCATCAATGACGTCGGGATGACGACGCTCTGTGTCAGCGGACTGGTGGAAAAGTCACCCGTCGCCGTGCCTGCATTAGAACTGGTCAACTGGGCGGCTATGCCGGACACAATAGCCGCAGCCGTATGGCCAGCCGGACTTGTGGAAGACTGGTTGACCTGACCCAACAGGTGTTCCTGACCCCAGAAGGTATAGGTGCCGTTAATGACCCCGATGTCGGATTCATACACGCCATTAAAGGTCAAGGCGGTTGCCACTTGCCCGGCGCCGGCTTTCGCCGGATTTACCGCATTCTGAGCGTCGCTGACGCCAAGATATCCAATCACCACGTCACCACAAACAGAGCCGTCAACGTTCAGTTCCTTTTGCACGCTGCTGCCGCTATCGAAACCATCGTTGCCATAGGATGCTGGAGCAATGCCAGCGCCGGGGGAGGTATAAGTTCCGTTGAACGTCAACACACCCGGAGTTCCTGACGGGTAGGACGAATAGAACGCTTGCTGCTTAACCGGGGTGGTAATGCCATACTGGGCGTTGAGCAGGGTATTGACACGCGTGCCGGAACCCAGATTACGACCGACAATGGCAACGCCATCGCTGGCATCAGCGGCGACGCCAGTGTAGTTGTTGGCATTGTAGATGTCTCCAGCGGAGAGATTCTGGTTGAACGCCGCAGTGGTCACGTTGTGGAAATGGCTCCAAGCCGCGTCGGGAGACGCTTCGTATCCTTTCTCGAAAGTGAAAGGAATAATTCCAACAACGCCATAATCAACGAGGTTATACAACGACTTCGGGGTCTGTGAAACCGCCTGGGAGGTGTCCGCCATGCTGAGGTCAGGATATACAGTTGACGAACCGGTTATTTGTTGCAAGGTGTTGGTGGTGGAGAAGGTGTTATTTGGATTCAGAAACGAGGGTGGAACACCCGGGAGGGAATAAGTTCCACCATTCACATTTTGCGTGAGGGTTTGACCGGCCACCGACGCAATGCCGGCTTCGGAACCCGTGAAACTGCAGTCCAGATCAACAATGCCGACTCCGGAGATGTTGCCTTCATAGCAAATCGTATTATTACCATTATTGTTAGCGCCGTATATCGTTGTAGCACCGGCGGTGAATATCTGTCCCGCTGTCGTCGCGGCGGCATAAATGACTGCACGGGCCGCCGTGGAGCCTGTCAGATAGATGGTTGTATTGGCTTGGGCGAGGCTGCCCACGGAGACGACTCCCAAGGCAATCAGCGCAGACGTGAACTTATTGATTTTCATATTTTTTCTATTTTGAGTTTTGCTTTTTTTGGTTTTTTTGTTTGGAGGAACGATGAATCAGGCATTGATGCGGTTAATGCGGTGGCGGAACGACAGAACCAGCAATCCGCCCAGTGACAGAATGGCATAGGTGGACGGTTCCGGAACTATCGTGACGTCAATGATGTCGGCATCCGGGTTGACTGTAATTGAACCAACTTCAGTCCAACCACCAATGGTCGCTCCCCGGCCAGAACCAGACAACGTGTTTTCATACAACGTTTCGGTCACCGAGCCGGAACTGAGATATGAGAGGGGCTGTGCCGTGCTGGCTGCAACGGTATCGCCATTGGCCGCGACGAGTCCCAGGGAGATTGGAGATGGCGCAACTTGGTATGACCATGTGCCTACAGCACCGGATGCGGACTCACCAACCGAGATCCCTTGGGCATAGGCGGCGCTGTTAAGCAACTCCGACGCAGAAATTGTCGCGGGGGTTGACGGATTGCCATTGATCGTCTGATACAAAAACTGGGTGCCAGAAGCGGGGGTATTGCCTTCAACAAGTCCAACGGCCACATTGTTGTCATAGTTTCCATCAGCTGAAAACGCGGTGGTGAATAAAGCTCCGATGGAGCCGGTCCAAAGGTTGACGGTTCCGCCATTGGATGCGGCGGCGTTATAAACGTCAGAGACCGATCCCAAATCAATGACGTAGTCATTTTGTGCCGAATTAGGTCCGGCCGCATCATTGAATCCGAGCAAAAAATCGCTGTTGCTCGCCTGAGCCGTGGAAATTCCCGCCAGTCCGAGGGATGCCAGCAAGGCCGCCTTGTATAGATTGTTTTTCATTTTTGTTTGTTTTTTAGAGTGATTGAGTTGTTTCTTTACCCACTTAAAGGTTTGTCGAGGGAGAGACTATCGCACGGGCCGCGAATTTACTTCATGCTTTAGGACATGCGACATCGGTTTGATGACATTTTGCCACTTGCACAACTTGTTCATTTTAAGTCTTTTGTGAGTCATGTAACCGGCGAAGCCTCCATTTTCATGCCATCGTTACTATAAGGTAACGCAAGCTGCGGCTTGAAGTTTGAAGCTTTTGGCTGTTTTGAGGTCGCGGCCACAAATTCGCCGTCATTGGCGATGTAGGCGTCCATGCAAAGTGCGGCGATATTTTTTGGCAGTAACCTGCCAAAGCAATGACGGAATATTTCCGTAAATCAGAATTTAACGAAGGCATCATTCACGGGATCAGAAAAGCCGGTGAACTTCTCGCGAAGCATTTCCCGAGGAATTGAACTTTTTATCTTCAGATCTTTCGCTGCATAAACCTGCTTTTGTTGTGGGTAAACAGTGAAAGTGCCAGGTAACTTTTTGAGAACTTGCAGCACCATGTAACCGGACTGATATTGAATGCCCGACCGCGAGATAGTCAAGTTTAGCCCGTGATGCGGCATTATGTGCGATAGGGAAATCATTCGGCTCGCGCTTGCTCGGAATTGCCAGCGCCTCGTGCGTGATGCCCACTTGAATCCGATCAGCAGGCAATTTTGTGGCGAGGTCAGCAAGTTTGAGACTTGGATCAAGCGTTGAGTTCTTTTGTTGCAATGGCGACGCGATCAAATAATCCCGATCCAACGGCAAAAGGTGTGTTCGGATTAAGTTGATTTGTGTGTGTGAGGTCGTATTGATGCGATCTGCAAATATGTCACGCCATCAAAACCAGCCATGTTGTTGGCGTCAGCAATCAACGGATTCAGGCCATACTCAATTTTCCAGCCGTCTGGAATGCCGTCGCCAGCCGTATAAGCGTTCGTCGGATTGGTGTGATAGACGAAAATTTCGCATAGTTGCTTATGCCGTCACCGTCCATGTCATTCGTCAACCGATTATCACGTTCGTTCCGTCCTGCCGGACGGGGACGCCGCGGCGTCCCTACCACCCGAAAAGTTTGTCAAAGACATAATCCCACAAATAAGATGTTGCACATTTATGGAGTTCACCGTAGAGATCCAAGAATCAAAAATTAACCGCAAAGAACACAAAAACCTTCGCCTCCCAGTCGCAAATGAATAACAGCCGGGGCAAAAATCGTTCCGGCTTTCTTATTTTACCGGGCTGGCGTCCAGCAGCTTCATCACGGCCTCGATTGCAGCTTCCTTTTTGACGGATTGCAGCGCGCCGTTGCGCGGCTTGATCTCCACCTCGCCCTTGGCCAGCGATTTCTCGCCGATGCCGATGCGGATGGGAAAGCCGACCAGTTCGGAGTCCTTGAACTTCACGCCGGGCCGTTCGTCGCGGTCGTCCAGAATCACGTCCACGCCGCGCGCGGTGAGTTCCGCATAAAACCTTTCCGCCAGCTTCATCACTTCGCCCTCCGGCGCGACGGCCAGCGGCGTGATGCAAACGGTGTAAGGCGCGACGCTCAACGGCCAGATGACGCCGTCCTTGTCGTTCCCCTGCTCAATGATCGCCTGCAACGTGCGCGTGACGCCGATGCCGTAGCAACCCATGACCGCCGGCTTGCGCGAGCCGTCGGTGTCCAGGAACGTGGCGTTCAGCTTCTCGCTGTATTTGGTGCCGAGCTTGAAGACGTGGCCGACTTCAATGGCACGGCGAATTTTCAGCGGCTTGCCGCACTTCACGCACGGCTCGCCCGCGTTGACGGTGCGCAGGTCGAACCACGCGGTCACCTTGATGTCGCGCTCGATGGAAACATTTTTCAAATGGAAATCATCCTCGTTCGCGCCGGTGGTCATGTCGTTCGCGCCGTGCAGGCGCTCGTCGGCAAATACTTTCACATCGGCGGGAACGTTCACGACCGCGCCGAGCGAACCCGGCTTGGCGCCGAGCAATGGCACGATTTCTTCCACCGTAGCCGGACGCGCCGCGACCGCGCCGGTCTTGGCCAACAGCTTGGTTTCGTTCAACTGGTCGTCGCCGCGAATCAGAATGATGATCGGCTTGCTGTCCGCGATGTAAATGAGCGTCTTGATCTGGCGGTTGGCGGGAACCTTGTAAGGTTCCTTGCTCAACGCCTCGATGGTCACGACGCCGGGCGTGGCGAATTTTTCCGGCAACGCGCCGATTTCGCGTGCAGCGGTTTTCGGAATGCCGCTGGTGGCCTTCTCGATGTTCGCCGCATAACCACACGCTTCGCAAAACGCCACTTCGTTTTCGCCGGTCTCGGCGGGCACCATGAATTCGTGCGAATGGCTGCCGCCGATGACGCCGGTATCGGCCTCCACCGGAAAGGTCTTCAGCCCGCACCGCGCAAAGATGCGCGCGTAGGCGTCATACATTTTCTTGTAGCTGGCCATCGCGTTCTCGTCCGTGGTGTCGAAGGAATAGGCATCTTTCATGATGAACTCCTTCGCGCGCATGAGGCCGAAGCGCGGACGGATTTCGTCGCGGAATTTCAGGCTGATCTGGTAAAAGTTCTTCGGCAACTGGCGGTAGGAATTGATTTCGTTCGCGGCGAGCGTGGTGATGACCTCCTCGGCGGTGGGGCTTAAAAACCACTGGCGGCCGGAGCTGTCCTTGACCTTGAACAAAACGTTGCTGGCGGTTTCCGCGCGGCCGCTTGCCTCCCAGATTTCCGTCGGCTGGAGCGCAGGCATCAGCACTTCAATCGCGCCCGCCCGGTCCATTTCCTCGCGGATGATTTGCTCCATCTTGCGCAAAGCGCGCAGGCCGAGCGGGAGAAAAGTATAAACGCCGCCCGCCAGCTTGCGGATGAGGCCGGCGCGCAGCAGCAGTTTATGGGAAATGATTTCCGCGTCAGCCGGAGCTTCGCGGAGGGTCGGAATCAAAGTTTGTGTCCACTTCATATAAAAGTGAGAAGTTTGAAGGGCGAAGGGCGGATTGCCAATTTTATTCGCGCGCCCGTTTTCTTGATGCGACAAAAATGGCAGTCAATTCGTTGGCTTCTTTCAACAACCGGTTTAGCTCTGCGTGTTCACTGGTTGCCAGTTCAGCGAGACATTCCAACCAAAACAGGGATTCATCAGCTTCTTCTTCCGTCGTGCCCATCTTGTTTATGAAATCAGCCTTTGATTTCGCCCGCTGTGTGGCGCGATAGTTTGCCGCAACTGACGTTGCCGAACGAATGAACTGACGTTTGATAACCGTGAACTCTTCGCCGCGCGGCAACTTGCGCGAAAATAAAATGACATCCAGCGCGAACTTCTTTGTCCTCAGCTTGAGATCATTCATAAATTGCCATTTGCAGAAACCGTCCGCCCTTCGCCCTTCGCCCTTCTCACTTCACCGTATTGTTCAAGGGCGCGAGGCCCTGGATCCTCACTTCCAGCTTGTCGCCGGATTGAATCAGGTTTTTCCGCCAAGCCTCTGCCTCCAGACCGGAAAAACTCAGTTTCATATCGCGGATTTCACTAGGGCACGCCCATGTTTCGCACGCCCGGGTTTGGCTTGCCGCCGTGCTGGCGCAACAACGATACCACTGGGGCTGTCTGGCCACTACCAACTAAAGCCCAGTTCATAGGTGTTAACCCTCGGTTGTCCTTGGCATTGACATCGGCCTTACTGTCCAACAGCAATTTCACCACATCTTTGTGGACATTAGACACCGCATAGTGCAAAGGCGTCACTCCCTGAGAATTTGTGGCATTGATATCGGCCTTGTTGGTCAGCAGTATTGCCGCCACGTCCTCGTAACCCAAAATCGCCACGATGTGCAAAGGCGTATCGCCACCCAACCTCCTGGCATTGACGGCGGCTTTGTTGCTCAACAACAATTCCGTCACCTCCCCGTGGTCATATTCTACCGCTATGAACAAAGGCGTTCTGCCGTCCTTGGTCTTGGCATTGACATCGGCTTTGTTGGTCAACAGCAATTCCACCATGTCCTTGGAGCCTCGCCACGCCGCCACATGCAAAGGCGTCGCGCCCAGCTCTTCTTTGGCGTTGACCACGGCATTGCTGGCCAGAAGCGATTCCGCCACGGCCATGCGGTCATTTAACGCAGCTTCATGTAAAGGCGTCCAGCCGACGCTGCCCATGTCGAAAACGTAATCAGGCTGGGCCATGGCGAGGTTGCTCCAAGCCAGCGTGACCACTGCGAGGCGGAGAGTTGATGCGAGGCAAAGGCGGTTGAAAAAAGAATATATTTTCATGTTGTCTGGTTTAGTTGCCAAAGTTCTCTTAATCATTATATGACACTTCATCCGCATACTTATTAGCGGAATTCTGAAAAAAGCAGGCCGGAATGCCGGCTTCCTCACTTCACCGTGTTGTTCAGCGGCGCGATTCCCTGGATCCGCACTTCCAGCTTGTCGCCGCTTTGAATCGGGCCGATGCCGCTGGGCGTGCCGGTGAGAATCACGTCGCCTGGCAGCAGCGTGAGGTTCGTGGAGATGAAGCTGACGAGTTCGGCGGGCTTGAAGATCATCTCCCGCGTGTTCGAGTTCTGGCGCAGCAGGCCGTTCTGGAAAAGCTGGATGTTCAACCCGGCCGGATCAATCTGCGTCTCCACCAGCGGGCCGAGCGGCGTGAAGGTGTCGAACGACTTCGCCCGCGCCCATTGGCCGTCGGATTTCTGGATTGTCCGATCGCTGATGTCCTGCGACGCGGTGTAGCCGAAGATATAGCGCGACGCCTGCGTGGGCGAGACGTTGCGGATCTTGCGGCTGATGACGATGCACAGTTCAGCCTCGTAATCCGTGCGGTTTTTCGGAAAGGGAATCTCAATCTTGCCGCCGTCGGGCAGCAGCGAGGTCGTGGCCTTGAACCAGATCAACGGCTCCTTCGGGAGTTCCTTGCCGGTTTCGCACGCGTGGTCGGCGTAATTCAGGCCGACGCAGATGATTTTGGTCGGCACGACCGGCACCAGGGTCTTTACACCCTTG
>Ga0182024_10018290_pt1 | contig 13061 bp, 17 predicted proteins | sample P32metaG_FD_120480 | JGI IMG/M metagenome (GOLD analysis project Ga0182024, IMG submission 120480) | Permafrost microbial communities from Stordalen Mire, Sweden - P3-2 metaG (Illumina Assembly) | ecosystem: Environmental > Terrestrial > Soil > Wetlands > Permafrost | place: Sweden: Stordalen...
CAACTTCACCGAACTCACCATGCGCGTGACTCGCGCTGTGGTGGACGGCGTGGTGGATGAGGTCAAAACGGAATACTCCGAAGATGACCTTCCGCTCGATCCCGACCTCGGTACTGTCTTGCTCAACTGGAAACGGAAGTGTCCACCGTCAGAAGAAGGCTGGGTCTTTCCCAGTCCCGTGACCGGACGCTGCTACCATGCCAGTCCGATTCAGCAGGATTACATTCGTCCTGCAGGTCGCAAGCTGGCTGTGGGCGACATCGGCTGGCACACCTTTCGGCATACCTACCGGTCGTGGCTCGATTTGGTCGGTACTTCGATTGGAGTCCAGCAGAAGCTAATGCGGCACGCTCAGATCGCGACCACCATGAACGTCTACGGCAACGCCATGATGGAATCGAAACGCGAGGCCAACAGCAAAGTTGTGCAGATGGCGCTCAGGCAAGAGGTGAGGAAGGCAAAATGAAAAGAGCTGCCAGAAGCGGTTGTTTTATCGCCTTTCACTGCGGAGGCGGGCTTATTGCCCTTTTTTGCCCCTGCGGTGAAAACATCCGATGCTCGTAAACCTATGAAAAGTTTGGTTGCGGGGGGTGGATTTGAACCACCGACCTTTGGGTTATGAGCTAAACGATCAACAGCTAAGTTGTTGTTGATACTACTGCTCTTCCCTGCCCGCATCCAGCCAAAACCTATCGAATTACCCCCACTTTTGTGTCCAAGTTGTGTCCAACTTTAATCCGCGCCGACGTTCGCCAAATCGTTAGAGCGGATCGCAGGAGGAGACCAACCTGGAACTTCAAGATAGTCACGGCAACAACCTATGTGCGAGCGCTGTACCGGCGTTCCGTGCGTTCCCGCAGCCTTCTTTTAATCCGACCACGACGAGTTCGTGGGAGGGTCGTCCGGTGGTTCGTTCTCCACAACAACTCCGGCTGCATCGCGCCCTGGAGGAACTAGGCTGGACCGGGGTAATAGACGAGTTCAACGACGCGGCCCGGCTGAAAGACCAATCCGCACCCGTGCCGGTTCTTGTCACAACGAACGGGACGATTCTCGCTGGCTTTGGGCGCTGGCGGTCGGCCGTTTTCGACGGCAGGCACGAGATTGACTGCATCGAATATCCGATCAGAGAGGACGAATCCCTCCGATTCACACTCGCCTACCACCAAACCCGGTGCGGATGGAACGCGTTTGTCCGTGTTCGCTTGGCGATGGCACTGGAACCCAATCTTCAACAGAGGGCGCTCGACAACATGCGCGACGGGGGCAGATACAAGGGTTCGGCAAATTTGCCGGAAGCTCAGCATATTGATGTGCGTGAGGAGATTGCCCGCATCGCGGCGGTATGCCCGCGTTACGTTAGCAACGTTAAGTCCATGCTCGAAGTTGCGCACCCGAGACTGATAGAGGCCTTGCGAGACAACAAGCTGACCATCAACCGCGCCATCCAATTCTGCAAGTTGCCGCGGGCCGAGCAGTTGGAGCAGTTCATCCGTTACAGCGAGGAACGCGCGACGAACAAGGTCATCCGCCAGACTATCGCCCAGCCGAAAGAAGAAAAAGCCAGCCTCGACATTGTCTCGGTTCTCGACGCCCTACAGCACCTGGAGGGGCGACAGCCTGGATCCGTCGCAGTACGGGTCGGTCGGCATAAGCGCACGGTTGTTCTTATCGGTCAAGATCTGTTCACCGGGCCGCCTTCTCAAAAGGAGTTGAAACTGACATGAAATACCAGCATCCGCTCAAGGAGATTTCGTCTCAGGCGCGATCGTACTGGGACCGAGACGAGATGCGTGCCGCAGTTCGCCAGGCTTTCAGCAAAGCGCTGCAATGTCGCACTGCTGAGTTGGGTGCCGAGGTTTACTCTTCAGAGAATCAGGAGCTCATCCTCTATCACCCCTGCAAATCGCGAGCCTGCCCGAGTTGTGGCTACCGCGCTACCGTGCAGTGGCTCCGCGAGCGGTGGGCTGCGATGCCAGACGCCCTTTATAAGGGGATTACATTCACAATGCCGGATCTGCTTTGGCCCTTTTTCCACAACAATCCGCCGCTGGCTAAGGCTCTGTCAGCTATCGCCGCAGAGATCATAAAGGCGCGGGTGAGTGCAAAGTATGGTGTAAAGGTTGGCGCTATTGCCATTCTCCACACCTTCAACGGGAAATTAGAATTCAACTCCCATGTCCACACAATGGTCACGGAGGGAGGGCTCGACGGGTCGTCCAACATCTGGGTTTCTCGTGCTTATTACGAGCGCGACGCCCTGATGAAGGCTTGGCGGAAGGCCGTGATCGCGCTTCTGCGCGCAGCCCTGCGAGCGGGTCAACTCCGGACGGAGCTAACCGCTGACCAAATGGGAGACCTGCTCACTCATCTGGAGGAACGCTGGTGGAGCATCAAGATTCAATCGTTCGAAGACAAAGGGCATTTCCTGCAATACGCCGGTCGCTATGTAAGGCGGCCACCCATCGCGCAGCGTCGTATCACTTACATCGGGGAGCGAACCGTGAGGTTTTGGTACAAAGACAAAAAGCTGCATCGCCGTATTGAGGTACAGTGCTCACTGGAAGAGTTCATTGACCGTTGGTCCCAGCACATTCCGGAACGCTATCAGCACGCTGTTCGTAGCTTTGGGCTGTTTGCTCCGCGGTCTCTCTCGCAAACATCGGCGGCCATTCTTGTCATTCTGAGACAGAAGAGGAAACCACGCCCCAAACCTCGGCCTTGGGCGGAATCAATAAAACGAGACTTCGGATATGATCCGCTGCTCGACCACACCGGCAAGAGAATGAAGTGGGTGCGACGACTGGTGCCGAGAGCACGCTAATCGGATCTCTCGCCGAAAGAAGCGGTTGTTTCCTACCCCAAATCCCGCAGTGTGACATACTTGATTCTTACGCGCTGCTCTTCGCTTTCCCCCCAAATACCATAGCTTCGACCGCGCGCCGCGATCTGAATTGCTTCCGCCCGCGGACGACACCCACCTGACTCGCCTCAATTCTTGGTTCTCGCCGAACACAAAACTTTGATTTTCCTATGCTTCAAGACTACGCTTCCTTGATGGGCGCTGATGAGGGCATTGGTACAGCAACCACTTACTTTGGTGCTGCCAACATTTCTGTCCTTGACGGGAGCCAATCCTCAGGCTATCGCACCGGTGGCTATCAGCGGAGATGTGCGAGCGCACGGTCGCTGCATGAGGCGTCAGAGCCATCACGGCTAAGAAAACGAAAAGCGCCCGGACTCCAGTTAGAGTCACGGGCGCTCCCGTTTACTGCGCACTTTCCAGCCTACGTTAGGGTTTCCGCGGAGGGAATGGCTCCTGCGTGCCAAATGGCGGTATGGCGTGGTCTCCGGGGCACAGGATCGTACTTGCTGGACACCATCCCACTAGCTGACACTTCTCGCCCGGCGGCACCGCCAATCGGACAGCACAGAAAATACCTGTTCGGGGCTGGGTTCTTTCTTCACGGCAGAATATGCTAAGTCTTGCGACTCCTGAGGACCAAGGCGAGGACGCCTCCAGCCACCAGAACAATACCTATGGCCGGGGGCAGTTTCTCGCTACTCTGGGTCTAGACGCCGATCTTGTTATCTCCAAACTTCACACTATGGTTCTCGCTGTGCGGTACGGGCACGACGAAAGCCAATAATCCGAGCACCAGCAACAAGACACCGATGACGCCAAAGTTCTTCATGCTGAAGCTCCTGTTCAGGGATGGAATCGTATCCCTGTTCAGGCTGAATGACGCGCCTTGAATTTGTCGATCTTCTCGTTGACCTTCTTCTTGGCATTTTGTACCGACTGACTCATCTTGTCTCGGGTCTGGTGCGCCTTGTCGGTTGCGGCGTCCTTGTGCGACTGTTGCACTTCTTTTGCAGCGTCTTTGGCGTTGCCCCAAGTCTCCTTTGCCGCACCTTTGGCTTGATCCGCAACTCCCTGATTGGCGAGCTTTTCGTTGCCGACAGTTTCTCCAACGCTTTGCTTTACCTTTCCCACCGCCTGCTCAACCTTGCCAGAAACCTGATCCTTATTCACTGTTCTTCTCCTTGTCGCCGCAAATGCGGCGTTCATTTGTGCGTGAAATATTTGACCATGCATCCGGGGGGGAAAGTGGTGCAGTGGCGGACCGACATCCGCTCGTGTCAGAACCACTCACAACGATCGTGCTAAGTGTTCGTAACACGGCCACTCTGTTAGAGGTGCTGGTTGCGACTTAAGGTCCCAAGCCGATCTGAGTACAGCAAAAAGAATGGAGTCTCAGGCGTGTTTGCGTTTCATCAGCGGCTCAACCTCGTGATTGATTTCAAATCTCACAGGCGTGCCGCAGGATTGACAAGGCGTTTCGTGCACCCCACCGTTCAGATTCATCGCTTCCAGTCTATTGGGACGCAGACATTTTGGACAAGTGATTATCAGATACCCCTCGCCGTCTCTTGGCACGAAGAGCGGGGCGATCTCACTCTTTTTGCTTTCTGAGCGGATCGGAGAAGCAGAAAGAAGCTTCGCTACTTCGCCGCAAAGCTCTTTGAGAGTGTAGTGTCCTTTTTGCAAGAAAGTGTCCGCTACAACTCCGGATGGATTTCCACTGATTATGTAGTCTGCGCTCACAGCGATGGTTGCGATGTGTGGGAATCGCTCTCGTACTACCGCCAGAAATTCGAATCCTGACATCCGAGGCATATTCAAGTCGGAAATAATCAAATCAGGCAGCGACTTGCTGAGAGCATGTAAGCCATCCAGTCCATCCACCGCCGTGAGAACTTCATAACCTCCGCTTTCCAACATCTGCCGAGCGGTTTCGCGTATTGGATATTGATCGTCTACCAGCAAGATGCGAAAGCGGAATTGAGCCGCAGCCTGCGCTTCTGTGACCGGGATGCTTTCAGCCGAATGCGCTGCCGCGTCGACCGCGACACTAAGTGGTCGTTTGTTCTGAATGTCTAGTTCTGAGGAGACGACCTTATCCCAATGTTCGTCTTGGTTAATGGGCACGGAACGCCTCCGCTCATGAAAGTTCAAGATAGCGGAACAATACCCGGTAAGAAACAAACCAGTCTGTTCAATATTGATCAGTCTGCGGCGAACCTCTGAAGGTACTTGTTATTCATGCGCGAGAAACGGAAACCACGCGAGGAGACCCAGAGGTAAACTAGCGTTATGCGCAAGCGCCTAGCCACCCAACCGAGGCGTGGCAAACATGTCGGAACAGATCGTACAGACCAAGACGGATCGACCGTCACCCCGAAGGAATGAGCAGGAATTGCGCGATGCGCACTTCGCCATGCGTCTTTCCCTGATTGTTGGGCTGGCAATGCTGATCGGTAAGACGACAGTGTATTTCATGACGCATTCGGCTGCCATTTTTTCCGATGCAGCCGAGTCGGTCGTCCACGTGATCGCCGTGGGGTTTGCGTGGTTCAGGCTTTCGGCTCAGCACTATTCCGCGCCCAAAAGACTTTGAACGTCAGGTCGGTATCAGGGCCTCGCAAAATGCAGGTGCGGTCTAGAAATGCAGGCAGCTTCGAGCTTCTATTCGGCGCTCGCGATTCTCGTCCTCGACGCTGCCACTTTTTGCCTGCTTGCCGCTCTTAGGATTGGTGAGCGCCTGCGTGGGCACATCCTCGGGCCCCAGTTCAGCAATGCTATGCAAGTGCGCACTGTTTCCGCCGCCTCTTTCGCCGGATCCAAATCCTTGAGGTCGGGCGGAAAACATAGCCTCCGAACATGTCGTCGTCGCCCAGCAATATTTCGAAAGCGTCGGGGATGTATTCGTACAGCGCCCGCCCCTCTACGACGCCGCGTCCAGAGGGCATTTGTCAGACCGCGAGATAGCCTCCATCCACGGGCCAGGCAGCTCCGGTCACCCAGGACGATTCATCGCTCGCCAGATAGACCGCAACGCCGGCAATATCCTCCGGTCGGCCGAGCCGGCCGATGGGATGCGTAGCGGTTCTTTCCCGACGAACCGCTGCTGGATCTGGAGCGTTGCCCATGACCGCCGCAGTTAGATCGGTTTCTACGAACCCCGGGCAAATTGCGTTCACCCGAATATTTTCATGTCCGTGATCGATCGCCATGCTCTTGGTCAGCAGGACTACCGCACCCTTGGATGGAGCATAGGCGGCGCGGTTCCGAGCGCCGACCACTCCAAGCGTGGAAGCTACGTTAATAATCGAACCGCCGCCAACTTTTCTCATGTGAGGTAACGCGGCCCGAGACAATAGCCAAACTGCGCGAACGTTCACATTGAAGGTGTCATCCCACTGTTCTTCGGTAATTTGCTCGGCGCTCCCAATGTGCAAAACCCCCGCGTTGTTCAGCAGAAAGTTCAATCCGCCGAAGCGCCGCACGGCCTGATCGATCAGATGTTCAATTTCGCTCGTTCTGGAAACGTCGGCCGCGATCGCGAAGGCAGAATCCCCAATTTCCCGAGTAACCTCCTCCACGCGGTCCCTTCGCCTGCCGACCAGCGCCACCTTCGCTCCTTCCCTTGCCAGAGCGATGGCGCATGCGCGTCCAATTCCAGTGCCCGCACCCGTGACGATCCCAATCTTGCCCTTCAGACGTTCACCCATGACGAACCAGTTTAGCTGAACAGCGCTAAGCTAGACGGCGATCCTTGCACGGGCAGATGGGTCGGAGAGGTCAGTCGTCTCCGTTGGACATCGAGTGTATGAAGGACGTTATTGCGCCTTATTCAAGCAACTAGGCGGTTCTCTGCCAGTTTCGCAATCAAGCGGTAAAGTCGGCGCATTAAAGCTTCCTGCGCTACATTTGTTAATTCATGGCTCCAGTCCTGGCGGATCGGATTCTCGTCTGGTCGTACAGCCACACCTATGCGTACACCCTCGAAGGTTGCGACTGGCACAGAACATCAAGCGATTGGTGCGCTTCCTAAGTCCACCGACGCCACCACAGACTCTCACCACCTAGAAAAAAAGAAGAGAACAAACTCAGTAGCACTTCCCCAGCCCGCACCAGCCCGGTCCAAGCACTGAGTTTTTCAACAGCCACGCCTGATAGCGTCAGTCAAGCTAGGGTGAGGGGTGCCGGGTCGCGCGAATTACGGAATGCACAATCCCGGCTACCGGAACATCAAACAGCTAAACCCACCCCCGTTTTTTCCTCAACTCATTCGTAAACGGCGTTGCCCGTAGCGACTGTTGTTTTGCTCGGGTTGTCTACTTCCAGCAGTTGTATACCTTTAGCGACTGACGTACCCGTAGCCGAGTTCATCACGAAATCAAAGTCCATGGTCGAGCTGTTCGAGAGCGCCAAACTCAGGGAACCGCTTCCGTCGGAATTGACGGAATAAGTGCCGATTCCTGTGACCGTGGTCGCAGTGCCTCCAGCCACTTCAATCGTCAGGTCACACGTCACTTTGCTCTTGCCATCGAATACGAATGTCCCGACTTCCCCCTGCTGAGTTCCCGTTGTCCACCAGTTCAACAAGACACTGTAAGTTCCCTTCAGCCTGGCCGCAGTCGCGGCTGCAGAGAGATTGATGAGGTTCGCCGTCCCGAGGTTCGCATGAAAGCCGGTGGTGTCGATAAAAACTAACTGTATTCACTTCCGGATGTAGTAGCATCCGTGCTCCTTAACAAGGGACGAATTCCAAAAATCGTTGACGCGTTCCGTATCGAGGCGCGTGGCAAACTAACTGGACTGAGGCCCACAAAACTGCGCGGGAAAATCGATGTTGATCCGGGAGAACAAGACTTCTTCAGAGTCGCGATCGAGCAACGGAAGGGACTTCGGAAGCGTTCTGACATTCCTGACATCGAAAAAGAGCGACTCGACAAATTTCTCAAAGTTCTCGCGAACGCCGCGAGTTATCGGGCGACTACTGCTTTCCGCCGCTGGCATCTCTAATCACGGGCGCGGCTCGTCTGATGTTGGCTCTTTTGGAGCGCTGCGTGACCGCGGCACCTACGCGATGGAGGACACCGACAGCATGGCCGTCGTCGCTACGAAGAACGGCGGGGTTGTTCCGTGTCAGGGAGGAACGAATAACACAATAAAGGCGCTGTCATGGAAACAGGTAAAAGAAATCTCGGCTCGGCCGCGGCTGGCGGTGTTGCGTGTCCTATGGGAGTTTCCGCCGACTGCAGGTTCGCGCTTGAACCGCGACAGACCTGGCCAATGGCGGCGATCGATTGAAACACACCCACGATGATCAACACCTGTACCCAGATGAGGATTCGCGGGTGCAGCCTGAGTTCCATGTGATCTCTCACCAGTTATTCACCTGATCGGAATTATGGTATGTGTTGGCCGACAGCCAGAAGCGTCGGCGCTCCGGCTTATCCGTGGGTCAGTCCATAGGTTATGGCGGCACTGGAAGCGCCGATGTTAACCATGAGGTGATCCGTTCGAGTTTGTGGTGGCCTGTTTTGTGAAAGAGGTAACTGATGCCAATGAACACCTGCGGTTACTCCCGCGAAGTTCGCGGCAAGCGCCGGAGTGGAGCCGCCGAAAACGCGCACCATGGGATTCAGTTCCCTCCCACCATTCTGCAGGTTCGCACGAGTCACCGCAAAATCCGCGACCTTCAGAGCCGTGACTTCGGCAAATAAGGATCGATTCTTCTTGTCCCAGAACCTGTGCAGGCGGGGCACTCCCGCATCACATCCGCTGCAGGACGTCGGAGATGCGGTCCCCGCTATGACCATCCCACAGAGGAGGCGTAACACCTTTCTTTACCTTGAAGAGACAACCTATTTGGGAGTGCCCTGTTTGACCTTGAGGCCCAACACGGAACGACCGATCACGGTGACGTCCTGCCCACATTCATCGACATCGCCGTAAAGCCGGTTGGCGCGAAGGAGGCTCAGGTCAATCTCCGGCCCGTTGAGACCTGGGAAAATACCTCTGGAACTCGTGAGCTCGGGCCCCAACTTCCTTTTGGCCCAAAGCGTGACATGGCCGTACGGATAGGCAAAATTGGCAGAACCGTGGCCAGCGATTTCTTCCACCCCCTCCCGTCCGTTGCGGACGTCGTCTTGGAACACAGACAGGGATACCGCGCGGCAGGAGCTGTGATCAAAAGTTTGGCTGGCGAGTTCGTGCCCTTTGGCCAGCAGGGAATCAATGTCCTCCTTCACGAACAGCTCGCCCAGTTTATAGTGAAGAGCAGGTAATTGCGATCTTGAAGCAATGCGAGGCCGGGTTAACGACGGCGGAGTTGTGGCGTCAGCACGGGATTACTGAGCAAACTTACTACCGTTGGAAGGGGAAGTACTGCGGGATGGAGGTGAGTGAGGGGAAGCGGCTGCGGCAGCTGGAGGAGGAGAACCACCAGCTCAAGCACATCGTCGCCGAACTGCTGCTGGACAAACGAGCGTTGCAGGCGGTGGTAGTGCTGCGCTCGGAAGTAGCAGTCTCGGAGCGACGCGCCTGCGGGCTAATCCAGATTCATCGAGGGACGTATCGGTATCTGCGGCGGCCGGAGGACGGCCAGTTGCGAGTGTGGCTGCGCGAACTGGCGGAAGAACGGCGCCGCTTCGGCTACCGCAGGTTGCAGGTGCTGCTGGTGCGCGAAGGGTGGGTGGTCAACCACAAGCGGGTATACCGGCTGTAGGTGGAGGAGAAGCTGGGCATTCGCCGCAAGCGAGGACGCCGACGGGTGTTGGCGCCACTGACCGAGCCGGACCAGATATGGACGATGGATTTCACGCAGGACACGTTCGCCAGCGGACGGCGGTTCGGCACGCTGAACCTGATGGACGGTTGCACCCGGTGGGCGTATGAGAACGGGGAGAACGGGGTGGAGCTGCACTTCATCACGCCGGGCCGGCCGATGGAGAATGGCTACATCGAAAGCTTCAACGGCAAGTTCCGGGATGAGTGTCTGAACGAGAACTGGTTCCTGGATCTGGCCGATGCGCGGCGCAAGATCGGCGACTGGAAGTGGGACTACAATCATGTCCGGCCGCATTCGGCGTTGGGTTACCTGACGCCGATGGAGTTTGCCAAAGCGTGGGCCGTGACCGGCCGTGGATGTGTTGCTACAACAACCATGTCCGAAAACCCAAACCCGGAGAAAGTCTCATTATCCTGGACTAAAAATGGGGGGCAGGTCAGCTTGCACAGCGCCTCAGAATATCTCACAGTTCGTGGACCGGATCAGAACCTTTGTCACGAATACCGGTTATGATGGGGTGGACCTCGACTGGGAGGCAAACATTATTACCGACCAATATCAGGACCTCATTAGGCGTCTTCGCACGGCACTGCCCACAGCCATCCTTAGCGTCGTGGTGGGGTTCGCCGACAGATTCACGACTGCCGCGGTGCAGTACGACCTGGACCAGATCAACATTCGGGCCTACGATTTGGCTTCCCAAGACCTTACCGGAAGCGCGATCAACTACACTTGGTACGATTCGCCAACCCTTCAGGGGGCCAACATCCAAGACCAAGCGATGGATGTTCTGTCCTGGTACTACGTGTCTGCCGGAAACGCGTCCAGCAAACTCGGACTCGCCGTGCCGTTTTACGGCCGGATCCGGAACGCCTGTCTGAACGAAACCGGCACGAACGGCGTAACCGATCCGAATCAGGCTTGGGTCGGCCGCGCCGAAATCGGCTTCATTCGGTATCGTGACCTTTCGAATTCCACGTATTGGAGCCTTGGCGCTCACGTTTGGGACGATTCACGAAGTTCCCAGTACATCCAATACCGGAACGGAAGTTGCGCGACGGATGCATTTATCCCTTACGTAGGGCCAGAGCAATTGCGAGCAGTTGCCGCCCTCATCAAGGGGAACCGGCTCGGCGGCATTGCTACGTACGGCTTGCCATATGAATACATGCCACAACAGGTTGGAGACGCCCGATATCCTCTTTCGGCTGCCCTCTGCGATGCGATGATCGAGTCGTGTACAGAACCCGTAACCACCACACGGCCTCAAACTACCGTCGCACAACCTGGTACCACATCTTCGGCCTTAACGCGCCCCTCACGTATCGGAGCCCAGTCGACATTGCCATGGGTGGGCACCGCTGGAGGGACATTTACGTACTACGTGGACTCCGTGAACGGCCTGGATTCCCACCCAGGAACCTTGGCCAACCCTTGGAAGACCATCGCCAAAGTCAATTCAACTACGCTCTTGCCAGGGCAGTCGGTGGGTTTCAAGAGCGGCGGGACCTGGCGGGAACAGTTGACTCCGACGCAGAGCGGGACGGCGGCGTACCCGATTACGCTCGGGGCGTATGGGAGTGGGGCGCAGCCGATTATTAAGGGATCAGATTTGGTAACGGGATGGACAAGTAATGCAGGAAACATCACCGCCGTCGGTGATACCTCTACCTCAACCCGAGCCGTTGGCACGGCCATTGAAATCTGGTATCGGGTTACCACTGGAGCTTCCGCATTCCCCCTCCAATCCTACAGTGCATATTTCGGTGGCGGATGGAAAAACGCGACGCAGCTCAAGTTTGCTTTATACACAGACAACTCGAATAACGTCGGTGCGCTGATAGCAAATACCACAAGCGCGCAGATTTCGCTTGTGCAAAGCTCGGGGAATGTCGCTTCCGTAACTTCAGGAGCAACGTTATCTGCATCTACTGCCTACTGGATTTGTATGCAATCAAATGGAGGGGCTGATAGTTTTCCTGGGAAGACATCCAATGGTACAAGGTCTGCCTATCTATATACCTTTACCTTCGGAACATTTCCTAGCACTCCATCTGGTCTGGCATACAACAATTTCGGGTCATCGGTGTATATGGACATCGGCAGCGTTGGTGTTCTAAATACTTGGTATGCTACCGTAACTACACAGCCGTATACCGTCTGGTTCAATGGGACACTTGGCACCCAGGAGGCCAGCGTAGCGACAGTAGGAGCGACTAATGAGTGGTATTGGGCACACAACTTATTGTATGTGTACTCAACGACTCATCCTAGTGCCGCCTATACTAGTCCTGGGGTTGAAGCGTCGGATAGGCAAACCGTCGCTCTTTATAACGTGAATTATGTGACGCTTAACGGGCTAGCCTTTGCTCAAGGCGGAAACCTGAATAGCGGGGCTAATTCGGTTCATATCCACGGATCCCAAAACATCGTACTGTCTAACTGTTCTGTCCTTGATTCCGTCAATATCGGCGTTGGTATAGAGGATGTTGTAGGGTCGGGAAGTTTCTTAATCGACACGTGCATATTTAGAGGAACGGGAGAACATCCAGATACTACCGGAGGGGCGCCCTCTGGGATACAAACGTACAATCTGAGCAGCACCAACACCCTCACCGTTCAAAACTGCACGTTCCAGGATATGGATGCCTGGGGCTATCATCACGGACATGGTATCTATCATCAGAGCGGGCAGTTGATTTGGCGCAATAACGTTCATTATGGAGACCGAGGTACGACCGAAGCGGGCGCCGGTGCCGGGGCTGCTGTCAGATTAGCCAGTCCGGCTGGTGCGACGGTTCACAACAACATTTTTTCCAACCAAGGCGGCAGGCGTTACTGGGGAATCTTGATTGACCAGGGAGGAACGAACCACATTTACAATAACGACTTCTACGAGAACAACTACGCCATTGTGACTGAATCTATTGGTGGACCTTCCACCAATATCATCAAAAATAATATAGTCTGTTGCACTTCGACAAACGAATGGTGGTTCGTCGATGACAGAGGCGCCCCCTATGCCGGAGACCACAATGTGTTTTATGGGTCTGGCACAGTATACTGGACCTGGAATGGCGGGGCGAAGATAAGCTCATTAGCGGGATGGAAGTCGGCTTCGTCCCAGGATGCGCATTCAATCAACGCCAACCCGCGACTCAACAACCCGTCCACTGGCGACTTCACCCTCCAGGCCGGTTCCCCAGCCATCGGCGCCGGCGTCTACATTCCGGGCGTGAGTACGACGAATCCACCTAACATCGGAGCAAAATGACGCGACGAAATCCATTCATCTCTAGGGAAACTCTGAATAAGCCCGTGTCTTTAAGGTGGTGCGTGTTCAGCCATGCTAGTGCAAGCGTGCGGATTCGTTTTTCCGCCGTCGCGGCCCGCTTCGGTGGCTCGCTCGCGATCAGC
>Ga0182024_10018291_pt1 | contig 13060 bp, 9 predicted proteins | sample P32metaG_FD_120480 | JGI IMG/M metagenome (GOLD analysis project Ga0182024, IMG submission 120480) | Permafrost microbial communities from Stordalen Mire, Sweden - P3-2 metaG (Illumina Assembly) | ecosystem: Environmental > Terrestrial > Soil > Wetlands > Permafrost | place: Sweden: Stordalen...
GCGGCCTTCGCGTCGGCCCTCCACGCGTAATTGCTGATCCCCTCGGGCAAATCGGGGTGTACGCTGGGACCAAACATTCGTTGATCCAAATCGCCCGACATGAATATCACCGCGTCGCGCAGCGATTCGCCTGTCAATCGCTGCCGGCGAGCGTGCCAAAGAAGTTTGTTGCCCGAATCGGCGACGAGCGCTTTGGCGTGCATTTCGTTTTTCGGATCGACGATGGCCGATTGCCGATACGTGGCCGAGGTGACCATCAGACGATGGATTTTCTTCAAGCTCCAGCCAGAGTCCGTCAATTCCACCGCCAGCCAATCGAGCAATTCGGGATGCGTCGGCGATTCGCCGGCAACTCCGAAATCGTTCGGCGTGGCGACGACACCTTGGCCGAAATGATACTGCCAAAGCCGATTGACGATCACTCGGGCCGTCATCGGATTGTCTTTCCGAGAGAGCCAATTGGCCAAGGCCATGCGGCGGCCGGTGGTGTTTGCCGCGGACAAGGGTGGAATGATATCGGCCGTCGATGCGCCGAGAAACTCGGGAAAGCCTGGTTCGACTTGCTCGGCCGGATGCTTCATGCTGCCGGCCACGAGACGGAAGGTCGGCGGCGGCTGACCATCGGCATCGGTCACGCCGCAAATTGCCGGCAACGGCTGCGGCTTGATCGAATCGAACTTCGCCAATTTGAGCCGCAAATCTTCGTAGCGTTTCTTCTTTTCCCCTTTGAGCTCGCCGACGACGCCTTGCAATTTCGGAGTGATGTATTTCATCGCCTGAAAAGTGATCTGTTTCTGCAAGGCCGTTCGTTGCGATTCTCGAGTGTGTACCGCCGCGACGACTTCAGCGTTGAATTTCTCGAGGGCCCCGTCGATGGCCTTCTGCCGCGGCGGCGCGAGGAGCGATTCCAGCTCCGCGCGAATGTCGGCCGTCGCCTTTTCCCATGCCGCTTGCTTCTTCGCGAACTTGTCGCGCTCGGAGCGCGTCGCCTCGGGAAGATCGTCGCGCGGCAGCATCGGCGTGAAAAACGCCTGCAAGCGATAGTAGTCGGTTTGCAGAATGTCGTCGAACTTATGGTTGTGACATTGGGCGCAGCCGATCGTGAGGCCAAGGAAGGCCAGACCGGTCGTGTCGGTCACGTCGTCGAGAATCTCTTGGCGTCGCTGCCGCACGTCGGCCGCGTTGAACTCGTCGGGATAGAGCCGGCAGTAGCCCGTGGCCACGATCGCATCCGGATTGTCCGGCTCGAGTTCGTCGCCGGCCAACTGCTGGCGGACGAACCGATCGTAGGGCATATCGCTGTTGAAGGCCCGAATGACGTAGTCGCGATACTTGTAGGCATTCGGCCGATGAGCATCCTCCTTGAAACCATCCGACTCGGCGTAGCGAACCACGTCGAGCCAGTGCTGCGCCCAGCGTTCGCCATAGCGCGGCGAAGCGAGCAGCCGCTCGACGACCGTTTCGTAAGCCAGCGGCGATTGATCGGCCAGAAAATCCGCTTGTTCCTTCGGCGTCGGAGGCAAGCCGGTGAGATCGAACGTCACGCGCCGGAGCAGCGCGAGCTTGTCGGCCTCGCGGCTTGGTGCTAGCCCCTTTTTCTCGAGCCGGCTCAGGATGAACGCATCGATCGGGTTGCGCGGCCATGTCTTGTCGTGTATGTCCGGCACATTGGGGCGCGTCGGCGGCAAGAAGGGCCATTTGCCCTGCTTGAACTTAGCGGCGGGTTGTTCCACATCCTTCGGCAACGAGGCGGCCGTGGTTCTTCGATCGCCGCTCGATAAAGCGACAGACAGAATGACCAGCAAACCGACCGCAGGCCAGCGCTTCGCAACCATGGAGAATTCTCGCCGCCGAAGCCGATCGCGCCAGGGAGCCGATTGGCGCGCGTGTGGGGTGGGAACCAAGCAGGCTCTAATTCTAGTGCTTCGCCCTATCGAAACGCAAGCGATTTGGGTTTGCCGGCCGTGGCAAGGCTTTCTCGCGGAATCGACTCGATTTTCAACGACTGAGATAGGCACGCCACGGAGTCCAGTAGTATTTCTCCCAGCCCTGGCTGACGCCGGCAAAATCTTCGTCGGCCACATTGACGTGGACCAGTTCGATTCGCCCCCCCGCCGGCTCGGAATGGAATGAGAGCACGAGAACCGAATCCATGCTCTTGGGCAGAAAGTGCGTCGAACGCCACGTCTGAACGATGAGCCGCTTCGGTTCGACATGCAGAATGGTTCCCGAAAGCGCGCCGTCAAACGCTCGAAATGCCGCGCCGGCGTGAGCCCCAATCGTCACTGGCATTCCCGTGAAAGCCGCGTGCGATGTGGGATCGAGATACATGTCGAACAGTCGATCGGGCGGAGCGGGTAGCGAGGCAGCGAGGATGACGTTGCGCGGCATGGATGAGGTTCTCCTACCAAGCGATTTCGAATGGAGCAGCCTACAGCTACCGTGTGCCACTCGCTCCGCCAGTGCGATCGTACCGAGAATCGTACACACTGGCAAAGCCCGCGGCACTCGTGCGGTGGCTTCCAAGAGAACCTTCGAGTTGTGCGGCAATTAGCTCGTCAATTCGCTGTGGTGTAGGCCCGTGAAGAAGGACAGCACCGGGATTTTCCGGGCCGAATTCCCGCGCGCGCGCGGAAAAAGCGGAAAATCCGGTCCTGGTTTCGATGGCTTGCTCACTGGCCTCTTTTTGGTAAGTTTGGACATCGCGGGTGTCATGGCTTTTCCCGTTTCCCTGCTTGCGGGTGTCAAACCGGGGGTCAACGCCATACGGCAGCCGAAAACGGAAAAGCAATAAATCGTTTATGATAAATTACTTGGCGGCGTAGCTCAGTTGGTTAGAGCAACGGCTTCATAAGCCGTGTGTCACTGGTTCGAATCCAGTCGCCGCTACTTGACGGCAAGAATGGCTGGCACGGTGCAAGGACTTCCAATGGGGCGTTGCCATCGCTAAGCCCCGACCGGTTTGTAAGCGCGCGTCGCTGGACGGAAGCTACTCGCATCGAGTATGATAACGGCAGCAGTGTGTTCGTCCCACCCGATTTCACTGTCCCGCCAGGTTAATGCCCGCCGCGCTGTCCCACCCCGCCGATCCCGCCCGCCTCCCGATATCGCTTCGTCCCGCCCGAGCAACTTAGCGGGTGAACGCGGTTGACAGGGTCGCTTTGTATCCGTGCAGCCCACCTTTACGGATGCCACGCCCATGGAACTGATTCGCATCGAGAACCTGTTCAAAACCTATTTCCTCGGCGAAGTCGATGTGCCGGTGTTGAAGGGTGTGTCGCTCACGATCCAGAAGGGCGAGATGGTCGCACTGATGGGCGTGTCGGGTTCTGGCAAATCGACGCTGATGAATATCCTGGGTCTGCTCGATCGCCCAACCTCGGGTAGCTATTGGCTCAACGGCCAGGAAGTGTCGCGGCTCACGGCCGACCGGCGAGCGACGGTGCGCAACCGGAATATCGGGTTCGTGTTTCAAAGCTTCAACCTGCTACCGCGCAGCTCAGCCATCGACCAGGTGCGAATGCCGCTGGTGTATGCGGCCAAGCCGTGGTCGAACCGCGAGGAGTGCCGCCGCGCGGTTTCGCTCTTGGAACACGTCGGCCTTGGCCAACGATTGGGCCACGAGCCGTCGCAGCTCTCCGGCGGCCAGCAACAACGCGTGGCAATTGCCCGAGCGCTGGTGAATCATCCGCCGATCCTGCTAGCCGACGAGCCGACGGGAAATCTGGATTCCCGCACCAGCGAGGAAATCCTGCAGATGTTTCAGCGGTTGAATCAAGAGGAAGGGATCAGCGTTATCTTGGTGACGCACGATCTGAACGTCGCCCGACATGCCAATCGCATCATCTATATTCGCGACGGCCTGATCGACGACGACGCGCTCGCTCAATTGATGGACGACGAATCCTCCGCGCGAAATGGCCGCCGTGCCAAGAACGGACATTCTTCCGGAAATGGCCATTCCTCCGGCAATGGTGATGCTCGAAAGACAAGTCGTGCAAAAGCGGCGATCCTTGCCGCCGCCGCTGAGGCTGAATTGGAGCAATGCGAAGAAGAAACCGAGTTGGCCGGAAGCGAATGTGCGGCCACTATCGCAACTCCGGCCGTCCCGGTATCCAACCGCGACAACACGATTGTCGCCGAACCTCTTGCGGCGGTTGAACCACAAGTCCGCCAACACCAGCCAACCGCTCGGCGAGCCGCAGTCCGCCTGATGCCGCGCACGCTCACTACAGCGTTGCACGCAATCCGCCGCAATACATTTCGTTCAATCCTGACGACGCTCGGAATCGTGATGGGCATCGGGGCCGTCATCGCCATGATGGAGATCGGCCAGGGCTCGGCCACGGCCATTCAAAAAACGATCTCCAGCATGGGAGCCAATCGGATGGTGGTGCTGCCCGGCAGCATAAACGCCGGCGGAGTTCATCAGGGTAGCGGCAGCGTCATCACGCTCACGCCGGCCGACTGCGACGCGATCATGCGCGAGTGCCCGGCGGTGCTTGGCGTCGCTCCGTTCGTGCGCGCGAGGACGCAGGTCATCAACGGAAATAGAAACTGGGTGCCCGGCTACATTGGTGGCACGACGCCGCAATACTTGCAAATCCGCAATTGGACCGAGTTTTCCGAAGGAAGTGGATTCAGCGACCGCGATGTCGCCGCCGGCGCGGCTGTATGCGTTTTGGGACAAACGGTTGCCACGAATCTTTTCGGCGAAGAATCGCCGGTGGGCAAGGACGTGCGCATCCAGGGGGTCACCTTTCGCGTGCTCGGCGTGCTCGCCCCGAAGGGAGCCAACATGTTTGGCAACGATCAGGACGACCTGGTGTTGGCCCCCTGGACGACGATCAAGTATCGCGTCAGTTCGATCGGCGCGCAGGTCGCCAATCAATCGGCGATGGCAACCGCCAGCAGCGGCAACAACGATGCTTCAACCACCTTCAGCAACACGGCCAGCGTGGCATATCCCAATATGGGCCCCAATCCAAATCTATATCCGAGCGTGGCCGTCGCCGAAACGGCCGACACGCCGCAGCCGGTGCGATTCGTGAACGTCGATCAGATCATGGTCCAGGCCGAGTCGTCGTCGGCAATTCCAACCGCGATGGATCAGATCACCGAAGTGCTGCACGAACGGCATCACATTAGCGCCGACGCGTCGGATGATTTTTTGGTCCGCGACCTTACCGAGATGACCAGCGCCATGGCCCGGCAGTCGAGGATCATGGGAGCTCTGCTGCTTTCGGTGGCGATGATTTCACTGATGGTCGGTGGCGTGGGGATCATGAATATCATGCTCGTGTCGGTGACGGAGCGGACGCGCGAGATCGGGCTGCGGATGGCCGTCGGCGCCCGGCCGACCGATATTCTGCGACAATTCATTACCGAGGCGGTGATCTTGTGCCTGTTTGGCGGAGCGGTCGGCATTTTGGCCGGCCGGGGCGCGTCGGTATTGATCCGGGAATTACTGAACTGGCCGACCGAAATCTCGCTGCCGGCGATTCTGGCCGCGGTGGTCGTTTCCGTGACGGTCGGGCTGGTGTTCGGCTACTATCCCGCCTGGAAAGCCTCGCGGCTCGACCCGATCGAAGCGCTGCGGTACGAATGATGTCGCGTGCGAACTGTTCGTCAGCGGATACGATGCGCCAGCGTTTCGGCGATGAGTTGCGAGAGCCATTGCATGTAGGGCGTGCCGCCGGTGCCACGCGGGTCGGCGACGCGCTTGTTGATATATTCGTTCGCGTAGCCGACGTGGGTTTCTCGAAACGCGGCCATCGCTTCCAATACGTTGTTGTAGGGCTCCTTCTCCGCCAACGGGCGCAGCGGCGGCAGATTTTGCACTTCCGCGATCACCGCGCGATGCTCCAGCGGCATGAAAGTTTGCATGGCGGCGAGATGGTCGGTCAACAGCGACGGCCGGTGCGGGATTTTCATGAGCGCAACCAAGAGCGGCATGATGCTGCTCTGGGCGCCGGTCTCGCCGCGGAAATCGAGCGGGCCGGTTTCCACTCCCTCGTAAACCACGTTCTCGAAAAATCGGATATAGGGCCGGAACGTTTTGTAATACAGCGCCGGGTCCATCTTCTCGGGAATCCGCCGCAGCACGGCAACCTGCCGCCAGACGGCCTCGCCGATCTTCCGCAATGCCTCGTTCACCGCCGCGGCATCGCCCGCCGCCGATGCGCGAGCCGCGTCGTCGATTGCCGCCAGAATCGTCGCCGCGTTGGCTTCGATTTCAACGTGAACCAAAATGAACCAATGCTCGTCGTACAGATGAACGAAGTTTTGCAGCGTGTCGATATTGCCGAGCGCGATTGGACCGGCGGGGTCGAACCGTTTCCAGTTGTAAAGCGCATAGCCGTCATAGCTAAGGATCGGCGGCCGCGATAGCCGCCGGCAGACATCGCACAGCGGCACCGCGAGATTCTTGGGCAACAATGTCGCCTGCGGCGCGCCGACCTGGTTGATATAGCCGGAGGCCAGAAATCCAAGCCGAACATAGTAGAGCCGCATTTGCGGCAACCGCTGCGTCGGATCGGCCGGCTCCGTCCACGGCGGAATCGTCAACTGCCGGGCATATTCGCGAAAGCCCTGGTCGTGCAGCAAGCTCGGCAGGTCGCAGCCAATCTCATCCAGCGCGGCCAATGGGCTGCCGTGCGGAAAAGCGCGAACCGGATCGCACTCGGGAAGAAAGCCCCGTTCGATGAACGACCGTTGCATGGCGATTGCCCCTCCGTGACTCCGCGCCCCCGCGTGAGATTCTCCTAAGGCTTCTTCCCCATCCAGCGGACGGCGTTTTCAATAATCTTGATCGCCGTCGGGTCTTTGTAAATTGGATAGATTTCATGGCCTGGGCGGAAGTAGAAGACCCGGCCGCGGCCGACCTGCCATACCGAGCCGCTACGGAACCACTCGCCCCCTTCCCAGTGCTCTTCGAATACAACCGAGTCCGGCTCCGGCACGTGAAACGGCTCGTTGTACATTTCCGTTTGCGGCAACACGAACTCATGCGGAATGCCCTGTGCGATCGGATGGTCGGGCAACAGCGTGACAACGTGGCTCGGCTTGCCGTCGGCCCGGTACGACGGAAAAATGCAGTTCGGCAGCCGCAGTGTCACTTCCACCGGTTCGCCCGGCTGCTTGCGGTACGTGACGTTCGGCGTCAGCAAAGCATCGGGCGCCGGAACCTTATTGAGAACGGCCGGGATAGTCGTCAGCTTCGCCGTCGCACGCTGTTCCGGCGGCAGCTTGGCAATGGCGTCGGCCCTGGCCCGCTCGGCCATCGCTTCGACAAATGGGGCCGACCAATGGGCCGAATGAAGCGCGATCAACGACAGCTTGCCCGACTTGATCCGCTCGGCGATCTCGCGCCCCTTTTCCGGCTTCACCTCGCGATTGCGAATGTGGCCCCACCAGATCAACACGTCGCAATTGTCCAACACATCGGCGGTCAAGCCTTGCTCGGGATCGTCGAGGCGCGCGGTCCGAACGGAAATGCCCGGCAATGTCTTTAGATGCGAAGCAATCTGATTACCGAGGAAGTTTTCGTAGGCTTGCTTTTGCGCCGGCTGCTGTTCGTCCCAAACCAAGACGCGAATTCGCGGCTCCGGCGGATCCGCGGCGCGGGAAGGCGAAGCGCAAGCAGCCAAGCCGGCGGCGATGGCAAGCAGCATCGTCCGCCAAGTGAAGAACCATCGATCCTTACACCGAATCAGCATGGAATTCACACCTGTAGCGGAATTTGTGAGAATTCCGAGCCTGAGCGAGCAACAGAATTCTCACGAATTCAGCTACCGCGCGCGAATGTTACTTCTTTTCGACAACCCAGATATTTCGGTAGACCACTGGGTTCCCGTGGTCTTGCAAGTAGAACGGACCGTGATTCGTCGATTCATTGTCGATCGGCGCGGCGGTCGTCGGGTGCGGAATTTCCTGGTCATCGATCGTTAATACGCCGTTGTGGCGGACCGTCGCCCGGGCGTTGCTCGTCTTCTTTCCGTCGGCGTCGAATCGGGCAGCGGTGAAGTCGATGTCGTAGGTCTGCCAGCTCAGCGGCGGAAAGGTCATGTTGACTTTCGTGTTGGCGATCTTGTAGATCGCGCCGCAATCATCGTTCTCGCCCGGCAGGCCGAACGAGTCGAGCACTTGCACTTCATAACGGCTTTGCTGATAGACGCCGCTATTGGCGCGGCCCTGCCCGCGATCGTTCGGCATGAACGAGCAGCGGAATTCGAGATGCAGCTTGTAATCGGTGAATTCCTGTTTGCTGGTGACGCCCCAATTCAGCAGATTGCCTTCGACGAGATGGCCGTTTTTCCAAGCGTCGGCATTGGTGCCGTCGAAGAGGACGACGGCCGCTTCCGGCGGCTTTTCGCCGAGCGTGGGGCTCTTGCGTTCGATTTTTTTCAATTCGCCGAGCGCATCGCCGTTGCTCTTCGACAGCGTCATGACGCCGTCCTTGATCGTCGCGGCGAAGGATTTTCCGGACGGCGTGTGTTTGCCGGTGAGCGCGGTTACGCCATCGGCCGTTTTGCCATGCGCGGGGTCGGATGCGTCGCCCCGATTCCAACCATCGCCCGGCAATCCGCCGGCGTAGAACACGGCATTGAATTCGCCATTGCCGAGCGCGAGGACCTGCGCGCCAACCTTCTCGGGCCCGTTAACGCCCTTCGCCTGACCGATATATTCGCCTTGCACTTGAAAATCGGGTCCGGCCTTGGCTGGGTCCAGGAAAGCTTCACCGGCTGAAACACGAATCGCTTCAAACCCGACGGTAACAATCGAAAGAACGGCAACAAGCGAGCAACGAATCAATCGACGGTGCATGGGATTCTCTCGAATAGAAAAAGGTGGGCGTGTCTATTCAACGAAACGTGTTTCACCGCCTCATTTGCCAGCCGGCGGATTCCACTTGCTGACCTTGTCGGCGGTCGGAAAATCCTCGGGCACTTTCTGAGTCACTTTTCCCGTGGCAGCCCATTCGGCGCCGCGGTCGAGGGTCGTCACGAAGCCGACGTCTTTCATCGATTCATCGCTGTGGCCGAGCGTCGTATGAAAGACGCGGCCCTTGCCGTAGTTGATGACGATCAGCATCGGCTCGTTTTCATGCGTCGAATCCGACTTCGCGGTCGCCAGAACGGTCGCGTTTTCCGCCGGTCCGCAGAGCGTCGAGTAGAGTTCGTCGGGTGTGTGCAACCACTTCTCCGGCAAGCCGCGCATGATCGGATGATCCAGATCGCGGGTTTCGATGACGAAAGAGAAATAGGCGCCGTGCGTGCCGTGGCCTCCCTTGGCGTCTTTTTCGACCTTGCCGTCGCGCCAGCGGAGCATCGGACCGGAACCATCATTTCGGCCACCCCAACCGCCGACGGCAATCATCTTGTTGTATTCCTTCCAACTCGGAAACGAATTGTCGGCCGCATGAACGCTCACGAACCCACCGCCGCCGCCGACATATTCCTCGAAGGCCTTTTTGGTCTCGGCAGACCAATCGGCGCCGTTATAGTTGGACACGACAACGCCGTACTTCGCGAAATCCGGCTTGAAGTCTTCGATCTTCGGGCCGCTCGTCGCCACGTTGACCGTGAACAACCCGCAGCTTTCCAGCGCGGCCTTGAGCACCGGCGTGGTTTTTCGCCAGTCGTGATTGTTCTGGCCGTCAACGATCAAAGCCGCGATTTTCGGCGAACTTCCGCCCTCGGCCGCAACCGCCGGCCGCGATTCGGCGAGCAACAGGATCAGGCTAAGTGAGAACACGAATACAGCAACGGCTCGGCGCATTGCGAAAGCTCCTGGAAATGGCGTCGTACGGGGTGGGACCGCGGTGGCAGAACACCTCTTATAACCCCGGCCAATGCGGCTCGCAAGCCGATGGAGCGCGACTAGCTCACGACGCGATTCCGGCCGCCCTGTTTGGCGGCGTAGAGCTGCCGATCCGCCTTTTCCAAGAACTCGAACGCGGTCAGCGGTTGGTCGCCGCTGGTTCGCGCGATTCCGATGCTAACCGTGACCGGGATCGTGCCTTGCTCGGTCCGAAACGGACGATCGGCGATGGCCTGCCGCAGCCGTTCGGCCGCTTCATGGGCTTCCGACAACGGAGTGTCGGCCATCACCAGCGCGAATTCCTCGCCGCCGTAGCGGGCCAGAACTTCGTCGCGACGCAATTGCGCGGTTGCCCGGCGGCAAAGCTCGATGAGAACTTCGTCGCCGGTGAGATGGCCGAAGGTGTCGTTAATATCCTTGAACCGATCGACGTCGATCATCAACACCGACAGCGGCCGATGCGTCCGTTGCGTGCGGTGCAGCTCTCGCTGAACGACTTCCATGAGATAGCGCTTGCTGTAGGCCTGCGTCATACCGTCCGTCGTCATGATGTCGTAGACCGTTTCGTGGTATTCGGCTTCGATCCGATCGGCCGACAGGAATTTGAAAATCTGATTGCCGAACCGGAGCCGGTCGCCGGGGCTGAGCTGCCGGGTTTCGATCCGAAGGTCGTTGACATAGGTGCCGTTCGTGCTGCCAAGATCGGTGAGAACGAATTCGCCGCCGATGGATTCGAGAACGGCGTGATTTCGCGACACCGAGTCGTCGGCGAGTTCGAGATCGGAGCCCGGATCGCGGCCGATCATGAGCCGATTGTCATTCAGTTCCACGAATTCGCCGATACCGGCCGCCGGATAGAGCCGCACGAGGCAGCTCGCGCGGTCGTCGGGAACTCGGTTCCACACGCGACCGCTCAGGCTGTGGGAGAATCGAGTGGGGGCGATGTCTTGCATGGTAAAATACCTCGGGTAACGCGTCTAAGGATGATCGGCCGGAGCGGGGCCGAACTTGAAATAGTGAACTTCCGGCTCCGACTCCGTATTGCCGCCGTTGAACTGCCTCGGCATCCGTCCGTTGGTGAACTCGCCCGGCATTCTTTGTGGAACGCATGAAAAATGCGAGAAAATGAAGGCGAGCAAGATCAATCCCATCACGCCACCAATGGAAACGATCGGTTCGCGGCGCGATCGGCCCTCGAAACTTGGGCCGCGAAAGAAGAGCCGCTTGAATGCCCGTCCGATCATTATCGGCAGCGATTCGATCAGCCGAAGAAAACCGCCCCCGAGCGGCTCGCGCGCCGCTCGTCCAAATGGAACCGCGCCGATTCCCGTGGCCGATAAGACGAGCGCCGGCAAATTCGCTCCGCGCGCATGGGGCGCCAGCGCCGCGGCGACAGCGGCCGGAGTCGCATAGCGCTCGTCCGGTGATTTGGCCATCATGCGTTCGAGGCAGGCGACGATCGGCAAGCGAATTCGCCGTCGGCCGGTGGTCGGCAGCGGCGGTCGATCGGCCAAATGCCCCTTGATCTTGCTCGCCGGTGTGCCGTAGGCCGGTCCGCTGAACGGCGGCTGGCCGGTGAGCAGATAATAGAGAGTACACCCGAGACTATAGATGTCGGAACGAATATCGACCCGCCGAGCATCGCTGGCTTGCTCGGGAGCGAGAAAGTCGAGCGTGCCGATCATTTGTCCGGTGGTCGTCAGCGTCGTTTGATTCGACGCCAGTCGTGCCAGCCCGAAATCGAGCAGTTTGACGATTCCCGCTCGGTTCAAAAGCAAATTCGACGGCTTTACGTCGCGATGCACCAACTGTTGCTCGTCAGCATGTTGCAAGCCGAGCGCGGCCTGGCGAATAATCTCGCAAGCGTCCGCCGATCGCAACGAACCCGTGCTTTTGACAAGCCGGGCCAAATCGCAGCCATCGACGAATTCCGTCACCAGAAAATGGGTCCCCCCGACGCATCCCGCGTCGGTTGCCCGCACGATGTTGATGTGATCGAGCCTGCCGATCGCTCGGCTTTCATGCGCAAAGCGCGCGACCGCTTCCGGATCGCCGAGCGCCTCCTTGGAGATGAATTTGACGGCAACGGTGCGTCCAAGCCAAATATGCGTGGCCTTGTGGACCGTGCCCATCCCGCCGGCGCCGATTTGCTCGCCAAGTTCGTAATTCTGCAACTGTCCAAGAGCGCCAATCGTGCTTCCGGCCGCGGCATCCATCGTCGGATTCCGCGTGGGGCCTTCACCAACGGAAGCGGCTCGATCGACGGGCAAATTGCGCAGCGCCCGAGTCGCCGCGTCGTCGACTGCAATCAGAGCGGCGTCGGACATGCGATTTTAGCCTGAGGGGGCGTGTGCGAGTTGAAGTTGGTCGAACCGGACGCCGAGTCGTGTCGCGCAGGGCCGACCATAGCGCGATAATTGCCGAGAATTTTCCCGATCCACGAAAATCCGCTAGGCAAATATAGGACAAACCTTACGCCGGATAGGGTTTCAAGACGGACGGTTCGGGCGGGTATTAACGGTCGCAACGAACCGTTTGCTTGCCATTTTGCACGCCGGGGCACTACAATGAGGTCGTTCTAAATGAAGCAACGGCGACGAGGCGCTGGCGACAGTTTTCATGGACGCATTCTGGTGGATCTCGGCCGCGGTCCTGTTGGCCTGCGGAGTCGTGGCGATCGTGGTTTGGCGGCCCTTGCGAGCCGCGCATCGCGAGCGGCAACTGGCTCGGGCTCGCCGCGAATTCCACCGTCAACGTGAATATCTCGAAGCCCGATTCATTCAACGAGCGGCGGCCTGCGGCAAGCCGCGCGGGCTGCGCTGGGCGGATTGCAATTTCGAAGACGATGTGACCTACGCCCGAGATCGCCGTAGCGGTCAGCTTTCGGCCTTCGTGGCCGTGACGATCGGCTTCGAGGCCATCGAAGGGGGCGGAATGGAAGAGAACGAAAACGTCGCCAACCTGCGGGCCGCCACCGCCGTGTTCAACTACGACCGCCATCGCTGGTGGACCGAAGGCCGGGCCATCCAGAATCTGAATCCGACGGAAGCCGTGCAGTTCTATCAGGCGAATCTGGAATTGGTCGCTCAGGAATCACCGGCGGGGCGATAGGCGCGCCGTCAAGCCCAGGGAAGGCCGCCGCGGCGTTTAGCGATTGAGAAGACTAGCTCGGCATTCCCTGGACTTAGCGCGCCTCGCGTTGCCGACCCGCGGCCCCTTCTTCAAGAATTATTCGTCA
>Ga0182024_10018292_pt1 | contig 13060 bp, 12 predicted proteins | sample P32metaG_FD_120480 | JGI IMG/M metagenome (GOLD analysis project Ga0182024, IMG submission 120480) | Permafrost microbial communities from Stordalen Mire, Sweden - P3-2 metaG (Illumina Assembly) | ecosystem: Environmental > Terrestrial > Soil > Wetlands > Permafrost | place: Sweden: Stordalen...
CGACCTGCTCCATGATGGTATTCACGGATTCTTCTTTGGCTTTGTCAATAAAGCCACAGGTATTCACCACAACGATATTATGGTCCTTTCCGGCATTTTCATGAACAACATCAATCTGGTTGGCAAGAAGCTGACCGCTCAGCACCTCACTATCCACCATATTCTTGCTGCATCCCAGAGTGATGATATTCACTTTATCTCTCCGGATGGTTTTTGTTTTCATGCGCGGCAAAGGTAGGTAGATTAGGTTGATCATTGATGGTATCGTTGATGGTTGATTGCTCCCGGTTGCGAATTCAAACCATTTTTACATCAACCATCAACAATGATTATCTTGGTATTCAAATATTTCAAATGCTTTCTCTATTCATAAAATTCTTCAGGAGTGAGAAAGCGGGAGGCCTCATCCTCATCCTTTGTACACTGGTTTCTATGATCCTGGCGAACTCACCCGCCGCTGGCGCATATATTCATTTCTGGCATCAGAACGCTGCGTTTCATGTTGGCGGATTGACTATACCATTCAGGATTGAAGAATGGATCAACGACGGACTCATGGCCGTCTTCTTTTTGCTTGTTGGCCTCGAAATAGAAAGAGAATTATATGTCGGTGAATTATCGGAGTTAAAAAATGCAATCCTTCCTGTAGTAGCAGCGATCGGGGGCATGGCTGTTCCCGCGGGCATTCATTTTATTTTCAACCATGGCAGTCCGGAACAGGCAGGAATAGGAATTCCTATGGCCACCGATATTGCCTTTTCGCTTGGTGTTTTATCCCTCCTGGGAAGCCGAATTCCGCTTTCTCTAAAAATATTTCTAACGGCGCTGGCGATCATCGATGATCTGGGCGCAGTCATTATCATTGCCATATTTTATACGCATTCATTTAGCGGTCTCTATTTGTTTCTTGCCCTTTCTTTGTTCGCCGTCCTTCTTTTATTTAACAGGCTAAAGTTTTTTTCTTTGTGGGTTTATCTGCCCGCAGGAGTTTTTCTCTGGTATTTTTTGTTCCGCTCAGGTGTCCATCCTACCCTTAGCGGTATCCTGCTGGCCTTTTCCATTCCCTTTAGGAAAAACATGGCAAATCAGCCCTCTGCCATTTTGCAAAACGCATTACACGCTCCCGTAAATTATATTATTATTCCTCTTTTTGCCCTTGCCAATACAGCAGTTCATCTTCCATCAGGCTGGCATTTGGAAATGCTGAGCCCGAACAGCATGGGTATTGCAGCTGGATTACTATTAGGAAAACCTTTGGGCATCGTGGGCTTCACATTGCTAACAGTCGCCTTCGGCTTCGCCCGGCTGCCACGGGGGATCAACAAAATGAATCTGACCGGAATGGGATTACTGGCTGGGATAGGTTTTACTATGTCGATTTTCATAAGCAATCTGGCATTCAGTACGAGCCCGGATGAAATTCAAAGTTCGAAAGTGGCCGTGCTGTTCGCATCTCTTCTGGCAGCTATCCTGGGATGGACATTTTTGAAGAAGGCCACTCCGCAAACTAATCCTTCCAGTCGTTTGAGTGACTGAAGAGGCTGTCCACAAATTCATGGCTGTCAAATACCAGCAGGTCTTCCATTTTTTCACCCGCGCCTATAAATTTTACTGGAATTTTAAACTGATGGGCGATGGCCAGCACAACGCCACCCTTCGCTGTGCCGTCAAGCTTGGTAATAGCAAGGGCCGTTACATCCGTAGCGGCTGTAAACTGTTTAGCCTGCTCAAGGGCATTCTGACCGGTGCTACCATCGAGGACAAGCAAGACCTCATGAGGTGCGTCGGGCAATAATTTTTTCATTACGCGCTTTATCTTGCTGAGTTCCTCCATGAGGTTTGCTTTGTTATGCAAACGCCCTGCAGTATCAACAATCACAACATCCGATCCTTTGGAAATACCACTTTGAACGGTATCAAAAGCCACAGAAGCCGGATCTGCTCCCATGCCCTGTTTTACAATCGGTACGCCAACCCTTTCGCTCCAGATATTTAATTGATCCGTGGCAGCAGCTCTGAAAGTGTCAGCAGCACCTAATAAAACCGAATAGCCGGCTTTCTTGAAGTTGTATGCCAGTTTGCCAATGGTTGTCGTTTTGCCTGCACCATTCACGCCTACGACCAGGATCACATACGGTTTCACTGCAGGCAGTTCAAAACTTCTCAAGCCTGCTGATCCGCTCTCGGTAAGAATATTTTCTATTTCTCCGCGCAGGATGCGGTTTAATTCAGTCGTGTTTAGATATTTTTCCTCCTGCACTTTTTTTTCAATACGCCTGATAATTTCAAGTGTGGTATCTACCCCCACATCTGCACCCACGAGCGCTTCTTCCAGATTATCCAGCACTTCTTCGTCAACCGTGCTCTTACCTGCAATTGCTTTACCGATTCGTGAAAAGAAACCTTCCTTGGTCATCTGGAGGCCTTCGTCAAGTGCCTGTTTTTCCTTCTTTCCAAAAAGTTTATCGAAAAAACCCATCTGTTATATTTTTTAGCTAATGGAAAGAAAAAAAGCCGCTCCGGCCAGGAACAGCTTCTGTAAAAAATTTAACCGGTTACTTTATTTCTGGGCAAGGTACTGCCTGATCTTATCCTTGTGGATGATCGCTTCCTTGAACGTATAGGCGCCGGTCTTTTGACTGCGGACTGCCCTGATCACTTTTGTCCAGTTCTTAGCCTCTGCTGCTGCACGTGCATCTTTGGTCTTGATCGCGGTTTTTGCTGCTTTTGCCATTTTGCTAATTTGAAAATTTGCTAATTTGAAAATTTGAAAATAAATGTGAGAAAGAATGCTGATTTAATGAACCAGCACATTAGCACATTTTCAAATTTTCAAATTAATTACTTAATTTCCTTATGAATAGTCACTTTCTTCAAAATGGGATTGAACTTTTTCAATTCCATTCTTTCAGGCGTGTTCTTTTTATTTTTTACAGTAATGTAACGGCTGGTCCCGGGTTTGCCGCTGGCCTTGTGCTCAGTACATTCCAGAATCACCTGGACCCTGCTCCCTTTCTTTGCCATCTTGCTAAATTTATAGTGTTTTATCTGCCTCCCCGGCAAATTTGATCAATCAGATTTTTGTCCCTGCTTTCCTTAACTCCTTGACTACTGCGTAAAGTCCACGTTTATTGATGGTCCGGATTCCTTCTGAAGAAAGCTTCAGGGTAACCCATTTGTCCTCTTCAGCAAGAAAAAAGCGCTTGTGCTGCAGATTAGGCAAAAACCTGCGCTTGGTCTTGATATTAGAGTGCGAAACACTATTTCCTGAAACCGGACGCTTTCCTGTCACCTGACATACTCTGGACATACCATTGGAATTTTGGACGGCAAAGGTCGGGAAAAATTCGGGAAAAGGGAAAAAAATGTGAAAATGCGGTATTGGGCTAATGTGTGAATGAGGAATATGAGAATTTGAAAATGGGAGAAAAGGGACAGGTAACTGATTATGCATCAAAAAACGCCAGGAATTCAAATTAGGTATTATTATAATATATAAGATGGTCTTGATAAGAATTGCTTGGCCAAATTGCCCAACTGTCCAACTCAAGATTTACCGCGATTACCAACATATAATTTGCCCTAATTATTCAATTCCTCATTTTAACTCATTTCAGTCTTACGGATAAACAATGACCCCTTCATCTATATCACACCTCACTCAAATTTCTCATACCCCAATTTCCACCCATTTTCAATTTTTCAAATTCTCATATCCCTCATTCACACATTACCACATTTTCACATGCTCACATTCTCCCTTCCACCCGCGAATTAATAATTCCTTAATTTACCATCCCTTTCCTTTCGATATTTTGCAAAAAAGGGAAAGGGAATGGCATTTATGAAAAGAAGAACCATTCCCAGGGATATCAGCTGGCTGGCTTTTAACGCAAGGGTATTGCAGGAGGCAGAGGATCCTTCGGTTCCGCTGCGTGAAAGAGTGAAATTCCTGGGTATATTCTCGAATAATCTGGATGAATTTTTCCGCGTAAGAGTAGCGGCCCTCAACCGAATGAAGGAGTTCAGCGGCAAAGGAAAGCTTAACATGCATATGGAGATTGGTCCGGAAAAGATCCTTCACCAGATCCAGGAAATCGTTATGGAGCAGCAGGAGCGTTTTGATGAGATATGGAAAAACATAAATCTCGAAATGACGAAAGAAAAAATTTTCCTCATTACCGAAAAAGAGCTCAACAAAGAACAACAGAAATTCGTACAGAATTATTTTGAAGAAGAAGCGCGGGCCAATATCATTCCTCTCATGATCCAGAGCATCCCGCAATTTCCATATCTGCGTGAAAAATCCATCTATCTCGGCGTAGTACTCTCCCGAAAAACCCCGCTGGCTGAGGAGAAGAAATTTGCACTCATAGAAATTCCCAGCCGGCTGCTGGGCAGGTTTGTGATCCTCCCTTCTCCCACTCCGGATGAACACCATATCATCCTCCTGGAAGACATCATCCGGTATAACCTGAAAAGTATATTCTCTTATTTCGCCTACGACCGGTACAGGTCCTGGGTTTTTAAGGTAACCAAAGACGCAGAAATCGACATTGACAATGATTTGTCGACCACCCTGATTGAAAAAATTGAAAAGGGCCTGAAGAACAGGCGGAAAGGAAAATTTGTGCGGTTTGTATTTGACAAGGAAATGGATCAGGATCTGCTGAATTTTCTAATCAAGGGCCTTTCGCTAACAAAAAAAGCAAATGTGATTGCGGGAGGCCGCATCCATAATTTCCGCCACTTCATGGAATTTCCGGACGTGTTCCCGAGAAAAGGACAGCGGAAGAAACCATTCCTTCCCCCGCTCCTGGGCAGAAGCCACCGCATTACCGATGTGGTACTGGAGCATGACCTAATGCTGCATTTCCCTTATCATTCATTTAATCCGGTGATCGATATGCTGCGGGAAGCTGCCATAGACCCGGATGTGACCTCCATTAAAATAACCTGTTACCGGCTGGCGCAGAATTCAAAAGTGATTAATGCGCTTATCAATGCTGTAAGGAATGGAAAGCAGGTGACGGCCATGATGGAATACCGTGCCCGCTTTGATGAAGAAGCCAATCTGCTATGGAAGGAGGGACTGGAGGAAGAGGGCGTTCAAGTGATTGATATCATTCCGAATATGAAAGTACACGCGAAGCTGTGTATTATCCGGAAGAAAAGTGATAAACGTTCTATTTATTACGGATTCGTAAGCACAGGTAATCTGAATGAAAAAACCGCCACGATGTATGGCGATCATTGCCTGCTTACAAGCAACCGGAACATCATGGCCGATGTAAACCGGATGTTTAACTACATGGAAAGATGGAAAAACGGCCTCGGCCCTTTAAAAGCCTGCAAGACGCTTATTCCATGCCCCCTTGTATTGCGTAAGGAGATCTACCGCATGATCAATGCCGAAATAAAATCAGTAAAAAATAAGAAAGCTGGTTCGATCACCTTAAAAATGAATTCTCTTTCGGATGAGGACCTGATTTATAAATTATACGAAGCGGCAAGGGCTGGCGTGCAAATCAAGCTCATTGTCAGGGGCATATTCTGCATGCTTCCCGAAAATAAAAAATTCAAAAAACCGGTCACGGCTATCAGTATCCTGGATGAGTACCTTGAACATGCGAGGGTATTCATTTTCCATAACCATGGCAAAGAAAAAGTTTATATATCTTCGGCGGATTGGATGGTGCGAAATATGGATCACCGCGTGGAAGCAACCTGCCCCATAACGGATTCCGCTATTCGTAAGGAATTAAAAGAAATCCTGGACATTCAGCTGGCTGACAACGTAAAGGCGCGATGGCTCGATAACGGCCAGCAAAACAAATACAAAAAAGATCAGTCCAAAAAAATCCGATCCCAGATTGAAATCTATCAATATCTGAATCAAAAAAATATAAGAATCATTTCGGATCCAGCAGAACCCGGGAATGTGCCTGCTACGGCTGATATGCTGATTCGAATATAAGAAAACCATTTTTTATAGATGATACTTGGAGCAATAGATATCGGAAGCAACGCAGCCAGGTTACTGATCACGGAAGTGCTGACGACCGATAAAAAAACAGAGTTTGAAAAATTAAACTTCGTAAGGGTTCCTCTCCGGCTCGGTTTAGACGTATTTGAAAAGAAAGAAATTTCAGCGGAGAAAACGACCATGCTACTGAACACGATACGTTCCTTTAAATACCTGATGGATGCTTATGGTGTAGTCCATAGCAAGGCTGCTGCTACTTCAGCCATGCGCGATGCGCGGAACAGCGCTGCGGTACTCGAGGCGGTTCAGACGGAAACAGGCATAAGCATTGAAGTGATCAGCGGCGACGATGAAGCGGCTTTTATATACGAAAATCATATTGCGGAAAACCTGGACAATGAAAATGCCTACCTGTATATAGACGTAGGGGGCGGAAGTACTGAACTCACCTGTTTTGCAGATAACCGGCTGCTGTTTAAGAAATCATTTAATATCGGCACCATCCGGCTAATGAAGAATCAGGTTACGGAAGCTCATTGGGATCTGATGAAAGATTTTCTGAGAAAGGAAATAAAGGGCATGGTCAAACATTTAACCGCAATCGGCTCCGGAGGAAATATCAACAAAGTATTTTCTTTATCGAAACGTAAAGATGGAAAACCACTAACCCTGGAATTGCTTAAAGATTACTACAAAGAACTAAATAGTTTTTCTGTTACTGAACGGATGCATTTATATAACCTGAAAGAAGACCGGGCAGATGTAATTGTACCCGCGCTGCAGATATACATAAATGTTATGCGGTGGATCGATGCTCAGGAAATTTTTGTCCCAAAAATCGGGCTGGCGGACGGACTAATTCAGGCGCTCTACAGGGAGCTTAGTGCCCTCAAGCCAGTTGAGCCCGCAATATAAATTTGCAGGGAAAGATATTTCAGGCCATTCAGATTGAATGGAATTATCTTTATGAATTCAACCTGATACCAAATGGTACCAAAAAAAATCACAACGCATATCCTGCAGAATATGAAATCCGCCGGCGAGAAAATCTCGATGATTACCGCCTACGATTTTTCATTCGCAAAACTGTTCGATAAGGCCGGAATCGATGTGATCCTGGTGGGTGATTCCGCCTCCAATGTGATGGCAGGACATGAAACCACATTGCCCATTACGCTGGACCAGATGATCTATCACGCATCTTCGGTTATCCGTGGTGTCAGCCGCTGCCTGGTGATCGTTGACCTGCCATTCGGATCTTATCAGTCCAATTCGAAAGAGGCGCTGATATCAGCCATCCGGATCATGAAAGAAACAGGTGCACATGGGGTAAAGCTGGAAGGCGGTGAAGAGGTGATGGAATCTGTAAAAAGGATCCTTGCTGCAGGAGTGCCTGTAATGGGCCATCTCGGACTTACCCCTCAGTCCATTTATAAATTCGGAACCTATACGGTAAGGGCTAAGGAAGAATCTGAGGCGGCAAAATTAAAATCAGATGCGAAACTGCTGGAAGAAGCCGGATGCTTTGCTATCGTGCTTGAAAAAATTCCGGCATTGCTGGCCAAAGAAGTGGCAGCAAATCTCCATATTCCTGTTATCGGCATCGGCGCAGGAAAATATTGCGATGGCCAGGTGCTGGTCATGCACGATCTTCTGGGGATTAACACGGAATTCAAACCCAGGTTCCTGAGGCAATACCTGAATCTGAACGAACCTATAACAGCTGCGGTTGAACAGTACGTGCGGGATGTGCGATCCAACAGCTTCCCAAATGAGCAGGAGCAATACTAAAGATTGCCCTGATTCTTTATACCTGATTGCACATGGAAGACCGTTTGAAAATTCCGATAAATACTTTTAGCGTATCACCGTATATCGGCATTCAGGATCTCATACATCTGAAGACTACCGTCGTCGCTCTTTAACCGGACGTACATCGAATGACAGGTCCCTAGTGAGGCAACTTCGGTCAGCACTTTCACTTTGTCGTAGAACATGCGCTTTAGATGTTTCTTTTCTTTTTCAATACGATTCATTGCAATACGGAAATCGGATGAAGAGCCGTGATTCGTTTCTTCGGCGAACAAGGCAATATGACGATGATCGTAATTGGCAGATTCCAGATTTAGAATCTGACACGAACAGATCCTGGCGCCGGAAGAATTATTTCCGGATTCTGACTGCAGGGAAGAGGGCCGGAGGCTAACTGAAAAAAAGGAATCGACGGCCTGAATCGAAATCATGCTGATGCCTTTAAATTGGTTTATGGGTCTTACTAAATCATTACCTGCAATGCTGGTACCCCGGTTCAGGGTTAGCAATAAAAGGGTGAATACGATCCGGATCAAAGATTTCATGGCTACGATATTAATCAAGTGAACAAGGGCTGTTCGCGGATAAATGGAACTCGATTGAATAACGGATTTCGGGGATTGCCACAAATAAAAAAACCTGTGTCAACAGGCTTATCAGCGGATACAGATCGGATCTACAAAGAATGCAATAAAATCCGAAATTTCATAGTCTTTGAACAACTAAATTTAATGCTGGACGGATTAGCTGGATACTAAAGGGCTGATTTTCAATAAGCAGATAAATTCTTAAGTTTATTCCGGAAACCAGAAGTCACGCTTCGGCCGATCAGCGTTCAGCGTTTCGCGTTTTCTTATATTTACCATCAGAAATTCACCGATTATAAAGAGTCATTCGTCTATTATCATTGAAATTCATGTCATAAACAGGTCTTTAACTTTATCTCTTTAAAAAACAACTTTAGTTTTGACCGAACTGGAATCATGTGAACCGGTTAAACCGGGTTTCGTTCATTTAAAGTTTTTTTCCTTGAATAAAAGAGCTGCGCAGATCCTTGTTCATATTGCCGCCTGGGGCTGTTTTTTGATGCTCCCGCTGATCTTTTATTCGCGTCCGGCGGACTCCTCTTTCATTCCGGAACAGGCCGTGACCCCGTTTTTCTTTATCAGCAATTTTTTTTATATCGGATTTTATTACTTTAATACCCACATGCTTTTTCCCAGGCTGCTGGAAAGAAATAAGATCATTTCCTATTATTTAATCATCATTGTCATCATGATATTCTTCGGGACCATGCGAAGAATATATGAATTCTTTTTCGGCCATTTTCAACGTTTCTCCACGTCTCTGCCGCTGCATCCTTTAAGAGGAGACTTCCATCCGCCAATACTTTCTCCGGGATCAATTGCCATTTTCCTGCTGGTGTTTTTATTCAGTACAGGCGTTAAGGTGATGCAGAAATGGATGAACTCAGAACGCCGGAACAAACAGATCGAAAATGAAAAATTGCACGCAGAGCTTTCATTCCTGAAATCGCAGATCAATCCGCATTTTCTTTTCAATACGCTTAATAATATATACTCGCTCGCCGAAAATAAATCGGATCTCACACCGATTGCGGTAATGAAATTATCCAATATCATGCGCTATGTGCTTACGGAAGCCAGACAGGATAGCGTGCCGCTGGAAAAAGAAATGCAGTTCATCAATGATTATATAGAATTGCAGAAGATCCGGAATACCGACAAAACTTCGGTGGGATTCACGGTTGTCGGAGATATTGCAGGTAAAAAGATCTCGCCCCTGATCCTTCTGCCATTTACCGAAAACGCATTCAAATACGGAGTGAGCACCCGGGAATTGTCGCCTATCAATATCCTGATTGAATCAAATAAAAATAATATTCATTTCAGGATCAAAAACAATAAGCACAATAACGGGAAAAATAGCCTGGTCAACACCGGGATCGGAATCAATAACACCCGAAGGAGACTGGATTTATTATACCCGGGGAAATATGAACTGAACATAGAAGACGAACCCCTCACCTATACTATTAACTTAAATATTCAATCCTGATGCTAACCTGTATTGCCCTGGATGATGAACCACTTGCTTTGCAGGTTATAAAAAAATATATTGAAAAGATTTATTTCCTGGAATGCAAGGGCCTTTTTACCGATGTTGAGGAAGCCCGGAAATTTCTGGAATCTTCAAGCGTTGACATTATTTTCCTCGACATACAAATGCCGGATGTGAATGGAATCGAATTTTCGAAATCCCTGAATCTAAAGCATACTGCCGTCATTTTCACTACGGCTTTCAGTGAATATGCGATTGAGGGTTTTAATGTGGATGCTGTGGATTATCTTTTAAAGCCCATAGAATACGATCGTTTTCTTAAAGGCGTTTTCAAGGCTAAAGAGTATGTTGACTATCTCAACAGCCAGGAACTTCATCAGGGCTATATTTTTGTGAAATCCGACTACCAGATGGTGAAAATATTCCTGAAGGATATCGTGTATATTGAAGGGCTCGATGATTATATCAAGATCTGTCTTCCGCAAAGATCCATTCTCACCCTGATGACACTCAAAACGATAACGCAGAAGCTGCCCTCAAAAGAATTCCTGCGCGTGCACCGTTCGTATATTGTACCGGTAAGCAAGATCGATCATATCAGCAAGAGCAAGATCCGCGTTGCCGATAAAGACATTCCGATTGGTATAAGCTATAGTGAAAGCTTTTTTATTGCCATGGAGCAACGCCTCCAATAGGATTACCCGGTTATTTCTATTCTTAATAACTTGCGGCTTCAATCGAATCCCATGGATTTCCTTAAGGAACTGAGCATACGCACTGATAACAGGGGAACATCAACAGGCAGTGAATGGATGAACGAAAGCGGAAAGACACTGGAGTCTTTTTCTCCTGTAGACGGTAAAAGAATAGCCAGTGTAAGCATTACCAGCAGAGTAGCTTATGATGCGGTACTGGATCGGGCGCTAAAAGCATTTCAGGTTTGGAGAACCTGGCCCGCACCCAAACGCGGTGAGATTGTCCGCCAGGTCGGCGAAGCGCTTCGCGAAAAAAAACAGGCCTTGGGCAGACTCGTATCTTATGAAATGGGAAAAAGCCTGCAGGAAGGACTGGGCGAAGTTCAGGAGATGATTGATATCTGCGATTTCGCTGTCGGACTTTCCAGGCAACTGCATGGTTTTACCATGCATAGCGAAAGACCACAGCACAGGATGTACGAGCAATGGCATCCCCTGGGTGTTGTTGGCATCATTTCAGCATTTAATTTTCCTGTCGCCGTCTGGAGCTGGAACAGCATGCTGGCCTGGGTTTGTGGAAATGTCTGTCTCTGGAAGGGGTCAGAAAAAACGCCGCTTTGTGCAGTGGCATGCCAGCAAATTGTTGCCGGTATTTTCAAAAAAAATAGTGTGCCCGAAGGTGTAAGTTGCCTGATCACCGGCGACCGGGAAATAGGCGAATGGATGGGTGCCGACCAGCGAATAGTGCTGATTTCGGCAACGGGCTCAACCCGCATGGGCAAAGCCCTTGGTGCCCAGGTGGCGGCCCGAATGGGGAAATCCCTGCTTGAATTGGGAGGCAATAATGCAATCATCATCAGTGAATATGCTGATCTTGATATTGCGGTGCTCGGAGCCTTGTTCGGTGCGGTAGGAACGGCAGGGCAAAGATGTACCAGCACGCGAAGGCTGATCATCCATGAAAAAGTCTATGATCAGGTGAAAAGCAAACTGGTGGCGGCTTACCGTCAGCTTCGGATCGGTGATCCCCTCGAAGAAAAAAATCATGTAGGGCCGCTGATCGATAAAGCAGCTACGGAATTATACGCCAACGCAATAGAAGCTTGCAAAAAAGAAGGTGGAAAATTTGTAGTGGATGGCGGCATATTGTCCGGCAATGGATACGAAAGCGGATGCTATGTCAGGCCTTGTATCGCAGAAGCGGACCCCGGATTTAAGATTGTACAGCAGGAGACTTTTGCTCCAATCCTGTATTTGCTGAAATATAGAACCCTGGAGCAAGCCATTGAAATTCATAATCATGTTCCGCAGGGCCTTTCATCTGCCATCATGACCCTAAACCTGCGGGAAGCAGAGCAGTTCTTATCCGCAACCGGGAGCGACTGCGGTATCGCAAACGTAAATATCGGCACTTCCGGGGCTGAGATTGGCGGCGCATTTGGTGGAGAAAAAGAAACGGGCGGAGGCCGGGAAAGCGGCAGCGATGCCTGGAAATCTTATATGCGCAGGCAGACCAACACCATTAATTTTTCAACTCAATTGCCTTTGGCGCAGGGGATTAGGTTTGATCTGTAGTGTTGAATCCTTGTGCAATTATTGATGGTTGATAGCTGATGGTTGATGGCCTTTAGGTGTGAAGAAGTGCATAATATAATGATTTTCCATCCGTTATTACACGATACCAATATGAAATGAACGCTACCCGGATAATCAGGCCTATTTTATTTTTTATACCTGCCCTGCTTTTTTTTATTTATTCACCTGCCCAGATCCGGCTGGCAGCGATTGGCGGCGTTCATTCGTCCAATTTTTTAGAGACTAATTCCATTCCGGGGTACGACACCGCCCGCGGCAAATATTTTTCTTCAAAAACAGGCTTTCAACTCGGCGTACTTGCCGAGATACCCCTGGGACGCAAGAATTTTTTCTTCCAGCCGGGAATTAGCTATACCGCCAAGGGAAATCAATATCAGCGGTTTTACGATACCAGCATGGTTCAATCGGATACTTTGTATGATCAGCACACACTGAATTTGAATTACATAGAGATACCACTTTATCTGACCTATAAAATATCACTATCCAGAAAGAAACCGGATCATTTTTTCCTGAGCGCCGGTCCTTATTTTGCCTTTATATATAGTGCTTCCCAACCATACCAGAACAGGATCAAATTCTTTAATGAGGACAATTATACTTACAATTCCGGTACCACGGACCTGGAAGTAGGAAATGCCGCAGGGAAATACAAAACACTGGATATCGGCCTCAATGCAAAAGCAGGTTTTGAATTAGGGAATGTGATGTTAAGCGCCTATTTCAGCAGGGGCTTGTCGAACGCATACCATGCGGAATATCCGTCCAGTTTTCACCACCAGCTAATTGGCGCATCCCTCGGCATCTGGCTAAATAAAAGCAAGCCTGCTCCGCCGGAAAATACGGACACAGATCACGATGGTACCCCGGATAAGGATGATTCCTGCAA
>Ga0182024_10018293_pt1 | contig 13060 bp, 10 predicted proteins | sample P32metaG_FD_120480 | JGI IMG/M metagenome (GOLD analysis project Ga0182024, IMG submission 120480) | Permafrost microbial communities from Stordalen Mire, Sweden - P3-2 metaG (Illumina Assembly) | ecosystem: Environmental > Terrestrial > Soil > Wetlands > Permafrost | place: Sweden: Stordalen...
GAAGTCATCAAGCGGTACATCGCGAACCCGGCGACAACTGCGCCGGCGGCGCCAGGCGATTCAACGCCACCAGTCACAGCGCCCGCCTCGCGACCGGTGGTTGATTTCAACAAGTAGATTCGTGTTCGCGATTCGACTCATTCTCGCCAGCGGTTCGCCCAGGCGGCGCCAGCTTCTGGCCGAGGCGGGATATGCGTTCGACATTGTCGCATCCGATGTCGATGAGTCGCAGGTGCCGGCTGGACTGCATCCCGGAGAGTTGGCCGAGTGGCTGGCCGTTCGAAAAGCACAGGCGGTTGCCGAGCAGTTTCCCGATGCGGTGGTGTTGGGCGCCGACACGGTCGTCGCGTACGGCTCCAGGACCCTCGGCAAACCCACGGACGCCGCTGATGCCCGGCTGATGCTGCAAACGCTCGGTGGGACCGCGCACCACGTCATTACCGGCGTCGCCGTGGTCGCGCGATCGCGAGATTGGATTCGCCACGCCCGCGTGCTGTCGGCAGTTCACCTGCGCCAGCTCACCGCCGACGAAATCGACCGCTACATTGCGTCCAACGAATGGCAGGGAAAAGCCGGCGGCTATGGAATTCAGGACAACGACCCGTTCGTCACCCGCATCAGTGGATGCCACACGAACATCGTCGGCCTGCCGATGACTGACACGATCGAATTGCTGCGGGAAGCCGGCATCGAGCCAGCGGCATCATCGTCGAAGTGATTCGATGCGGGCGAAAGTATCCGTCACGCCTTTGCGCCAGTTGTATTGATTGATCACCAGCTCACGGCCGGCCGCGCCCTGTCTTTTCACGCGACCTCGATCCGCTGCCAATCCCCGCAGAACATTGGCAATCGCCTCGGGCTGATCGCTCGGGACCAGCAAATCCGTCTGATTGAGCTGCGTGAAAATCTCCCGCACCTGCGGCTGCTCGGTGCTGAGAACCGTCAGCCCGCTGGCCATGTAATCAAAAACCTTCAACGGCGAGCTGAAATCCGCCGGTCCGGGGCGATAGACGTTCAGCCCCACATCCATCGCAGAAAGCCAGCCAGGAAGCTGCGTGTAAAGTTCAGAGCCGTGATAATTCAGATTCGGCGGCGCTTCGCGCATCCGCTCCATGCCCGGGCCGATGACATGGAAGACAATGCGATGCCCTTCACCTGATTTCCAGATGGATGCCGCGGCGTTGCGAAGCAGGTCAAAGTTGTGCCAGCCCAGTTTAGCGCTGCCGATCCACACGACATTCAGAACCTCCGGCGATTGCAGAATCCGCGCCACCTTCGGCACATCCGGGCCGAAAAGCTGTGGGTCTGATCCATTCGGCGTCACCATTGTCTGGCGAAAGCCGAGCGTCTCTTTCACGTATGTTTCAATCGCCTTCGAAACGCACACCGCCAAGTCGACGCCCGGTGCAAGACGTCGCATTTCGCCTTTTGCGGTTTCGATCGCGGGTTCGGGCACGTTCTGCACGCGGCCATACTCGGGAACTGTGTTGAATTCCCAAACGACTAATGGGTTCCCAACGAGTTTTCGGTAGGGCGGCAGGATGATCTTCCCGCCCAGAGGCGGTTTCCACTCGACGCGGTAATAGATCAGATCAACCGTGCGAAGGAATCGAAATCGCGCCAGCCGGCCGGTCGGAACGGGCTTGGTCAGCGGATGCGGCTGGACGCCATGCCACAGAAACAGCTCGTGACCGAGCGCGGCGGCGTTCTCGATGAACTGCCGCATGTGCGCCTGCCCGCCCTCGGCGCTGTGATGCTCGTATTTGGCGTTGGCGTAGACGACGCGCATGAAGTGGTCGGTTCGCGTTTAGGCAACCTTCTGCACGTCCCAGGAGCTCTCTTCGAGATAGGTGCATGAGCCGCGGAACCAGCCGCCCTGGCGTTCCTGGCCGTACATGACGACCTCAAACGGGCAGATGCTTTCGACGGCGTCGAATTCCTTGCCGCCGGCGAATTCCTTCAGGTTCATTCGCAGTGTGTAGTTGCCCATGTAAAGCCGCAGCTTTGGGATCTCGAATACCAGCCGATACGTGCCCGGCGTACGGCACATCTCGCGCTCGTCATCGTGTGCCCAGAAGTGAATCATCGAATCACCCAACGCGTTGCACGCGTGGAACGACAATCGAGCCGACTCGATCGCCCGCGGCGTCGTGATCTCAATCAGCACCTGCATCGGCTTGCCATTGGCCTGCACATTGTGCGGCTCACTGGTTCGCAGCTCAACGCGTGTGATCTTTGGCTTTTCATCCGATGCTGGCGCGGTGTAAATCAGATCGGCGGCGCCGCCGCCTTCACGAATATATTGGTTGAGGATCTCAGCGGTGGGGCCGACCGATTCGACGTGGCCCTGCTTCAGTAGCACGCAGCGCGTCGTGAGTGTCGAGACAGCCTGCATATTGTGGCTGACGAACAGCACCGTGCGCCCTTCACCGCTTGAGACTTCCTTCATCTTGCCCAGGCAGCGCTTCTGGAATCGCGCATCGCCGACCGCGAGAACTTCATCGACGATCAAAATCTCCGGTTCCAGGTGGGCCGCCACGGCAAACGCCAGTCGCACGTACATGCCCGACGAATATCGCTTCACCGGCGTATCGAGGAATTGCTCGATCTCCGAGAACGCGACAATCTGATCGAACTTGCTTTTGATCTCACTGTGCTTCATGCCGAGAATCGAGCCGTTGAGAAAAATGTTCTCGCGGCCGCTTAGCTCGGGATGAAATCCGGTTCCGACTTCCAGCAGTGACGCCACGCGACCGCGCAAAACCGCTCGGCCTTCGGTCGGCTCGGTGATTCGGCTCAGCACCTTCAGCAGCGTGCTTTTCCCGGCGCCGTTGCGGCCGACCAATCCGAGCACTTCGCCGCGCTCAACTTCGAAGTTCACGCCGCGCAACGCCCAGAATGCGTCAACCGAATCGCGCGACGGGCCGCTTCGCTCGCGCAATCGCTGCAGCGGAACCTTGGCCATCCGCATGATGGCTTCGCGGAAAGTCTGGTGGCGGTCGAGCTGGTGGCCCAGGAAATAGGCCTTGCTCAGATTCTCGACGGTGATGATCGGCTTGCTCATGCTGTTTGAAGCTTAGGCAACTGGAAGCTTACGCAATGTCCGCGAATCGCCGCTCGGTCCGACGGAAGTAGAAAAGACCCAGCACGAAAAACGCCGCCGTCACAACAACCGAGCTGGCAAACAGCATCGGATCAAATCCGGTGATCGAATCCGGCGCTCCACCCAGCAGCAGCTTACGCCAGGCGGTGATGATCCCATACATGGGGTTCAGCGAGAGAATGATTCGCATCTTGAAACCGAGCTTTAACACGCTCGGCGGAAACGCCACGAAGCTGCCCCACATCCAAACCTGCCCGATAAATGGAATCAAGAATCGAAAGTCGCGATAAGTTATTGTGAGTGCTGAGAAAAGGTAAGCAGCGCCTGCCGAGCAGGCGAGCGTGAGAATAAGCAGCAGCGGAAGCGTGACAATCCACGCGCTGGGCGCCACATGAAACCACACCATCAGCACGATCACGAACAGCGAGGAGATCATAAAGTCGAACAGTGCCCCGCCGACGACGGACGTCGGAACGTACAGGCGCGGGAAGTAAATTTTAGTCAGCAGGTTTGTCTGATAGAGCAGCGACATTCCGCCATTGTTCAGGCCCGTGGAAACGATCTGCCACGGCAGCATCGCCACGAAGACATATAGGGCGTAGGCGTGGCCCCATCTGTCGCCCATGCGCGTGCTGAAGTTGGCAACCCCGCCAAACACGACTGTAAACAAGACCATGTTGAACAGCGGCTGCAACACCACCCAAGCCGCCCCGAGCACCGCCTGCTTGTATCGGACCTTGACGTCGCGCCAAACCAGGAAGTAGAGCAGCTCGCGACCGCGAATCAGCTCGCGCCAATTCACGGCGATCCACCCGCGGCTCGGCGCGAGAACGGTCTCGTCAATCACCGTTGCTGGTGGTTCTTCAGCCATAGTTCGCTGTGAAAACACAACTTGCATCGTTCTGGAAACCAATTCATTCTGCATAACGACAGCATCAACATCGGCGATAACGATAGCCCCCATCAACAGTTTCGCGAGCAAACGCTCCCGCCGCTGGCAGATTGCCAACCGCTCTGTAATCGGCCCCACGAAACCACTTTATTCATCAAGTCCCGCGCGACAGACCAATCTTCCACGCCGACTGCGCTGCCCACAAGAAAGCGTCCAATATCGCTGCCAGTGAACCGCCACGGGCGACCAAGCGATCGTCAATAAACTCCCGAAGCGTCCAAATAGCTAGCGATTTCAATGCACCAAAATGCACATAATGTTACACTTCCAAGAAGCTGGGCTTGTCAAAAGAGTGATGGCAAATAGTTGCGTGCCCCTATGGTTTTGGCATGGTTCTTTTAGTCGTTTTGTGCAGATCATGAGCTTTTTGTGTCGGTGTCGATGGTGAGTCGGTATGCGACAGGCGGGACTTGTTTCGGCTGCGCATTGTTCCGAGCACAAATCCGCCAATTCCACTTAGCGCACTCGCGGCGGCTGCATCAAGTTTACCGCACAGGGCAAGAATCGTGATCGACAGGGCAATCACGACCGCAGTGGCAAACGGAAGCGTGTCAACGAACGGATCAGGTGTTCTGTCCTCTGGGGTTCGTTTCCAATAAAACACAAGTCCAATCAAGGCAGCCCCACATCCCCCAGCGATTACGATCGATGTGATGCACCAAAGCGCCACTACTTCGGGTTTGCAATCGGACATAAGACCAATTCTATTGCGGTATTGTTCACCTAATCCATCGCGAAAGCCGGCTCAATCCCCAACTCAATCGACACTGGAACCAAGAATGGGGGCAGATCAATCGCTTCCGGTGTTCAACTTCAACTTTCCTAACGCTACGCAGTAACGCCCATGGGAATCGGATTGGAATCGTTGAGAAGGGCAAGGTTCATGATGCGTTGGATGCTGGCGATTGGCTTGGCGGTGCTGGGGACGGTGGTTTCGATCGCGGCGGCGGGGGATTGGCCGCAGTATCGCGGGCCGGAGCATGATGGGATTACGGCCGAGAAGATCGCGACGAATTGGCGGCAGCATCCGCCGCGGGTGATTTGGTCGATCCCGCTCGGGTCGTCGCTTGGCTCCATCAGCAGCGGCGGCGGGAAGTTGTATGCGTTTGTGAAGCAGGACGCCGACGAAGCCGCCGTCGCCCTCGACCCTGCGACGGGCAAGCAGCTTTGGACGACCGTCGTCGACAAAACCATCATCGATAAAGACGGCGGCGATGGGCCGCGTTCAACCCCCGCGTTCAACGATGGAAAAATCTACGTGCTTGGCACATACCAGAAGCTGGCGTGCTTGAATGCCGCCGACGGTAGCGTGATCTGGAAGCACGATTTGAACGATGAGTTTGGCGGCAAGGAGCCAGCATGGGGCAGTGCGGCGTCGCCCTTGGTTGACGGAGACCGGGTCTTCGCCTGCTGCGGCGGGGAGAAGCAATCACTGCTGGCGTTCGACAAGAATTCGGGAAAGGTCGTCTGGAAAGGCACAAGCGAAAAACCCACCCATGCGGCGCCGATTCCCGCAACCATCGCCGGCGTCCGGCAGATCATCTTCTACACGCAATATGGGCTGGTAAGCGTCGAACCCGCCACCGGCAAAGAACTTTGGAAGCAGAAGTTTCAGTTTAACGTGTCGAGCGCTGCGTCGCCGGTGATGTGCGGCGACGATCTTGTTTACGTCTCGGCCGGTTATGGATCGGGCTCGGGGGCCTACCAGATCTCCCTGGCCGACGGAAAGTGGACGAGCACCGAGATCTGGCGTCGGCACGGCAACAAGGCGCTGAATCACTGGTCGACCCCGATCTACAAGGACGGATACATCTACGGCCTCTACGGATTCAAGCAGTTCAAAACCGAGCCGCTGAAGTGCATCGAAGCCAGGACCGGTAAGGAGATCTGGAGCCAGGACGGCTTCGGCCAAGGCCAGGTGATCATGGCCGGCGGCGTCCTGCTGGCGACCACCGACTTCGGCGACCTCGTGCTCGTCCAGCCAACACCCGACGGCTACCACGAAATCGCCCGCACCCACCCCTTTCAGGGCGAACCGAAATGCTGGACGGACCCAACCGTCGCCAACGGCCACATTTACGCCCGAAGCCAGACCGGCGCGGTCTGCCTGGACGTCAACCTGATGACCACCGGCCGAGCCGAGTAGGGCGGCAAACCGGGTCATTTCAGTCTCTCGACAGCCGAAGCGTGAGGCGTATAATCCCGCCGCACAATCGGTCCCCCCAGCCCAGGTGGCGGAATTGGCAGACGCACTGCTTTGAGGTGGCAGCGAGTAACATCGTGCAGGTTCAAATCCTGTCCTGGGCACATGAAGATAGCGACAGAACCGCGTTAATCGCATTTTCTGCGGGAAAACGCGGTTCTTTCGTTTTCACCTGCGCCAACTGCGCGTACTCGCTGGACGAAATTGCAGCGCTTTTTGCAGCGCGCTGCACGCCCACCGCCTTGTCAAAGTCGGCTTCGGTGGTCTGGAAATAATGCCGGCGGCCAATGCGCTCCGTGTTCCCTATCCATCCGCAGACCACGTGGATCGGAAAGTCCTTGAGCAGTTCGGTCTCCCGGGTCGAGCGAAGGTTCTGCCACACCTTCGGCCAGGGGTTGAGTCCGGCCCGCTCGATGAGCCGGACGAACTGCGTGTGCGGGTTGTATTCCAGCAGGACAAACGGCAGAAGGCGAACCTGATTCAGCAGCGATCCGGTCCACGGGTTCCACGACAGCAGCCGATAGATGCGTCGTCGGCCGGTTGTGATGATCTGGCAGGGCAGGCGGATCAGTCCGGCGGCAAAGGCCTTGAACTCCATCTTCAGCAATGACTGCTTTTGCTCCTGATGCGCGGATTGCCACCTTCCCGTCGCCGGCAGCATCAGTGCGCACCAGGCCTTGAGCGTCCAGGCCAGGCTGACCATCACCATATGCCCAGTTGCCGCGGAGATTGTCGGACAGAAAGCTGACGGAGTCTTCGGCAGAGGTGCGTTCGTATCCCCAATTCACGCTGCCGGTCAGAGTGACCATGCCATCTTCAACGGTCGTCTTGATGTTGGTCGGTACCCAAACGTGCCATCGCAAAGAGTTCACGGCCGCTTCAGCGATCTCGGTGTCCTTGTGTTTGTCAGGGTCGGTCGGGTGAACGATCGTCTCGTCGGCAATCGCCTTGACGCCTTCCACGCGTTGCGTAGCACGCCGCGCGGCCTTCTTCTCCGCATAGTGCGGAACAGTGCCGGTTAAAGTCACCACCCCATCTTTTGCCGTGATGTTAATTTCCGTGGAGGTAACTGTTGGCTCCCAACGAAGTTCCTCCATCACGTCATTCTTCAATTGCGAATCCGTTCTCATTTCGACGCCCGTCTTGGCTAATAGCGAAAAAAAGCCGACGTGATCATTAACCCGAAGGGACTAGATCACGTCGGTTTTCACCAGATGCTGCTCGGCAGCCGTCAAAACGCCCTTGAGCCGAATAACCACGAGGTCACTAAGCAAGTGGGCGTGGACGTCCTTGGGGCCACGGCCCATATATTCCTGCTCGAAGCGCCCCATGCCTTCGGAAATTGCGCTTTCGATTTCGCCTCGTGTATTCATCTGGGAGATCACTTTAACGAATTCAGCGCGAAACGGCTTGTTTAGTTTTCATCCGATCTGCTTGAACCGCGCGGCCGATCCTTCGCGATATTCGACAAGCCATTCAGCATCTGCAGATCGCATGAAGGATCAATAACAGAAGCGTCGCGACGGGACGCGACCTGGACAATACGAACATTGTCCGCGGCACGTAAAAAACGAAGAGTCGAGAAAGCCTCGCCGATTCGCTTACTTCGCCAATCAAAAAGCCTACAATGTGGCGACGCCGAGCGAGCGAAAACCCGATTATGCTGCGTCTTGCGTTGCTCGAGAATATGCGGCGCGTCGTGGCCCGGGTTCCGAGGGGTTCGCACCAAGATATCGGATGATTTTTCCCGAATGTCAGATCGATTCGATTCCGCAGAGTTGGTCGGTACTTTCCGGCGCAGGGGATCCGATCCGCGCACGCCAGGCAATGGCAGCGTTTAATAGCCGTCTCGTAAAGCGCGACATCGGGATCATTCAGTTGTTCGATCCGCCTTTTGATAAATCCGATCTCAATCCTGGATATGTCAAAGGGTATGTTCCGGGCGTGCGAGAGAACGGCGGACAGTACACGCACGCGGCGATCTGGGCCGTCATGGCATTCGCCGCGGCAGGCGATTCGGCAAGAGACTGGTGCTGGCCATTTCGCTGCTTACTTTCGTCGCTTGGGTGTGGTTCGGGCCGGAGCCAAAGCTAGCCCACGCCATCGTTAACGCCGTCGCCGTTCTCATCATCGCCTGCCCATGCGCTCTTGGTTTGGCCACGCCCATGTCCATCATGGTCGGTGTCGGCCGCGGCGCCCAGAAAGGCGTGCTTGTAAAGAGTGCCGAGGCCCTCGAACGGCTGGAGAAGGTCACCACACTCATCATGGACAAGACAGGCACTCTCACGGAAGGCAAACCTAAGCTGGTGGATATCCGTCCAGTCGACGGTATTGACGCGAAGGAGTTTTTGCGTTTGGCCGCCTCACTGGAGCAGAACAGCGAACATCCGCTCGCCGCCGCGATCATTCGGGGCGCGAAGGAACAAGGCCTTGGTCATTGGCAACGCCCTGCGGCTGCGGAAAGTGCATCTGTGATTTATTGCGTTGCTGGCATGCAGAAGGTGGTAAATCAATGAAACGAACGCTGGCAATCGTGCTCTTGATCGCGGCCGGCGGTGCGTGGTTAACGTGGCGGCTTACCCTTGGCCACAAGACTCGTGACCAGCTCGACCTCTATGGGAATGTCGACCTGCGGCTGGTGAATCTGCCATTTAACAACAATGAGCGGATCACTGCCGTGCTGGTGGAGGAGGGCGACCGGGTAAAGAAGGGTCAGGTTCTCGCACGATTGGACACAAGCCGATTGGTGCCGCAGGTCGAACAAATTGAAGCAGAGGCCGCCGCCCAGCGCGCGATAGTGGAGCGTTTTCACAATGGGAATCGTCCCGAAGAAGTGGCGCAAGCCCGCGCGAACCTGGAATCGGCCCGGGCAGATGCCGTCAACGCCCGTCAGCAACATCAGCGCCTCGTCAATCTCACGAAGAGCTCTTCGAGTGGCGCCGTGAGCAAACAGGAACTGGATAGCGCCAAGGCTACTTTGGATGTGGCAGACGCGAAGGTGGCGGACAGCCAGAAATCGCTGGAATTGGAAGTCGCGGGTCCGCGCAAGGAAGACATTGCGCAGGCCGAAGCGCAGTTGCGGGCTGACGAAGCGCAGGTTGCTCTCCTGCGGCAGGAGTTGGCGGATGCTCAACTTTTGGCTCCGTGTGACGCAGTCGTTCGTTCGCGGCTGATGGAGCCAGGTGAAATGGCCTCGCCACAAAAGCCGGTATTCTCGTTGGCGATCACCGATCCAAAATGGATTCGAGCGTACGTTGACGAGCCTGACCTGGGCAAGGTGCATCCAGGAATGGTCGCGACCGTGACCACGGACAGCTTTCCGAATCGGCCGCTTGACGGATGGATCGGATTTATCTCGCCGGTTGCCGAGTTCACGCCAAAGGATGTGCAGACCGAGGAATTGCGAACGAGTCTTGTATACGAAATTCGCGTCTTCGTGAAAGATCCTGGGGACGAACTGCGCCTGGGTATGCCGGCCACCGTGCATCTATCTCTCCAGCAGTCTGGTTCTCAAACGGCAACCACACAAGGCTCGCCATGAGCGTCCCCATTCTGGTCGGCCGGGACATTCACAAGACATTCCGCCGTGACACCGGCGAAACCGTGCAGGCGCTCGATGGCGTATCTTTGCAGGCGGATCGAGGAACGCTGACGGCGCTGGTCGGTCCCGACGGCGCCGGAAAGACAACGCTGATTCGCCTGGCTTGTGGATTGATGACGGCCGGCAAGGGCGAATTGAAAGTTCTGGACATTGACGTCGCCGCCGATCCGCAACAGGTTCAATCGCGAGTCGGATACATGCCGCAACGGTTTGGACTGTATGAGGATCTGACGGTTCAGGAAAATCTGAACCTCTACGCGGATCTGTGCGGGGTCACCAGCGCGGCGCGAAAAGCGAGATACCCGCAATTGATGGAAATGACCGCGCTGGGGCCATTCAAGGATCGGTTGGCGGGTCGCCTATCCGGCGGAATGAAACAGAAGCTGGGGCTTGCGTGCACGCTCGTGCGCTCGCCGGAACTGCTTCTGCTGGATGAGCCAACCGTGGGTGTCGACCCCCTGTCCCGCCGGGAGTTGTGGGAGATAATCCTGCAATTGGTCAATCAACAGGGGTTGTCCGTGCTGCTCAGCACCTCATATTTGGATGAAGCCGAGCGGTGCGAGCACGTTGTTGTTCTTCATAATGGCAAAGTGCTGGCACAGGGCCGACCGGAGGAAGTGAGCAAGCTGGCAGCGTCCCGCACATTCCTGGCCGATCCACCGGCGGGACAGAAGGCCCGCAGTCTCCAGGCACGATTGCTGGATGATCCGAATGTGACGGACGCGGTGCCCGAAGGCGGTCAGGTGCGGCTGGTGCGGAAGGATGAGGCGGTGACCATTCCCGGAATGGTTCCGACACCAGCTCGGTTTGAAGATGGATTCATGGTTCTGTTACGACAGGCGGTCGGCGACCGTCCGGTTGGCGGCTTAATGACGGTTGACCACCCTCCTGCCGGGCGCGGCGGCGAGGTCGTTGTTGAAGTTCACGATCTGGTTCGGATGTTCGGAAAATTCACCGCCGTCGATCATGTCAGTTTCGACGTGCGCCGCGGTGAAATCTTCGGCCTGCTCGGACCCAACGGAGCCGGCAAAACCACCACGTTTCGCATGCTCTGCGGATTGCTCACCGTCACGGGCGGAACGCTGAAAGTGGCGGGTGCGGATTTGCGTCGCGCCGGCGCATCGGCTCGACAGCGCATCGGGTACGTGGCGCAGAAGTTCTCACTCTACGGGCAGCTTTCCGTGGCGGAGAACCTGAGCTTCTTCGCCAGCGCCTATGGTCTACGCGGCGACCGGAAGCGCCAACGGATCGAATGGGCCTTGCAGCAATTTGAACTCACGTCGCTCGCCAGCCTTCCCAGCGGACAGTTGCCTGGCGGATTCAAACAGCGCCTCGCGATGGCAGCGGCGCTGCTTCACGAACCCGAAACGCTGTTTCTGGACGAGCCGACCAGCGGCGCCGATCCGCTGGCCCGGCGTGAGTTCTGGCGTCGGATTACGGCTCTAGCGGAACAGGGCGTGACGGTGATCATAACCACGCATTTCATGGAAGAGGCGGAATACTGTGATCGGGTTGCCATTATGGATGCCGGTCGAGTGCTGGCACAGGGGACGCCCGCCGAAATTCGCCGGCGCGCCCGCCTTGAACCGAAACGAAAGGCGACGATGGAAGATGCGTTCATCGCGATTGTCGAGGAATCTCGTCACGGCCCGTCCGCCAAAAAAGTTCCGACGGGAGGCGCCGCGTGACGCTCGAAGTGGATAAGACGAAACACAACCCGCTGATCGCCAAGGGTCGGCGCGTTGGGGCACTGGTGAAGAAAGAGGTCCGCCAAATGGTGCGCGACCCCAGCAGCATCGCCATGGGCGTGGTTCTTCCCGTGATTCTTATTCTGCTGTTCGGATACGGGTTGTCGCTCGATGTGAAGAACGTGAAGGTGGCAGTTGTCCTGGAGGCCCCTACCCCGGGTGTCACGGAACTGGTTTCCGGATTCCAGTTGTCTCCATACTTCGACGCACAATTCCTGATCTCGATGCCACGGGCGCGGGAACTGTTGCTGGAGCGGGAGGTGGACGGAATCGTCCTGATTCGATCCGATGTTGCCAGGAATTTGAAACTTGGAGATGCCCAGGTGCAGGTTGTCGTTAATGGCACCGACGCCAATCATGCCCGCATTGTCCAAGGCTATGCGCAGGGGGCGATCGGCCAATGGACTGCCCGCCGCGCCGCCGAAGGCCGCGCCGTGAACATCGGCCCGGTCGGTGTGCAGGACAGGCTTTGGTTCAACGGGGCCAACGACAGCCATTATTTTCTGGTCCCCGGCCTGATCGTGCTCGTGATGACGCTCATCGGAGCTTTTTTGACGTCCATGGTGATGGCGCGCGAGTGGGAGCGCGGCACCCTGGAAGCGTTGTTCATCACGCCTGTGCGCGTCGATGAAATTCTGCTGGGGAAGATCATTCCGTATTTCGCGCAGGGAATGGTCGGATTGGTGCTTTGTCTGCTCGCCGCCAAGTTCCTGTTTCACGTCCCCATTCGTGGCTCTGTTTGGCTGCTGGCTATAACGTCGATGCTTTATCTGTTGGTGGCACTGTCGATTGGCTTGGTGATTTCGTCGCTGACCAAGAGTCAGTTCGTCGCCAGCCAGATCACGCTGCTTGCCACATTTCTGCCCGCAATGATGCTTTCGGGGTTCTTGTTCGATCTGCGAAGCATGCCCACGGCAGTTCGACTCCTCACCTACGCCATGCCGGCCAGATACTATGTCGCGCTGCTTCAAACGCTCTTTTTGGCGGGCGATGCGTGGGGCGTTGTTCTGCCTAACGCGGCGGTTCTTTCTGGGATGGCAATTGCGCTGCTTCTTCTGGCCCGACTGGTCACCCAGAAGAAGCTTGCCTGAGGGCCGCAGCTATGCTTGAGCCAATACTTCGCATTATCGCACTGACGCGCAAAGAATTACTGGCGGTCCTTAAGGATCCGCGCAGCCGCTTCAGCCTTCTGATCCCGCCCATCCTGCAATGCCTGATATTCGGATATGCAGCATCGTACGACCTGAACGACGTGCCGTATGCTGTGCTCGATCAGGATCACAGCGCCGCCTCCCGCGAGCTTTTGGCTGGTCTCGACGGGTCAGGCGTGTTCCACCGCGTGGCGAACCTGGATAACATCGACAACTTGAAGGCCTACATCAATGAGAAGCGCGCGCTGCTGGTGATCCAGATCGGCCAGGACTTTGAGCGCCGACTTCAGTCCGGTCAAACC